>Ga0134125_10011313_pt1 | contig 9998 bp, 5 predicted proteins | sample KB31751_FD_96464 | JGI IMG/M metagenome (GOLD analysis project Ga0134125, IMG submission 96464) | Terrestrial soil microbial communities with excess Nitrogen fertilizer from Kellogg Biological Station, Michigan, USA - KB3-175-1 | ecosystem: Environmental > Terrestrial > Soil > Unclassified ... | reverse complement strand
CGATCAAGACGGAAAGCTACAGATTACGGTTCCGACCACGGTTTCCGATCACAAGATCGATTACCGCTACCGCATCCAGGCGGAAGTTTCGGACAAAGCGGGCCGCGGTATATCTGGCGCCGGATGGATGGTCGCGACTTACGGCAGTTTCGTCCTGAACATCACTCCCAATCGCTATTTCTTTGAGCCTTCCACCGCCGCGACTTTCAAAGTGGAGGCCCGCGACTATGACAATAAGCCGGTTTCGAGCGCGGTGCATGTCGAACTCCTTACCTGGAATTGGCGGAATCGAAGCAAGAAGGGCGAAATCCGGAGTCAGGCCGAGGTGCATACCGATGCAAACGGCTCGGCCACAGCAGAGCTTCGCATCCCTTCTGAAGGCGGCTCGTACCGCATACTGGCAACGGCCCGCAGCGCGGGAAACCGAACGGTAGAAAGTGAAAACTACATCTGGGTGTCCGGCGAAAATGAGGCTTCGCTGTGGGGCGGCCCGCAGGGCATGGTCCAGATCGTTCCTGACAAGAAGAGTTACCAGGCAGGCGACACGGCCAAACTACTCATCGTGACCGGCCAGCCGAACACTCCTGTTCTGGTCACCGTCGAAGGGCGCGATATCCGTTCTAAGGTCGTCCTTCACTCCCAGGGCGCTACCGCGACGTTTCCATACACTGTCACTCAGCACGATGAGCCGGGATTTTTCGTCAGTGCTCAATTCATTCGCAACGGCCAGCTTTATCAAGGCCAGAAACGGGTCAAAGTTCCGCCTCACAATCACGAATTGAAGGTTAAACTGTCTACCGACAAACCGCAGTATCTTCCCGGCCAGGCTGCTGTATACAAAGTGGACGTTACGGATTGCGATGGGAAACCTGCGGCTCGGACGGACCTCAGCCTCGGTATCGTCGACGAAGCAGTATACGCCATTCGCCCGGATAACGTGCCGGATATCGTCAGCTTCTTTTACGGCCGCGAATGGAACAGCGTATACACCGATAATTCGCTCACGTACTTTTTCAATGGCGAAGCCGGAACCCGGCGGATGCGTTTGGCCGAGTTACGCGCCCCTTCGCAGCTTGCGCAACTCAAGCCTGAGCGCCTGGTGCAGCCGAAGATTCGGAAGGCCTTCCCTGACACGGCATTCTGGGCCGCCGATCTTACCACCGACGCCGCCGGACGTGCCCAGGCGCACGTCGACTTTCCCGATTCGCTTACTACCTGGCGTGCGACCGCGCGCGGCGTTGCACCGGGCGAGCGCTTTGGTCAGGCGGTTCTCAAAACAATTGTTCGCAAAAACCTGATGGTCCGTCTGGCCCTGCCTCGATTCTTTGTGCAAGGCGATGAAGTGGTCATCTCCGCTCTGGTTCATAACTATTTGCAGACGGCGAAGCACGCCCAGGTTCAATTACAGATCCAGGGCCTCGACATCCTGAACGGCGCAGCGACACAAGAGGTGGATGTCGCAAGCCGCGGCGAGGCCAAAGTGGACTGGCGTGTTAAGGCGCAAATTGCGCGTCACGCGAAGATTACGGCCGAAGCGCTAACCGATGAAGAATCCGATGCGCTCGAAATGGATCTGCCCATCAATCCTCCCGGCGTGCCGGTCCGACAGGCAAAATCGGGCACGATGTCCGGTTCCGGATCGATGAACTTTCCGTTTACGTTTCCCGCCGGCGCAGTCCCTGGATCGCGCTCGCTGTCGATTCACCTTGCATCCTCGATCACGGGATCGATCTTCGGAGCGCTTCAATACCTCACATCATTTCCATACGGCTGCGTCGAGCAAACGATGTCCAGCTTTCTGCCCGACATTATGGTTTCAAAGGCAGTGGCGGAGTTGGGCCTGAAAGAGCCCGTCGATCGCTCCGATCTGGACCAGAAGATCCAGGCGGGTCTCGATCGCCTCTACAGTTTCCAACACGACGATGGAGGCTGGGGATGGTGGGTCAGCGATGCCACTCAGCCGTTTATGACTGCCTACGTCGTGGCCGGTCTCTCCGAAGCGCGCGAGACCGGAATTGCCGTCCGAGGCGCGAGTGTTGAGCGCGGCATCACCTGGCTGCGTAAGGCCATTACCTCAAACGAGCAACTCGCTCCGGATCTCCGCGCGTACATGGGATACGCCCTGGCGCTCGCCGGCCAGTCTGATACAGCGGCTCTCGACCAGAGTTACAAAAACAGATCCGACCTTTCGCCCTACGGCATCGCCCTGCTTGGCCTCGCTTTCGACCGCGTGAAAGATCCGCGCGCGGCGGAACTCGCATCGCGGCTTGAAAAGACGGCGCGCCAAAGCGAGAGTGAAGCCTGGTGGCGCGCCAGCCGTGACGAGATGCTGGATTTCACGGCCGATGTAACTCCGGAAGCGACGGCCTACGCCATGAAGCTAATCAGCCGACAACATCCGAACAGCCCCGTGCTGCCGAAAGCGGCGTTATGGCTCGTCAATCATCGCGATGAAGGCTATTGGTGGTCTTCCACAAAACAAACCGCGATGGTTATCTACGGCCTGGTCGATTACCTGAAAACGACGAACGAACTGCATCCGGATTTCACCGCGACGGTATCCGTCAACGGCCAAGCGGCGGCCACACAGGAATTCAAATCCGGCGCGATTCCCGCCGCGGAAATCGTTCTGGATGAGTCGAAGCTCCAGGCCGGAGCGAATCAGATTCAGATCAGCAGCCAGGGCCAGGGCCGCCTCTACTACTCCATCGCGGCGATTCACAATTCCGAACAGGCTCGCTTCGAAAAGCAAGGCGCAATCTCACTGAATTTGTTGCGCGACTACTTCCGCCTTGTGCCAGCCAGGACCGGAGATCACATCGTCTACGAGTTGGCTTCACTGGACGGAGCAGTAGCGCAGGGCGACACCATCGCTGTACGGCTTACTGTTACGGGCTCAGACTGGCGGTATCTTATGGTCGAAGACCCTATTCCCGCCGGGACTGAATTTATTGAGCAGGATAACCTTTACGAGATTGCAAACAAGCCACCCTGGTGGCAATATTGGTTCACGCGCCGCGAGCTGCACGACAATCGCATGGCGATCTTTCAGACGTACTTCAATGAGGGCCAGCAGCAGTATTTTTACCTGTTAAAGGTGGTCAACCCGGGATTATTCCATGTGAGTCCCGCTCGGGTGCAACCTATGTATCAACCTGAGCATCAGGCCACCACAGAAGCCCGCACACTGGAGGTCAAATGAACCGGCCAGCTTTCGGCCTCGTGATTGCCCATCTGGTCGGCAACGCTCTGCTGCTCTATGTTGGCTACCGGTGGCTGGGCATGAGCGAATCGGACGGTCCGCATCTTCTGGCCAGCATCTCGGCTCTGCTCCTGTTTGTATTCGGCGCGCTGTGGCTTCACGGCACCGCTTTTGCGTCGTTCGATCGAACCGGGAACGGGAGCTTCGGCTCCGCTGCCCTGCGGACTTTGCGCCATCTTCTGCCCTTATTCGTGCTTGCGGTGGCAGCAGCGGTTATTTACGGACTGCTGGCGTGGTGGCACGATTCGTTCCAGCACAACGCGTTCGCGATCGGCTCATACACCACAATGAAGCTGAGGAAACCGGTTTCGCCCTCCTCCATCGAGCGCGGGTTTCACGCTTTCATCTGGATTCTGCGCTGGATGGTAGTCCCGGTCATCCTGTTGCCGCTTGCAGCCGGAGCGGCGACAAATGGCCGGCCGGGCATTCACTGGCGCTCACTCGCGCGGGGCCGCAGTGTCATCTACTGGCTCGAAGTTTGCGCGCTGCTCCTCTGCGCCATCTGGCTTCCGCTGAGGCTCGTGAATTGGATTCCGCCGGTCAGCAGCTTCAACGGCCAGTTCGCGAGTTTGGCGGCGCGGCTCGGCTTTGGCTACCTGCTGTTCGTGGCCGCGCTGCTGTCGCTCGAATTCTTCACTGCATCCGGAAGGCCGCGGCTCACCCAGGTGAGCACCGCTTCCGTGCCGTAACGGTTTGCCAGATCGCGCACGCGAGCTTCGGCTGCCGCGTAGCCGCGCTCGGCCGTTGCGCGATCCTGGCGTTGGCGGAGATCGCGATCGTTAATCCGCATATTGCCGCCATTCACAATTCGTGGTCTCATCAGCCACTCCACGAGGCCCTCGCGAAACCAGACCGGTAATCCCGAAGCCGCGTGCGTCTCCACCATCTGATGCAGCAGTTCATGCCGCAGAGTTTCGCGCAGCACGCCGCGTGTTTCGAGAATATTTGCAGGCTGAAGATCAATCGCCCGTCCCGAAGTTCGTGCCGCGACCCAGCCCGGTTCGCCAGTCGCATTACGGAATGACTCGAGATCCGGATAGACCCGGATGATGATCTCGCGATCGCTTACCCAGCCCAGCCTGGATTGCCATTCGTGCTCCAGATGTTCGGCCAACGGCAGAATATTCCGATCGGAATCCGGCCGCATCGTCAGCACAGCAATTCCCTCGCCGCCCAGCCGCGACCATTGGAACTGCCGCGCCGTGGTTCCCAGCGTCGTGCCTGGATAGTAAAAGGCTAGAATCTCCCGATACGAAAATCCTTCCGCTGCCATTTCGTCCGCGCCTCTCTGGCACAAACCGGCTCCATGCCCTTCGCCAGACCCGCGAAAGGAAATACGTCCTCCAACAACGCGCACCTCGTAACGGTCGCTTCGTAAAGTGTTCCACCCAACTTCTCTTCCTAGCGCGAACCGCAGCGAACCGGCGCTTACGAAAGCTGTCTTCCGCCCCTGAAGCAGCAAGGTTTTTGCCCGTTCGGACTTAGTCCGGTCCAAGACGGTGATTGTGTGAAGCGCATCGGGCGATTGCAACCCGGAGGCTTCCAAGGCGCTCACGATCTGCTGCGGCGTCCCCGACCAGGCCCACTGTTGCGGACCGCTTCGAAGGCAATATGGGTCCGAGTGCGCGCGCAAATAGGGGGCTTCGATGTTCGGCCAGACGGCCGCACCCGACTCCGTTTTGCCGCCGCAGCTTCGTGTATAGACTGCGAACGCCGGCTTGCCCTCAAACCACAGCATCTCTCCGGTTGTTGCCCGTACGGCCGCACTCAACCGCGCCGTTACGGCGCCTGGCTCCGCTCTCTGGCAATGGGTTGTCGCGCAGAAATCGAATCCGTCCACGGCATGCCGCCCGCGCGTGCGCGCCGCGTAGGTCCGTGCTGCCACCGCCATCGCTTTCAGAGCTTCATCGTTGTGGAACGTGCTGGCCTCGCCGGCTAAAATGGCGGCGACATACTCCTCGGCCGGCAAGGTGAGCACACGATTTCCTTCATTGGCAGTTAGTCGGACCCGATAGGTAACACCGGCGGAGCAGATCATAGTCGCAGCGAAGAGCGCAAACAGCAAGCGCATCATGCCGAATGTCCGTTGGTCGGGCGGTTTCCCACATCCGTTAAGTTAGCGAACTGGGAGGCCAAGCACATCTTCATATCACTTTCCATAGACCGTGTTTTGAACCATTGAAACGGATCCGCTGATCAGCCTCTCGGTTGTACAGGTCATTGGTCCCGGGCTTGAGAGCCATGCTTGTCAATAGGAAGTTATGCAGATTTCTGCTGAACTCGGTCGTCCATAAGCCCTGACCGCTTGGGCTGAGCTTATCTTGACCACGGAATCTGATGGAGCAGATTGCGCCGTCGTTTACTGGACTGTTTGCGAGTGCGCGGATCGCCACTCGCCTGGGGAAGTTCCCTCCCGTTTGTCAGTTCTCAGGCCGCTCCTCGGAGCCCAGCCTCAAGCCAATTGCGGGATCCCCACTAACCTTGGCAATTGCGTCTCGCCGCGTCAGGCGTTGACGAACTCCATCATGCCAGGGGAGCAGCGGTCGCCAGCTACAACGCCCATGGGAGCCATCTCATCCAGCAGCTTCAGTTCTTGCGTCGTCAGCACGACCTCCACCGCACGGATGTTTTCCTCTAGGCGCGGGCGGCTGCTAGTGCCGGGGATCGGAATGATGTCCTCGCGTTGGGCGAGTACCCAAGCGAGAGCGAGTTGCGCGGAAGTAACTCCTTTTTCGCGAGCCATCTCCGCGATGCGATCCGCAATGGCGAGATTACGTTGGAACTGTTCTCCCTGGAAGCGAGGATTGGTCCTACGCCAGTCGTTCGGCGCGAGATCGTCGATGCTGCGAAACCGGGAGCTGAGAAAGCCGCGGCCCAGCGGACTGTACGCAACGAGCGAGATTCCAAGCTCACCCAAAGTGGATAGCAAGTCGCCCTCGGGATCGCGTGTAAACAGGGAGTATTCGGTTTGGACAGCACTGATCGGATGTATTTTATGCCCGCGGCGGACAGTAGCGGCAGACGCCTCAGATACTCCGATGAGCCGCACTTTGCCAGCCCCAACGAGATCGGCCATCGCGCCGATGGTCTCTTCGATTGGGACTTGAGGATCCACGCGGTGCAGGTAGTACAAGTCGATCACGTCGACTCCGAGGCGCTGCAGCGAGAGATCGCAAGAGCGGCGCGCATTTTCCGGGGTACCGTCCACGCTCCGTTCTGGAGCAGAAGCAGCACCGGGCACAATTCCAAACTTCGTTGCGAGAACAACGCGATCACGGCGACCCCGGAGAGCCTTGCCGACCTTTACCTCGGAGTCGCCATAAATGTTCGCCATATCGAGGAAATTGACCTCCAAGTCGAGAGCACGATGGATAAGCGCGATGGCATCGGCTTCGCTTTGCGCACTGCTGGTATAGACATCATCGATGCCAATGCTCATGCAACCAAATCCGATTGCGGAGACTTCGGGGCCACCTCGGCCGAGTAAGCGGTTTGTCATGTTCGATCCGATTGGATAGACGCGACAGATATCAATTAAGTCTCGCAGCTATCGAGCATAGCCGCGGCCGGGCGTTGCCGCCACCGATTATGTTTGAGTAGATCCTCACTCTACGCGTTATCCGGAAAATGCTCTCAGGGCGTTTTGAGAGCCACTCGCTTGTTCCAGGGCGCCACACTTTCCTCGTATTCCATGGGATCGCCAAAACCTTCGGTTTCGACGCCGAGTTGGCGGAGAGCGTCCAAGGCCATCAAGCGGCGATGTGCGTTGAACGTCATTATATGAGCAAAAACGCCGCCGAACGTGAAAGCCTCAGCCGGTTCGCACAGAGCGTCGACGAACGTATCATCCCATGCAGAGCGGTTTCGGACGTCACTCAAAATCCGATGCAGTTCAGCATCGGTCTTTTCGAGCCTTTGCAGCATCGCTTGCGGGGAGCGCTCCGATTTGGGAGGGCCGTTCATATCCATATCGGCTCCGGACAACGCGGCGGCCCAGACCTCTTTAGTGAAGATAATGTTTTCCAACAGCTGCCTTAAAGTCCTATTCGACTCGCGCCAGGGCAGCAGTTCTACGACCGTGGGCAGCGGCCGATCCAATTGTTCCTCTGTCAAAATACTCGCGTATTCCAACAAACGCCGCGTGTGCCAGGAGTCATTGCCTGCAAAACGATCGAATAAATCCATGTCTTTTTCTCCTTTTGCTGGGGAACCAGGGGCAAGAAAGTGAATTTTGTTGGACGCCGGCAAGTGAAAGTGCGGATCACGTCTGCGCCGGTACAGGCTGGGAGAAGTCCGAAAAGCTTTTCGGAAAGCGCGACTGAACGCCTCCAACGAACCGTAATTGGCGTTTAGGGCGACATCCGTGACCGACATTTCAGTATGTGCCAATTGATGTGCTGCTCTTTCCAACCAGAGCCTTCGTCGCATGGCTCCCGGAGTTTCTTCGATCACTGTTCGGAACAACCTGTGGAACTGCGTGCGGCTTTGGTAGGCTTGGCGCGCCAGATCTTGTGTTGTCGCCTGAGTATCCAGTGAGTTCGCTACAATTGCACCGACGCGATCTGCCGTGTCCTGACCATCCGCTTTATCCATGCGTCCGGTTCCTCATCTTCAAAGAATCATAGACAAAGATGACATGTCCCGCCTGATCGTACGTACCAATTTTCGTTCTACTTCAAAACCCGGACCCAACGATGGATAAGCGGCATACTCGAGACCGCGCTTGAACGATTAGTTCGTATCCGTGTTCTGGGTATACAGGATGTCCGAGGGCGCCGGCGGTAGCCCTTTCCAGCGTGTGCTATACGTAGGGCATCGCGGCTGCGGAACCAACCATTTATAGAGCGATTGAAGGCGACCACGCGGTGCAGGAGGTGAAACCTTCCTTCGGCTATGGCGGTTCCTTTTTCCGAAAGCTTCTATTCAGCGCGCTTCTCCTCATTGCATTCGCGCTGGGCGTATTGGATTTTTACCTGACGCGGTACACAGCAGCCCGCGAGACCTCGAATGTTGAACTTCGGCTAATTTCCGAAGCGCATCTGATCGCCTACGAGGTGGCGAATGTTCCGCCAACGGAACTCAACCGGCGGGTAGGCGAAGCGGGAGACCGGGCGCAAGCACGCGTTACCGTGATGACGCACGCGGGCGTAGTGCTTGCGGATTCCCAGCACGACCCGGAAACGATGGGGAACCACGCGAATCGCCCGGAAGTTCGCCTCGCGCTGCAAGGGCGAACGGGTGCTTCGGTTCGGCATAGCGCCACGCTCGACCGTGACCTTTGCTATGTGGCCCTTCCATTTACGTATCGCGGGCAAAGCGGATTCGTGCTGCGGCTGGCCGTGCCGCTCTTTGAACTGAGCAATGCGGTTTCCGCCGTGCGACGCCGAATTATTTACGCGTCCTTCGCAACTGCAGCATTGGCATTCTTACTCGCCTATTTTTTTTCGCTGCGCATCAGCAGGCGGATCGGGAGGATCAAGACGTTTGCAGAACGACTGCTCACGTTAAGAGAACCAGCCACGGTCCCGCCCGCAGTGAATGACGAACTCGGAGCTTTGACCGACGCGCTGAACCATATGGGCCGGCAGCTCCGGGATTCTATTGACAAGCTGAAGGTTGAATCATCCCGCCGAAACGCAGTCCTGGCGAGTATGGTCGACGGCGTTTTGGCAGTTGGCCAGGATCTGCGCATTCTCTTCTGCAATGAATCGTTTGCACGCGCGATCGGCGCCGATCCGTCGAACCTGGACCGCGCGCCTCTGCTTGCGATTCTGCGCGATTCGGACCTGTTTACCGTACTCGAGAAGGTGCTCGCCACAGGAGAATCCGTCACGAGCCGCGTACAGCTTGCGGCTGCCGCCGAGCGAGTATTTGCGGTCAATGCGGCGCCCCTGATTGCGGAGGAAGGGCGCGGCGCCGTAGCCGTTTTGCACGAGATCACGGAGATTGAGCGGCTCGATGCCGTCCGTCGTGATTTTGTCGCAAACGTCTCGCATGAGCTCCGTACGCCCCTGGCAGCCATTTTGGTTTGCGCGGAAACGTTGCTGGACGGTGCTATGCAAGACGCAAACGCCGGCAACAGATTCCTGGAAACCATCAGGGCACACGCAATCCGGCTAAATAACATCAGCGCGGATCTGCTAACGCTATCGGAGCTTGATGCGGGAGTTTCCACTGCCCCGTCTACCTTCTTTTTAAAAGAGACGATCTCAACGGCGGTGCACATCATTGAGCCGGAGGCCTGCTTGCGCAACATGACGGTGATTTGCGGGGAACTCGAGGATGTAGAGTTGCGGGGCTACAAAGTGCGCCTGGATCAAGCCGTGGTGAACCTGCTCGATAACGCGGTCAAATTTAACCATCCTGGCGGCGAAGTCCGTATCGATGCCGTACGGATGGCTGATGGTTTTGTGAAAATCAACGTAGCCGACACTGGTTCCGGCATTCCGAAACAGGATCTGAATCGTATATTCGAGCGGTTTTATCGGGTAGACCGGGCGCGGTCGCGGCAAGTGGGGGGAACCGGTCTGGGCTTGGCGATCGTCAAGCACGCTGTCGAATTGATGAGCGGCAGGATTGAAGTGGTGAGCGAGTTGGGCAAGGGCTCGACCTTCACATTTTTCATTCCTATTGACATTACGCCGCATCTTCCACCGTCTCATTGACTTGTATTACAGGCGTAACCGCTTTGTAACATTCGAAGCCGACAATCCAAACAGATTCAGGAAAGCGAGGG
>Ga0134125_10011312_pt1 | contig 9999 bp, 10 predicted proteins | sample KB31751_FD_96464 | JGI IMG/M metagenome (GOLD analysis project Ga0134125, IMG submission 96464) | Terrestrial soil microbial communities with excess Nitrogen fertilizer from Kellogg Biological Station, Michigan, USA - KB3-175-1 | ecosystem: Environmental > Terrestrial > Soil > Unclassified ... | reverse complement strand
GCGGGTGAGGAAGTCGACGCGGTACTCGTTTTGGAAGTGGATGGCGCGCCCGTCTGAATCGTAAAGATCGCCCTGGAAAGGATGTGAAGTGAGTTCGAGCTCGTTCGACGCCTGCCAGAGGTTGAGAAATCCGCCGCGGTCCTCCGCAGCTACGGGTCCGTGCGCACCTTCGGCCAGGTGCCACTTGCCGATGTAATTGGTGGAGAATCCAGCCTTCCGGCATTCGGTGGCGAGCGTTGTGGCGTTCGGGCTGAGGGCGACGCCATTGCCGGTATTGCGCCATACGCCGTTGCGCGCCGGGTACTGTCCGGTGAACAGACAGGCCCGCGAGGGACTGCACAACGGCTGATTCGTAAACATGTTGCGAAATAGAGTGCCGCGGCCCGCCATGGCATCCAGATTAGGCGTGAGTTGGACCGGGTTGAGTCCATATGCGCTGATGGCGTCGCGCCGGACCTGGTCTGCGATGACGAGCACGATATTCGGAGCGGCGCTCGATTCGGCGGATGCGAGTGAAGATGCAGCGAGAGCAGGCGCAGCCGAGGCTACGAAGGTGCGGCGCGAAATGGTTGAGCGGTTCAGGTTCGACGTTTCTTTCTCAGAATACGCCGGCCCTTCCGTTGTGGGCGTCACTCGTGGGATCTTCCCGGTTAAAATAGTGGAGAGCGGAGCAGCTATGAGTTCCAATACGGTTCGAGAGATCGAGCGCGCTATCGGCGCATTGACGCTGGAAGAACTGGAAGAGTTGTATTCGTGGCTCGAGCGGCATTACCCACAGCCCATCGACACAAGGCTTCAATCCGATCTCGCCTCCGGTCGTCTCGACAAAGCCATTTTCCGGGCTTTGGAAGATGAGAAAAACGGTCGAATCCAGCCGCTTTAGCGCCGGATGCAACAGCACCGCGCGAATTCAGACTTCTGGCAGCACTACCGCGAATTGCCGCAGGATATCCGCGATCGGGCCGACAAGCAGTTTGCGCTGCTGACCGCTAACCCGCAGCATCCGTCATTGCAATTCAAAAAGCTCGGAGAGCGCCACGGGCAGGAAGTCTGGTCGGCACGCGTGACGCTGAATTACCGGGCGCTGGCGATCAAGCGGCCAGACGGCTATCTCTGGTTCTGGATTGGCGACCATAGAACATACGCTTCCCTGATTGCCTAACTAAATGGGCAATTGCAGAAAGGTGGGCCGCTCGATCGATCTACGATCTGGAGGCAGATCCGGAGAGCGAAATAATCTGTATGGCCGGCCCAATTCCGGAAAGCCGGCAAAGCAGTTAAAAGCGAGGATTGTGGAGTTGCAGCGCGAAACGGGCACCCCGCCGCGCTCTGATTGGGCTGAATCGGGATCACAGCCTCCTGCTCTTCCCCTTTTAGCAGTGCGCCGAGTCCAGAATTCGTTGAATGAGGGCCGGATAGGTAATGCCGGCAGCGGCGGCCGATTGGGCGAAATCGTCTTCGGCTTCCAGAGAAGGGTTCGGGTTTGCCTCAATGAAAACCAGCTCGCCGGAAGGAGTGAGCCGCAAGTCCACGCGGCCGAGGCCCTGAATTTTCAGAAGCGCATAGACACGCCGGGCGAGATTGGTAACCTTCTTTTCGACGCCTTCGGGAAATACGGCGGCAGGTCCGTTATGGATTCCCCAGTTTTCGCGATATGCGGTATCCCATTTCGCTTTGAAAGTGGCGAATCGAGGCTCGTTCTCCGGCATCCGGCCAAAAAAGAGTTCGCGCGGCGGGAACACGGCCACTCTGCGGTCTCCCAGGACGCTGACATATAACTCGCGGCCCTCAATGTACTCTTCGATCATCGCGTCACAGCCTAGGCTCTCGTGAACGAAGCGGGCACGATCAAGCGCCTCCTCTTCGTTGCGGGCGAATGATGCCTTGGCGATGCCGTCGGAGGACTCTTCTCCGGACGGTTTCACGAATCCCGGGAATTTGAACTTCGCCAGCCTGCGAAGAGGCCGCCCCTTTTTGGACAGGACGAAACGCGGAACACGGATGTGGTGATAGATCAGAACGGTCTTCGCCAGCACCTTATCCTTGCTTAGCATGAGCGCCTCGGGCCCGGCTCCCGTATAGCGGACGCGCATGAGTTCGAGCAGCGCAGGAACGTTCGGTTCTTTAGCGCGATCATTGAAAAACGACTCGCAAAGGTTGAAGACCACGTCGGGCGAGAAGGCGCGGATTTTTTCCACGACGTCGGGAACGCTGTCATAAACGGCCAGCGTGCCGACATCATGGCCCAGGCTCTCAAGGCAGGTGATGACATCGGCCTCGGTAGGGCGATCTTGTGTTTCGCGTAAAATTTCCGGCGTGAACGCCTTGGCGGGATCTACGGGGCGCGGCAGATCGAATAGGACCAGTACCTTCATCCTCAGACAAACCTCTTGAATTTTCCGGTGTGGAGATGATTCGTTACCAGAGATGACAAGTATGCAGCTAGCTCAATCATCAGCATGGCCTGGTCGCGCGGAGCACGAAGCTTCAGCTCATTCGCTCGCGTAATCAAGCTCCGCACCAGCCGGTCGACGACGTACTTGTGTTGACCGGTCCAGCGCACAATCGCCGCTGATAAGCGATATTGAACACGACGCATGATTTGAGCGGCACTCTCCTCACCGAAGTCTCCCTTTTCGAAAATAGCGCGCAGATCGGAATCGTACACGTCGGGAAAGTCTTGCGCAAAGAGTTTGCGCTTGGCGGCGTAATATTTTTCGAGCGTGCGGCGCAGACGGCTTGCTTCCGATATCCGCCCGCGAGCTTTTGCCGAGGGCGGTAAAGCTGGCGCTTCGTGCGCTTCCTGCATCAGACTGGCAACGTATTCCAGCTTGTCGAGCGCTTTCCAGTCGCGGTATTGGACACGCCACTCTTCCGGTTTCAGAGTAAGCCAGACGGCGAACGTCTCGGCAAAATCTTCGTCGGGGTGAGCTTGGGCGTACCAGTTCGGCAGGTGGCGTACAAAACTGCGGCTGTAGGGGCGCGGGCGGTACGCCTCGGGCTCATAGTCCAGGTCGGGACTTCCAAAAACTTCCGCCCATCGCTCACGCCTGGAAAATCCAAAAGCATGGTCATAGGCATGCCCGCATTCGTGCCGGAGCAACTGCAGGCACCACTCCTCGGTGCCGCCTTCGACCTCAAGCATCTGGTGCAGCTCCAGTTGCTTCAGACGCGGGTGAGCGAGAAAGAAGGGAATCGCAATCAGCGGCGACCCGGCGGGCGAAAACCACTCGTCACCGAGATAGGTTCCTGGCTTCAGCGGCAAACCGCGGCATTCGAGCTCGTTGAACAGTTGCGCTACGCGCGGCTCCAGTTCGCTGCCTTCTATGTGCACGTGCAGGTCGCAAATGCGAAGTTTGAGCAGCTCTTCATCTGATAGAGCGGTCCAGGAAGGATCACCGCTCATCGCATCCGCCTGCCAGCTTTTGCGAATGGTGCAAGATGTTCACCATCTAAAGGGATTAGTGTCTCATTCCGGGTGAGGCTTCTCTCAGGGCCGTCCCGAGTTAGTGACGATCATGAGCGGGATGGCGGCAACCGCCGCGATAGTGATAACGATCAGGAATACGGTCCCGATAATCGTATCTGCTCTGCTGTTCACGTGTTTTCCCATTACATTCTTGTCCGCCGCCGCCCGCAGAATGGGATAGTAAGTCAGCGGCATGATCGCCATTCCGAAAATGATCGAGATATCCACCAGTTGCAACGGCCGCAGCCCCGTCGCGGCAATCAGCATGGCAATGATGAACATTCCCATCCACATCGCGGTGTATACAGGAACCGATTTCGCGGGCCGATTTTTCCCCCATGCCAGATTGAAGAACTGGCACACGTTGTAGGCGCCGGAGAGTGCGGTTTCTATGGCGGCTCCGGCAAGACACGCCATGGTTCCCAACAGCGCCAGCAAAATTGCCTTGTGTCCGAAAGGAAAAGCTCCCGCCGCAATCGTGATGCTCAGACTGTCCGGGAAAATACCGCGTGGAAGAAAGACAAGCACTCCCAGCACCAGCAACGCCGCTGTGAGCACCGCGCCCAGAACGGACCCGAGCGACGCAACCATAAAGTTCTCGCCCAGATCCTTGACGGTCCAGTCCTCTTCCATTGCGCCGGATGAATAAAAATGTACTTCGTACTCCATGAGTAGAGCGCTGAACATCCCAACCGCGAAATAAGCGTAGAGCAAGTTCTGTTTTGTGCTTCCGCGTTCTATCGTTGGCAGAAGGCCATGGGCAACCTGGCTCCAATCCGGATGTAGAGCGATCGCGGAAACGGCAAACACAATCATCACAAGACCCCAAAGGCCGAAAGTCCGTTCAATCCACTGGAAGCGGAAAAGAAATATGATCGCGCCGAATACCAATGTGCTCCCAATCAGCAGCAATTTCTCCGGCCGGCCGGTTAGCAGGTGCAAGACAATCGCAATTCCGCCCAATTCCGCCGCGCACGTGATGACATTCAGAAGATTGGATGCAATTAGTGTGACAAGTCCCAGGCGGAAGCCAAGCCGGTTCCGGACAATAGCAAAGACAGGCTCTTTCGCAGCCACTGCGATTCGCCCGCACATCTCCATGTAAACGATGATGGCGGCCGTGCCGAGGACGACCGTCCACAGCAGCTTGTATCCGAACAAAGCCCCGGCCTGCATCGTGAACACAATCTGGCCAAGATCGACGAACCCGCCCAGCGCGGTCATAATTCCCAGCGTGATGCCGAGAAGTTTCTTCATAATTCCGCTTAAGAGGCTGGAATCGTATCTTCAGAGGTGAACGGCGAAGCCGGAAGGCCAGCGGAATTGAACAGGTTCACAACCGGCGCATTGCGCCAGCCGTAGCGGACAAATTTGGGATGCGCAACTTGTGGACTTGTTACTAACACGCTCGGGCCATCGATACTTGCGGTTGCGGTGACGAAATGATGATCCTCCCCGGCAATTTCAAATCCTTCCAGCGTGCCGCCTTTTGCGACAAGTCCTTCGGCGTGATCGAACCAGACACGCAGGCTGCCGTCCCCCGCGCTCACCTGCCGGAACATTGGGCCGGAGTACTCGACGTCCTCGCCGTATGCGATCGCGCGCGCCGCAAGCGCCAGCCGTGCGCCGACTGTCTGTTTATCCGACGGGTGCACATTGTCCGGAGTTCCGATATCGATCGTAACGGCCATCGCTGTGTTCGCTAGAGAGAGGGTTCGCCGCTGCGCTTCGCGAACAATGGGCCAGGTCTGCTGCTCGCCGGCGTTGAAGTTTGCGATCTGAACAAACAGAAACGGAAAGTTCCCTTCATGCCAGTGCGTGCGCCAGTCGGAAATGAGAGCCGGGAAGAGTTTCGCGTAAAGCGGTGCCCGTTCCGGGTCTGCGTTCGATTCGCCCTGATACCAGATAACGCCCTTGATGGGGAAATCAAGCGCCGGAGAAACCATACCGTTGAACAGCCACGCCGGCGCCCAGGACTCCGGATTGGGGCGCCACGGATGTTTGGGCGGCGTCTGGTTCGCACTCCTGGCAGCGGTATCCGCCCGCTTTTCGCTTGCCATGACAAGCGGCAATTCCGCTTCCTCATTCATCATGTGAGCGTACGCCGCAAAGACTGGCATCAGCCCCGCATCCGAAGAAATGCCGTCGAGGCTCGTCCACGCCTCGGCCGGCGTGCCGCCCCAACTGGAATCAATCAGGCCGATGGGCACATGCTCTTTTGCAACCAGATCGCGGCCGAAGAAATAGGCAGCGGCTGAGAACCCGGCTGCGGTCTCCGGCGAGCATACGGTCCACGATTGCGAGACGCCCGGCTCCTGATGGCGCCCTTCCGCACCATAATCCGTGAGCGGAAAACTGGATGCTTTCTGTCCAATGTTCAGCAACCGGATGTTTGGCTGCGTCGCATGCGCGATCTCCTCGGCGGCATTGTTCACGAACGCCGAGTTCGGAAACCCCCTTAGCGGCATTTCCATGTTCGACTGGCCGGAAGCAAACCAGACGTCGCCGATCAGAACGTCGTCCAGGACGATGCGGTTAGTGCCGGAAACGGTGATCTGGAAAGGTCCGCCTGCGTGTTGCGGAGGTAGGTAAACGCTCCAGCGCCCGAGATCGTCCGCGCTAGTTGTTTGGGTTGAATCTTCAAGGGCAACGGACACGTTCTCGCCTGGATCCGACCAGCCCCAGATGTGAATGGGAAGGTCGCGCTGTAAGACCATATGGCTGCCCAGAATTCGAGGCAGCCGGACTTCGGCTTTGACGGCTAGCGCCGTTGCAAAGAAAGTAACGGCTATCGCGGAAAGGATTGGGCGGACGATCATGATGGACAGAGTTACTATAGCGTTGAGTTTTACTCAACACAATCAGTTGAGATATGCTTGGAAATATATGGCACTTGGAAAGCGAAAGCCACGTAGCTGGGCGCCGGCAGCGAACGTCATCGTTCTTCGCCCGCCGGCGGAAGCACTGGCCGACGCGACTCCGTTGCTGGCGCGAGTGGTCGAAGCGCTAGGGACGAATGCTGCTGCCCGGCTGCTGGACGCGGATCGTGCCCAAGTCTCACGCTGGATGGCGGGCAAGGAAGCAATCGGGGGCGAAATGGGTAGACGGATTGTTGATTTGCACGACGTGCTCGTTCGTATTCTGCGTGTTTACAACCGCGAGGCGGCTGCCATGTGGCTGGTTGGTTCAGAGCCTCTGCTCGGGGGAGCACGGCCTATCGATGTCCTCTCGATGGAAGGCGCCTCGCCGGTCATCAGGGCAATTGACGGAATCGCACAAGGCGCTTACGCCTGACCGGAGTGCCGACGCTTTATCGGGTGTTTCCCTACTTGAGCGCCGCTCCGGACGACGCCCCGGGTGGGGCCCTGTATGCCCCGGGAAAAGCCGGCGGCCGCATCGATAATCCGGAACTCTACTCGGTTCTTTACCTCAGTGATGCCGCTGCGGGCGCGATCGCGGAGGCGTTTGGACGATTTCCCGTATGGACGGCAGCTATGCTCCAGGGCAGCTCCAGCCTGCCCGGAAGTGCGCGAGCTCTCGCCCGATACGTGCTGCCTGACCGCGAGCCCGTATGCAACCTGGATGATGCCCGGCGGCTGCTCGCGCTGAGGTTGCGTCCTTCCGATGTAGTTACGCGCGATTACAACCGCAGCCGCGCTTGGGCCAGCCGCATTTACAAACAGGGCCGGTGGTCAGGCGTGCGCTGGTGGTCTTATTACGAACCGAGGTGGGCGAGCTTCGGGTTGTGGGATACGGGCCGCCTCGGGGCCGCCGAGGTGACCCTGCTGCAGCTTGACGATCCGGCGCTGATCGAGGCAAGCCGTACCATTACGCGCCCGCTTGTGAGCTCGCGGACAGCGCAAGTGTAAATTCAGGATCATGCGAAAAACCGCAGCCGCGCCTCTCATATTCGTAATCGTCGCGCTATTACCAGCCCAAAACCTCTCGTTTGGGTCGCGCCAGGCAAGGCCCGTCCCGCAATGGCTGCCCAAGAGCACCATTTACGAACTCTGGCTCAACGCGTTCAGCGAGGAGGGCACGCTCCGGGGTGCGATTCCAGGCTTGCAACAGCATGTTGCCGATCTGGGCGCCAACATTGTCTACCTAGGTCCTATTGCCAAGCGCTCCGGCACGCCTCATGCCTCGCCGTACAATATCGCCGACTACAACGCCATTGATGCACAGTACGGGACCGAGCAGGATCTGCACGATTTCATCTCAGCCGCGCACAAGCTGGGGCTCAAGGTGATGCTGGATATCGTGTATTACCACTCGGCGCCCGATAGTGTCATGATGAACATCCCCGGTTTCTTTATCCGAACGAATGAAGGCAAAATTGCACGCGGCTTCTGGCCCCAGCCGTTGCCCGATTATAAGAATCCGCAGGTCCGCAAATATCTCATCGACAGCCTGGTGCATTGGGTGCGCGATTTCGCAGTCGACGGTTTCCGCTGCGACGTCGGAGCAGGCGTGCCGGTCTCGTTCTGGGATCAGGCGAGAAAAGCATTGGACCGCGTGAATCCGGAAGTCATTCTGCTTTCGGAATCAGACCGCCCTGACGACCAGTTGCAAGCGTTCGATATCAATTACAACTTTCAGTACTATCTGACTCTTCGCTCCGTTTTGCGCGATGGCGAGCCGGCGATCAAGTTGCGCGAACAGTGGGAGGACGCGAATCGGACGATGCCGCACGGCGCCAGGCTCCTGCATTACACCGACAACCACGATTGGCGCAGAGCCGTTCTCGAGTTCGGCGAGAAGGGCGCGCTGGCAGCATCTACTCTGGATTTTACGCTGGACGGCATCCCCTTCCTCTACAACGGCCAGGAAGTGGGCGACTGCACCGCCACTCATTGGATCACGCGCGCCCCCATCAACTGGTCGCAAAAGGGAAACGGAACCGACGAAAAGGTGCTGCGGCAAACGTATGCGAAATACAAAAGGCTGTTCGAAATGCGAGCCACTCATCCGGTCTTAACGTCAGGCGAAGTGATCTGGATCAACAACACGCAGCCGGATAGCGTGCTGAGTTTTCTCCGGAAGAAGGGAAACGAAGAGATTTTGGTGATTCTGAATCTCTCCAATCGGAACACGCACGTTACGGTCGATCTGCCGGTAATGGATTATTATTCCGTAGAAAATTTGCTGAGCGAAGGCAAGACCTGGTTTCAGCTCTACTCGGGCCGTGTTTCCGCCAACCTCGGCGCATACGAATCCATTGTCGGGAAGAGGATACCGTTGGCTCCATTGCAGCCGGGCAAGTGAGGCGCGCGCCTTGTTCTGAAAGCCTATGGACTTACACTAGAAGGAGATGCCTGCCCTCGCCGAACGCCTGATCCAATCCACCTTGCTAGATCGCATCGGCAATACCCCGCTGCTGGAGATCCGTCTGGCGCGGCGCGGCGCGGTACGTGTCTTCGCCAAGGCGGAATTCTTCAACCCCGGTGGATCTGTGAAGGACCGTCCCGCATTGAATATGATCCGCGAGGGCGAGCAGAGCGGCCAACTGGTTCCCGCCAAAATTCTGCTGGATTCGACGAGCGGCAACACCGGAATTGAATATGCGATGATTTGCGCGGCAAAGGGGTACCGGGTAAAGCTGTGCCTGCCGGCGAACGCATCGGAGGAACGGAAACAGATTTTGCGGGCCTACGGCGCCGAACTGGTGCTTACCGACCCGGGCGAGGGCTCGGATGGGGCGATTCGCGTTTGCCAGGGGATCTACGAAAAGAATCCCGAGACCTACTTCTATCCGGACCAATATAGTAATCCCGCCAACTGGCAGGCTCACTACGAAACGACCGGACCCGAGATCATCCAGCAGACGGGCGGCCAAGTCACGCACTTTGTTACGGCACTGGGAACCACCGGCACCTTCACCGGCATCGCGCGGCGCTTCAAACATGATTTGCCCCACGTGCGCTGCATTTCGGTTCAGCCGGCATCTCCTTTACACGGGCTGGAAGGCACAAAGCACATGCCAACCTCGATCAAACCCGCTATTTACGATTCAAGCCTGGCTGACGATAATCTGTGGATCGAGACAGAAGATGCTTATGCGATGGCGCGGCGGTTGGCGCCGGAAGAGGGTTTGCTAGTGGGCATTTCGGCAGCAGCGAACGTTCTAGCTGCGACCCGCGTGGCCGAGCAAGTATCTAATGAGGGACAGCGGGGTATGGTCGTAACAATTCTGTGCGATGGTGGGCAGAAATACCTGAGCGAAGCTTTCTGGAATGATTGAAATTGAGTCGAAGCCGTGGCACACCATGGTGCTGCACGCGGAGCGCACGTACCCAAATGAGTGTTGCGGAGCGATGCTGGGCAGAATCCTGAGTGAGAAGAAAATGGTTACCGAGGCGATACCGCTCGAAAACGCGTACGCGGGGGAGCAGGGTGCGCGTTATCAGCTTCATCCGAAAGATCTGATGGAGGCCGATAAGGCGGCGCGATCTCGTGGACTCGATCTGATTGGCATTTTTCATTCTCATCCGGATTGCGATGCGTACTTTTCACAAACCGATTTGCAGAAT
>Ga0134125_10011311_pt1 | contig 9999 bp, 10 predicted proteins | sample KB31751_FD_96464 | JGI IMG/M metagenome (GOLD analysis project Ga0134125, IMG submission 96464) | Terrestrial soil microbial communities with excess Nitrogen fertilizer from Kellogg Biological Station, Michigan, USA - KB3-175-1 | ecosystem: Environmental > Terrestrial > Soil > Unclassified ... | reverse complement strand
CCGAGACCAAAGGCACCGTGGAGGACGCGAGAGCCTGCATTAACATGGCGACGGAGATGCAGTCTCGCCTCGCCGAACTCAATGTCAAATGGCGTAGCGCGGGCATGGAACAGCCATTCCGCGTGCGCATGGGCGTCAACACCGGCTTCTGCAACGTCGGCAATTTCGGCAGCATGCATCGCATGGACTACACCGCCATCGGTGCCGAGGTTAATCTCGCGGCGCGTCTCCAATCGATCGCCGAGCCCGGACATATCGTCATCAGCTACGACACCTACGTTCTCGTGCGCGACATCGTGGCGGCGCGCGCGTTGCCGGAGATCACGGTGAAGGGCATTGGCCGCATGGTGGTTCCCTATGTCGTGGAGGGTGTGCTGGACGAAGCGGGTCGGAAGATTGAGATCTTCAGCGAACACATGACCGGCCTCGACTTCTACCTCGATCCCAGGGCCATCGACGCCACCGCCATCGAGCGCATTCGGGCGACGCTTAAGAATGCCATTGCCGCGCTGGAGGGGCGTGGCGGAGAGGACGCTCCGGCTCCGGTCGCGCGATCGGACCGAATGGACCCGGGGTTGTAGCCCTCCGAAAGGCGAAAAAGGCTTGGTGCCGCAAGAGGGATTCGAACCCCCGACCCCATCATTACGAATGATGTGCTCTACCAGCTGAGCTATTGCGGCATGCGCGAGGAAGCGCGGGCTTAAGGCAAGATGGCTGCGCGCCCCGTGCTTAATGCCAATGTCCGGCTATGGCAAGTTGGGCTCCGCGCTGCGCCCGCGAATTTAGCGAATTTGCGCGGCGCGCAGGCGCTCGAGCGAGGCAGGGCTCTCGTCCGGATCGGCCGGCGCCACTCCCGGATCGTCGGGGATGGGCGGCGCCACGTAGAATTCCGGTTTTGGCCCCGCTGGGGGCGGCTGCTCGCGAGAGGCGGCCGGGGGGACCGGTGTGACCGGAGGAACGGCCAGGCGCGTTTGCCCCGACTCCACCGGCCGCGGCGGCGCGGCGCCATCGCCGGCGACCGGCGGCCGGGGCGATACGAGCTCAGGCTTTTTCGGCACGGCCGTCTCCTTCACCGGGGCCGCAACCTTCAACGCGGGCGGAGGCTCCGGCGGCTCGTGGCTTTCCTCGATCAGCAAGGTCGCGTCGCCGCGGCCGATGGCGTCGACCGGCGCCTTCCATTCGAAGGCGTCGACGGCGCCGGTGACCGGCGAGACCGGGAGCCAGCGGTCGGAAATATAGCCGTCGGCGATCCACGCCCGGTCGCGGGGGCCGCGCACGGCGCGGGCAAGCCATTCGCGCTCGCGGCCCTTGTTGCCTTCGCCGGCCTCGATGCGCGCCATCAAGGCGCAGACGCGGGCCGGCGGCCGGTCGTGCAGATAAGGCGAGATCGCGTCCTCGGCCCGCTGCCAGTTGCGCGCTTCGATGGCGGCCACGGCGATGGCGATCGGTCCTTCGATGTCGCCAGGCGTGAGGCTCGCAAGATGCTCGACCCGCCTCAGGCGGTCGCGCGGCGACTCGCCAGGCTTGGCGAAGGCATACACCGTGGCAAGGTCCGGATGCGGCGCGAGCTTCCAGGTGCGGGCGACGAGGCGGCTTGCTTGCCGGCTCTCTCCTTTGGAGGCAAGCAGCCGTCCGGCGATCTCCGCCGCCGGTATGAGCGAGGGCGCCAGCCGCAACGCTTCGGTGGCAAGCGCGAGCGCCTTGTCAGGCTGCGAGGCTTCAAGGTCGCGCGCTTCGGCGGTGAGCAGCACGGCGCGGCGCCTGAGCGCCGCGTCGGGCTCGACATTGCCATGCTTGCGCGCCACGGCGAGCGTGGCGAGCGCGCCTTCCCAATCGCCCTCGCGCGCCTGCATGTCGAACAGCGCGTTCACGCTCCAGCCGGCCTGCGGATCGGTGCGCACCGCCTGCTCGGCGAGGGCGCGAGCAGCGCCGTTGTCGTTGCCGCGCTTGGCCTCGAGGAACAGTCCGCGCAGTCCCAAGAGCTCGGTCTCAGGGCGGTCGAGCATCGCCTCGAAGGCGCGCCGCGCCGAGGCGCGGTCGCCCTTGAGCTGCGCTGCTTGCGCCTTGAGCAACGCGGTGAGCGGCTCGTTGGGAAGATTGCGGCGCGCGACACCTGCATAGCGTTGCGCCTGGGCCCGGTCGCCGACGCCGATGGCGAGAAGCCCACGGGTCAACGCGTCGAAGCCTTGGCGGCGGCGGCGCTCCTGGCGATAGGCGGCGATGGCGGCAGGCCGGGAAAAGAGATAACGCAGCAGCGCCCAGGCAAGGATCAGCACGGTCACAAGAGCGGCAAGAGCAAGCGCCCCGACGAAGGCGCTGGTTTTGATCTCGTAGCCGAGCCATTCGATGGTGATGGCGCCAGGCCGGTCGGCGAGCCAAGCGAGCGACAAGGCCGCGGCGATGACGCCAATGACGAAGACGAGGACGCGGATCATCGGTTCAAGGCTTTGCTTCAGGGGCCGCGCCACCGCCGAGGGAGACGAGCACTGTGCTTTCGAGCTTGCTCAATGTGTCGTTGGCGGAGCCCCGTGCCCGCGCATCCTCGAGCCAGCCGGCAAACGGATCGCGCGCTTGCGCAGGCAGCGACTCGACCTCCTTGATGGCGGCGGCAAGATCGTCTTGGTTCAGCGCCGCTTCGGCTCTTGCCAGCACGGCGGCAGGCTCGTCCCCGGTCGCGTCGGCGCCGATGCGGCGGATGGAAATCGCCGACTTTGCGCTCGCCATCATGCTGTCGAGGATCGAGGTCTGGGCGGGGGCCGGCGGAGGAGCGGCACTCGTCTCGGCGAGCTTTGTCAGGTCGCTTGCGAGCGCGGCGACCGTCGGGATGCCGGTTTCGGCGTGAGAGGGGAGCGCGCCGAGATCGCCAGAATCGGGAATGAGAGATTTGAGCGCGGCAAGCTCAGCGGCGTAGGGACGCCCGGCGGCGACCGCGTTACGCAAATTGGCAAAGGCGATAGCCGCGGCTCCGGACTTGGCGCTTGCCGACGAGCGGTCGATGGCGGTGGAAAGCTCAGGGAGGGTCGCTTCGACCTTGGCAATTCGCTGATCGAGCGTGGTGAGCTGCGGGGCGAGGTCCGACGTGTCGCCGGCAAGATGCGCTTCGGCCAGCGCGCCGAGCTTTGCCTTGAGTGCCTCGACCTCCTTTTGCAGATCTTTGAGTTCGGTCGTGCTTTCGCCTTGTTGGCCGGCAAGCGCGCTGTCGATCTTGCCTTGCAGCCTCTGCTCGAGATCGCCGATCTTGGCGTCGAGCGCGGCCGCGTCGGGCACCGAGCCGCCTTCCTTGGCCGTCTCGGCCAAGGCATTGATCGACTCTTCGAGGCGCGTCACGCGAGAGGTCAGATCGGAGAGGTCGGGAGGCGTTTCGACCTTGCGGTCTTCCAGGGTCTTGACGCGGGCATCGAGCGCGCCAAGCGCCGCAGTGTCCCCTGCCGGGGGAGGTGCCGATTCGAGCTTCGCCAAGCGGCTGTTGACCAGAGTGAGGTCAGGCGCTGCCGCGTTCCGCACCGGAAGCTTGTTCCAGAAAAGCGCCAGGGCAACGACACCGATGAGGCCGCCGAGCAGCCCGGCGGCGAGATGAGTGAAGAACCCCTTGAGCTCGGTCGGGCTCGTGCGTGGCGGAGGCTTCTTCGGACCGTGCTTCGGCTCCGATCCTTCCGGATCGGACGTCTCCGCCTCTACGGCAGGATCGGGCGAACCGGTCTCGGCCGGCGCCGCGTCGATGGACACTTCGGTCGCGGTGCCCTCGATGGTCGGCGCCGGCCGCTTGCCGGAACCCGGGTTCAGTTGATCGCCAAAAGGCTCAGCCATTCCGCCTACCGTCGATGTTCAAATCGTGGGACGCGATCCTTACGAGGATGCCGCGTCGGAGTCGAGGAGCGCGAGGATATCATCCTCGTACGGCCGCACCGCCACAATTGCCCTGGCCCTTAGCGGCTCCACGGCCTGTGCTACCGCCGCCGAAAGGCAATAGCAATCAAGTCGCGAAGCTTGCGTTAGCGCGCCGTGCCGCACCATCAAAGCCGCGAAAATGGCGGCTGTCCTCGGCGACATCAGGATAACGCCGTCGAGCTTACTAGCGTTCAGCAAGGACAGCACGCTCTCCGGCAGCCTCGTCGCCGCAACGGCCCGATAGAGCACGGGCTGCCTCAGCGTGAAGCCTTTGGCTTGCAGCGCCGATTTCAAGTCGAAGGCGACGGTTTCGCCGGCAAGATGCACGAGCGCCCCGGCATTTGGCTTGAGCGTGCGGGCGATCAGGCGCGACAATTCTTCGCCCGTTCCGGGGCCGGCAATCACCGTGGTGAATCCGAGCTCCGTCGCGGCTTTCGCCGTGGCTTCGCCGACAGCGAAGAGCGGAAGTTGCAACGAGGCGGCGAGGTCGCGGTGAGAGGCAAGCGCGCGCAAGGCATTGCGGCTGGTCACGATCAGGGCCTGTGCGCCATCGAGCTCGAGCGGCACGCCGCTTGCCCATTCGATGGCGAGCAACGGGGCGAGCACCGGCTCGTGACCGCGCGCGGCGAGGCGGCCAGCCTGGCGAGTGGCGTCTGGTTCCGGTCTCGTGACGAGGACGCGCATCACATCAGCGAGCCGTGAGGGTGGCGAGGAAATTCGGACCGGCAAGCGCGAGCAGCTCGCGGCCTGAGCTTGCGCCGATGCCCACGGCATCTTCAGGGGCGCCGCTCTTCTCGATCTCATGCCATTCGGTTCCTCCGGGATTGAGCACGAGACCGCGAAAGCGCAAAGCCCCGTCAGCGATCTCCGCGAGGCCTGCGATCGGCGTCCGGCACGACCCGTCGAGCTCCCCAAGGAAGGCGCGCTCGCAGGCGACGGCGGTGGCGGTGCGGACATCGTTCAGCGCCTGCAACAGGTCACGCGTCTTCGCATCGTCGCGGCGGCAGGAAACGCCGATGGCGCCTTGCGCCACAGCCGGCAACATCTCATCCGTCGGCAGAACCGAGGTGACATGGCGGGTGAGACCAAGCCGCTCGAGCCCGGCAAGCGCGAGCAGGGTGGCGTCCACCATGCCTTGATCGAGCTTCTTAAGGCGCGTCTCGACATTGCCGCGGAAGTCGATGGCCTGAAGGTCAGGCCGCAGGCGCTTCACCTGAGCCTGGCGGCGGAGCGAGGAGCTTCCCACCACCGCACCAGGCGGCAACGCGGCAAGCGATTCACCCTTGGCACTGATGAAGGCATCGCGCACATCGCCGCGCGGCAGCACGGCGGCGATGGTAATGCCTGGCGGAAGGTCCGTTGGCAGGTCCTTCATGGAATGCACGGCGATATCGACCCTCTTTGCGAGCAGGGCCTCGTCGATCTCCTTGGTGAACAGCCCCTTGCCGCCGAAGTCGTGGAGCGGCTTGTCGCGGATGCGGTCGCCAGAGGTGGTGATCGGCTCAAGCGGGACAGCGTCCTCACCAGGGCCATGCGCATCGATCAGCAGAGCGCGCACATGGTTCGCCTGCCACAAAGCGAGCGGGCTCCCGCGCGTGCCGATGAGAAGCTTGCGATCGCCCAAGTGCTTGACTCCATTGCCTTAACCAGAAAGGAAGGCATCATACTCTTCAATCGCCCCGGTCTTACCCTGTAAAGAAGCATGATGGCTACTGTCCCAGAGAAGCGCGCGTTCGTTGTCCTCGGCATCGAGACGAGCTGCGACGAGACCGCGGCAGCCTTGGTCCGCCGCGAGGCGAGCGGCAAAGGCGTCCTCCTTGCCAATCTGGTGAGGTCGCAGCTTGCGCTGCATGCCGAGTTCGGCGGCGTGGTGCCGGAGATCGCGGCGCGCGCCCATGTGGAGCTGCTCGATCGTCTCATCGCCGAGGCGCTCGCCGAGTCTCGTCTCGGCTGGGAGGAGATCGACGGCGTCGCCGCGACGGCAGGCCCTGGCCTGATCGGCGGGTTGATCGTCGGCGTCACCACCGCCAAGGCCATCGCCTTGGCGCGCGGGCTGCCGTTCATCGCCGTGAACCATCTCGAGGCGCATGCGCTCACCACCGGCCTGACCCACGGCTTGCGCTTCCCTTATCTGCTGCTTCTCGTCTCTGGCGGTCATACGCAGCTCCTGATCGTCAAAGGTGTGGGCTCCTATACTCGCCTCGGCACGACCTTGGACGATGCGCTGGGCGAGGCCTTCGACAAGGCTGCAAAATTGCTTGGGCTTGGCTATCCAGGCGGGCCGGCGGTCGAGGAATGCGCCAAGCGCGGGCGCGCGACCGTCGCCTTGCCGCGGCCGATGCTCGGGCGCTCCGAGCCGCATTTCTCGCTTGCGGGGCTCAAGACCGCGCTCAGGCACGCGGCGATGAAGCGCGAGCCGCTCGGCGAGCAAGACGTTGCCGACCTTTGCGCTTCCTTCCAGGAGGCCGCGGCTGACGTGGTCAGCGACCGCACGGGCCGCGCCATGGAGCTTTACGTCGATGTGCTTGGACCTGATGCGCAAAAGGCGTTGGTCGTCGCCGGCGGCGTTGCCGCCAATCAGCGCTTGCGCGCTGCCCTCGCAGACGCCGCCGCCAAGCAAGGCTTCGCACTCATCCTGCCGCCGGCCGAACTTTGCACCGACAACGCCGCCATGGTGGCCTGGGCCGGAGCCGAGCGGCTCGTCCGAGGGCTCGTCGACGATCTTGCCGCGCCGTCCCGCGCCCGCTGGCCGCTCGATCCGGACGCGGCGCCGGCCATCGGCGCCGGCGTGAAAGCCTGATCACCAGGCCTCGAAGCAATCATAATTGCGCTGACGCCAGATCAACCCGTTTTTGAACTCGAAGACTTGGGCGAAGCGGGCGCGCAATTGGTCGCCGGGTTTCAGCGTGCCGAAGCCGACCGCGAGCGTGCCGGTCCAGATCGCCTCGAGAACCACGCATTGGCCTGACGAGACGGCGTTCACGATCTCGATGGTCTGCGCTTTGATCACCTGCGGCCCTTGGCGCTCGCCTCGCGCAGGGCTTCCAGATTGCGAACGGTGCCCTTGGGCAGAAGCCGGTTGGGAAAACTCCTCTTGGCTGACATCAGGGGCGTAATACGGCTCGATTTCGGCCCAGGGCGCTTGCGCGGCGACGGCCTGCACGAAGGCCTTGGCCCGCTCGACCAAGACTTCGTTCTCCATCCTTCATCATTCCCCTTTGGCTCTGGCATGATGAAATCTGGCATAAGGGGGCAGCTCCCATCCACCATGGCATGAGCGATAAGGTCACATGGCCCTGCAGAGCGTCGGCATTGTCGGGGGAGGCGCCTGGGGTACGGCGCTTGCGGTCAGCGCGCGCCGCGCCGGCCGCGACGTGATGCTTTGGGCCTACGAGCCCGAGACCATTGCCGAAATCAACCAGCAGCATCGGAACGCGCTTTATCTCCCAGGGGTCTCGCTCGACCCTGCCATCAAGGCCACCGCCAAGCTCAACGAAATCGCCGCCTGCGACCTCGTGCTGATGGTGACACCGGCGCAGGAGGTCCGCGCCATCGCCGATGAGCTTGCCCCTCATATGCGCACCGATCAGCCTCTCGTGATCGGCGCCAAGGGCATCGAGCAATCGACCGGACAATTGCTCTCCCAAGTGGTCGCAGAGGTTCTGCCGCAAGTGCGCACCGCCGTGCTCTCGGGTCCGAGCTTCGCCGCCGAGATCGCGCGCGGACTTCCCGCCGCCTTGACCCTTGCCACCGCGAGCGAAGCGCATGGCCGCGCTCTTGCGCATGCCTTGAGCCATGCCTCGTTCCGCTGCTATTGGAGCGATGACGTCGCCGGCGCCGAGATCGGCGGGGCGCTCAAGAACGTCTACGCCATCGCCGCCGGCATCGTCGTCGGCAAGAAGCTTGGCGCGAGCGCGCATGCCGCGCTGGTCACGCGAGGCTTCGCCGAGATGATGCGCTTTGGCGGAAGCCTTGGTGCCCGGCGCGAGACCATGACCGGGCTGTCTGGTCTCGGCGATTTGATCCTGACCTGCGGCAGCCCGCAGTCGCGCAACATGTCGCTTGGCAGCGCGCTCGGCGAAGGGCGGAGCTTAGGCGAGGTGTTGAAGTCGCGCCTCTCGGTGACCGAGGGGGTCTATACTGCGAGCGCCGTGGTCGAGATCGCTGCCGCGCGCGGCATTGAGATGCCGATCGCCCAGGCGGTGCACGCCGTAGTCTCGGGCCTCGCCACGGTCGATGAAGCGATCGAAGCCCTGCTCGCGAGGCCCCTCAGGCCCGAGGGGTAGCCGAGCTGTGTGGACAGTTCGCCCCGCTCGGGAATAGCCTCTTCCGCAAAGAGGGACCGCAATGCTCTACGCTTTGATCTGCACCGACAAGCCGAACAGTCTCGCCCTCCGCAAGGCGAAGCGTCCCGAGCATGTCGCATACCTCAAAGGCCTCGGCGGCATGCTCAAGCTCGCCGGTCCGTTCACCGAGGCCGACGGCGAAACCATGAACGGCAGCCTCGTCGTCATCGAGGCGGCGTCGCTGCAGGCGGCAAAGGAGATCGCCGCCGGAGATCCCCACGCCAAAGCAGGGCTGTTCGCCTCGGTCGAGATCCGCCCCTGGATCTGGACCCTCAACAACCCAAGCCAGTGAGCCTAGTGCAATGAACTATTGGCTGTTCAAATCCGAGCCGGACGCCTGGTCCTGGGACCAGCAGAAGAACGAAGGCGCCAAGGGCGGCGAGTGGGACGGCGTGCGGAACTACCAGGCTCGCAACGTCATGCGATCGATGAAAAAGGGCGACCTCGGCTTCTTCTATCACTCAGGCGAGGAGAAGCGCATTGTCGGGGTGGTCAAGGTGGTCGCCGAGGCGCATCCCGACTCGACCGATGGAACAGGCGTCTGGGAGTGCGTCGATGTCGCGGCAATGTCCGACGTGAAGAGGCCGGTGACGCTTGCCGAGATCAAGGCGAACAAGGCGCTCAAGGACATGGTGCTGGTCAACAATTCGAGGCTCTCGGTGCAGCCGGTCTCCGCCGAAGAGTGGAGTATCATCAGCCGGCTCGTCGGGCTTAAGGAGAAGTCACGCTAGGGAGAACAGGGGGAGCAAATGCCGGCATTTTCGATCAACTACCTCGCAGTCGTCATCGCCGCCATCGCCGGATTCCTCGTGGGCTGGGGCTGGTACACAATCTTCGGCAAGGTCTGGCAGGACGCGCTCGGCAAAAAGAAAGAAGACTGCAAGCCAACCCCTCTTCCCTTCATCGTCGCCGCCATAGGGTGCCTGTTGATGGCCTGGATGCTCGCAGGGCTGATGGGCCATCTGGCCGATGTCACCATGCGGGGGGGCCTCATCAGCGGCTTCTTCGTCTGGGTCGGCTTCGTGCTGACCACGACCGCCACCAACCAGGCCTTTCACGGCACCAAGCCCATTGTGACAGTCATCGATGCCGCCCATTGGCTCGTGGTGCTCGCCGTCATGGGCGCCATCATTGGCGCCTTTGGAGCCTAGAAACCGAACTCTTGGTTGCGGCGCACGATTGTCGCCAGCCTCGCTGCCGTCCATAATGCGAGCAAGCTTCATATGAAAGCGGGCTTCGCATGCGTTAGAGAGGAGCGGGCCGATGTCGGAGGAAACCGTCTACAAGGTCCAGAAGGACTGGAAGAAAAACGCCTTCATCGATAAGGACGAGTACGAGAAGCTCTACGAGAAGAGCGTGGAGAAGCCGGACAAGTTCTGGGGCAAACAGGGCGAGCGGATCGACTGGATCAAGCCCTATAGCGTCGTCAAGAACACGAGCTTCGCCTATCCAGACATCTCGATCAAATGGTTCGAGGACGGCACGCTCAACATCTCGGCCAATTGCATCGACCGCCACCTGAAGAAGCGCGAGCATCAGGTTGCCATCATCTGGGAGCCCGACGATCCCGCCGAGCCCCCGCGCCATATCACCTATGGCGAGCTCTACCGCGAGGTGAACATCTTCGCCAATGTGCTCAAGTCAGTTGGGGTCAAGCGCGGCGACCGCGTCACCATCTATCTGCCGATGATCCCTGAAGCGGCCTTTGCCATGCTGGCCTGCGCCCGGATCGGGGCCATTCACTCCGTGGTGTTTGGCGGATTTT
>Ga0134125_10011310_pt1 | contig 9999 bp, 9 predicted proteins | sample KB31751_FD_96464 | JGI IMG/M metagenome (GOLD analysis project Ga0134125, IMG submission 96464) | Terrestrial soil microbial communities with excess Nitrogen fertilizer from Kellogg Biological Station, Michigan, USA - KB3-175-1 | ecosystem: Environmental > Terrestrial > Soil > Unclassified ... | reverse complement strand
TACTACTACTATCCCGGCTGGTGGGAAGGCGAGGGCCAGGTGTCGCTCTATGTGAACGACAAGGCCTACGCGGAGTTGCCCAAGCCCTACCAGGCTGTCATCGAGGTGGCCTCGCGGGCGGCGGGCGCGGGCATGATCGAGGACTACGACGCGCACAATCCGGAAGCCCTGCGTCGCCTGATCGCCGGCGGTGCCACGCTGCGGGCGTTCCCGCGCGAGGTCATGGATGCGGCGCTCCAGGCGTCCGATGTCGTGTACAAGGAATTCGGCGAGAAGGACGCCGGCTTCAAGAAGATTCACGACAACTATATGGCGTTCCGCGACAACATCGTGCCGTGGTTCCGGGTGGCCGAGGGTTCGTTCGACAACTATATGGGTGCGGCGCTGGCGCGTCAGAACCAGAAGAAGTAGCCCGGGCTTCTGCGTTTCGGGGGGCCGGCCGTTCGCTCCGCGCGGAGGTGATGAGACCTTGCGCTACGGCGAGCGGTCCTCCCGTTGGTCGGACTACGGCCCCACGTCGTGGCCTGCAGGCCACTCCGATTCGACAGGCGCAGGACGGTCCTCAAGGACCCTCCTGCGTCCGGTCTCATCCCGGTCCTTCCTCGTCCAGCCGGGCGCGGCCCTCCGGTCTCCCTTCGGTCGGGCGGAGGGCCGCGAATGCCCCCGGCTTCCCTTCGGAAGCCACCGGCGCTCACCTACCCGCGCAAGATCTCATCACCTCCGCGCGACGGTGTGTCCTGCGAATTGCGATTAGGGGCCGGGGAGCTGTGGGGAGGCCGCGCGGGTAGGCTGGCGCCGGATGCTGACGAAGGGAGAGCGGGGGTATTCGTCGACGGACGACGACCGCAGGGAGACCGGCCGGAGACGCCCGCTCGGACGAGGCAGATCCGGGCAGCCCGACCATCGGGAGGGCCGCCAGCCGTAGCGCGGCCTCCCCACAGCTCCCTGGCCTCGGTGCGTCTAAAGAACCCAGACTCGTGTACAATGGTCGGATTTCCCTCTGGATCCGTATCCGTACGGGCTCGATTCCGTGGCTTCTCAGTCACGACCTACAAAGCCCAGACGGTCCGGATTGATCGGGCGGGAATCTTTTCATCAATTCATCAGGTACACCATCATGAAGACCTTTGTGGCCAAGCCGCATGAAGTCAAGCGTGACTGGTTTGTGATCGACGCCAAGGGCAAGGTCCTCGGCCGTGTGGCCAGCGAAGTCGCACGCCGTTTGCGTGGCAAGCACAAACCCGAATTCACGCCGCACGTCGATACCGGCGATTACATCGTCGTCATCAACGCAGCCGAACTCGTTGTTTCCGGCGCCAAGGCGCAGGACAAACGCTACTACCGCCACTCCACTTATCCAGGCGGGATTTCCGAAACCAGCTTCCAGAAAATGCAACAGCGTTTTCCGGGCCGTGCCCTGCAAAAGGCCGTCAAGGGCATGCTGCCCAAGGGTCCGCTGGGCTATGCCATGGCCAGGAAGCTGAAGATCTACGCTGGCGCGGAACATCCGCATGCCGCGCAGCAGCCGCAATCGCTGGATATTTGAGGACAGGCCATCATGATCGGTAATTGGAATTACGGCACTGGCCGCCGCAAAACGTCGGTGGCGCGTGTATTTCTGAAGAAAGGCACGGGCAAGATCGTCGTCAACGGCCGTCCCGTGGACGAATACTTCGCACGCGAAACGGGTCGCATGGTCGTGCGCCAGCCTCTGGCGGTAACGAACCATCTGGAATCTTTCGATTTCCATGTCAACGTCAGTGGCGGTGGTGAATCCGGCCAGGCCGGTGCCGTTCGCCACGGCATCACGCGCGCCCTCATCGACTACGACGAAACGCTGAAGTCTCCGTTGAAGCAGGCGGGGCTTGTCACGCGCGACGCCCGCGAGGTCGAGCGCAAGAAGGTCGGCTTCCACAAGGCCCGTCGGCGCAAGCAGTTCAGCAAGCGCTGATCGCAGGCAGTTCCGCTGCGACATACGACCCCGGCCTTGTGCCGGGGTTTTTGTTTCCCGACCTACTACAATAGAACCTGTCTTTCCATTCTTTGGCGGGGTGGCCTGGCCAACCTCGCCCCACACAGGATTTCCGATATGACGCAGGACGTTGCATCGCCCATCAAGGCCGGCATCGTGGGGGGCACCGGCTACACCGGGGTCGAATTGCTGCGATTGCTGTCGCAGCACCCAAATGTCCAGCTCCATGCCATCACTTCCCGCAAGGAATCCGGGCTGCCCGTGGCCGAGATGTTCCCGAACCTGCGCGGGCATGTGGACCTGCGCTTCCAGACGCCCGAAGACGCCGCCCTGGATCAGTGTGACGTGGTGTTCTTTGCCACTCCCCATGGCGTGGCCATGGAACAGGCTCCTGGATTGCTCGAGCACGGCGTGCGCGTGATCGACCTGGCGGCGGACTTTCGCCTCCAGGACGTGGACACCTTCCAGAAGTGGTACAAGATGCCGCATAGTTGTCCCACCGTCCTGCGGGATGCGGTCTATGGCCTGCCCGAACTGGATCGCGACCGCATCCGTACGGCGCGTATCGTGGGCAACCCGGGATGCTACCCGACGACCGTGCTGCTGGGGCTGGCGCCCGTGTTGCAGGCGGGGCGGCCGCTGGTGGACGTGGCGCACGTCATTGCCGATTCCAAGTCCGGCGTGTCAGGAGCCGGCCGCAAAGCCCAGGTGGGATCGCTGTTCTGCGAGTCGGCCGACAACTTCGCGGCGTATGGCGTCGCCGGCCACCGCCATCATCCCGAAATCACCGAATGCCTGAACCGCATCGCCGGGGTGCCCGTGGGGGTAACGTTCGTACCGCATCTCGTGCCCATGATCCGGGGCATGTTCTCGACTTTGTATCTGCGCATCCTGCCCGAGGCCATGGAAACCGACTTCCAGGCTGTATACGAACAGCGTTATGCCCAAGAACCTTTTGTGGACGTGATGCCTGCTGGTAGCCTGCCCCAGACGCGCTCCGTGCGCGCCTCGAACATGCTGCGCCTGGCGGTGCATCGTCCGGCCGACGGCGACACGTTGGTCGTGCTGGTGGTACAGGACAATCTGGTCAAGGGTGCTGCCGGACAGGCGGTGCAGAACATGAACCTTATGTTCGGGTTCCCTGAAACCACCGGCTTGCAGCAGGTGGCAATCTTGCCATAGGGGGTGAGGATGGCAACCTACGAAAACCGACGTGGAGGGTTCAGCCGCTGGCTGGTGCGGACTCTTTCGCGGCTCCTGGCGCTGGCGCTGGCATTTCTCGCCGGGGCCGTCGTGATGCATGTGGGCATGCACGGGGGCGACCGCGAACACATGCAGGCGCTGCAGGCGCAGAACAGCGAACTGCAGGCTCAGCTTGGCCAGTCTCAGGCGGCGCTGGGGGCACGGCATAACGAGGCAAACGTCAATGACGGCGCGCAGCAGGCGCTGCAGGACAAGATAGCCGAACTCCAGAAGACGCTCGCCGGTACGCAGGATCAGTTGTCGTTCTACGAACAGTTGCTGCCCCCGGGGCCGGCCGGCGCCGTCGCCGTGCGTGCTTTCGACGTGCGGCCCAAGGGCGATTTTCTCCAATATCGGGTGCTTTTGACGCGAAGCGTGGCGGATTCGGCCGATCCATTCAAGGGGCGGTTGCGATTCATGGCGACGGGCGTGCGGGATGGCAAGACCGTGCAGGTCGAGCTTTCCCCGCCCAGCGGCCCACGGCCCTCTGCCGACACGAGCGCAAGCGCGGCGCCTGATCCACTGGCGCTGGCGTTTGATCAGTACCAACGCACCACGGGGATCCTGCAGGATGTCCCGGGGCTGGCGATCCAGTCCGTGCGTGTCGACGTCCTGGAGGGAGGTACCGTCCGAGCCTCCCAGGACACCAGCCTGGCGGCCGCGGCCGCGTCCACAGGAGACCGCCAATGAATATGCTGAACCACTCCGACCTCCAGAAGCCGGTGGCTTCGCCTACCCTGACGGCGGCGGCGGCGACGCGCCTGCGCGCGCTCATGCACGAACAGCGCAACCCCGACCTCAAGCTTCGGGTCTATGTTGAAGGCGGCGGATGTTCCGGCCTTCAATATGGCTTTGCGCTGGAGACGGCTGCGGCAGCCGACGACGTTCTGATCGAGCGTGATGGCGCGGTGGCGCTGGTCGACGCCATGAGCGCTCCCTACCTGGCGGGCGCCGAGGTGGATTTCGAGCAGGCGCTGCAGGGCGCCCAGTTCGTCGTCCGCAATCCCAATGCCAACGCGACGTGCGGTTGCGGCTCGTCCTTCGCTCCTTGAAGGAAACTGCCCGCGTGACAGCGTCCAGGTTGCCCTGCGCCGTCCCCGCCGGCTAGGCAGGGTACACGCACCCGGCGATGCTGGGATGTCGCGCCCCCGTCACAGAGGGCCAGCAGGCAGCCTCTCCGCGCAGGTGCGCCTGTGCAAGCCAGGCGAACGCCAGCGCTTCCACGGCGAGCACCGGCACCCCGTAGCGGGCGGACGTCGTCAGCGAGCAGGGGAGGGCACGCGTGAGCGCCTGCATGAAGACCGGATTGAGCGCGCCTCCGCCGCAGGCGATGACCTCGCGGGTCTGTCCCGCGTGGGCAGCGACAGCCTGCGCGATGGTGCTCACCGATAGCTGGAGCAGTGTCGCCTGCACGTCCTCGGCCGGGACCGACGTCGGCAGGGCCCGCAGATGGGTATCCAGCCAGTCGAGGTTGAACAGATCCCGCCCGGTGGACTTGGGGGGCGGCAGCGCCAGCCATGGTTCCCCGCTCAGACGCCGCAGCAGCGCGGCATTGCTGTGGCCCTGCGCAGCCCAGGCCCCATTTTTATCGTACGGTTGATCCAGATGGCGCTGCGTCCAGGCATCCATCAGCATGTTGGCGGGCCCGGTATCGAATCCCCGCACCGGCGACTCCAGGATCGTCAGGTTGGCGATTCCGCCAAGGTTCAGGACCACGCGGCCAGCCGCGTGGCCGAAGCAGGCAGCATGGAATGCGGGTACCAGCGGCGCGCCCTGGCCACCGGCGGCCACGTCACGGCTGCGGAAGTCCGCCACCACGGCGATGCCGGTGTGTTCAGCCAGGCGGGCGGGGGCATTGATCTGCAGGGTATAGCCGGACTGCGGCGCGTGGCGTACGGTCTGGCCGTGGGCGCCGATGGCCCGCACGGATGCGGCCGCGGTCCCCGCCGACTGCAGCAGGCGGTTGACGGCTTCCGCGTAGCAGTCGGACAGTCTGTTGGCGGCCAGGGCCGCCCGCGCCAGTTCATCGGGACCGGGGCTGTTCAGCTCCAGCAGCTCGCTGCGCAGCGAACCCGGCAGGGGAAGACTGGTGCTCGCCAGCACCTCGATGTGCTGGTTGGAGAGGTCGGCCAATATGCCGTCCACGCCGTCCGTGCTGGTGCCTGACATCAGGCCGATATAGAGTTCCGGCATGGGCGTGGGAGAATTGGTGGGGATAGTCGCCGCGGACTGCGCGTGGACGTCAGCGCTGTGCGATCTGGATGCGGCTGTCCTGGAGCTCGGCCAGCATCTTGATCTCGGGCTGGTAGCGCGCCACCAGCATGTTGAAGGCCTTGTGGTCGGCGGGATCCAGCGCCCGCGCGACGGGCAGATCCACGGACAGCGGATCCACCGGACGATCATTGATACGAAACTCGTAGTGCAGGTGCGGTCCCGTCGCCCAGCCGGTCTGGCCGACGTAGCCGATCAGTTGCCCCTGTTGAATGTGGTCGCCCTTCTTCAGCCCGGCCGCGAAGCGGCTCTGGTGGGCATAGAGTGTGGAATATTGGCCGAAGTTCTTCAGGATGATGACGTTGCCGTAGCCGTTTTGCTGGCCGATGAAGGCCACCGTGCCGTCCGCTGTGGCGTGGATGGGGGTGCCGGCCGGTGCTGCGTAGTCCACGCCCTTGTGGCCAACCCACTTCTTGTGGATCGGGTGCATGCGCATGCCGAATCGTGAACTGATGCGAGTGAACTTGATGGCGGTTTTCAGGAAGGCGCCCTTCAGGCTGGCGCCCGAGAAGTCGTAATAGCCGCTGATGCCGTTAGAATTGTCGAACCAGACGGCGCTGTAGGTCTTGCCGCCATTGATGAATTCCAGTGCGCGGATGCGTCCGGTGCCGACCTCCTCCCCGTCGTGCATGTAGGCGTCGTACAGAATGCGGAAGCGATCGCCCTTGCGGATGTCTTTCAGGAAGTCGATGCGGCTGCCCAGGATGTCCACCATTTCGAGCGTGATGGAATCGGGGAGATGGGCCTCGTCGGCTGCGCCGAACAGTGAACTCGAGATTTCGCCTTCTGCGATCCGCAGTTCCGGGGTCGCCGCCATGGTACGTTCATGGGCCGAGAAGCTCCCTTTGCCGTCGGGGCGGACTTCCAGCCAGGAAGAGTCCACCCCGGACTTGACGTTGGTGCCCGGGGTATGGGCGTAGCGAAGCCAGACCAGATTGTTGTGACTGTCGAGGGCCGCCTCGATCGTGCGGCCAGGATATAGCTTGTAGATGGAGCGAGCACTCGCGTCGTGCGTCAGGAATTTGAGCAGGCCGTCTTCGTCGACGCCCAGCCGGTCCAGCAGGTCGGCTACCGTGTCACCACGCCGGATGCGCGTGGAGGCCACGTAGGGCTCGGACGGCCGGATACCCGAGTTCCCCATCGGCGGCAGATCCAGTGTCTGATGGGCCTGGAACACGAGTTCCGGCGGCTCCGAGGGCTTCACCACGGCCAATGCAGCGGCAGTCAGAAACAAGCCCCCGGCGGCGAACATCAAACTGCGAGTGATATGACGGTGGGCGTGTGTCTGCTGGGCGTCAGGCATCATGGGTAGATCATCCGGTGGAATGCGGCGTGCGCGAAACGGTGAGAGGCTCTGCTAACATGAGGCCCGCTCGTCCGATTCCGTGACGAATGTGTTGTACAGAAGCTGCAAAGGCACGTTATGCTAGCGCATAGTAGACGCCTTTTCGAGCTGTGTTTCAATTTTTCTAGTAAAAACATCTATCATGTCGTCCCCCTCAGACCCCGTGGATCCCCGGATCGCCCACGATCTGCGCGTTGCCCAACGGGGTTGCGATGAATTGCTCGTCGCGCCTGAATTTGCCAGCAAACTGGCCCGCAGCCGGACCACCGGCACCCCCCTTCGCATCAAGCTCGGCCTGGACCCCACGGCGCCCGACATTCATCTCGGCCACACCGTGGTGCTGAACAAGATGCGTCAGCTTCAGGATCTGGGGCACACCGTGATTTTCCTGATTGGCGACTTCACGGCGCAGATCGGCGATCCCAGCGGCCGCAATGCGACGCGCCCGCCGCTGACGCCCGAGCAGATTCGCGACAATGCCAGTACCTATTATGCGCAGGCCAGCCTGGTGCTCGATCCGACGCGCACCGAGATCCGCTACAACTCTGAATGGTGCGACAAGCTGGGTCCCCGCGGGCTGATCCAGCTTGCTTCACGCTATACCGTGGCCCGCATGATGGAGCGCGACGACTTCACTCGCCGGTTCAAGGGCGGCATTCCCATTTCGGTGCACGAGTTCCTCTACCCGCTGCTGCAGGGCTACGATTCGGTGGCCCTGAAGGCCGACCTCGAACTGGGCGGAACGGATCAGAAGTTCAATCTGCTGGTGGGGCGCGAACTGCAAAAGGAATATGGTCAGGAGCCTCAGTGCATCCTGACGATGCCGTTGCTCGAAGGAACCGATGGTGTCGAGAAGATGTCCAAATCAAAGGGCAACTACATCGGGATCACCGAATCGCCTGATTCCATGTTCGGCAAGCTCATGTCGATTTCCGACACGTTGATGTGGCGCTATTTCGAGCTGCTGTCCTTTCGTACGCTGGACGAGATCGCTGCGCTGCAGGCGGAAATCACGGCGGGGCGCAACCCGCGCGACGCGAAGGTCATGCTTGCCTTGGAGATCGTCGACCGGTTCCATGGGGCCGGGCACGGCGCGGGCGCACTGGAGCACTTCAATGCGCGGTTTCGCGACGGGGAGCTTCCCGAGGACATGCCGGAGATCACGGCCGGCGCCGCGCCCATGGGCGTCCTGAAGGTCCTGCGTGAAGCGGGGCTGGCGGCTTCGGCGTCCGAGGCACAACGCAATGTGGAACAGGGCGGCGTGCGCATCGACGGTGACCGGGTCGAGGACAAATCCCTGAAGTTGCCTGCAGGCACTTATGTCATGCAGGTCGGCAAACGCAGATTCGCCCGGGTGACATTGACCTAGGCGGCACTTCCGGAGGGCCATGATCATGAAACTGCATAGCGATTCCTTCCCCGACCAGGGGACCATTCCCGAACGCAACGCCTTTGCACGCATTGATCCGCAATTGCACGTGGCCCTGGCCGGAAACCGCAACCCCCATCTGGCGTGGGCCGATGTGCCAGGCGGCACCCGCTCCTTTGCGGTCCTCGCGGTGGATCTCGATGTACCCACCAAGCCCGACGACGTGAACCAGATCGGGCGCGAGGTTCCTGCGGATCTTCCGCGCGCTGATTTCTACCATTGGGCGCTGGTCGACGTGGCGGCGGACGTGCGCGCGCTGGCCGAGGGCAGCTATTCGAACGGCATCACGCCGCGCGGCAAGGCCGGGCCGCTCGCCCTGGACGGTACCCGCCAGGGGCTGAATGACTACACGGGCTGGTTTGCCGCCGACCGCGACATGAACGGCGATTATTTTGGCTACGATGGTCCCTGCCCACCCTGGAACGACGCGCTGGTTCACCGCTACGTGTTTACCGTGCACGCGCTGGATGTGGCCGAGCTCGACGTCTCGGGACGCTTTACGGGGGCACAAGTCCAGGCAGCCTTGCAGGGCCATGTGCTGGATCAGGCCTCGATCACTGGCACCTATACCCTAAATCCGCGCCTCCACGTGCTGTAGCGTGGGGCGATCGCGATAGAATGCTTCGTTCAACCCGCCTTTCATGCCCCTCTAGGATCCTCCATGTTTGACCGCTCCATCACCCTCGATAAGGCCGACCCCGACGTCTGGGCCGCCATCCAGAAGGAAAATGTTCGCCAGGAACAGCACATCGAACTGATCGCCTCCGAGAACTACGCCAGCCCCGCCGTGATGCAGGCCCAGGGCACGCAACTGACGAACAAGTACGCCGAGGGTTATCCGGGCAAGCGCTATTACGGGGGTTGCGAGAACGTCGATGTGGTGGAGCAGCTCGCCATTGACCGTGTGAAGCAGATCTTCAACGCCGAAGCCGCCAACGTCCAGCCCAATTCCGGTTCCCAGGCCAATCAAGGGGTCTACATGGCGGTGCTCAAGCCGGGCGATACGGTGCTGGGCATGAGCCTGGCCGAGGGCGGGCATCTGACGCACGGTTCGCCGGTCAATGCCTCCGGCAAACTCTATCGCTTCATTTCGTATGGTCTGGATGACAACGAGGTGCTGGACTATGACCAGCTCGAGGCCCTGGCGCGTGAACACAAGCCCAAGCTCATCGTGGGTGGGGCGTCGGCCTATTCGTTGCGCATTGATTTCGAGCGCATGGCGCGCATCGCGCATGACAATGGCGCGTTGCTGATGATCGACATCGCCCACTATGCCGGCCTGGTGGCCGGCGGCGTCTATCCGAATCCCTTCCCCCATGCGGATTTTGTCACGACGACCACGCACAAGTCGTTGCGCGGGCCGCGCGGCGGCGTCATCCTGATGAAGTCCGAATTCGAAAAGCTCGTCAATTCCGCGATCTTCCCGGGCATCCAGGGCGGGCCCCTCATGCACGTCATTGCGGCCAAGGCCGTGGCCTTCAAGGAAGCGCTGCAGCCTGAGTTCAAGAGTTATGCCGCACAGGTCGCCAAGAACGCCCAGGTGCTGGCCAATACCCTGGTCAAGCGAGGTCTGCGCATCGTGTCGGGGCGCACCGAAAGCCACGTCATGCTGGTCGATCTGCGCGCCAAGGGCATTACGGGCAAGGCTGCCGAGGCCGTACTCGGACAGGCCCACATTACCGTCAACAAAAATGCCATTCCGCACGATCCCGAAAAGCCCTTCGTCACCAGCGGCATCCG
>Ga0134125_10011309_pt1 | contig 10000 bp, 8 predicted proteins | sample KB31751_FD_96464 | JGI IMG/M metagenome (GOLD analysis project Ga0134125, IMG submission 96464) | Terrestrial soil microbial communities with excess Nitrogen fertilizer from Kellogg Biological Station, Michigan, USA - KB3-175-1 | ecosystem: Environmental > Terrestrial > Soil > Unclassified ... | reverse complement strand
GACTCAGCGACTCCCGGATGCCGGTTGATAACGTTTTCGACCTCGAATGAAGAAATATTCTCGCCTCGGCGGCGGATGCGGTCGCGGATCCGATCCACATAGAAGAGGCGTGCCCGCGCATCGAAGTAGCCCGCGTCGCCCGAGTGAAACCATAAATTTCGCCAAGCCTCCACTGTTCGCTCGGGCATGCCGTAGTAGCCGGCCATAAACACCGATGCTTCCTTCGGCCTGACGACGATCTCCCCGACAGACCCCTGGGGCAGAAAATCGTCGGTTTCCGGATCGACTATCCGGAGCTCAAAATGATCTTCCAGCACTCTACCCGCACAACCAGCCTCCAGCGGATCCGCAAGGGTGCCCCACACTGGAACGGTGAACTCGGTCATGCCATAGCCCTGAAGTATCCTCAGGTCGAAGCGTCTCTCGAACTCCAGCCCCCATTCTTTCGAGACCGGGACCGACCAACAGATGCGAAGCTTGTTGTCCGCATCATCGGGGCGCGCGGGTTGCTTCAATATGAATTCCGGCATCACGCCGATGGCAAATGTTACAGTTGCGCCGCAAGATTTCACGTCGGGAAGCCACGATGAAGCTGAGAATTTGCGAACAATATGCGAGACTGCGCCCGCAAGAAATGCAGCATAAAACTGTAGAAAGCATGCCGTGCCGTGGAAAAGGGGCATCGAGATGTACATGCAGTCGCGTTCCGTAAGCTCCATGTTTTGCATAGTTTCTCGCGCAAAGAAAAAGCAATGCGCGTGGGTCATCAAGACACCCTTCGCGGGCCCCGTCGTACCAGAGGTGAACATGATGGTGCAGACCTCATGCGGCGCTGCCTTGTGAATGTCCGCCGGCAACGGCTGCGTGGCCACCATGGAAGAAAAGGCGATGCGCTCGCTTCCCGCGAGGGGTAGCGCGTGCGCACCGACAACGACGGTGAAACCGATCTGTAAACCCGCCAATTCCACGAGATCGAACGCGGGACGCAGACCACCATCTATGATCACGATGCGAGGATTGGCGGTTCGCACTTGGTGCTCGAGAAATGCGCCCGTCAATTCCGTATTGATTGGCACGAAGATGGCGCCACGCTTGTGGACGCCCAGGAGCGCCACGACAAACTCGCGGCTGTTTGGCATCAAGGCAACGACCCGATCTCCCCGTTGCACACCTAGCCGCGCTAGGCTCGAGGCGACCGCATTGCTTTCGTCCTCTAAATCTCGAAAGCTTAGCGGCCGTTGGTTAGCGAAAGAGCAGGCTGTGCGAGCGCCGAACCGCTTTGCCTGCAACGCTGATATGGCAGGCAGCGTCCAGTTTGATCTCGACACGATTTGCATCTAAGGCCGCTTCTTCTGTCGCACAGCCCTCTTTCGGAAGCTCATTTGTGAACCAACGGGCATTCGCTCTCTGAGAGGGGGAGATAGGCATCGTTCGCCTTCACCGTTCCGATGTGACGATAATAGTCCCACGGTCCCTTGGATTCCGAGGGAGTCTTGACCTGGAAGGTGTAGACGTCCCGCATCACTCGACCGTCGCTACGAATTTTGACATTTTTCAAAAGGTCATCATTGACTGGAAGCTCCTTCATAATCGCACTGACGGTCTTCCCGTCATCGGTGCCTGCCTTCTTGACGGCCTTCAGATAATGAAAAACCGCGTCGTAGACCCCTGCCTGGAGCATGTTGGCAGGCGCTCCATGGATGGCACGAAATCGCTTGTCCCACGCTCTCGACGCATCGTCCAAATCCCAGTAATAGTCCTCGGTCAAGACCGATCCTTGCGCCGCCTGCAAGCCAAGTGCATGCACGTCGTTGATCAAGAAGAAGGTTCCGACGAGCTTGGTGCCGTTCTTCGTCAATCCGAACTCTCGTGCCTGCTTAATGGTGTTGACGAGATCCGCGCCAGCATTAGCCAGTGCAACGACTTTGGCGCCACTGGCCTGCGCCTGCAACAGAAAGGAGGAAAAATCGGGTGTATTGAGAGGATGGTGGACGCTACCAAGAACCTTGCCGCCCGCAGCCAAGATTGAGCGTGTCGCCGCCTGCTCAATTGCACGTCCTCCCGCCGCGTCAAGTGCAATGAAATACCACGTACTGTCGCCTTGCTTGACGAGCGGCTTCACAGTTCCGTTCACCAGCGAGTAGGTGTCATAGGCCCATTGCGTTGTCGTCTCGGAGCAGGCTTTACCGGTAAGTTCAGCGGTCGATGCTCCGGAAAACGCGACGACCCGGTTCCGCTCCTTCGCGAGGAAGGCAACGGCGAGCGCAACCGCTGAGTTGGTTACGTCGAAGATGGCGTGAACGTTTTCCGTATCGAACCACGATCTGGCAATATTTACGCCTATGTCAGGCTTGTTCTGGTGATCGGCTGATATGAGCTTGATGGGTTTTCCCAGCACTTTACCGCCGAATTCGTCGATGGCCATTTGTGCGGCAGCAACCGATCCTGATCCTGTGATGGTTGCATAGGGACCGGAAAGATCCGTAAGCACCCCAATCTCAAACTGGTCTTGCCCCGCATGAGCCGGTTTAGAGACGCCAATCAGCAGCAAAACCGCAAGTAACAGACCGGATTTCTTTGCCATCGCGATGGATCCTCTGACCATTAGGCCGTCTCAGCATGTAAAATTGATTATTGACTGAGCAGTCATATTTCGTCAACATAATCTTCTCGAGGCGTTTATGCGACATTGGTATTTGATGACGGGAACGTCTGCACATGTTGCCTCCGGGTGAGCGCCTGCCGGATCAGCTTCATCTTTTCAATAGACCGACTTATGATTTATCAGTCAGTTTTATCCGAAAGCGGGAGGATAGAAAGACCGGATGGCGAGGCTTAGGCTTTATGAGCTTTCTGGAAAGGCCGATAGACGTTTTAGTCCGTTCTGCTGGCGGGTGCGAATGGCTCTTGCCCACAAAGGCCTTCCCTATGAGGCTATTCCCGTCAAATACACTGACAAGTCATCTATTGCGTTCAGCAATCAGGATCGAGTGCCGGTATTGGTGGACGAGGGCGTTACCGTCAGTGATTCCTGGGCGATCGCATGCCATCTAGAGCAAAAATACCAGGCCGCGCCGGCACTCTTGGGCGGGGATATGGGACGGCACTTCACGCGTTTCATCGACCTTTGGGCCACCCGCTCCGTATTCCCTCATATCGTTCGGCTCGTTCTTTTCGATGCTCTCAATCATCTCGATCCGGTTGATGCCGATTATGTAAGAAGCACGCGTGAACGGCAGCTTGGAATTGATTTGGCTACATTGGAGGCACAGCGGGGAGAAAACATAAAGCCATTCAACCAAAGCGTGGCTCCGCTGCGATCATATATTCGGCAACATGCGTTTTTGGGTGGCGAAACGCCAAGCTACGCCGATTACACTGTGTTTAGCCTGTTTCAATGGGCCAGGATGATCAGCTCGTTTCGGCTGATTGAGATCGACGATCCAATTTTCTCTTGGCGCTCAAGGATGCTCGGCCTGTTCGACGGTCTGGCCGCGAATGTTCCGCATGATGACCACTGATGCAGGTGGATTATTCCGAGGCGAAGCAGGCACCAACCTGGAAAGGTCAGCGCGGTGATCCAGCAAAACCGAATAACGCTCTTTGACCTGTCGGGCGTGGACGACGAGTTGCGTATCAGCCCCTTCTGCTGGCGTATCAAGATGGCTTTGGCGCATAAGCGCCTTGATTACGAAGCCGTACCATGGCGGCTCGTCGAGAAGGAACGAATAGCGGCATCGAACCTCTCAACAGCGCCGGTGATAGTGGATGGCGGTGTTGTGGTTGGGGACTCGTGGCGGATCGCGGAGTATTTGGATTCAGCCTATCCCAGTCGACCGCTATTCGTGTCGGAGCAGGCGAAGGCCTACTGCCGTTGGATACACTTCTGGACCGAACGCATCCTTCATCCTCTCATCGTGCCTCTCATCCTCGAAGATGTTCTGAAGGCGATCCACCCTGCCGACTTCGAGTATTTCAGACGTACTCGAGAGCGAGCCTACGGCAGGCCCCTGGCGGACGTTTGCGACCGGTCGGCCGTAGCGTACGAGAAGCTGTTCGCTGCGACCTCGTTCGTTAGAAGCCTTCTTCGCGAGACAAAGTTCGTCTCCGGGGAGAGCCCCTCCTACGGCGACTATGTGCTGTTCGGGGCCTATCAATGGGCGCGCTGCTGTTCCGAGGTACGAATATTTCGAGACGACAAGGACCCAACCACGATCTGGTTCACGCGCATGCTCGGACTGTACGACGACCTGGGCAGCAGAGCCGTGCGATTGACCATGCTCCCAACACGCGCACCCTGAAAAAGGCTGATATCGAATGAACATTGCCAGATTGCTGCAAAATTCCGCCAGAAGCTTTGCGGACTTCCCCGCCATATGCCGCGGAAGATCGATCGTCCATTCCTACCTTGCCCTTGGTGCTCGGGTGCAACATATCGCCGGTTCGCTGGGCTCTCGGTTTGGACTGAGGCCGGGAGATCGCGTGGCAATTCTCATGACGAATCATCCCGCCTATCTCGAAGTAATGTTCGCGGCTTGGTGGGCAGGGATGATCGCCGTTCCAATAAATGCACGCCTCCATTCGAAGGAGATCGAGTACATCCTTCAAAAATCAAATGCAAAGCTATGCTTCGTCAATGACGATACCGAAAGCTCGGTTACCCCGTTGGGCGCTTCTCTGCCGCAGATGAAGGAAATCGTAAATGTCTCGCGAGGGCCTTACGGGCTACTTGCCGAGGCTGCAGCCCTCGGCTCGCCCGTTCATCGTGGGCCGTTCGAGCCCGCGTGGCTGTTCTTTACCAGTGGCACTACCGGAAGACCAAAGGCGGCAACGCTGACCCACCTGAATCTACTCGTCATGTCGTTGACGTACCTGGCCGACATCCAGCCAGTGACACCGTCGCATGCCATATTTCATGCGGCGCCGATGTCGCATGGCACGGGGTTGCTCGCTCTCCCGCATGTGGCCAAAGCTTCGGCCAATGTGACAATGGAAAACAAATCGATGAACCATGAGGAGATATTCGATCTCCTAGATGTTTATTCGAATGTCACAATGTATCACACGCCGACCATGGTGAAGCGGATGGTGAATCATCCGGCTTTAGCTGATGCGACGCTGTCGAATCTGGATACGGTTTTCTACGGCGGAAGTCCCATGTACTTGGTGGACCTGCAGCACGCGATCCAAAGGATCGGCCCGAGGCTGATTCAAATGTGGGCGCAGGCCGAGACGCCTAACACTGGTACCTATCTCAGCAAGGCCGACCATATGAACGCAACTCACCCCAGGTACCTGGAGCGCATCTCCTCAGCCGGAATTGCGCGCACCGGTGTCGAACTGATGATTGTCGACGATAGAGATCAACCGTTGCCTGCCGGGGAGGCGGGAGAGGTGGTCGTGCGAGGGGATGTGGTCATGGCAGGTTATTGGGAAGACCCAGAAACCAACGTGCAGACGTTGCGCGGTGGCTGGCTGCACACGGGCGATGTGGGTGCGCTCGATCAAGACGGGTACCTGACCATCAAAGATCGCAAGAAGGACATGATCATCAGTGGTGGATTCAATATTTATCCCCGAGAGATCGAAGAAGTGCTCCTTCGACATCCCGGAGTATTGGAAGCGTCGGTGGTCGGCTTACCTCATGAAGATTATGTCGAACAGGTCGTCGCCTGTATCGTACGTGATCCGACCACTGATGTGTCTGATGTAGAACTCGACGCCTATTGTCTCGAGAATATCGCGCGCTTTAAACGTCCACGCTTGTACTTTTGGTTCGATGAACTCCCGAAGGGTTACTACGGAAAAATCGAGAAGCGGCAGCTCAGAGATCAGTTGGTTCTTCGAAACGTGAGCGCGGCATCCTGAGGGTTGATCGTCATGGAAGACATTTACGTGGTTGGCGTCGGGATGACGCCGTTCGGAAAGTTGGTCCAGAACTCAGTACGCGACCTGACCGGTCAGGCGCTTGCGAACGTGTTAAAAGATGCCGGTCTTCACAAAGGCGAAATCGAAGCAGCCTATTTCGCTAATGCAGGGCAAGGCGCTCTGGAGGGTCAGCATATGATTGCCGGACAGCTTGCTCTGCGGAGCGCTGGTATCCAAGGTATCCCGATCGTCAACGTGGAAAACGCGTGTGCCAGTGCTAGCACCGCCCTTCATCTGGCCTGTTCTTCTGTCAAGTCCGGCGCGGTTGAGATCGCGCTCGCCATCGGCGCGGAGAAGATGGTTATGCCAGACAAACGGAGTAGCTTTGCGGTCTTCAACGGCGCATGGGATGTTAGCGCGGTAGACACGGTTATTGAAGACCTGAAGCTAATTGCCGGCGATTTAGAGGATGATCAAGAACCTCCTGAAGACGCCAACCGCAGTGTCTTCATGGATATCTATGCAGCGCTGGCCAAGCAGCATATGAGACTCTATGGAACCACCGTGCGTCAGCTTGCAACGGTATCAAGCAAGAATCATTGGCACTCCACATTCAATTCGTTAGCGCAGTATCAAACTGCGATGACAGTTGAGGAAGTGCTGAGCGCACGCAGAGTTTCCTGGCCTCTTACCGTGCCGATGTGCTCACCGATAAGCGATGGTGCGGCAGCGGCTATTCTTTGCCATAAAAGCGCGTTGCCAAGGTTCGATGCTTCCCGCGCTATTCGCCTTCGCTCGAGCTCGCTTGCGAGCGGCGGCGACCGGGGGGTGGACGAACATAAGCAGCACGTCAGCCATCGTGCCGCCAATCGAGCATATGAATTAGCCGGCATTGGCCCCGATGAGATCTCGGTAGCCGAAGTCCACGACGCCTCCGCTGTTGGTGAGATCATTCAATCAGAAAACTTGAATTTTTGCGATTTCGGTGAAGGCGGCGTCTTGGCGGAGCGCGGTGAGACCAAGCTCGGTGGCCGCATCCCCATCAATCCTTCCGGAGGCCTCGAAAGCAAGGGCCACCCAATCGGGGCAACCGGATTGGGGCAAATTTTTGAGCTGGTAACGCAGTTGCGTGGCGAGGCCGGAAGCCGCCAGGTAGAAAACGCGCGGGTCGCTATTGCGGAGAATGGTGGCGGATTTCACCGCTTCGAGGAGGCAAGTGCTTGCGTTACGATTCTCAGTCGAGATTAGAGAAGGTATTCCAAGATCGCATTACAAGATAGCCGAGCCCTCACGGCTGTCCCTGTCGGAAGCCTGGTCCGGCTGGTATGAGAGGCCGAATCGCGCAATGCTTCCGTCTCATGAGAGAAGCTTACAGTCTGGTCTGGTCGGTGCTGGTCTTGTTGTTATGGTGCGGAGGAGGGGGCCTCCCTCACAGGGATGGAAGACGTCCCATCGCAACCATGCAGATGGCATTGTCGCAATGGACCTCTTCGTTGTGCCGACCATCTCGTTCCGACTGCTCTATGCATTACTGATCATGGGCCACGGCCGGCGGCAGATCCTGTGGTTTAGGGTGACCGCGCACCCGACGACCGAATGGATTGCCAATCAGCTCACTGAAGCCTGTGGCTGGCAGCAAATCCCTCGCAACTTGTTAATCAGGGACCGCGATCGAGCTTATGGTGAGATCTTTGTCTGCCGGGCCCGGTCGATCGGCATTCGAGACCGCCCGACGTCTTTCCGCTCACCTTGCAAAACGCCTACGCAGAACGGTTGATCGGTTCAATCCGGAGGGAATGCATTGATCATGTCGTAATCATCGGCGAACGCCATCTGCGCCAGGTTCTGCTCTCGTACAAGGATTACTACAACGCGACGCACATCGCTGAACAGGGGTGCCCCGGTCCCTTGCGGCGTTGAGTGGGCCGCGAATATCGCCTGCCGCCCGATCCCGGGCGGACTGCACCATCAATATGGCCGGATATGACTTACGGTAGGCACAGCTGTCAATCCGGATTCAAATCGGCAAACCGCTGTGCGATCGCCAGCCGACTCGCCGTCCAGATAGCCTTGTGGCTCAGCGCATACCGCAAAAACCGGTCGAATGCTCCGATACGGCCCGGACGGCCGATAATGCGCAAATGAACGCCGAGCGACATGATCGCCGGCCGATCGGCGCCCTCGGCGTAGAGCTGATCGAACGTGGCGACCGCATAGTCCAGCCATTGCGCGGGCGTGTATCCGGGCGCGAGCCAGAATTTCATGTCATTCGTGTCAAGCGCATATGGAACCACGACGATCCTGCCGCGGCCTCCGGCCGTATCGACCTGTTCCCAACGTGGGATGTCATCGGAATAGTCGTCCATGTGATAGAGAAAACCTTCTTCGATCAACAGGCGACGCGTTTGTTCCGTGAATAGATAACGTGAAAGCCAGCCGGCCGGACGGATTCCGACGGCGGCGATCTGCGTCTCAACCGCCTTGCGGATGAAGGTACGCTCGCGCTCTTCATCAAAGGAAAATTGATGCAACCAGCGATAACCGTGTGCGCAGACTTCATGTCCGCCGGCGATGATCATGTCGGCGACTTTCGGAGCCTGCGCCAGAGCGGCCGAGGCGGCGGTAACTGTGCAGGTGACACCGTGATCCCCTAGCACGCGGAACACACGCTCCGCACCGGCGCGGATTCCGTATTGATAGTTGCTCTCGTTGGCGAAGTTACGAACTGGAGCGCGCAGCGCGACGCTCAGCTCGTCCACCGGCTCCGGGTGCTTGTCGCCCGCGGCAACGCTCTGTTCCGCACCCTCCTCCAAATTGACGACGATCGAAAGCGCGACGCGCGCGTCCGACGGTAGCGTGAAGTGGGCGCTCATGATATGCCTCCGGTAAGCTCACGAATTTCGTGGAGTTGACCGTCGCATGGCGGCATCGTCAAGAAGGTCCAGTCCGCCATGAACTACTTCGAGACACTCGATCTTCCGACCATGATGCGTGAATATCCGATCGGCGATGCCTTCGCCAAACGGTTCCGTAATATGAGCGGCGATGAACTCAGGGCACTGCAGGAACTCCGGTTCGCTCGTGTAATGGCTTTCGCCTGGAAGGTGCCATTTTATCGCCGGCTCTGGAGCGCGCAGGGGATAGAGCCGAACGATATCTGCTCACTCGACGACCTCGCACGGCTGCCCTGCTACACCAAGACCGACCTGATGCGATCAGTCGAGGCCTATCCGCCGATTGGTGACTTTCATGGCCTCGATGCCTATGCGGCAGACCAGCGACCATCGCTGATTATGCAGACCACAAGTGGCACGACCGGTCGGCCGCAGCCTCTGTTGTTTGGCCCCTGGAGCCGGGAGTTGCAGAACGTGCTGCTGGCCCGCACGTACCTGATGCAGGGGATGCGCCGGGACGACGTCGTCCACTCTGTCTATGCCTACGGCATGGTCAACGGCGGGCACTATATTCGTGAAACAATCGTGCACTGGATCGGCGCGCCCGTGCTCAGCGCCGGCACCGGCGTCGAAACTCGTTCGGTGCAGCAGACGCAGCTGATGCGTGATTTTCGCGCCACTGTGCTGGTCGGTTTCGCCGATTACATGCTGCATCTCGCCGAAGTCGCGCGCGAAAACAACATCGAACCCGGCGTCGATATCCGCCTCCGCCTTATCAGCGGCCTGCTCGGCCCTGGCATGTCCGACCAGCTGCGCGACGCCTGGGGCGGGATCGACGCGTATGACTGGTACGGCGTCGGGGATACTGGCCTGATCGCGGGTGAGTCACCGTCACGCTGCGGTATGCATGTGATGGAGGACGCGCAGTGGATCGAGTTGCTTGATGACACCGGCAGACCGGCCGCGGCCGGTGAGATCGGCAACATCGTCTGCACGTGCCTTTACAAGCACGACGTCTTCCCGATCATCCGCTTCAACACGCAGGACGTGACGCGAGAATTGACCGGTGCCAATCCGGATGGGCTGCCGTTCCGCCGTATCGCCGGCTTCCTGGGGCGCAGCGACAACATGGTGAAGCTGCGGGGCATTAACGTCTATCCGACGGCCATAGGTGGGCTATTGAAGGCCGCGTGGCCGGGCTTCGCGGGCGAGTATGTCTGCGAACTGACTCGCTCCGG
>Ga0134125_10011308_pt1 | contig 10001 bp, 9 predicted proteins | sample KB31751_FD_96464 | JGI IMG/M metagenome (GOLD analysis project Ga0134125, IMG submission 96464) | Terrestrial soil microbial communities with excess Nitrogen fertilizer from Kellogg Biological Station, Michigan, USA - KB3-175-1 | ecosystem: Environmental > Terrestrial > Soil > Unclassified ... | reverse complement strand
TGACGCCGACGCGGCTCTATGTGCGCGGCTGTCGCGCCGCGCTCGCGGCCGGCGGCGTCAAGGCCTTCGCGCACATCACCGGCGGCGGCCTCGTCGAGAACATCCCGCGCGTGCTGCCCGACAGCATGGCGGCCGAGCTCGACGCGCGTCAGTGGCCGCTGCCGCCGGTATTCCGCTGGCTGGCGGAGACCGCCCATATCGCGCGCGACGAAATGGCGCGCACCTTCAATTGCGGCATCGGCATGGCGGCGGTGGTAGCGCCCGACGCGGTCGCGCGCGTGACCGCAGCGCTCGCCGGCGCCGGCGAGCGCGTCCACCGCATCGGCCGCATCGTCGCGCGGGCCGTCGACGCGCCCGGCACGCGGCTCCTCAACACGGAATCGCAGTGGCCCGGCTGAGAGTCGCCGTGCTGATCTCGGGCCGCGGCTCGAACCTGCAGGCGCTGATCGACGCCTGCGCCGAGCGCGACTTCCCGGCCGAGATCCGCCTCGTGCTGTCGAACCGCGGCGACGCCCAGGGCTTGGCGCGCGCCACTCGAGCCGGCATCCCGACCCAGGTGATCCCGCATCGCGACTACCGGACGCGCGACGAATTCGACCTGGCACTCGACCGCGCGCTCCAGGCCGCTGGCGTCGAGCTCGTCTGCCTCGCCGGATTCATGCGACTGCTCGGCCAGGATTTCGTCGCGCGCTGGCACGATCGGCTGATCAACATCCATCCCTCGCTGCTGCCGGCGTTCCGCGGCCTCGACACGCATCGGCGCGCACTCGAGGCGGGCGTGCCGTTTGCCGGCTGCACCGTGCATTACGTGCGCGCCGCGGTCGATGACGGCCCGATCATCGTGCAGCGCAAAGTGCCGGTGCTGCCCGGCGACGACGAGGCGGCGCTGGCGGCACGCGTGCTCGAGGCCGAGCACCAGGCCTATCCGCTGGCGCTTCGGCTCATTGCCGAAAAGCGCGTGCGCATCTGCAACGACCGGGTCGAGCTGCGCGACAATGACGGCGGCTGGCGGGACGCGCTCTCGGCATGACGCGTCGCGCCGCGGGTATGAGCGCGGCCGGGGCCGTGCTGTTCTGGGCGGCCGTCGGGCTGCTGCAGAAATTCAACTGGGGACTCGGTGTCTGGAAGGCGCTGGTGCTGGCGGCGTTGCTTGCCGCCGTCCCGCTCGTCGTCGCGCAGGCGGAGCGCGGCAGCGCGGCGCCCGACAGACCGCCATCGCGCCTGCTCAAGGCAGCGGCCCTGGCGCTGCTGCTCGCCCACGCCGGCTACGCCGTCGCCAAGCTGCATCATCCCTCGCTGATCGACGCCGCGACCCTCACCATCGCGGAAGGCCAGGATCTGCACGCCGGCAAGAATCCGTACGCGTCGCAGCGCGACGCCGAAGCCGCGGCGGGCACGCATGACGCGCGCTTCGCCGGCTACAAATATTTGCCGGTGACGCTGGCAGCCTATCTGCCGCTGGGCGCGCTCGGCGCGCGCGGCATCGTCCTCACCAACCTGGTGCTGCAGCTCGCGGTCGTCGGGCTCATCTTCGGCCTCGGCGCGGCACTGGCGTCGGCGAGCGCCGGATGGATCGCCATGCTGCTGTATCTGAGCTTGCCGCTGGTGCCGTTCCAGCTCTTCGCCAAGGGGGCGCTCGACCTCGTCGCGGTGGTGCCCTTGCTGGCGGCGCTGCTGCTGGTGTCGCGGCGAAAGCCGGCGCTCGGCGGCTTCTGTCTCGGCCTGTCGCTGTCGGCGAAGCTGCTGCCTGGCGCGCTCATCCTGCCCTGCGCCCTGCCCGGCCGCGGCCGCAACCGCCTGCTCTATGCCGCCGGCATGGCCGTGGGATTGCTTCCGGTGGTGCCGTTCGCGCTGTGGGCGCCGGCGGCGTTCGTCGACAACATCGTGCTGTTCAATCTGGTGCGGCCGGTGGATTCGACGAGCTGGCTCTTCAGCTTTCCCAGCGCGCGGCCGCTTGCGGCGGCGGCCATGGCGGCGTTCTACCTGACGGCGCTCGCCGTGGCGTGGCTGCGCCCACAGGCGACGTTGGCGCGCCGCTGCGGCATGGCCGTGGCGCTCATGCTGGCCACTCTGCTCGCCGCGCCGGCCGTCCATCACAACTATCTGCTCTGGTGGCTGCCGCTCGCCTGTGCGCTGCTCGGCGCCGCGCTGGCGCCCAGAGGCTTGCCAAGCGGCACGCCGGCGGCTACCAAAGCGCGGCTGGGGTCAATCTAAGGGATCGGCGAGCGATGGCCATGGACCAGGAGTTGCAGCGCCACATGGAGACGTGGCTCGGCTTCACCCGACTGCTCAAATGGAGCATCGCCGGCATCGTCATCACGCTCCTCATCCTGGCCGCGTCGCTGCTCTAGCCTAGCCGGTTACGGCTTGGGCGCCGGTCATCCACTCCCGGCGCAGACGTGGACCACTCCATGATCCACAGATGTGGCACTCGCGCCCCTCTCGGGGGGCGTCGGCGGCCATGCCCTGCGCTATTTCGCCGCGCGCTTCATCAGGGACGGGTTGAGCACGTAGGTGCCGACCGTCTCGCCATGGGCCAGGATGTGGCTCTTCATCGCCTTCACCACCGCCGGTCCGTCGACCTTGCCGCTGAGCTTGAGGCTCGGCACGTCAAGGGCATAGACCTGGAAGTGGTAGTGGTGGGTGATGCTATCGTTCCACGGCGGGCACGGCCCGTCATAGCCGCCGTAATCGCCCTTCATCTGCTCGTCGCTGGCGAACCATTTCGTATAATCGTTGACGCCGCGCACGCCGACCGGCCCGGCGCCCGGCGGCTTGCCGTGCGGCGTCACCTTGTCGGAGTCGGCACCCTCGTCGATGCGGTGCACGGTCGCCGGGACGTCGACCAGCACCCAGTGGTAAAACACCGTCCGCTTCAAGCTCTTGGGAATGGTCTTGCCGTCCTTGTTGACGTCGGTCGGCACGGACGGAACATCGGGATCGAGGACGATCACGGCGAAGGACTTCGTGCCTTTGGGCGCGCCTGACCACGACAGCTTCGGGTTCTTGTTGGCACCGAGGCCGACATGGCCCTGCGCCGCCGGCACGCAGAAGGCATATTCGCCGGGTAATTTCTTGCCGTTAGGGGTGTCGTCGACCGTCACCTTGAGCGCCGCCGCGGCGGCGATGCCCGGCAACAGCAATCCCGTCGCGGCTACCGCGACAGCGAGACATCTTTTCAGCTCGGACATCCCGATCCTCCTCCTGGTTTCATTCAGCCATTCTACGCCACCTGGCGAGCCCAGGGAAAACCGGCGTTGCGACCATTTCCCAGGGCAAGCGGCTGCGCGGCGCACTGGCCAACCCGCACCGACATGTTTATGCTCGGATGCGTAAACGTCCAAGCTATTCAAGGGGGAAGAACGGTGGCCGGCAATCGTTGGATCCAATTGCTCCTCGGCATCATCGCGATGATGTCGATCTCGAGCCCGCAATACACCTGGACGCTTTTCACCGGCCCGCTCAACCAGAAGCTGGGGACCACCCTGGCCGAGCTGCAATGGACCTTCTCGTTGCTGATCATCCTGCAGACCTTCCTGTCGCCGCTGCAGGCCTACCTGGTCGACCGCTTCGGCCCGCGCCTCCTCATTTCCGTGGGCGCCATTCTCTCCGGTGGCTCCTGGGTGCTGGCGGCGCAAGTCAACAATATCGAGATGCTCTACCTGACCTACGGCATCATCGGCGGCTTCGGCACGGGCATCATCTATGTCGGCATCATCGGCCTCATGGTGCGCTGGTTCCCCGACCGCCGCGGGCTCGCCACCGGGCTCGCCGCGGCCGGCTACGGCTTCGGCGCCTTCTTCACGAGCTTCCCGATCGACAGCATGATCAAGAGCTCGGGCTATGCCCACACGCTGGTCGTCTGGGGGATCATCCAGGGCGTGATCGGCGTCGCCGCGGCGCTAGGCCTCGGCGTTCCGCCGGAAGGCTATCGCCCCGCCGGCTATGTGCCGGCCGAGACCGCCCGGCTCGAGCTCCAGGCGCAGCGCAGCTACACGCCGCAGGAGATGCTGCAGAACCCGGTCTTCTGGCTGCTTTTCATCATGATGGCCATGATGTCGACGAGCGGCCTCATGGTGACCTCGAATGTCGGGCCGTTCGCGCGTGAGTACAAGGTCGCCGAGGTCCTCGTGCTCGGCATGGCCGCGCTGCCGTTGTCGCTGACGCTGTCGCGCGTCACCAACGGCTTGACCCGGCCGTTCTTCGGCTGGGTCTCCGACCATATCGGGCGCGAGAAGACCATGGCGCTCGCGTTCTCGCTCGAGGCCGTGGCGATCCTGGTGCTGTTCGCCTTCCTCGGCCATCCGGCGATGTTCGTCGTCCTCACCGGCCTCGTCTTCTTCGGCTGGGGCGAGATCTTCTCGCTCTTCCCGTCGACCTTGACCGACACCTTCGGACCCAAATTCGCGGCGACGAATTACGGCTTCCTCTATATCGCCCAGGGCGTCGGCTCGATCCTCGGCGGCCCGGCCGCCGCCTACCTCAAGCAGGCGACGGGAAGCTGGACGGCCGTCTTCATCCTCGTCGCGTGCCTCGACGCGCTGACCGCGCTCCTGGCGCTCACGGTCCTCCGCAGCATACGCCAGCGTCACATGCGCGCATCGGGCTGAGCCTCAACCGCCGGCGGCGCCCGTCGCCGCCGCGCGGATCTCGCTCAACGACTGGCGGATGGTGAGCGCCTCGGGATCGATGCGCAGCTCGATGACGGCGGGCCCGCTCGCCGCCTTCGCGCGCTCGAAGGCAGGCGCGAAATCGGCGGTGCGCTCGACCACCTCGCCATGGGCACCATAGGCGCGCGCCAGCGCCGCAAAATCGGGATTGTGCAGCTCGGTGCCGATGACGCGGCCAGGATGATGGCGCTCCTGGTGCATGCGGATCGTGCCGTACATGTTGTTGTTGACGATCAGCACGATGACGTTGAGGCGGCGCTGCACCGCGGTCGCCAGCTCCTGCCCGGTCATGAGAAAATCGCCATCGCCGGCGAGGCAGACGACGGTTCGATCGGGATGCACGACTTTTGCCGCCAGCGCTGCGGGAAAACCGTAGCCCATCGAGCCGCTGGTCGGCGCGAGCTGCGTGCCGAAGCCGCGATACAGGTGGAAGCGATGCAGCCACGTCGCGAAATTGCCGGCGCCGTTGGTGAAGATCGTGTCGGCCGGCACGTGCGCGTCGAGCCACAGCACGATCTCGCCGAGCTGGATGTCACCCGGTGAGCGCGGCGGCTTGCGCCAAGCCAGGTAGTCCTCGTGCATCGCCGCCGTGTCCTTGGCCCAAGTCGGAGCGGCGATCGGTGCCAGCGCCGCGGCGGCGCGGGCAAAGGCGCGCGGAGTGGCGACGATCGGCAGCTCCGCCTGATAGACGCGGCCGAGCTCGTCGGGATCGGCATGGACATGGACGAGGCGCTGCTTGGGCGTCGGGATATCGATCAGCGTGTAGCCGCCGGTGCTCATCTCGCCGAGCCGTGGACCAACGGCGATCAGCAGATCGCTGTCTTGGATGCGCTTGGCGAGCTTCGGATTGATGCCGATGCCGACATCGCCGGCATAGCAGGGATGCGCGTTGTCGAAGCGGTCCTGGCGGCGAAACACGGTGCCGACCGGCAGCTGGTTGGCGGCCGCGAATGTCTGGATCGACGCTACAGCCTGGGCGTCCCAGGCGCTGCCGCCGAGCAGCAAGAAGGGGCGCTTGGCCGCCGCCAGCCGCTCGCGCAGCGCCGCCATGGGCGCTGCGCCGGGCCAGGTCTCGACCGGCTCGTAGGGCTTGGCGTCGAGGACATCGCCCTCCTCGGTCAGCATATCCTCGGGCAGCGCCAGCACCACCGGGCCCGGGCGGCCGCTGGTGGCGACGGAGAAGGCGCGGCTCAGAAATTCCGGGATGCGGCGCGGATCGTCGATCTGCGCCACCCATTTGGCGAATTGGCCGAGCATGCGGCGATAGTCGACTTCCTGGAAGGCTTCGCGCTCTACCGTGTCCCGCGCCACCTGGCCGATGAACAGGATGAGCGGCGTCGAATCCTGCATCGCGACATGGAGGCCGGCGCTGGCATTGCTGGCGCCGGGCCCGCGCGTCACCATGCACAGGCCCGGCCGCCCGGTAAGCTTGCCGTAGGCGTCCGCCATCATCGCCGCGCCGCCTTCCTGGCGGCAGGTCACGAGGCGGATCGAGTTGGCGTCGTAGAGCGCATCGAGCACGGCGAGGTAGCTCTCGCCGGGTACGGCGAACACCGTGTCGGCGCCGTGGATCTTGAGCTGGTCGACGAGAATTTGCGCGCCGGTCCGGCGACGAGGGGCTGTACTCACGCTCGGTACCTCCGCAGACGTGATTGGCCGCCAGAGGTATTGGAGTTTGGCGCGGTCGGCAATCCCCTTGTCGGGCAGGCTACTCGGCCGCGCGCGGCGCCACCTTGACGCGGCGCGACCGTTGCCGGTCGTCGCCACCCCAGCGCATCAGCACGCCAATGATCACCAGAGTGGCCGCGTAGAACACGATCTGGATGCCGGCAGGCCTGGCGACATAGCCCACCAGTGCATGCAGCACCTGGCCCGGGATACTGTGCTCCGTCAGCAGCCACGAGGTGTCCCAGATGCCGTCGCCGAGCGAGGGCAGCACATCCGCCTGCACCAGGAAGGCTGCGCCCTGTGCAGCCATCCCGGCGGCGAGCAACAGGATGAGCCAGCTCGTCACCGTGAAGAGATGCTTCAACGGAATGCGCAGCAGGCCGAAATAGAGCAGTGCGCCGACGCCCACGCCCGCAGCCACGCCGAGAGCGAAGCCGAGACCGAACGAGACGGCATCGGTGCCGTTGGCGGCGACGATGCTATAAAGGAACAGCACCAGCTCCGAGCCCTCGCGCAACACGGCAAGCCCGACAACCACCGCCAGTGCGTAAAGCGGGCGCGCGCCTGAGCGCACCAGCTTGCCGATGTCACTCGCCTCGATGGCCAGCTCTCGGCCGTGACGGCCCATCCACACATTGTGCCAACCCAGCATGGCGACAGCCGTGAACAGCACGGCGGCGTTGAACAGCTCCTGCCCGACGCCGGCCAGCGCCGCGGCGATCTGCTCGGCGAATCCCGCGACCAGGGCCGCTCCCGCGATACCGCCTGCAATGCCAGCGCCAACCCAGGTACCGCGCCGCGGTACGCCCTGGCTGGCCGCCAGGACGATGCCGACGACAAGCGCAGCCTCGAGCACTTCGCGAAAGACGATGAGGGCGGTCGGTAGCATTACGGCTAGCTATCTCTTGTGGTCTCTTACGGTCGCGAGTGACACGCAAACAGGTGCAATTGCGAGGCGTTCGCATTCTCGCCTGAGGGATAGCGGCCGTCAACTGAAGATCCAGCCCGTCGCCGGCCGAGCGACGAGAAGAGCCTCGATCCGATCGTTGCGGGGGTGGCGTCGCCTTATAAATCTCGTGGCATCGTTAACCGTCAGCCCATTGCGAAAGTCGTTCCGGGCGATAGCTGCCGATGATCAGGGCGTGGATGCGTACTGAGAGCGTAGGTGCGCAGCCCTCGCGGCGGCTTCTTTCGCGACCGGAGGACTCAAATGATCCCGCCCTCGGACGCGCCGTCAATCACTTGCGTGTCGAGGGCTCCGGGAAGAAGAAGGCGATCTCGGTCTTGGCGGTCTCGAGCGAGTCGGAGCCATGCACCGAGTTGGCCTCGATCGATTCGGCAAAGTCCTTGCGGATGGTGCCGGGCGCTGCCTTGGCTGGATCGGTCGCGCCCATGATCTCGCGGTTCAAGGCGACGGCGTTCTCGCCTTCGAGCACCTGGATGACGACGGGGCCGGAGGTCATGAACTTGACCAGATCGCCGAAAAATGGGCGCTGCTTGTGCACCGCGTAGAAGCGCTCGGCCTCGTCGCGCGACAGCACCCGCGGTCCCGCCTTCTTGGTGATGCGCAAGCCGCGCTGCTCGAAGCGGGCGTTGATCTTGTCGACCAGCTTGCGGCGCGTCGCGTCGGGCTTGATGATCGACAAGGTACGTTCGACGGCCATGGCGGGCGTTCCTTTAGCGGCAATGCGGCGAAGGTCGAGGATATAGCGACCCGCGCCCCGCCGATCAACCGCCGTCGGCCGGCGTCGCGCCGCGCTTTTGCCACTTGCCTTCGGTCTGCTCCCAATAGGCCAGCTGATGGCCGGCGGCCTTCGCCTCCTTCCAGCGCAGGCGCGCCGCGGCCACCGCTGCCTCGTCATTGCCGTCGAAGATGTCGCAGCAGCGCGCGTAATCGTCGAGATGCGCCGAGCTCTGGCCGTCAAGCAGCACCAGCATGGTGGCGCGGTTCGGATTCTCGTCGGTGGTGGTGAGCCAGACGGGCTGGCTTTCGGCGTTGCCGTCGCGGGCCGAGCCGTGCGGCAGGAAACTCGCGTCGTCGTAGGTCCACAGCAACGCGTCCAGGTGATCGACACGCTCGATCGAGCCGGCGATGACCACGACACGATGGCCCTCCGCCAGCGCCCGTTCGACGATGCGCGGCAACGCGCGGTCGAGTGGCATCGTGCGCAGGTGATAGAAGCCGATCTCCGTCATCCCTCCCCTCGGCCGCTACTCCTCATAGTGGTCAGCGATCAGGCGCTCGAGCAGGCGGACGCCGAAGGCGGTGGCGCCTTTGGGAACGGTCGCGGCATCCTTCTTCGACCAGGCGGTGCCGGCAATATCGAGATGCGCCCACGGCACGCCATTGACAAAGCGCTGCAGGAATTGCGCGGCGGTGATGCTGCCCGCGTCGCGGCCGCCGCTGATGTTCTTGATGTCGGCGGCATCGCTGTCCATCAGCTTGTCATAGCTGTCGCCCAAGGGCATGCGCCACACCGCCTCGCCCACCGCCTTCCCGGCCGCGACGAGGCGCTCGGCCAGCTCGTCATTGTTGGTGAAGAGCCCGGCATTCTCATGACCGAGGGCGATGATGATGGCGCCGGTCAAGGTCGCCAAGTCGATCATGAATTTGGGCTTGAAGCGATCCTGCGTGTACCACATCGCGTCGGCAAGGACGAGGCGGCCCTCGGCGTCGGTGTTGAGCACCTCGATGGTCTGGCCGGACATCGACGTCACGATGTCGCCCGGGCGTTGCGCCATGCCGCCCGGCATGTTCTCGACCAATCCGATGACGCCGACCGCATTCACCCTGGCCTTGCGCCCGGCCAACGCCTTCATCAGGCCGATCACCACGCCGGCGCCGGCCATGTCCCATTTCATGTCCCACATACCGTCGGCCGGCTTGATCGAGATACCGCCGGTGTCGAAGGTCACGCCCTTGCCGATGAAGGCAACCGGTTGCGCCGACTTGGACTTAGCTCCCTTCCATTGCAGGGCGACGAGGCGCGGCGGCCGCACGCTGCCCTGCCCCACGCCAAGCAGGGCGCCCATGCCGAGCTTCTTCATCTGCTTCTCGTCAAGTACCTCGACATCGACCTCGAGCTTCTCGAGCGAGCGCGCCGCCTCTGCGAGCGTCTCGGGATAGATGATATTGGCCGGCTCGGAGACGAGGTCGCGGGTGAAGAACACCCCATCGACGATCTTGTCGAGCGGTGCGAAGGCCCGCTTCGCCTCGCCGACGTCGTTCGTCATCACGGTGAATTTCTCGAGCGTCGGCTTCTGCTCGGGCTTCTCCTTGGTGCGGTACTTGTCGAAGCGATAGGCACGCAGCCGCGCGCCATAGGCGAAATTCGCCGCCGCCTCGCCGCCCTTGATTTTGGCGCTGTCGAGATCGTCGAGCGCAACGGCCGCTGCTTTCTCGCCGGCGCTGTTGAGCTGCGCCACCACCTGCCCGCCCAAGGTCTGCATCGCCGCGGCGTCGATGATCGCGGGCTTACCAAGGCCGATCAGCAGGACGCGCCCGACCTCGAGCTTTGCCGGCGCCAGCACGCCCAGCACTTCATCCTTGCGTCCGGTGAACCGGCTCGACTCCATCGCCCTCTTGAGTGCGCCGCCACTCTCTCTGTCGAGCGCGGTGCCGGTCGGTGTCAGCGTGCGATCCTCCGTCACACCGACGACGAT
>Ga0134125_10011306_pt1 | contig 10002 bp, 9 predicted proteins | sample KB31751_FD_96464 | JGI IMG/M metagenome (GOLD analysis project Ga0134125, IMG submission 96464) | Terrestrial soil microbial communities with excess Nitrogen fertilizer from Kellogg Biological Station, Michigan, USA - KB3-175-1 | ecosystem: Environmental > Terrestrial > Soil > Unclassified ... | reverse complement strand
CCGAATTGCACGTCATTGAACTCAAATGGATTTCTCGCATTGCTGTACATGACGGACAATTCCGCGTCCGATGAGTGGTAAAGATGTTCCGCAGAGTTCACGATGCCGGCGAGCGATGGAGACGCAACGCTGGTACCCCCCACCACGAACCATCCTCCTGCCGCGCCTTGAAACAGGTTGCTGTTCCAGACCCAGACTCCGGTGTCAGGATTCGAGTCGAAGGAAAGATCGGGAATGCCGCGTGCATTGCCCACAATTCTCGCAATGCCATTCTGATAGTGTGGCCGAGGTTCAAACTCGCTGACGCCGCCGCCTGCTTCGGTCCACGGAAGTTCGTATAAAAAATCCCCCGTATACGGGCTGCGCGCGGTGGTCGTTCCCCCTGCCGCGACCACGTTGGGTGAAGTACTGGGATAGCTGGTTCCCGGCGCATCTCCGGTGGAAGCAAAAAATACAACCCCGGGCATTACGAAGAGCGAATCCGCGCCAACTTCATCCGCCGATTCCTCGCCGCCCCAGCTGTTGCTGACTTCTCCGCCCCCTGCCGCCGCCACCAGGTTGCTGGCCACCTGCTCCGCGACGAACAAGTCATCTCCCATATTGGTGGCCGCCTCCACCAAAAAGATCTTGGCTTTGGGCGCCATGGCGTGGGCCCATTCGATGTCCAATGACTCCTCCAGTTCCCAGCCTCCGGTGGGATCCAGATCAGGCTTGGTTCCGCTCGCATAAACAACCTTGAAGTTGGCCGGAGCCAGTCCGAATTGCGCGGAGAAGAATGCCAGGTCAGCCTCCGCGTTGGGATCGTCGAAGGCATCCACAATGGCAATTGCCCCCTTGCCGCCGGTTGGATTGGCGACAGCCACATTCGGATTGCAGCCGCGGGTTTTTCTGGTGAGTCCATAGACGCAACCGAGGGACGCGGGAGTCTCAAACCCATATCCGGCAAACGGCGGTCCTACCAAAGGCCGTCCCGAATCCGGCATGAACACTTGAATGTTGGTATGGAAGCTCTTACCCGTGCTGCTGGGCTGGGCCATGCTGGATTTCGGGATCATCACATGCCCCCTCATGAACCTCTTCTGGGCGGACGCAGGCAAAATGCTAAAGGCCATAAAGGCCAACAATGTAATCAACAAATTTCTGGAACGTGCCATGTCGATCTCCTGTCTGATCTGAAAATCTCACTGCTTTGTGGTCCCAAAAACTTAACGTCTCCCGGGGCGGCAACGGGTAATGGTGCAATGCGAGACTGTGCGATGGGCAAAGATAGCTACAACAAAACGCACCGAGTCTGTGCGTAAGCGATGTTAAGTGTCAAGACGAAAGAAACTGTATTCCATGTAGTTCTTTTCCACATTCCGGATGGTCGGGCGGTTCTGGGTTGGGCGCAACGATTTCGCGAGGATTTCCAAACTTTCGATGGGAAAGGCAGTGCAATGAGCCATTGAGGAGCGGATTTGTTAAATCCAACTTCAGACTCCACGAAGTTACTCGGCCCACGCTCGCGATCTCGTTAGACTCATATTGTTTTGAAACGCATACCTTCGCTTGACGGCTTGAGGGCAATCTCCATTTGTCTGGTGATCGCAGGCCATCGCATTGCTGTCATGAAGGGCCTGGATTGGACCGCGGCCTATGCGAACCTGGGCGTCCGCATCTTCTTTGTAATCTCCGGATTCCTGATCACGACCTTGCTTCTGAATGAAGAAGCGAAGACCGGCACGATAAGCTTGCGCAATTTTTATGTTCGCCGCGCCTACCGGATCCTTCCTGCAGCGTTCGTCTTCATGCTTCCCATGTTTGTCATCTACTGGCATGAGTTGCGCTGGCAGGAAATGGCGGCGGCGGTTTTCTTTGTAATGAATTTCGATTCGCATAAGCCATGGTCCATTGGCCATCTATGGTCGCTGGGGGTGGAAGAACAATTTTATTTTCTCTGGCCGGGAGTGTTTAAGAGCATCCGGCGTCATCGGGTAGGAGTTTTGCTCGGGGTGATTGTTCTAGCGCCATTTTGCAGGGAATTCTGCTATTGGCTGGGGTTGCCGGCTGGATATTACGGAATTTTTCCGACCGTGGCTGACAATCTGGCGATTGGCTGCCTGCTGGCAATCGTTATGCCGCGCATTCCCGTCTTTCGCTCGTGGCTTGTCGCTTGCATGGTACTTGTCATAGCGCTTGTGCCCGCTTTCCCGGCAACATCTGCAAGTCATACCACCGTGAAAGTTCTTGTGCTATGGCCGCTCGTGCAGGTATGTATTGCGGGAGTTCTCTTGCACGTGGTCCGGGATCCATACAGGATATTGAACCTCGCACCCGTAGCGTGGGTGGGAAGAATCAGTTACAGCTTCTATCTCTGGCAACAATGGTTCTCATACAGCCATCCTCCAAAACCTTTTTATTTCGTCTTTTTTGCCCTTGCCCTGGCATGCGCGTCGTACTACCTCGTTGAACAACCGATGCTTCGCTTGCGCGACCGGAGAAAGGCTACAGTGCGGCCGATTTCGCAGGCGCCGCCCATTTACGCCGTAGCGGGCGATTAAGTTTCAGGCGGAGCGTAACGTCATCAGGGTAATTTCCGGCGGGACCCCTAACCGCACCGGCATTCCAAAGGTTCCCAGGCCCCGGTTCACGTAAATGCAGGCAGCTTTTTCGGAGCGGTTGTTATTGGCAAGCACCGGGGCAGGGCCGTTTCCGAACGGCAGCCGGTAGAGTCCGGCAACGAATTCCGTAATCAGGCGGGCCGGGGTCACGTCATGGTCAACGACTTCGAACTTTACTTGCCCGCCGTGAGTATGGCCGGCCAGGCTCAATTCAATCCCCAAATCAGCGGCGCGACGGAACGAATTGGGATTGTGCGAGAGTAGGATGTTCGGCATGTCGTGGCGAATGAGCTGGTCAATATTGGCAAGCATCGGACCGGCGGGGCCGCGCGTCATGTGGTCGCGCTGGTAATCGACGCCAATCAGGTTAAATTTCCCGCCGCGCCATTCGAGCTGCGCATTTTCCTGCCGTAACAGGCGCATGCCAAATTGCGCGAACAGGCGCTGCGCCTCGGCTTCCGCTTGCGCGTAAATTTCATGGTTCCCATTGCATCCCCAGACGCCAAGCGGGGCGCGCAATTTGCTCAATTCGGCAATGCAATCTTCCAGAGGATCGCCTTCGTAGCTGATGAAGTCGCCGGTGATGACGGCGAGGTCGGCGCGCAACGCGTTCGCCATGGACACCGCGCGGGCCACCTCTTTCCTCGGCATGGTGTCGCTGCGGTGGATGTCACTTAATTGCATGATCGTCATGCCATCCAGCTCACGCGGCCAGTTTGCAATGGGAATCTCGACCCGATCCACCTGGAAATCCCAGCGTTCGATGGCGTAACCATAAGCCGCCCCGAAAAACGGGATGCTGCCCGCGAGGTAAGCGGCATAGCGCAAGAAGGTGCGCCGCTCGGCCCGAAATCCGCTGTGATCGTGGCTAAACAGACCCGCGACGGAATGAAAAAGCCCTCCCGCACCCATCACCAGCTCAAAAATCAGGAAGCCGAAGACGGAAGCAATGAGCCATGTGCGTCCGATGGAAAAGATCCGGGCAAAACCTTCCAAAGGAAGAAAGCGTCCCACGAAAGGATGCAGAAAACTGGAGACAACTACCAGCAACGCTAATGCCCAGAAGATTTGCAGAGTGCGGCGCAGCGAGAGGCGCGTGATGCGGCCGATCCCGTTCCATGCATGGGAAAACCAAAACCGCTGTGCAAATACGATAAGGACGAGAAAACCGAGGAAGATGGCGAGGCGAATTACGAGGCGCAAAAATTTATCCTTGGCACTGTTTGATTGGATGCATTGAGGACACGATGCAAAATGTTAATCGAGACTGGGATAGCGGTACGGGGATCTGCCTTGGAACTATATTTTGAGACAGATCGCACAAATTATGACATGAAAACTATCCGCCCTGCGCTCCGGCAGGCAGGCGAAAATCCACGCCTCGGTCATCGTTCTGTTTCTGCGTAGCCTGCACGTTTAGTTCTGAGAGCGCCACGCGACGCGAATGGCCGGGAGTGAAGTCAAAAATTGTGTCTCCCACGATTGCATAGTTAGAAACTTCAAGTTGATGGCCGTCTTTGAAAACCAGCACAGTAGCCGGTTGCAACGGTTCGGGCTCAGCATTCGGCTGCGCGCCATTTGCGGCCTGGGGCGCGGCTGGCTGTTCCTCTGCGCGATCCGCAGGCGCGGAATATTCCGGACCTTGGCCGCTCCGGTCAAAAATCGTAGGTCCATTGTTGTACTGCTCGCCATACGTGCTTCCGTATTCAGCGTTATACGCGTTCTGGTTGGAAGACGGCTCATCCTGGTAGTCGTCCCAATCGTCATAGGCATACGGATAGTACGGCACGCCGTAAACGACTGCGCCTGGGAAGAATGCGCGACGGGAGCGATGTTCAAACCGCGCTTCCCCGGGGTGACGGCGGACCACTGGCCCGCAGCAGCCAAAGGACCTACGCACGGGATAGCTCGGCGCGAAACGGTTCGGCGCAAAATGATTGGGCGCGAACGACCCGTGGGATGTCACGCTGGCCGGAACGCCCGGGGCCCCGGCAAAATGTCCGCCAAAACCATGCGATGTAACGGATGCGGGAACGCCCGGTTGGTGCATGCGTTGCGCATGAAGCGCCGGAACCAGTGCTGAAAAGGATAATAAGATTGCGATGGCGCTAAAGCGGAACCGGTGGAACAGTGCGGAAAGCATGACAGCTCCCCTCCCCAAACCAACTCTATACCTATTAGAACGCCTGGGCTCGCGCTAAGTTGCGCGAAATTTCTGGCCTCTATCTCAATGAAATAGAAGCTGATTACATGACATGGACCAATTGCCAGAGGTTCACGAAGGAGTTTGCCAGCAGCACGCCACTCACGGAGAGCAATATGAGCTGATGATGGCTGGTTTCAAGCAAATCCGCGATGACTCCGGCGATAAACACGAACAGGAAAGGGACGGCCATAAGCGCGAAACCGTAGCCGGGATAGTGTGGCGCACCCAGGCTCAGGATGAGCAGAAGCGCAGCTACGATCAAAGGTGCGGTATTGCCAAAATAGCGGGCGCGCCGCCAGTAGGCGTATGCGATCAGCACCACGGGAAGCAGGGCTGCCACTCCAGGTCCCATTCGCCCGATATGCCGGAATAAAGCAAGGTAGGCCTCAGCCACTGTGAAGGCCTGCCACACCAGCCCAAAGAAGTTTGCGTTGCGAAGCGCGGAGGCGAACTTCGCGGGGTGAAATCCGTAGGCAGCGAAGAGCAGGACGACTGCAATGACACAGGCCGACAGCCAGATAATCAACGCGGCGCGCCTTCTCCCCGGCGCGAGGTACAGCATGAACAGCAGTGCCACCGGCACCAGGACGATCAGCGAGAATTGCGACCCTACCGCAAGCGCGAATGAAAGCCCCAGCAGCAGAATGCGCCGCCAATTCCACAAAATAACCTCGCGTGGCGCATACAGCGTATGGGAGACGGCAATCGCCGTGAAGATGGCCCCGAAAGCTCCCCATGCCGCTCCCATCTCGGGTTGCGCGAACCACATGGCGCTGGAAACAATGATGCCCGGCGAGAGGCAATAAAAAACCAGCGCGACATACCCGCCATTGTTTCCGTAGAGTCTCCGTGCGACATACCACAGCGACGCTCCCAGCAGGACGGCAAAAATTAAGTTCGGAGCGATTGCGAGCCACAAGTGGGAAGCCACGCAGCCCGGAATATCCGCAGTCCGGCAGAACAGGAATGGCGCGGCCGAAATCACATACAACAATGCGGAGTGATCGCGGTCCAGATCCTGTGAACCGCCAACCATCGTCAATGCCGGTAGCTGGGTAAATCCCGCACCTAGAGTGCCGGATAGGCGGTTTTGCTGGGATTTTTTACCCCAGAAAGCCAATCCCGTCTCAACCCGCGCAACCTCTGCGTCATTGCTTCCACGGTATGGATTAGGATGGCTCGCCAGCCACACGCACTGCGCCAGAAAAGCCAGCAGCAACAGTCCGGCAAATATTTGTGGTTGCCCAAAGCGCTCGCGTGTAAAGAATTTACTCATCGGACGGAGCGAGTGTTTTACCATGTTCGAAATTGTTTAGGAAATCGTGCTTTATGAAAGCGCCCTACTGCAATGGATGAACTAAGCGCGGCTGGCACATCCAAGCACGTTCCCCGGCCCGGCCCCGAGAATCCCGGTAAGGGAGAACGCACAGAAGAACGCTCTTCCATAGTATCGCGGATTTTGTTGACCCCGGATGGCCTTCGGCCAATTTGGCGGCTTCTTCTCTACGTCTCGACGTATCTAGTGCTGAAGTTCATTGTGACCGCCGTGCTGTCGAAGCTGGTGCAGGAGCCAATCCTGCAAGTGTGGCTCATGATGATCGCCGAGGCGGGACTGCTGACTGCGGCCCTCGTGCCGGCGTTGCTCTTGTCGCGGATGGAGGAACGGCCCTTCGGGGCATATGGATTCCCCCTCCGCAACGGATGGAGCAAGAACTTCGCAGTGGGAGTGATTTGGGGTTTGGCCGCAATCACGTTACTCATGCTGGCACTGAGAGTAAGCGGAGTTTTTCATTTCGGGCCGCTGGCCTTGCACGGTTTTCGTGTAGCTAAATTTGCGGTGTTCTGGGGAGCATTGTTTCTGCTGGTTGGATTTTATGAAGAATTTCTCGTCCGCGGCTACACTCAGTTCACGCTTTCACAGGAGACCGGCTTCTGGCCGGCGGCCGCAGTGCTTTCCGTGATTTTTGGCGCTTTGCATCTGGAGAACCCAGGCGAGAGTCTGCCGGGCATCTGCGGTGCTGTATGTATCGGATTGTTCTTTTGCCTCACCCTCCGCCGCACCGGCAGCTTATGGTTTGCAGTTGGCTTCCACGCCGCTTGGGATTGGTCTGAGTCTTTCCTCTATTCCGTGCCCGACAGCGGACAAATCGCCCCCAGACACCTGATCCGCTCCTCCCTTCACGGGCCCAGATGGCTCACCGGAGGCTCCACCGGCCCGGAAGCCAGCGTGCTTTTGTTCGTCGTTCTGCTCGTGGTTTGGATTGTTTTTGACCGCGCCTACCCAAAAATTGCCCCTCGCCAGAATTGATCTTTGCGGGATCTTCTCCGCATGTTTGTGAAAAGACAGCCTCAATTTAGATGATCCCGAGTTGACCGGAAATTTACTTGCCGTGCATTGCGAATCAGTTCGCCTGCTTGCAGATTGTCCGCAGGAGGAACGCTATGGCAGACACATTCACCGAATTTTGTGAGCAGGTAAATCCCGATTTACTAAAAGAAGTATTGAGAAAATCCCGGCACGCGCGCTTCAAACAGGCCAACCGCATACAAACCAGTTTTTTATCGTCGCTTGAGAAAAAGTCATTGCTCTGGTTGGCGGAACGTCTCCCCGTATGGATCAACTCCGACCACCTCACTCTGTTGGGATTCGCGGGACAAATCATGGCCGGAGTCAGCTACGCCCTGGCATCCCAAAATCCTTCGTGGCTGATCGTGGCGGTCGGCTTTCTGGCGGTGAACTGGTTCGGCGACAGCCTGGATGGCACGCTTGCCAGGACTCGCCACCACGAACGCCCGCGTTACGGCTTTTACGTGGACCACATGATAGACAGCTTTGGCGCTCTCTGCATCATGGGCGGCCTTGCGCTCTCCGGGTACATAGATCCGTATATTGCTTTTGGCCTGCTGGTTGGGTTCCTTCTGCTCTCCATACAGTCGTATCTCGCGGCCTATGTTACGGGAGAGTTCCGCCTTTCATTTTGGAATTTCGGGCCGACCGAATTGCGAGTCCTGCTGGCGGGCGGAAACCTGGCGCTGCTGCGCTGGCCACGCGTTTTGAAACATCAATATCGCCTCTTCGATATCGGAGGGTTAGTCGGCATTACCGGCATGGCCGCGATAGTCGTCTTCTACGCTACCCGCAACACATGGCGGTTGTATCACGAGGAGTTGCTCCAGTGACCACGGCGCGAACGAGCGGAGGAAGCATGATTGGCCGCTGGCTGAAGTTTAATGCAGTGGGAGGCATGGGAATCGGCGTGCAGTTGGCCACCCTGGCCATCCTCAAGAGTCTCCTTCATTTGGATTATCTAGCGGCTACAGCAGGAGCGGTGGAGGCGGCGATCCTGCACAACTTCTTTTGGCACGAACGTTTTACCTGGCCGAACCAGGTGCGCGGCTTGTGGACCACGCGCATGTTGAAATTCAATCTAACAACAGGAGCGTCGTCGCTCGCTGCGAACCTGGTCTTGATGACCCTACTCGTGGGCAACTTGCATATCCAATATCTGGCTGCCAACTGCCTGGCGATTGGCTCCGGCTCATTGCTCAACTTTGTCATCAGCGACCGGTTCGTTTCCGCCCTGGGTAAATTAGGGCCAGGGTAACCAGTAGTGTTGTGTGCTTTCTGACGGCGCGTTCCATAACGACACAATTTGTCAGGCAGATGGCTTTGAAGGGCATCTTAAAATCCCCGTTTTGGAAGGGGCATTTTTATGCGCAACTTCACGCAAGATAAGGGGTTGAAGGAACTATGAAGAAGATTTCCACGTATACGAAAAGTGCGGCTATTTTGCGGCAATGAAATTGCATGCAACGTACGTGGGTACTGCGGAGTCTAATAGGTTGGAGAGATGAGGTCGGAGGTGATAACGACCATGAAAGACAAAGAAAGATTTTCCACAACCGAACTTGCAGCCCTGCGAAACGATCTGTTGCAGGGAGGACTGGCCGATTCGCGCGAGGCTGCCGAACTATTGCAGGTATTCCTGATGGGGCGGGGATATGGCGTCTCGCCACAAGCGGCGTTTGATGCGGCCGGCCGTGTCGAAATGGCAGGCTGCTCAATGCCTGTGCTGCAGCACGAGCTCGAGAATCTTGCGCTCGTCATGTGATTGAGAGTTTGTGAGTGGGACATTTTTTTAGTCTCACAATTGAGAATTGATTTTGAAATTGAGATTCTGCGGGGGCCTTGGAACCAAACCGAACCCCGAAGATGGTAGAGCAAGCACGAGCCGGGCCAACCAGCCCGGCTGACTTGTTTTTGGGGCGAAGCCAAACTCGCCAGATCCTTCGTACTAGCCATAGAATTTTCAGATGTCCCAACAAAAAACCGACTCAACAGGGGGCTATCTAGCCTTCACTTACTATGATCTCCTTAGATGTGAAATTCGATGGGAGAGCTCGTGCAAATGGTTGTTGGTGCTGACTGGGGCAAACAAAACCGATCACTGCCTGCTCGGGCACCGGTACGACATTAAATATCTTCGCCCAATTCTTAGGTGGAGAAACATTCTGAATTATTGCTTCTTTTGACGATGGGTACCCATAAAACGGAACCTTGTGCACAATGCGCCATTCGGAATGCCAGGCATTTTCCATAGGTTCCATATATTCGTAGAGTGTTAGGAGATTGCTCCACAGCCGACCCCCGTGCACCTGCGCCATTGCCTTGTTAGTAAATGCCATTTGCGCGGCACTATCTTCTGGATACTTGATTTGTGATTTTAGCTCCCGATATCCAGTCCCAAACAGTTCTTGCAGAGCAGATGTGATCGGCCCCTCACGGGCGACATAAAATACTTTCTGTGCCATCTTTGAGAGCGCCCATTCATGGGAGACTACGATGCCAAATTGTCCAAATTTTTCGCGATGTCGCGTTGGTGCCGGCGGGGACGAGTCAGTGAATGAAATCATGCCGAACTGTTGAGGCTCCCTGTCGGAGAAGTCGTGGATCGGAATGAGAGTTTTTATAATATCGCGTTTGTTATTCACCCACGCGAAACCATTACTCAGAATACTAACAACCGCCTCGGTGGAGCTTGTGTAATGGGTTAGACCGTCCACAATTTGTCAAACTCAATCAGCTATCGCGACTTAGCGTTCGATTGCATTTCTCAAACACACCTAAAGTGAGTGGGTGTTCAGTGGCAAGCAAGCACTGCTATTCGTACCGCAGACTCTCGACCGGATCGAGCT
>Ga0134125_10011305_pt1 | contig 10002 bp, 9 predicted proteins | sample KB31751_FD_96464 | JGI IMG/M metagenome (GOLD analysis project Ga0134125, IMG submission 96464) | Terrestrial soil microbial communities with excess Nitrogen fertilizer from Kellogg Biological Station, Michigan, USA - KB3-175-1 | ecosystem: Environmental > Terrestrial > Soil > Unclassified ... | reverse complement strand
TGGATACCTCATCGGCGGAGAAATCTCTCGTCTTATCGACAAGGGTTACCAAAAATTCCTGAAGACTTCCAAAAGCGAGGTCCCAGCCACTGCGGACCACCTAAAAGCCCTGCATGAATTTTCAGAAGAGCTTCGCGAAGCGATGGGTCAAGTCAGTCTCTACAATGAATCGCTCGGTACCGTCAGCGACCGCTATGTCTACGACCGTGTCAAGGACCGTGACACACCTGAATCGCAGCGCCCGCAACGCGCCTGGGAAGGTAAGCCAACGACAACCAAACGCGCCTGAGTCGTTATTTCAGCTCTGCCCGGATGCTTTGACAATCTCTACATTGCCAAAATAGACTTGCAGCCGAAAAGGTTAGTAGTTTATTTCATCCGCAAGAAGGAGATAAACGCATGATCCGGAATTTCGTTCGGATTGTCACCGTGCTTTGTGCTTTAACGCTGTTCGCCGGCGCGGCTTTCGCCCAGGGAGCTAGTGCAAGTTCCGGCCAGGCCGATACCTCCAAGAGCAGCAGTAAATCGACCAAGTCTTCCACTCCCAAGAGCAAGCAGGTCGACATCAACTCTGCTACAAAAGAGCAGCTCACAGCTGTCTCCGGCATCGATGATGCCACTGCGCAGAAAATCATCGATGGACGGCCTTTCGCGACCAAGAAGGACCTGGTCACGAAGAACATCCTCACTCAGGACCAGTACGCCAAGGTGAAGGACCAGCTGGTTGCCCATGGAGGCAAGAAGAAGAGCTCAGCAAAGAGTAGCGACACAACCAAAAAATAGTCTCATTATTATTCAGGGACTTTGGCGCTCCGTGCGGAGCGCCTCTTCTTTTGCGGCCTTGGGCCGGGTTCGTCCCACTCCACGCTGTAGTTGATTACGAGTTCGCTGCGGCCCTTTACGCGGCGAGCCCTGAGCCTGCGCAAGCCACTCCCTTCCGGAAGCTCTGCTGCCGTGGAACCTGATATCAGAATCTGCCCGCCTTCCGCACTCGACATGAGTCTCGCTGCAATATTTACGGTGTCGCCAACAACCGTGTAATCCAGCCGTCGCGGCGAACCAATATTCCCGGCGGTAACGATTCCAGTGTTAATCCCGATCCCGATGCGCAGCTCCGGCCAGTGCCGGGCAGCTGCGTCCCGGTTCATCTCCAGCATCAGGCGCTGTACCTGAATTGCAGCGTTGACCGCATTGGCGGCATCATTGCCTTTCGACATCGGCGCGCCGAACACAGCCATCACGGAGTCGCCGATGTATTTGTCGATCATTCCTTCATAATCGAAAATGACATCAGTAACGCGGGTGAAATATTCGTTTAGAAGGTCAACAATTCGGTCCGGGTCCATCCCCTCACTGATCGAGGTAAAGCCGCGAATATCAGCGAACATCACAGTGGCTTTTTGCTTGGTTCCACCGAGACGGACATCAGGGTTGGCGGCCGCCATCTCAGCAACTTCTGGTGAGAGGAAACGCTCCAGCGCAAGTCTCTGCTGCGCCTGGCGGGATATCTTTTCGTGCGATAGTGCGTTGTCGATGGCTGCCGCGGCCTGCGCAGCTACCAGAGCAAACACATTCAGCTCCTCCTGCGCAAAAGCGGAGGGCTTTTCCATGTTATCAACGTAGAGCAGGCCCAAAAGCCGGTTCGTCGCCAGCAACGGAGCACACATGGCGGAGCGCAGGCCGGAGATGATCAAGCTTTCGCTGCCGCTGAATCGCTCGTCAGAACTGAGGTTGTCGATCAAAATCGGCTGGCGTTCTTTACGCAGTGTTTCCAGAACACTGTTGCTGAGGATGATGCGCGGTGCATTGGCCGCATTCTCCGGATTGCGGTACAGGACTTCACTCTGCCGCATTACTTCGCCCGACTCGTCAAACAACATCACAAATCCGCGCTCTACGCCCTCTATCAGCGAAGCCAGAGTGATGATCTGGTGGCTGATGTCATCAATCGAGAGTTTCGCCTGAAGGGCCTTGCCAGCTTCATACAGAACCGTCAAAAGGTAATTCTCACGTTCCAGCTTCTTAACGCGCGAGGCAAGGTCAGCTATCGCCGCTCCGGCTGGCTCTGTACTTCGTGCCAGTCCCACCTGCCCGGTACGGCCGCGCATAATTTCATTCAGAGTGGAGGGCCACTCGGCTCGACGAACCTGCACGGATCCGTCGTCCATGCTTTCCAGGCGCAATTCATATTGACCGATTTGAACCAGATCGCCGTTCCGCAGTTGAGTATCGTCAGTGACGTGCTGGCCATTGACCAGGAGACCGTTGGTGCTGCCACGGTCAGCCACAATGATGGCGTCATCCTGCAGCTTAATAACCGCATGGAACCGGCTCACGCTGGAGTCGTTGAGAACCAGGTCGTTGGCGTTTCCACGCCCGACCGTAGTAACTGGACGGGTGAGTTCCAGGATTCCTTTTTTACCGTCGGGAGAGGAGATGAGGAGGCGCGCCATAGGACGGCAGAAGCATCACTGCTTTTCTAGTATCTCATCGACGTTGCTGATCTTGCCTTTTTGCACCTTGATATTGCGGTGAATCGGCTTATATCCATCCATTTGCAAAACGATGCTATACACGCCGGGATTAGCCGGCCAGCGCGCGTTCGTTTTCTTTGTTGCGGGTTTCCCGTCCACCAGTATGGTTGCGCCTTCGGGGTCGGTTCGGATATGAACCAGTCCTTTCCCGTCAGGCACTGTATCAGCACCAAAAATGCGGCGCAGCAGGTTGCTGCTGGATCCGGTTTCGGCCTTCTGATTCAGGCTCAGCAAAACCGGGGTAAAGGTGACTGTCTGGCCTTCAGTTACCGTTTCGTCACCCACAGCATCCTTGTAGCCGGCCTTGCGCACGATAACGCGATGAATGCCCTTCTCAACGTTGAGCTGTACTGGCGTCACCTGGCCGGTGTCCTTTCCATCGAGCCATATATTCGCGCCCTGCGGGTTGCTGCTGATAACGATTGTGGAGAGCGCGGCGCTGAGTTCAATTGAGATGGCGATGCTCTTACCCGCCACAGACTCCACGCTCTTGGATTGCTGCAGGTAACCTGACTTGGTGAATGACACCAGATGGAAGCCTGCAGCGAGATTTGAGGCGGTAAACGGAGTCACCCAGTTCGGCTCGCTCCATCCATCGATCTCAACTTTTGCTCCGTCCGGTTTGGAAGTAAATTTCAGCTCACTTTGCTGGGTGAACACCTGGTTAGGCGAGCTGCTTGCCTTGTTCGTCTTGGCCGCCGGCTCTCCTGCAGTAGTCGTGGCGACGCTGGAGAGCCTGGGTTGTGGTTGCTGCTGCCGGGTCTGCGTTTTATTGTCGTTCTTGGCGAAATACTTGACTGTGGTGTCCGGAGCGATCGTGATCTCCGGTTTTGGATTCAGAACGAGCGGCAAGAGGTTTTGCTGTTGCCGTAAGGTTTCGTTCTGCTGATCACTCACCTGTCCCATCACGGCTGTCTCAAGCTGCATCGTTTGAGTGCGCCTGTGGTAGGCGTAGCCTCCCATTACTGATCCAGACAGAAGGACCATGGCTGCGAGTGCCACCGACAAAGTACGCCCCGCGGCGCGTTGTGGCCCTTTGGTCCGCAGCACAGAGGGTTTACGCACAGGCTGGAGAGGCTTGATAGGTTCTGGCAAGGGTGCTGCAGCTCTCACGGCAGTTCCCGTAACGACTCTGGGAAGTACCAGTGTTTTCTCCGCAACTGCAGTGCCATTTCGGCCCGATTCAACGTAAGCCGGAAATACCGAAGTGGCGTGCATCGGGGCACCGGCTGTTTTGTAATTTTCCAGGTCGTAAACCAGTTCTGCTCCGGATTGATAGCGCTCATCAGGCGATTTGGAAAGCGCCCGTGTCACGATGGCACTCAACCCGGGATGGACGGTCACGTCCAGGTCACGCGGCGCGATCGGGGTTTCATTAACAATCTTGTAAATGATGGTGGTGACATTCTGGCCCACAAACGGCTTTTCGCCAGTGAGCATCTCATACAACATCACCCCAAAACTAAAGAGATCAGAACGCCCATCCAGCGGCTTGCCTCTCACCTGCTCTGGCGACATGTAATTGGGCGTGCCCAGCACCTGCCCTGTCGAGGTCATGCTGCCGCCGGCTTTCGCGATGCCGAAATCCATGATCTTCACCGTGCCGTTGGCGGTGATCATGATGTTGGCTGGTTTTACATCCCGATGAACGATTCCATGAGAATGCGCATAATCCAGGCCGCGGCAGATCTGTCGCGAATACTGGACTACTTCTTCCGCCGAAAGGATCCGCTGCTCAGCCAGACGTTCGTGGAGGGTCGTTCCCTCGATGAACTCCATGGCGATATAGAAAATTCCATCCTGTTCCCCGGCGTCATAAATGGTGACGATATTGGCGTGACTTAGAAGTCCAGCGGCACGAGCTTCATTCTGGAAACGCCGTACCATTTCAGCCGTTTCCAGACCATGGACATCGATCCGCATGGTCTTGAGCGCGACCGTGCGGCCAATGGTCGGATCCTTGGCCTTGTAGACGACGCCCATGGCGCCGCGGCCAAGCTCACCGGTAATCTCGTATCTGCCAACCGTTTGAAGAGACATCAGGGCTTTTTCTTTTCTGACTCAGTGGCGCCCTTGCTTGGGGGGAAACTAAGTGTCTCAAATCGTGAGGACACAACAACCTCAAGTCATCCGAAGTTAACCCAGCACATCAGGGGGGTCAATGTACCTTTTCACCTAACATGTGACTTTGGTAAGCACCGAAAACAGTTCACCACCTGACTAAGGCAGGAGCTTACAATCCTGCCATGCGAAATTGGGCATTAGCACCGTTTATTACAGTTATATTGTTGATTCCAAATAGCGCTTCTGTCGGGCAACAGCCCTCGGGAGCTCCAGCTGCGACCGCACAGCAGGACCCCGTTGCGAAGCAAGCGATCAAGCACCTAATGGTTTCGCAAGTCGAGGCGTGGAATCGCGGCGACCTGGAACGTTTCATGCTCGGCTATTGGCGTTCGCCTGACTTGACCTTCTATTCCGGCGCCACGGTAACGAAAGGATGGGAGCCCACACTCGCGCGCTATCGGGAACGGTATCAGAGCCAGGGAAAGGAAATGGGGAAGCTGGAATTTCAGGATCTGGACATTGATGTGCTCAGTGGGAAGTCAGCCGTAGTAACCGGAAGCTGGCGACTGACCATGAGTGACGGAAAACAACCTCACGGACTTTTTACCCTGATACTAAAACGCATGCCGCCCTCGGGCTGGCGCATTGTGCATGATCACACGTGCGCCGCAGAGTAGGAAAGCAGCAGCGTAAAATTTTATTTGCGGCGAGTCCGCTGCACCTCGCGATAGACTTCGCTTCGCGCCAGTCTCGATTCTTTGGCGAGCACTTTGAGCCCAGCTTTCTCATCCAGGTTCTGCTCGCGCATGATTTGCTGCAGCCGTTCCGCCAGATTGACCTGTTGTTTCTTCTCGATTGGGACCTCAGCTTTTCCAATCAGTAGCGTGATCTCCCCTTTGATGTCGCGGCCACGTATTGTCGATTGGATTTCCGCAGCGGTGCCGCGAAGGAACTCTTCATGAATCTTTGTCAGCTCGCGCGCAATCACCAGAGGCCGCTCAGGCCCGAGTGACACCACGATATCATCGATGGTTTCATGGATGCGGTGGGGCGCTTCGTAAAGGATGACTGTGTGCTGTGCGTTTACCATTTCCTCGAGCACCGTCCGTCGCTGCCCTGATTTTGCAGGAAGAAAGCCCCGAAACTCAAAGGTGTCAGTGGGCAAGCCACTGCCAACCAGAGCTGTTATCAAGGCGGATGGGCCCGGAATCGGTACGACAGGAACGCCGCGGGCGATTGCGAGACTTATCACCCTATATCCAGGATCCGCGATTCCCGGCACCCCGGCATCAGAGACCTGGGCCATGGTGGCTCCTTCCTGCAGCTTTGAAACCAACTCCTCGGCCCGGGACTGCTCGTTGTGCTCGTGATAGCTGAGCACCGGCTTCTCAATTCCGTAACGGTCAAGCAGTTTGCGAGTCTGGCGTGTGTCTTCACAAGCAATTACGTCCACCTGCTTCAGGATCTCCACAGCGCGGTACGTGATGTCGGACAGGTTGCCGATGGGAGTTGCCACAATGTAGAGCACGCCTTTTTCGATAGTTACTGACATTTGCAGAAGTTTAACTGACCGCTTGCCAGCACAACATTGCATCGTGGCATCCAATTCACCATAATTCGCAAAATTGAGGAGGACGTGTGAAGCTGGAATCCCTACGGGAGCTTTTGATTGAGGAATTGCAGGACCTTTATTCGGCAGAAAACCAGATTTTGGAAGCTCTACCGAAAATGATTGAAGAAGCTGATTCCCCGGAGTTAAAGAATGGCTTCAGTCAGCACCTGGAACAGACGCGCGGACATGTGCGCAGGCTTGACCAGATCTTTGACCAGCTTGGCAAAGATGTAGATCGCAAGGAAAAGACCTGCAAGGGCATGAAAGGCATCATCAAGGATGCTGAAGATCTACTGGACGAAGACGCTGAACCTGAGGTGCTCGATGCCGGAATGATTGCAGGAGCCCAGCGGGTTGAGCATTATGAAATAGCCGGTTATGGCACTGTACGCACCTATGCCCAACTGCTTGGAAGGAAAGACTGGGCGCAACTGTTGCAGCAGACGCTGGACGAGGAGAAGGAAACAGATCAGAAACTGAACCAGCTCGCCGGCCGGATCAATGTCGAGGCTCAAGCGGCGTAGAACGCGAAACTTTCTGAACCGAGGCCGGCCCGAGCCGGCCTCTTTGATTGACGCACATATCAGCCCTCCCTAAAATCAGAGCAGCACCACCTTCAAAACTCAAAGGGATATAAAAAGTGCCTCTGTACGAGTACCAGTGCAAGAAGTGCCGCCACAAGTTTGAAAAAATTCAGAAGTTCTCCGATAAGCCGGTAAAGAAGTGCCCGGAATGCGGAGGTCCAGTCGAGCAGTTGCTCCATGCCCCCGGAGTGCATTTCAAAGGATCGGGCTGGTACGTAACCGACTACGCCCGAAAGTCGTCCGGAAAAGAAGGTGGCGGGTCGGCGCCTAAAGAAGGCGGCAAGGACGAGGCTGCTCCGGCTGCCAAGGAAACCACGAAGGAAAAGCCGGACGACAAGCCTAAAAAGACTGAATCAAAGAAAACAAAGTAGCTCGTCCACTAAGGCCAGGTGTTCTGGTTCCCGTGGTGCTCTGGTCAAGCGGCCTTGTTGAGTTTCGAAGCAATTGGTGATTCAGAGTATCTGGCGAAGAGATCAGCGGGACCGCGGAATACTGCCGTGCAGCCCGCCTCGGTCAGTTTTTCTGCAGTCCACCCTCCACTCAGCACCCCGACACAGGTTATTTTCAGAGCGGTGGCTGCCTGCGCGTCGTACGGCGTATCACCCACGACAATTACTTCGTCAGCCGATGGGTTTCCCAGCCGATCCATGGCTGCTGCGAAGATATCCGGATGCGGTTTACTCTTTTTGGCGTCGTCTGAAGAGGTTGACGTCTCCAGAAATTCGGAAATACCAAGCAGGTTGGTATAAAAATCCACTTCATCTTCTTTTGCCGAGGATGCAAGCACGATCCGGAGTCCGTCCTGGCGAATGCGCTGGAAGAGCTGCGGCACCATCGACAACGGCTTGATGAGCCGTATGTATTTCCTTTTGAACAATTCGCCCCGATAGCGATCGAGTTCCTCTCCCTGTCTCTTCAAGTCCTCTGGCGAAAGCAGCGCCTTCAGCAACTGGTCGCCACCCTTGCCTATCTGGCTGCGCACCCGCTCGTACGGTAAATCGTGCTTAAAGTGGCTCAGAGCCTCCTGCCACGCGAGAGCATGGATGTCCACCGAATCAGTCAGCGTTCCGTCAATGTCGAATATCGCTGCGGTTAAACTGGCCATTGGCGGAGCCTCCACGCTCCGGATCCACAGAAATTAAAATTACGCAGCTTTCTTCCCTGAACTCTTCTTCGGCGGAACCTTGGCGCCTTTCTTCCGCGCCTTCGAAAGTCCAATCGCGATTGCCTGCTTGCGGCTTTTAATGGGGTGCTTTTTTGAATGTTTGCCGGAGCGCATGTGGTGCATCTCTGTACGCACTTCCTGGCTGGCCTTTTTGCCATACTTGCGGCCACTGGATTTCTTGGAACTGCTGGATTTTGAACGGCTGGAACCGGACTTCTTGCTGGAACTGGACTTTTTGCGCGAACTGGATTTCGTTGCCATCACTATCTCCCTGCAGAATGAGACGTGAACGGGACTTTGCGGGTTGGCAGAAAAGAAGCGCGAACCGAACGAGTGAACAGAAAACCAAGTCCTCGCCCGGTCCGCCCTTTTCAGTTACGACGCGCGGCTCTCAGCCGGCTGCCGCTCAGCGGCGTGGCCGGAAACGTGAAACACCATCTCGCGCTTTTGCACGTCCGCATCGACGACCACATGATCGCCGTGCAAGACCTCGCCCTCCAGAATCTTCAGGGCAAGCGGATCCTGCACGAGTCGCTGAATGGCACGCTTCAACGGACGCGCTCCATAGGCTCGGTCATAGCCTTCGATAAACAGCAGCTCCTTGGCCGCCGGAGTCAGCTCAATGGTGATCTTCCTGTCAGCGAGTAGCTTCCGCAGGTCGTCAAGCCGCAGTTCGACAATATACGTGAGCTGTTCCTCGTTCAGCGGGCTGAACACAATCACGTCATCCACGCGGTTCAGAAATTCCGGACGGAAGTGTTGACGCAGCGCTTCCATCACATGGTCGGTAGCTTCCGCAAAGGCTTCCGGCGATGCAACGCCTTCTGCCTGCAGATAACTAGCGCCAATGTTCGAGGTCATGATGATGACTGCATTCTTAAAGTCAACGGTTCGGCCGCGCGAGTCCGTCAGACGGCCGTCATCAAGAATCTGCAGCAGCACGTTGAATACATCCGGGTGCGCCTTTTCAATCTCGTCGAACAGAATCACGCAATATGGCCGGCGGCGAACCGCTTCCGTAAGCTGTCCACCCTCGTCGTATCCGACATAGCCGGGAGGAGCGCCGATCAGCCGCGCCACCGCGTGCTTCTCCATATATTCCGACATGTCGATGCGAACCATGGCATGCTCGTCATCGAAGAGAAACTCTGCGAGGGCACGAGCTAATTCGGTCTTGCCCACGCCCGTTGGCCCGAGAAAGATGAACGAGCCAATCGGCTTTCTAGGATCGCTCAGGCCCGCTCGCGACCGCCGGATCGCATTTGCCACCCGTGCCAACGCAGCGTCCTGACCAACGACCCGCTGCCGCAAACGGTCTTCCATATTGACCAGTTTCTTTACTTCGCCTTCAAGCATCTTGGAGACCGGGATCCCCGTCCACTTGGACACAATGCGCGCAATATCCTCTTCGTCCACTTCTTCTTTGAGCATCCTCGCTTTTTTAGAGCTCGCCTCTGCTTCCGCGTTGAGCCGCGCCAGTTCGCCTTCAGCTTGCCGCAGCTCACCGTATCGAATGGAGGCCACCCGCTCGAGATCGCCCCTGCGCTCGGCCTGCTGCTCTTGAATCTTGAGCTGCTCAATGCGTTCCTTGAGTTCCCGAATGCGCGAAATCTTTTCCTTCTCCTCTTTCCAGCGCGCTTTCAGCGCATTCGATTGCTCGCGAATCTCCGCCAGTTCGCGTTCGACGGCGCTAAGGCGTTCCCGCGAATTCGCATCGTCTTCTTTTTTCAGGGCTTGCCGTTCGATCTGAAGCTGCGTCGCTTTACGCTCAAGCTGGTCGATTTCGGTGGGCATGGAGTCGATCTGGATGCGCAGAGAGGCTGCGGCTTCATCAATGAGATCAATCGCTTTGTCCGGCAAGAAGCGGTCGGAAATGTAGCGATGCGAAAGCGTGGCAGCAGCAACGATCGCCGAATCCTTGATGCGTACGCCATGGTGCACTTCGTAACGCTCTTTGAGGCCGCGCAGAATCGAAATCGTGTCTTCGACATTCGGCTCGCCCACAAAAACGATCTGGAACCGGCGCTCGAGCGCCGCATCTTT
>Ga0134125_10011304_pt1 | contig 10002 bp, 11 predicted proteins | sample KB31751_FD_96464 | JGI IMG/M metagenome (GOLD analysis project Ga0134125, IMG submission 96464) | Terrestrial soil microbial communities with excess Nitrogen fertilizer from Kellogg Biological Station, Michigan, USA - KB3-175-1 | ecosystem: Environmental > Terrestrial > Soil > Unclassified ... | reverse complement strand
GAATGATTTCCGAGTTACCGGTGCCCTTGAACTCTTCGAAGATCACCTCGTCCATGCGCGAGCCGGTGTCGACGAGCGCCGTGGCGATGATGGTCAGCGAGCCGCCTTCCTCGATGTTGCGCGCGGCGCCGAAGAAGCGCTTCGGCCGCTGCAGAGCGTTCGAGTCGACGCCGCCCGTCAGCACCTTGCCGGAGGACGGCACGACCGTGTTGTAGGCGCGGCCGAGGCGGGTGATGGAGTCCAACAGGATGACCACGTCGCGCTTGTGCTCGACGAGGCGCTTGGCCTTCTCGATCACCATCTCCGAGACCTGCACGTGCCGCGAGGGCGGCTCATCGAAGGTCGAGGAGATGACCTCGCCCTTCACCGAGCGCTGCATGTCGGTGACTTCCTCGGGCCGCTCGTCGATGAGCAGCACGATGAGGTAGCACTCCGGGTGATTGGTGGCGATCGAGTGAGCGATGTTCTGCAAGAGCACCGTCTTACCGGTGCGCGGCGGGGCGACGATGAGGGCGCGCTGGCCCTTGCCCAAGGGGGAGACGATGTCGATGACGCGGGCGGAGAGATCCTTGATCGTCGGATCCTCGGTCTCGAGCTTGAGCCACTGCGTCGGATAAAGAGGTGTCAGGTTGTCGAAGTGGATCTTGTGCTTCGTCGCTTCGGGGTCTTCGAAGTTGATCTTGCTGACCTTGAGAAGGGCGAAGTAGCGCTCGCCGTCCTTGGGACTGCGGATCTGGCCTTCGACCGTGTCGCCCGAGCGCAGCGCGAAGCGGCGGATCTGGGAGGGCGAGACGTAGATGTCGTCGGGGCCCGGCAGGTAGTTGGCGTCGGGCGAGCGCAGGAAGCCGAAGCCGTCCTGCAGCACCTCGACGACGCCTGTGCCGGTGATTTCGACCTCTTTGGCGGCGAGCTGCTTCAGCGTCGCGAACATCAGCTCCTGCTTGCGCATGGTGCTGGCGTTCTCCACGCCGGTCTCCTCCGCGAAGCTCAGCATCTCCGTAGGAGACTTGAGCTTCAGGTCTTCAAGCTTCATTTCCTTCATAAAACGCTCCGGGAGGCCACGGCGGTTGAGGCGGGAAGTTATGAGTGCCGGGCAGGAAGGTGGGGGATTTCAGATCGTGGCCAACGCCACGGGTGGTCGGCCTTGCCCTTTGAGACGGGGCATTGGCGACCAACTCATAGGCCTGAGCGGCCCCGAGTCGATGCGGAATTCAACTCACGTATACCAGAAGGAAAAGCAAGAGAAAAGCGGCTCTTGCAAGATTTCGGGTCAGAAGGGTTTTAGGACCACAAGCAGCACGATCGCGATTAAGAACACGGTCGGGACCTCGTTGGCGATGCGATAGAACTTTGCCGACCGGGTGTTGCGGTCGGCGGCAAATTCGCGCGTCCACCGGCTGAGAGCGCCCTGGTAGCCGGAAAGCAGGAAAACGAGGGCCAGCTTGGCGTGCAGCCAGCCATCGGAGAAAGCCCCTTCCCAGTAGGCGAGCATCAGCCCCGTCAGCCAGACGATGGCCATCGCCGGCGTCATGATAGCGGTCAGGAGGCGGTGCTCCATGACCTTGAAGGTCTCCGACAGCTCGGAACCGGGCTTGGCGTTGGCGTGATAGACGAACAATCGCGGCAGGTAGAACAGCCCGGCGAACCAGGCGACGACGGCCATGATGTGGAAGGCTTTCAACCAAAGCATGGGTTAGGCGCCACCTTCGCGGACGAGTTCGACGAGGCGGGCGACGTTCTCCGGCGGAGTGTGCGGAACGATGCCGTGCCCCAGATTGAAGATGAACGGCGCGCCGCGCATCATTTGCAGAGTTTCACGCACGCGCGCATCGAGTTGCGGGCCACCCGCAGCGAGCAACAGCGGGTCGAGATTGCCCTGCACGGCAACGCGGCCGCGATCGGCTAGGGCCCGCATCTCGCGCAATGGCATTGCCGTATCGCATCCCAGTCCCTCGACCCCCGTTTGGCGTACGTAGCGTTCGGCGTCGGCGCCGGCCCCGCGCGGAAAGCCGATGATCGGCGTGCCGGGATGGCGACGCTTCAGCTCTGCGACGATTCTACGGGTCGGCGCCACCACCCATTTGTCGAATTCATCGTCGGGAAGATTGCCAGCCCAGCTGTCAAAGATCTGCAACACGTCGGCGCCGGCGCGCACCTGGCCATCGAGGTATTCGACCGAGGCGTCGGTGACGATGCCGATGAGGCCGGCAAACGTTTCCGGATCGCGATAGGCGAGCGTGCGCGCGGCGGCTTGATCCGACGAGCCCTGGCCACCGACCATGTAGGTCGCAACCGTCCACGGCGCCCCGCAAAAACCGATCAGCGCCGTCTCTCGCGGCAGATCCTGGCGCAGGCGGGCAACGGTGTCGTAGACGCGGCCGAACTTGCCGCCTGTGGCCGAAGGGTCGAGGCGGGTCAGCCCAGCGGCGGACGTGATCGCATCGAGGCGCGGTCCCTCGCCCTCGACGAAGCGCACGCCCTGGCCGAGCGCGTCGGGCACGACGAGGATGTCGGAGAACAGGATCGCGGCATCGAACCCGTAGCGGCGGATCGGCTGCAGCGTCACCTCGGCGGCCAGCGCCGGCGTGTAGCACAGCTCGAGGAAGCCGCTGACGCTCGCGCGCACCTCGCGGTATTCGGGCAGGTAGCGCCCGGCCTGGCGCATCAGCCACATTGGCGGCGGCGACAGGGCCTCGCCCGCGAGCACGCTGACGAGCCTCTGCTTGACGCCCGCTGCTGGGACAGGTTGTGCCGGGGAACGCATCTGCTCTTAAACCAATCTAGAATCTTAGACTCTTATTGCTCTTACTATTAGGGCCGTGGGTTCTGAGGATTAGCGCGTTGTCCTAGCCTAATCCTAGGGTCGCGCACAGGGGCAGGCCGCAGGGCCCCGATATGGTGGTGTCCTATAGCACCGAGCCACTAGCGCCGGCGAAGCCGTCGCCGATCAAGGCCCTAGCGGCCGGTGTGCGGCTGCAACCGGTGGGCCTCGACTGTTGATTGCCGCTGGACTAGCGCCGCGGAAGGTACCAATCCTCAAGACGAGGCCGCTATCAGTTTAAACTGTGCCAGCGGGCGCAAGTGTGCGCGGTTTGGTGGATGAGGTTACACGGTGGCTGCAAGTCGGGACCGCGTTGCATCACCCCTCTGGATAACCGGGTCGGTTTTCAACAAGCCCTCCCGCTGGAATCACTAGGGCATGACAAGCGGCCTGCCGAGTTTCTTTCACCTGCATCTCGTGTCGGACTCGACCGGCGAGACGCTCACGACGATCGCTAAGGCGGCGTCGGTGCAATACGCATTGGTGCGGCCGATCGAGCACGTGCATCCGCTGGTGCGTACCGCCCGGCAGTTGAAGCGCGTGCTGCAGGAGATCGAGCAGACGCCGGGCATCGTGCTCTACACCATCACCAATCGCGAGCTCTCCGAGGAGCTGGAGCGACGTTGCAGCGAGCTGAAGATCCCTTGCCTCGCCGTGCTGCAGCCCATCATGCAAGTGCTGGAAAGCTACCTCGGCGCACCGCGCACCCCGACGGTGGCCGGCCAACACGTGCTCGACGCCGACTACTTCCGGCGCATCGATGCGTTGAACTTCACGATGGCGCACGACGACGGGCATCTGCCCGAGGACCTCAACGATGCCGACATCATCGTGCTTGGCATCTCGCGCACGTCGAAGACGCCGACCAGCATCTATCTTGCTCAGCGCGGATATAAGACCGCGAACCTGCCGCTGGTGCCGTCGCTGCCGCTACCCGAACGGCTGACGAAACCGCACAAGGCGTTCGTCGTTTGCTTGGTCGCCAGCCCGGACCGCATCGCCGAGGTGCGCCGACACCGCGCCATGATGCTCGCCGATCGCAACCTCGGCGACTACGTCGACCGTGATCGCATCGCCGCCGAGATCGCCTACTCGCGCAAGATCTGCGCGCAAAACCGCTGGCCGGTCATCGACGTCACGCGACGCTCGGTGGAGGAATCGGCGGCGACGATCCTGAAGCTGCTGCACGATCGCGATGCGGGAATGGAAGAGGTGCAGGATGTCAGCGACGGCTAGCGCGCGCGAGATCGTGCTGGCCTCGGGCAGCCGCGCGCGGCGCGAGATGCTCGCTGCGGCCGGTTTGCACTTCACGGTGCAGGCGGCGGACGTCGACGAGCCGGCGATCCGCGCGCGCCTGCTCAAGGACGACGCGAGCGTCGAACCCAAGCGCATCGCGGCGGTACTGGCGGCGGCAAAGGCCGAGGACGTGAGCGGCAAGATCGGCGGCTCGCTGATCATCGGTGCAGATCAGGTGCTTGCCTTGGGCGATGAGCTGTTGAGCAAGGCCCCAAACATGGAAGCGGCGCGCGCGGCGTTGCGCAAACTGCGCGGGCGCACACACGAGTTGCATTCCGCCGTCGCCTTTGCCGAAAAAGGCAAAGTGACTTGGGCGCACGTTGCCACGGCACGCCTCACGATGCGTGATTTCTCCGACGCGTTCCTCGACGACTATCTATTGCGTGCCGGCGATCGCGTCGGGCAATCGGTGGGCGCCTACGAGCTCGAAGGCATCGGCGTACAGCTCTTCGATCGCATCGAAGGCGACTATTTCACCATTCTCGGGCTGCCGTTGATGCCGGTGCTCGCCGAGCTGCGCGTGCGGGGAATCATCACGAAATGAAACGCGCCTGCGTCATCGGCTGGCCGATCGAGCATTCGCGCTCGCCACTGATCCATGGCTATTGGCTGAAGCAGTACGGCATCGACGGCACATATACGAAGGAAGCAGTGCGGCCCGAGGAAGTGGCCGGCTTTCTCCGCTCGCTCGCCGCGCAAGGCTCCGTCGGCTGCAACGTGACGGTGCCGCACAAGGAGGCCGCGTACGCGCTGGCCGATGTGCGCGACGCGTCGGCGCGCGCTGTGCAGGCCGCGAATACGCTGTGGGTCGAAGATGGAAAACTGCACGCGGCAAACACCGATACCTACGGCTACATGACCTATCTCGATCACAAGGTGCCCGACTGGAAAGCGCACGATGGGCCGGTGTGCGTGCTGGGTGCCGGCGGGGCGGCGCGCGCGATCATCCACGGCTTCCTCGAAGCGGGAAGCGACGAGGTACGGGTTTTCAACAGGACGCCCTCGCGCGCCGAGCAGCTCGCCGAGGAGTTCGGGCCGCGGGTCAAGGTGTTCGACTGGGCCAACCGCAGCGATGGCGCGCGCGAAGCCTGTGTGCTGGTCAACACCACGTCGGCGGGGCTCAAGGGCGCCGGCACGCTCGGCATGGATTTCGGCGGCTTCAATGAAGACTGCGTCGTCTCGGATATCGTCTATGTGCCGCTGGAGACGGAGCTCCTGGCGCAGGCGCGCGCGCACGGACTGCGCACTGTGGATGGCTTGGGCATGCTGCTGCATCAAGCTGTGCCCGGCTTCGAAAAGTGGTTCGGCGTGCGTCCACAGGTAACCGACAAGTTGCGCGAGATCGTCATTGCCGACATCGAGGGCCGCACATGCTGATTGTCGGGCTCACGGGCTCGATCGGCATGGGCAAATCCACAGCGGCTGCACACCTGCAGGCGCGCGGCCTACCGGTGTTCGACGCCGACGCGGAAGTGCATCGCCTGTACGCCGGTGGAAAAGCGGTGGAGCTCGTCGAGCGCGCGTTCCCCGGCACGACGGCAAGCGGCGCGATCGACCGCGCCAAATTGAGCGCGGTGCTGCTGGCGCAGCCGCAGCGCTTTGGTGAGCTCGAAGCGATCGTGCATCCGCTGGTGCGCGACGCCGAGCGCGCGTTTCTGCGCGATGCGAAAGAGCACGGTGCGAGGATCGCCGTGCTGGAGATCCCCCTGCTATTCGAGACTGGGGCCGATGAACTGGTCGACGTCAGCGTCGTTGTTAGCGCCAATCCTGAGGTGCAGCGCGACCGGCTGTTGAAGCGGCAGGGGTTGACCAAAGACAAGCTCGACAAACTGCTCGCCCGGCAGTTGCCGGACGCCGAGAAGCGCCGGCGCGCCGATTTCGTTGTGGACACGAGCGCCAATGTCGAGGCGAGCAGGGCCGCGCTCGATGCCGTAATCACCGCGTTGCGAGGGCGCCACCCGGAGGCTTATGCGCGCCACTGGGCTTGACGGTTTTTCCCGAATCGCGGCGTCAAAGTGCATGCGTGAAATCATTCTCGACACCGAGACGACCGGCCTCAATCCGAACGGCGGCGACCGGCTGATCGAGATCGGCTGCATCGAGCTGGTTAATCGCATCCCCTCGGGACGCGAGTTCCACCGCTTCATCAATCCGGAACGTGACGTGTCGCCCGAAGCGGAGGCGGTGCACGGGCTGTCGACCGCATTCCTCAAGGACAAGCCGCGGTTCGCCCAAGTTGCCGGCGAGTTTCTCGAGTTCATCGCCGGCGATGCGATCGTCATCCACAATGCGGCGTTCGACGTCGGCTTTCTGAACTTTGAGCTCGGACGGCTGTCGCTCGGCCCCATCACCATGGACCGCGTGACGTGCACGCTGCAGCTGGCGCGGCGGCGGCATCCGGCGGGCCCCAACAGCCTCGACGCGCTGTGCAAGCGCTATGGCATCGACAACACCAAGCGCACGAAGCACGGCGCCCTCGTCGACTCGCTGCTGCTGGCCGAGGTCTACATCGAGCTCTTGGGCGTGCGGCAGGCGGCCTTTGTCGGTCTCGCGATGGACGCTGCGACACCACTTGGGGCCGAGCTAGCGCCGCTGCAGCGCGGCAGCGCCGGACAGCGTCCGGCGCCGCTTCCCTCGCGGCTGTCGCCGGAGATGGAATCCACCCACGCGGCGTTCGTCGAGACGCTGGGCGAGAAGGCGATTTGGCGACGCTTCCTCGTTCCTGCCGGCGACGCTTAGTTCTTCTTGGCTTCGGTCTCGGTCTTCGAGCGCAGCTCCTGCTGGCGGCGCAGATACAGCGACGCGAAATCGAACGGATCGAGGAGCAGCGGCGGGAAGCCGCCCTCGCGCGTCAGGTCGGCGGCGATGCGGCGCACGAACGGGAACAGGATCGACGGGCAGTTGACGAGCAGGAACGGCTCGAGCGCCGCCTCGGGAATGTTCTCGATCTTGAACAGACCGGCGTAGACGAGCTCCAGCTGATAGATTTCGCCGTGCTTGTTGGTTGCCTGCGCGTTGAAGTCGATGGCGCTCTCGTAGAGCGTCGGCCCGACGCCCTTGGCGCCGACGTTGATTGACAGCTGCAGGTTCGGCTGGTCGCCCGGCTCCTTGAGCAGCTTCTCGATGTTCGGGTTCTCGAACGACAGATCCTTGATGTACTGCGCGACGACCTTCACCTGCACGGGCGGGGGCGAGGTCTGCGCCACCTCGTCGGACTTGGTCGACTTTCCGTTGCCGTTGCCAGTGCTGGCCATCGAATGTGTTCCGTAGGAAGGGGGCTGTGTGTCGAGGCGGCTAGCTAACACGCGGGCCCGGCTGCGACAATGTCGAAGCCTTGGATCGCCAACGCTTGCCGCTTAGCGCTTCTTGTCCCCCTCATCGTCGAGGCGCTCGAAGGTCCCCTCGATGACGGTCGGGCGCGGCTCGGACGGCCGGTTTGGGGAGGTTGCGCGCTGATCGACGCGGCGCCGCCCGGCGATCCCCGGCAGCATAGCGCCGAGGATGATGCTGCGCAGCGGCGGCACGAGCAGGGCAAGCCCAAGGGCGTCGGTGATGAAGCCGGGCACGATCAGCAAACAACCGGCGACGATCACGGCATAGCTGTCGACGATGGAGGTGACGGCAAAACGGCCTCGGCTCATGGAGTCGAACATGCGCCCGACCATGGACAACCCCTGTTGTCGAATGACGATCATTCCGGCCGCCGCGGACAGCACGAGCAGGCCCAACGTCGGCCAGAAACCGATCGCCTGGCCGACCTGAATCAGCACCGCTATCTCGAGCAGCGGAAGCCCGAGGAAGACCAGCATGAGGAGGAGGCGCACGGACGGCATCATTTGCGACTATTCATCTTGGGCTAGCAGGTTGTTCAGCATGGCGGAGCATCCTGGGCGCAAATGGGACGCGCCCGCGCAATCGGGTTGGCATTGCGGCTTTTGTGCCTTACCTTGCTAGGAGCGACCATCTTAACCCCTTGATGGCGGATCGGATCAGAGGCCCTATCGCTCCCTGGACTTGGGCCCGGCTTACGGCGCAATCATATATAGCTGTCGTATCCAGTCACGCTGTTGATGCAGGAAGGCAGCCGCCCATGGAGAAGATTGATCTCTTCACCCTAATCTCGCTCATCGTCGCGGTGGTCGTGATCTTGAAGCTGAGAAGCGTCCTTGGGCGCCGCACGGGTGACGAGGAAGCGCGCGTCGAGCGCTATCGCGCCGAGCGGGCTCAGCAGGGAGCGCCCGCTACGTCGTCCGACAACGTCGTCGCCATGCCGCGACGCGAGCGCGATTCCGTCGCCGCCGCCCCTGCTGCCGAAGTGACGCAGGCCGATGCCGAAGAGCGCATCAAGACCTACCCCAGCGTCGAGGCAGGCGCACGCAACGGCCTTATCGACATCGCCAGGCTCGATCCCGCCTTCGATCCCGACACGTTCATCCGCGGCGCCAAGCAGGCGTACGAAATGATCGTCACGGCGTTCGCCGAGGGCAACCGCAAGCTTTTGAAGGATCTGCTCAGCCGTGACGTGTACGAGGGCTTCACGCGCGCCATCACCGAGCGCGAATCCCGTGACGAGCAGGTCGACCAGAGCTTCGTCGGTATCGACAAGGCCGACATTCTCGAATCGGAGGTGAAGAGCGGCATCGCTTCCATCACGGTCCGCTTCGTCAGCCAGCTCATCTCGGCGACGCGCGACAAGGCTGGCGCCATCATCAGCGGCGATTCGCAACGCATCAAGGAAGTGACGGACATCTGGACGTTCAGCCGCGACGTCTCGTCGGTGAAGGCGCGCGCCAACCCGAACTGGCGCCTCATCGCCACGCAGTCGCCGGCTTAAGGCACGTATGCGCTCACGGGGGATGTAAGGCCGCGCGCACGCGGCCGGTGGGCCGGGTAACGAGGGGACGTCGCACGCGACCATGGCAAGTGCTCGCGCCCTGGCTGCTGTGAGATGGACGGCGACGGCCTCGGCCGTGGCCGCCATAAGTCTCGTTGCGGGCGGCTCGCTTGCCGCGCCGCCCGAGAAACCGCTGCCACCCGCTCCCGCCCAGCCTGCCCCCACACAACCCACCATGAGCCAAGACGAAAAGCCGAAGACGCCCGAGGCCGCGCCTGCCGCGGCGCCGCCCCGGCAGCCGGAAGCGAAGCTGGAGCGTGTCACGTTCGCCGATCTGCCCGCCTGGGAGCGCGACGATCATCTCGACGCATTCAAGACCTTCCTCAAGTCGTGCGACGGCGTCATCAAGGCGGCGAGCAAGCCCGTCGCCAAGGGCGCCTCGCAATGCAAGGTTTCGATTGACGATCTGGCTGCAGCCTGCCGCGCTGCCCAGGGCTTGACGTCGCCCACCAAGAAATCGGCCAAGGCGTTCTTCGAGACGCAGTTCGTGCCGCACCGGGTGGCGCAAACGAGCCCCAAGGGGCTTCTGACGGGCTACTACGAGCCGGTGCTGGAAGGCTCGCGCACGGCGCAGGGAAAGTTCAAGACGCCGGTTTACAAGCGACCGCCCGATCTCGTGAACGTCGTCGCCGAGCAGGATCGCGCCTCCAAGCCCGAGGGCTACACGCATCTGCGCAAGACGGCCGCCGGCGAGGTACCGTTTCCAACGCGCGCCGAGATCGAGCAGGGGGCGCTGGCCGGCAAGGGGCTCGAGCTCTTGTACCTCGAGGATCCGGTGGAAGTGTTCTTCATGCACATCCAGGGCTCGGGGCGCATCCATCTCACCGATGGCACGACGGTGCGCATCAACTACGACGGCAAGAACGGGCATCCGTACAAGTCGATTGGCCGCTATCTGATCGACAATGGTCTGCTCGCCGCCAACAAGGTGTCGATGGCGGCGCTGGGCAAATGGCTGCGGGCCGACAAGGCGCGCGGCCAGCAGGTGATG
>Ga0134125_10011302_pt1 | contig 10004 bp, 12 predicted proteins | sample KB31751_FD_96464 | JGI IMG/M metagenome (GOLD analysis project Ga0134125, IMG submission 96464) | Terrestrial soil microbial communities with excess Nitrogen fertilizer from Kellogg Biological Station, Michigan, USA - KB3-175-1 | ecosystem: Environmental > Terrestrial > Soil > Unclassified ... | reverse complement strand
CCCAGGGCACGAAGGAGCCACCCCTAGTATCGCCGGATAAGTCCGACCAGCTTGCCCTGCACCTTGACGCGGTCCGCGCCATACAGGCGCGTCTCATAGGCCGGGTTGGCGGCTTCCAGGGCGATGGAGTCGCCGCGCCGGCGCAGGCGCTTCAGCGTGGCCTCCTCATTATCCACCAGCGCCACCACGATCTCACCGGTATTGGCGGTGTCGGATTCCTGGATGATCACGGTGTCGCCGTCCAGAATGCCGGCATTGATCATGGAATCGCCCGCCACTTCCAGCGCGTAATGGGAGCCGCGGCCGATCATGCCGCCGGGCACGGGTACGTCGCTGACCTTGTTCTGCAACGCCTCGATCGGCGTGCCGGCGGCGATGCGGCCCACCAGTGGCACGTTCACCGCGCCCTCACCATTCTCGCCGCCAAAGGCGCGACGCGGCGCGGCGCTGCGGGAGTCGGTCATGCGGGGCTCGCGGCCGTGGCGGATGGAAGGCATACTGCGCTGTGCCTGGCTGCGCGTCGTAGCGGGCCGGAGCGTCTCGGCCATGTTGTCGGGCAGCCGCAGCACTTCCAGTGCGCGCGCGCGCTTTTCCATGCGGCGCAGGAAACCGCGCTCCTCCAGCGCGGTGATCAGTCTGTGGATGCCCGACTTGGACTTGAGATCCAGGGCCTCCTTCATCTCATCAAAGGAGGGCGGGATGCCGGTCTCGCGGATCCGTTCGTGTATGAATGTCAGCAGTTCATACTGTTTGCGCGTCAGCATCTTTTGTCCCCAAGGGCCGTGCGCCAGGTCCCTGACCCTCGGCGAACAAAGCCGAAACACGACGAATCGTTCTACTTTAGTTCTCCGGGGCCGTCAACGCGGGAACGGCGTCGAGATGGGAATCACGACCTCGGCCCTCATCGCCTGTTCGGATGTGCGGCGGCCCCACAAAAAAGGCCGCCATACTCATTTTTGAACCGGGCGCCGCTGGAACATTTCTTCGCCCGTCACGCCCGCTGCGTGCGCCAGCCGTTCGGCCACACCCGGCGAGAAAAAGCGCTGGCGGCCCGTCAGATAGGCCAGGATCTCGCCGACCGGCACCCCGGCCATCTTCGCCCATTGGGACGGCCGCAGCCCCCGCGCCATCATGAAGGCACGAAAGGCTTCGCGATGTTCGCCGATCTCAAGGCCACGCGCGCCGGCGACCTCGCTCATCAGCACCTGGGGATTGGGGCGCGGGCAGGGGCGGGATACCGATGTGGCAGGCGGCACCTGGCCCGGCCGCGGCGATGGCGCCGCCGCGATGACGGCGCCGCGGTTGCGGTCAAAGGGGCTGCCCAGCATACCGGCAGAGCGACGGACGGGCGCAGGCTTTTCCGTCAATTCCAGGCCCTCAGCGAAAACCGTTTCCGAGCAACTGGCGTGTGGCGGCGGCGACATCCTTCTGACGCATCAGGCTTTCGCCCACCAGCACGCTGGTGACATGCACGCCGGCCAGCCGCTTGAGGTCCGCCGGCGCCGAGAGGCCGCTTTCGGCCACCACATGCACATCGCGCGGGATGGACGGCGCCAGGCGCAGAGTCGTTCCAATGTCGGTGATGAAGGTTTTGAGGTTGCGATTGTTGATGCCGATGAGGCCCGCGCCCAAGGCCAGCGCACGGTCCAGCTCTGCCTCGTCATGCACTTCGACCAAGGCATCCATATTCCATTCGGCGGCGGCATCCATCAGCGCGCGGGCCGCGCCGTCGTCCAGTGCCGCCAGGATGATCAGGATGCTGTCGGCGCCCCAGCTTCGCCCCTCGGCCACCTGATAGGGCTCGAGCATGAAGTCTTTGCGCAGCACCGGCAGTCGCACTGCTTCGCGCGCTGTGGTCAGGTACTCGGGCGCGCCCTGGAAGGAGGGCGTGTCGGTCAACACCGACAGACATGCCGCCCCGCCTTGTTCATAGGCCCCGGCCAGCGCCGGCGGATCGAAGTCCGCGCGGATAAGGCCCCTGGAGGGGCTGGCCTTTTTTATCTCCGCGATCAGGCCAAATTCACCGGCTGCCTTCTTGTCCTCCAGCGCCGCGCGAAACGCCCGCACGGGTGGAGCATCCTTGGCGCGCGCGGCCATGTCGGCGGGCGGGATATTGGTCTTGGCAGCGGCGATCTCGGCGCGCTTGTAGGCGACGATCTTGTCGAGAATGGTGCTCATGGGTTGGTTGCTGCGATCAGCCTTTTCAGTTTCGCATCCGCCGCCCCGGATTCCAGGGCGTTTGCTGCAAGCGCCGCGCCATCGCGCAGGTTGCCGGCGACACCGGCGACCATCAGGGCGGCGGCAGCGTTGATCAGCACGATATCGCGGTAAGGACCAGGCTCGCCTTCCAGCAGGCGGGTGAGGGCTGCGGCATTGTGGGCCGCATTGCCGCCGCGGATAGCGGAAAGCGGCGAAGTTTCAAGGCCGGCATCCTCTGGCCTCACCGTGCGGGTGGTGATGGCGCCGTTCTCCAGAATTGCCACCTCGGTCGGGCCGCTGATGGACACTTCATCCAGCCCGTCCCGGCCATGGACGATAAAGGCGCGTTCGCTGCCCAGTGCCCTGAGGGCTTCGGCGTACGGCACGAGCCAATCGGAGGAAAAGACGCCGACAAGTTGGCGCCTGACACCGGCGGGATTGGCCAGCGGTCCCAGCAGGTTGAAAATGGTACGCCGGCCGATCTGGCGGCGAGCCTCGCCGACATGCTTCATCGCCGGATGGTGTGTCTGGGCGAACAGGAAAACTATTCCGGTCTCTTTCAGCACGCGTGCGGCGATATCCGGCTCCAGCCCGATTCTCACGCCCAGCGCCTCCAGCACGTCGGCCGCACCGCTGCGCGAGGAGGCCGAGCGGTTGCCATGCTTGGCCACGGCCACGCCACAGGCTGCGACGACAAAGGATACGGCGGTGGAAATATTGAGTGTGCCCAGCCCGTCCCCACCAGTGCCACACAGATCGATGGCGAGAGTTGATTGTGGTACCGGGCGCATGTACCGGCGCATGGAGCGGACGGCGCCCACCAGTTCGTCCACTGTTGGCTTGCGATCGGCGGTGGCCGACATGTAGTCGATCAGGTCTTCGTCGGAAAGTCGTCCCGCGAAGATCAGGTCGAACAGGGCCTCGGTCTCAGCAGCGTCAAGCGGTGCCGGGAGGGCCGGGTGGGCCGGTGCGCTCATGCCAGCTCTTTGTCACGCTCTTTGGCGAAATCCCGTGCGATCGCCAGGAAGTTCGACAGCAGGGCATGGCCATTCTCGGAGGCGATGCTTTCGGGATGGAACTGCACACCGTGCACGGGATGGGTCTTGTGCATTACCCCTTGGATAACGCCATCATCGCTGGTGGCAGTGACTTCCAGCGTCGCCGGGATTGATGCCGGGTCGATGGTCAGGGAGTGGTAGCGCGTCGCCAGGAAATCGTTGTTCAGGCCGCGAAAGACGCTCTTGCCGGTGTGATGGATCCTGCTCAGCTTGCCGTGCATAGGCGAGGGCGCGCGCACCACCTGGCCGCCATAGACCTGCCCGATGGCCTGGTGGCCCAGGCATACGCCCAGGATGGGCATGGTCCCGTTCGCCTTGCGGATTACATCGATGCAGATGCCCGCCTCGTTGGGTGTGCAGGGGCCAGGCGACAGGACAATGCCTTCCGGCTTCAGGGCCAGAGCCTGGTCGGCGCTGATCTCATCATTGCGGACCACCTGCGCCTCTGCGCCCAGTTCCCCCAGGAAATGGAACAGATTCCAGGTGAAGCTGTCGTAATTGTCTATCAGCAGGATCATTCGGCACCTGACATACTGTTATATATAGACCTTAATTTCCAAAGCACTCTCTTGGTACCGCATACCGCACCTATCATATTGAATAGTAACGACAAAACGGAAAGGGCGGCGAAAATCGGGCAAGCCCGTGCCTTGCCGGTGCCAGCTCCACAACACGGTGTATCGCGAAAATAAAACCACCAACAATGGTTTCTGGCTGGCGGCCGTGAGCACTCCGGCGCTCTGGCCTTATCTATTCGCCCCGTCGCGACCCCCTGGGCCGCCTGAAATATTATACCACTGAAATTACTGGTCTTTTTACTCGCTTGCCCATTTGGGCATGCTCCTGTTCCTTACGGCCGACCGCGACAGTCCACATTGGGTGGTCATTAACCATATTCATCCCGGCTTTCCGGGATTTTCGCCTTGCCTGAGCGGATAGAGGTGGCGCAGTTCTTCGTGACTGGCGCCGTAGCATTCGCAGGCGGACTGTTCCAGGCCATTGCGATCCAGGATCGTGATGTCGCTGCGCACATACGCGATCAGGCCCGCCTGCTTAAGCCAGTGCGCGGCCATGGAAACACCCGCCCGTTGCCCACCCAACATCATTGCCAGGAATTCATGGGTAAGGGGAAAGGTATCGGCGAGCGCGTTGTCATGAGCGACCAGAAGCCAGCGGCTGCATCTGCGCCTAGTCGAATGCAGGCGGTTGCAGGCGGCGGTCTGGGCGATCTGACTTAATAGATAGCGCACATATCCAGTTACGGCCTGTCGCAGGACCGGGTCCCTTTCGAGCTCCCGGTGAAGGGCGCGGCGCTCGATTCGGAAGGCAGTCCCCGGAATCTGCACCACAGTGTCCAGAACTGCCAACTCGTGCTGGCCGAGGGCAGTAGTGGGTGCGGTTATGCCTTCGATGCCCACGCCGCCCACTTCCACCGAGCGGCCGTCCTGCATCCTCTTGATGATCGAGATATAACCCCGATTAACCATATAAATATGGTGAACTGGCCCATTAACGTGATCGATTGCCTGTCCCTGCGAAAGCGGCACGAGCTGCAGGGAAGCCTTGAGGCGCGCCAGGCTTTCGACCGGCAGCGCGCGCAGCAGGAGATTATGAATATCTTCTGACAATCGATCCCCGTTTAGTGCCGACATTCTGGCATTAAACGCCGGCGATGCGAAGACATTGCCTGCGCCACCAAGGCAAATCGGGTCTTGCGGTACCAAAGGTGGGGGATATCCGGTCCCCGGCGCCGAATGCAGGATTAACCGGCACTCAGACTATCTGAGTTCACCCAAGCAATGAACCGTTCGGAAGCGGTCATGGCCGGTTCCAGGTTCCAGGAGGACTAGCATGAATCGGATGACAATTCTGCTTTCGGCAACAGTTCTGGCAGGCGGGGTCGCCCTGTCGGGGGCGGCTTATGCCGACCACGCGGATGGTAACGCCCTGGGCGTGGGCAACGCGACCGGCGGCGGAAGCAGCGCCGCGAGCACCATCGGGGAAGGCAATGCCACCGGTGGCAGCACCAGCACCAGCACTGAAGGCCAGGGCAACGCCACGGCCGGCAGCACCGCCAACACCGCGATCGGGAGCGGCAACACCCACACCGACAACATCAACAAGTCGGCGTCGATCGACAACAACAATACGCACACATTTGCCAGCAACAACTCGATCGATAATGGCAATTCCGACAGCCACAACGACAATCGTACCGACAGCCACAACGACAACCACACCATCAACACCACCACCAATATCACGACCAACGTGAGTGACAGCTCCATCCGCACCGTCTCGGACCAGGATCTGCGCGCCACTGTTTCCGGCATTTCAGTGAATGTGTCGTCGGATGACGATCCGGCCAGGCTGAGGACCGGCGACATCGCCGGCAGCACCTACACCAGCTTCTCCGGCATACAGACCGCCAGCCTGAACACGGGCCTTGCCTCCGTGAACCAGGCAGCAACCTCCATCGCAGCTCATGCCAATGTGACCTTCGGGGCGCCCTGATCCCCGCCCCACCGGCGGGCACGCGTCATGCGAGTGTCCGCCGGCCTTTCTTCAAGGTGCGTCCATGAAAGTTGCAATCCTTTCAGTGCTGACAAGTCTGCTGCTCTCCACGACACTTGCCGCGGCGAACGAGGGTACTCTCCAGCAAGCTCCCGTATCGGAGGCTCCTTTGTCGACGCAGGATCTCGCCGCGCTCAGTGGCGGCGCCGGCCAGTCGATCGGCCTGAGCTATCAGGCCCTGTCTGCCGCAAACAGCGGAAACAGCATCGAGGCGCAATCTGTCGTCACAGGCAATGTCATGCTTCAGGCGGGCAGCCTGGGCGGGTTCAACGGTGTGGGCAACTTCGTGTTCAACACCGGCAACAACAATAATCTCCAAGGTGCGCTCAGCGTGACAATCGTGGTTCCGGCGGTGAACTGACATGCCCATCAGGTTGGCGGCGCTCGCCCTTATTCTGGCCTTGGTCCTGCCGCCCGCGGTGCACGCATCAGACCTTACGCTGGTTGTACCAGGCGGCGGCAATGTCGGGTTGCACGTGACCAGCTACGCCGAGATACCGTTCAAGACCGTAATCCGGCAGCAGTACGACTATAGCTGCGGCTCGGCGGCGATGGCGACGCTGCTGACCTATCAGTACGGCATGCCGGTGAGCGAGGCTGACCTTTTCAAGGCAATGTACGAGGTAGGCGACCAGGCAAGCATCCAGAAGCTTGGCTTTTCGCTGCTCGACATGAAAAACTATCTCGCCTCGCGCGGTATTCAGGCGGACGGCTACCGGCTTGGACTGGATGAGCTGGCCGCCGCCGCCACGCCGGCAATCGCCCTGATCCAGGTGGATTCCTATCGCCATTTCGTGGTGATCAAGGGCGTGGTGGAGGGCCGGGTGCTGGTGGGTGATCCCTCCACGGGATTGCGCGTCTATACAGCCGCCGAGTTCACCAAGATGTGGAACGGCATCATCTTCATGCTGCACACGCCCCCCGGCGCGCGGGCGGTTTTCAACAGCGCCCTGGAATGGCGGCACTGGGCGGACTTCCATCCTCTGCAGGCGGCGATGCTGAACCGGCCGCTTGAACCGTTCCTGCGAGATTTGCGGGTGATTTATCAGATTCAGCCCAACCAGATCGTGACGGGCAGTTCGGTCCCATGAGCGGCGGCACCATGCGACGTGGTGCGAAACTCACTTTGGGCGGGGTAGTGATCGCCATCTGCATACCCTGGCTTGCCCATGGGCTGCAGAACCCCGATGCCCCATGGCTTCACGCCACTCCCATCGTAGATGACCTGGTCGTGCTCTCGGCGCCGGCCGAGAAAGCCCAGCCCGGCTGGGCGATACAGGTTGGCGCCTATGGGCAGGCCGACGCCGCCGGCGGGCAGCTGACCCTCCTGGCGCAGCGGCAATCCGATCTTCTGGGGTCGGCGACGCCGATCGTGGAGCCGGTGGACCTTCCCGGCGGCAAACGGTTGTTTCGGGCCCGTTTCGGGACCTTCAGCCGGCTGGATGCGGATGCCCTGTGTGAGCAGCTGCGCAAACGTGGTGTGGCCTGCATGATCATGGCAGACGCCAGTGCCCCCCAACCCCCGATTGCCGAGGCCGCGGCCCCCACCGGCACCGACGCATCGCCGGTACCGCCAGCGAGCCCATTGGCGGCGACCCCGCCGCCGGGCCCGGCGCCCGTCGCGCAGCCGGTACAGATCGCGAAGGCCGACCGCATCCAGGCCCTGGCCGATACGGCGCTTGCCGACATGCGGGGCGGATTTTTCCTTGCCGGCGGCGTGCAATTCGATTTCGGAGCCAGCGTCCGCACCATGGTGAATGGCCAGCTCGCGCTGCAGAGCACCGTGCAGTGGACGCAGGGTGGACTGGTGGTGCAGCACGTGGCCGGGCCGGGTACCACGCCGATACCGCCCTCACAGCTTGCCGAACTATTTGGCGGGAATGCGGGTGCGCAGATGGGCGTGACTATCCCGGGACAGTCCGGCTCGACGGCGGTGCTGACGAACCTGGCCTCAGGCCAGATCCAGAACGTGCTGATGAACACCGCCAATAACCAGACGGCGACCCAGAATACCGACGTGCTTCTGACGATCTACAATCTGCCGCAACTGCAGCAGCAGGTCAGCCAGCAATTGCTGTCCGCCCGGCTGGCCAATGATGCGGCGGCGGCCAACATGATCAATCGCTGAAGCCGACAAGCCCTAGAGCGCGATCGGGATGGAGAAGACCGCGCGCAGGTCCGGCGCATCCTTGGTGACGCCGAATTCGAAGTTGCTGTTCAGCGAGACGGTGGGGCTGAGGCGGTAGGCCATGCCCAGCGTCATGGCACCCACCTGAAGCGAAGTGGTCTTCTGACGCGTGGTTCCAAGTTCCGTGGTCTGCGGCATCACATAGCTGTGCTCATAGCCGAGCGAGAAGGACAGCTCCTGATTGACCGCAAATCCGAAGCCAAGCGTCGCCACCACGGCGTCGCTGGGATCGACCTCGCCCACGTGCACGTTGCCGATTGTCTTGTCGACAGTCATGGGAATGGCATGGACATAGTTGACGCTGCTGAAAATCACGGCGGGATCTGTGAGCTTGAGCATGCTGAAGCCGCCTTCGACGGTCCAGAAGCCGGAGCCCAGCGCCACTTCCTGGGCGATGCCCGCGGCATCGCGCTTGATGTCATAGGGGCCGACGCCGGTGTCCGACTTGACCCGTACATTGCCCAGGAAAATCGGCCAGTCGTCGGCGCCGCCATTCAGTTGATAGCGGGCCGCCAACTCGACATCACCGATCCCGCTGTTCTGTAGATAGATGCTCTGGGTGGCGCTGCCGCTGGGCCCCTGGGACAGGATGGTGGCGCGATCGTCGGAGTAGACGAAGGGCGCGCGCACTTCCATTTCCAGCCGATCAGTAAGTCCGAAGCGCAGATCCGCCACGCTGCTGAAGATGTTGCGGTCGTCGGTGGAGGCATCGACCGCGCCGATATTGATGCCCGGCACCAGCACGATTCCGCGATAGACCAGCCGCTCGCTGGTCGTCTGGGTGTATTCCAGCGACGGGGTGAGGACGAAGTGCCCGGCCGTAGTAAGAACCGACAGACCCTCCGGCAGGCTCTGGATCACTTGCGGCGGTTGCGTTTCTGGCGCAGGTGCCTCGCCGACTGGGGTGGTTACCGGCGGCTTGCCGCCGGATGCGGCGCTCGCGGTCCGGGTGGCGCGGGCCTGGTATTGGCCCTGGACCTGGTATTGGGCCTGGGACAGGGCCGCGCGGGCCGCCGCCAGTTCAAGCTCCTGGGCCTTGAGGCGCGCTTCCTGCTGCCTGACCTGTGCCGCCAGCGCGTCGACCCGCGCTGCCAGAGAGGCATTCTTCGATGGCGCCGGACTCTGCGCTAGAGCCGGGCCCGGGAGTCCGAGCCACGCGACAGTCGCTATAAGCGCGGCGCCCAAGCGCACGCTTCCTGCAAGGGTCATTCGCCCCTCTCGCCCGAATCACTTGTTTGATTCTAAACACTCAAGGAGTCGTCGGTATGTATGATTCCATACACGGCTTGCGCCGCAAGGCCTTGATGCCCCAGCGTTGGGTATTGCTCAGCCCACGGACTTTTTAGGATCATGCCGTGGTCAGTTGTCTGCAATGGCAACATTCTTGGGGGTACTATCGTGTTCGTCAGCGCACAACCGTGGCGCCGCCATGTCGGGGTGCTGCGTGCCTTGAGCATGGGGCGCGCCGGCAACGCCGCCGCGGAATTTGCGCTAGTGCTGCCGCTGTTCGCGGTCGTGTTGATGGGCATCGTGAAATTCGGCCTCGTCCTGAACAACAAGGTCGAGCTGTCCGCCGGCGTCCAGGCCGGCGCACGCATTTTCGCAATCAGCCGGGGCAGTGCCACGCCCTGGACTGATGGCGTAGCGGCGTTCCGCAGCGTCACGGCCAACCTGCCGGCCCCGGCGCCGACCATTGCGGTTGCGGTCAATGGAGCGCCTTGCAACAACGATGCGACGTGCCAGGCCGCACTGGGCGCAGCCGCGGGCCAGACCGTAAGCGTGACCGCCTCGGCGCCCTGCGATCTTCAGGTGGTGGCGTTCAACTTCGCACCGAACTGCGTGCTGAGTTCGCAAACTACAGAGCGGGTGGAATGATACGGCCCCTGCAGAAGGCGGCGGCGCTGCTGCGCGTCTTCTGGCGCGGGCGGTCCGGCGTTTCGGCGGCGGTCACCGCGCTGCTTCTGGTGCCGGTCGTCGGTAGCGTG
>Ga0134125_10011301_pt1 | contig 10004 bp, 9 predicted proteins | sample KB31751_FD_96464 | JGI IMG/M metagenome (GOLD analysis project Ga0134125, IMG submission 96464) | Terrestrial soil microbial communities with excess Nitrogen fertilizer from Kellogg Biological Station, Michigan, USA - KB3-175-1 | ecosystem: Environmental > Terrestrial > Soil > Unclassified ... | reverse complement strand
TACTGACCCCAACTGACGCTTGCCTTCCTGCCGCCGCCGCCGATCTTAGCGCGTGCGCCGCACCGTCCTCCTCTACGGCCTCCTCGGCGGTCTCCTCATCGCCGCCCTCAAAGCGATCGAGTATCACTTTCTCGTCGTCCAGTAATCGGTCGAGATCTACGCCGGCCTCGTCGCCCTCCTCTTCGCCAGCTTCGGCATCTGGCTCGGCGCCAAGCTGACCGGGCGCCCGGAGCGTATAGTCGTGAAAGAAGTTCCGGTCGCAGCCGCCGCGCCGTTCGTCGTCGACAGCGCGCGGCGAGAGCAATTGGGCGTCACGGCGCGCGAGCTCGAGATTCTGGGTCTCATCGCCGCGGGGTTGAGCAACCGCGAGATTGCGGAAAAGCTCTTCGTGAGCGAGAACACCGTGAAGACCCATTCCAGCCGCTTGTTCGACAAGTTGGACGCCCGGCGCCGGACCCAGGTCGTTCGGCGCGCGAAAGAGGTGGGGCTCCTCCCCTGAAAGCATGATTCTGTCGGATTCGCCGCAAAATCACCCGTTCGGGTGATGTGCGAGATGCGTCCTTTTCGTTAGGCTCGCGGCGTCATCGTTCCGAACGACGCACCCACCCCCCCCCCAACAGAACATCACGAGGGAAGCGGCCATGAAAGGGATCATATGGAAGTTCGGCCTCATCGCCGGCGGCGTCATGTCGGTGATGATGTTGGTCACTTTACCGTTCGAGAACGAGTTCGAGAGCGTGGCGCTGATTGTCGGCTACACGACGATAGTGTTGTCCTTTCTGGCGATCTACTTCGGCATCCGGTCGTACCGCGACAATGCGGCCCGCGGCGTCGGATTCGGCCGGGCGCTGGGCGTCGGAGTCCTGATCGCGTTCATCGCATCCTGCTGCTATGTCGCGACCTGGGAAGTGATCTCCCATACGTTCATGTCGGATTTCCCCGCCAAGTACGAAGCCGCGACGATCAAGCACCTTCAGGAGAGTGGCAAGAGTCAGGCGGAGATCGATGCGCGAATTTCCAAGGCGAAGCAGTTTACCGTGATGTACCGGAACCCGCTGTTCAGCATCGCGATCACGTTCATCGAGCCGATGCCCGTAGGCCTGGTGATCGCGCTCATCTCGGCGGGCGTGTTGACCCGCAAGCGGCGCGAGAGGTCGCCGTCGCTCGAATCGCAGGCGGCGGGATGAGCGAGTCGCGGGCGTAGCGCGCAGCCCGGTTTGGCGTTCTCTTGTGTGCGTCTCTGCCCGGACCACACAGTGAACACGCGCCGCCAATTCCTCATCACCGCGCCCCTCGGACTACTCGGCGCAGTCGCCGCCTGCCGCGGCGAGAGTGAAGCGCAGAAGCCAGACTCTCCCGTGGCCGGCGCGCCGCCGACCTTCGGCACCGCGCCCGAGGTCGGCCCGGCGGTGACGCCGGCGACCTTTGCCGAGGCGGAGAAGTTGGTGCAGGTGCAGCTGACCGACGCCGAGCGAAAGCAGGCGGCCGAGAGTTGGCGGCGGTCGATGGCGGCGCTGCTCGAGCGGCGTACCGGGCCGCGAAAGATCGAGCTCGAACCGGGCCTCGCGCCGGGCACGCGCTGGAATCCGCTGCTGCCCGGCGTCAGCACGGGGCCGGCACGCGACCGCTTCGTGCGGACGGTCGGCGCCGTGCCGCCGCTTCCCGCCAACGACACCGACATCGCGTTCGCGCCGCTCACCAGCCTCTCGCGCTGGATCGAATCGAGAAAACTCTCATCGGAGCGGCTGACCAACATCTATCTCGATCGCATTCAGCGGTTGAATCCAAAAATCCGCGCGATCATCACGCTCACGCGCGACCATGCGCTGCAACAGGCGAAGCAGGCCGACGCCGAGATCGCGGCAGGGAAGTATCGCGGCGCGCTGCACGGTGTGCCGTGGGGCGGCAAAGATCTGCTGGACACGGCGGGCATCCCGACCACCTATGGTGCCGAGCCGTTCCGCAATCGCGTCCCAACCGCAGACTCGGCGGTCGTCGCACGACTCAACGCGGCGGGCGCGGTGCTGCTCGCCAAGCTGAGCATGGGCGCGCTCGCCCTCAACGACATCTGGTTCGGCGGGCAGACGATGAATCCCTGGGTGCTCGAGGAGGGCGCCTCGGGCTCGAGTGCCGGTCCGGGCGCGGCGACGGCGGCAGGATTCGTCGGCTTCTCGATCGGCAGCGAGACGGGCGGGAGCATCATCGCTCCGAGCATGCGCTGCGGCGTCACCGGCCTTCGTCCCACGTACGGACGCGTGCCTCGAACGGGCGCGATGACGCTGTGCTGGTCGCTCGACAAGCTCGGACCGATGGCGCGCGGCGTCGAAGACACGGTGCTCGTGCTGAACGCGATCTCCGGCCCCGACGCCGGCGACGCGTCGAGCTTGCCGAGCCACCTCGACTTCGATGGAACGGCGAGCGTGAAGGGACTGCGCGTCGGGTACATCCCGGCGTGGATGAAAGAGGCGCCGGCGACCGATGTCGATCGCGCGGCGCTCGACACGATGGGCAAGCTCGGCATGGTGCCGACCGAGGTCACGCTCCCCGACTGGCCGTACGATTCGCTGCAGCTCATCCTGTTCGCCGAGGCAGCAGCGGCGTTCGAAGAGCTGACGCTGAGCGGGCAGGACGATCAGCTCAAGGCGCAGGTCGACGACGCCTGGCCGAATCTGTTCCGCCAAGCACGGTTTCTTTCGGCGGTGGATTTCGTGCAGGCCGACCGCTTCCGCCGCAAGGTGGCGACCGAGATGCAGCGAGTATTCTCGAATGTCGATCTGCTCATCGTGCCGTCGTTGCGCGACGAGATGCTCGTCATCACGAACTTCACCGGACACCCGTCGCTCACGTTCCGCGCGGGGTTCGTGAATGTGAGCGAAGCGCGGAGCGACTGGGCGCCCGATCCGAAGAACCCGCTGCCCAAGTTCAACCCGCCGCGACGCGTGCCGCATGGCGTGACGCTGATCGGACGGATGTTCGACGAGGGGACCATCGCGCGCGCGGGCGTTGCAATGGAGCGCGCGTTCAACGTGATGGGAGAGCGGCCGGCGGGGTTCTGAGCGGCGCGCCGAGATCCATCATTCTCGCGAGCGGCGAGCGGCGCGTGCACGGTCGAGCACCGCCTGCAGCTCCGCGTCCGAGTACGACGAGAGATCCCATTTGCCTCCCGGTTCGGCGGCCGCCAGCTCGGCCGCCGCGTCGTCGGTCGCCGGGCGGAAGATGAGTGTGGCGACCGGTGGATCACGCGAGTCGGCAGCTGCTTTGCCGCCGCCCTGCTCGATGCGAACGCGCCAAGCCGATCCGTCGGCGGCGTGAAATTCCCTCGTCTGGTGCGCGAGATATTCATCGCCGCTGCGGTTGGGTGGCGCCTTCGGGCTGGCCGATCGGCGCGGAATGTGGGGCTGCTCCGCTGCGACCGGCGACGCCGTGACCCGCGGCGCTTCGACGATCGCTTCGAGCGCCACAGCGAGACGCGCGGCCCAGTTGGCCGTATTGCTCGCCTCCGGCGATACGCGACCGCGGCGCTCTCCAGCCAGTCGCCGCTCGGCGGCGTGCGCGAGCATCGACGAATCAAGCGTTCGCGCTTGACCTGCGAGGCGCCGCAGCATCGCGACTTCGTCGGGGCGAATCTTTCGAGGATCCGTATCGGGCAGCGCCGCGTTCGCGCGTGCAATGAGCCCAACCAACTCGTCCGGATCGGCGCCGTCGAGGCGGTCCTGGATTGCGCCCAATCTTTGCGCAGCCGCAGACGCAGCGGCATGGTGTTTTCGATCGATCATCAGTTCCTCGCCAGCATGCGCGGCCGGTGCTGAGCTGTTGCATGACGAATTGTGCTGCCGGCTTCAGAGCGCAAAACGCGAGCCGCCGGTGACCGTTCGCTATTCGCACCAGCCGCGAGTACATTTCGAACTGCGGCGCCTCTGGTGCGGAGGCTCACGGAGGTCAGATCATGGGCGAGTTGGACGCGGTAGGGCCGAACGACGACGCGTCGCACTTGCCCACCGGCCCCAAATTCGCGCGATACCTGGTCGGACGCACGCTCGGCGCCCAGACGCCGACACCGAACCAGCTGGCCGTGGCGCTGCAGGCTGCGTGCGCTCCCGTGTTCTCGAACGTACGCGCGTCGATGGGTGACGACGGGTGCCGCGCGCTGTTCGGACGCGCGTTCGCGGCGCAGGACGAGACGCATCCCGCGCTCCGGACGATCCGCGGCCCGGACGATTGTGAAATTCCTCTCGAGCATATTCTCGCGTCCGCCACGGCGCACGGCGCCGACGCGACCCGGGCCGCCGTCGAAGCGCTGCTCGCCGAGCTCGTCGACATCCTTGCCCGACTCATCGGAGCAGACATGACTATACGAATCCTCGACCCCGAGACGTACCCTTCGGAAACGCGCGGCGGAGAACCGTCACCGTGACGACGCCGACCCCAAGCCTCATCCGAAACGTCGCCACCGGAGTGCCAGGGCTCGACGCCGTCCTCGGCGGCGGCCTCTGTGAGTATTCCTTTAATCTCGTCGCCGGCGCGCCGGGCAGCGGCAAGACGACGCTCGTGCAGCAGATACTGTTCTCGAACGCCGCCCCCGACCGCCGAGCGCTGTACTTCACCGTGCTCGGCGAGCCGACGGTGAAGATGCTGCGCTACCAACGGCAGTACACTTTCTTCGACGCCGCGCGCGTTCCGTCCGAGCTCAAGTTCGTGAATCTGAGCGCCGAAGCGGCAGCGGGACGGCTCGATGCGGTGCTCGAGCGCGTCGTCGCGGAGGTGGCGAGCTACCAGCCCGGCTTCGTCGCCGTCGATTCCTTCCGCACGATCGGCGTCGCCGAGGCCGCCGCGCCCGCCGCGCCCGCCGCGCTCGCCGCATTCGTTCAAGAGCTGTCACAACAGTTGACGTCGTGGGAAGTCACGTCGTTTCTGCTCGGCGAATACGACGAGAGCGAACGGCGCCATCCGGTGTTCACCGTTGCCGACGGCATCCTACAGCTGTCGGAGGACGTCGACCGCAACTCCGCCGTGCGAAAGATTCGGGTGGCCAAGGCGCGCGGCCGCTCGCCGATGCCAGGATTGCACACGTTTCGCATCACCGGCGACGGCGTCCGCGTCTTTCCCCGCATACCGGAACAGCAGCGCGAACGGGTGCATCGCTCGGCGAAGCGGCTTGGCACGGGGGTGCAGGGCCTCGACGCGATGATGGCCGGCGGCATTCCCGAGGGCGACGTGGTGATGATCACGGGCCCGGCCGGCAGCGGAAAGACGACGTTCGCGACCCAGTTCGTGGCCGAAGGGCTCACGCACGGAGAGAGCTGCGTCGTCGCCGTGTTCGAGGAATATCCCGAAGCGTACCTCGCCCGGGCCAAGACGCATCCGGTCGACTTCGCGGAGATGATCGCCGCGAACCGGCTCGCCGTGATCTACCTCCGGCCGTTGGATCTGTCGGTGGACGAGATGCTGTCGGAGATCGTCACCGCCGTGCGCCGTGTCGGAGCCACGCGTGTCGTGATCGACTCGCTCTCGGGGTTCGAGCTGGCGCTGGCGCCGACGTTTCGCGTCGACTTTCGAGAATCCTTATACCGCCTCGCCGGCGCCCTGACTGCCACAGGCATCACGATTCTCCTGACCGCCGAGGTCGAGGACGCATTCCCCGGGGGCCGGTTCACGCACGAGCGCGTGTCGTTCGTCACCGACGACATTCTGGCGCAGCGCTATGTGGAGATCGGCGGCCGCCTGAAGAAGGTGCTCGCCGTCGTGAAGATGCGCGGCAGCGAGCACTCGCCGGAGTTCCGGGAGTACCGACTGACCGCGGAGGGTGCGGCGATCGGTGAGGCGCTCGACGACTATTACGGGATCACCACCGGCGTGCCGAGCCGCGTGGACGAGGTCGTGAGGCCGCTGCCGAGGGCCCCGTGAGATTTGACCACCATTCCGCCGTAAAGGTGACGGCGCCGGCGGCGCCGGTAATGCCTGCGAGTGTGCCGCCGGCTGCCGTCGCCGAGCGGTTGTTGCTCGGGGCGTTGCGCGAGCACGATGCCGCCCGGTCGACGGCGGCCGTCCTCCAGCGCTCGCGCCACCTGGTACGAATCGTCGACGATCTCGCCGCGTCAATCGACGAAAGTGTGATCCTGGACGTCATGCGCCGCGTCACCCTGCCTCGGTCGGAGACCTGGTGCATCGTCGAGCTGATCGCGGCGAATGGCACGCGTCGCCGGCTGCCGCCGGTCGATTCCACCGGCGCGCTGCGTGTTCTGCCAGGGGCCGGCGTGGAGTCCCCTCTCGTCGTTCCGTTCGCCGTGCCGTCGGGCCCGGACGTGGACGTGCAGGGCGAGGGGCGAGGAGAGATGGTTTTCGTACGGCCCGCTAACGGCGCGCCGTTCGCGGCCGACGAGATCGCTCTTGCCATCGAGATCACTGCGCGCTGCGCGATGGCGCTCGGTCACGCCCGGCTGTATGGGCGGGCCCTGGCTTTGCGCATCGCCGCCGACGATGCCAACCGTGCGAAGTCGGCGTTCCTGGCGAACATGAGTCACGAGCTGCGCACACCGCTCAACGCCATTGCCGGCTTCGCCGAGCTGATCGACCTCGGGCTGCACGGGCCGGTGACGGAGCAGCAGCACAATTCACTCGTTCGTATCAGAGCCAACCAGCAGCATTTGCTGAGCCTGATCACCGAGATCATGGACTACGCGCGGATCGGAGGAGTGCGGACGCCCCGCCGCCTGATCGATGTATCGATGGCGAGTGCGATTGCCGACGTGGCGCGCGCGCTGAGCTCCATCGTCGAGGCGAAGGGCCTGACGCTCGAAACACCACCGGTGCCTCCGGAGGCGGTCGCGTGGGCCGATCCCGAGCATGTCCGGCAAATTCTCACCAATCTCGTGGCGAACGCGGTCAAGTACTCGCCGGCCAACGCCGCGGCGATCTCGATTGCATCCGCCGTTTCCGGCGACACCGTGCTGACGGTCGTCGAGGATCACGGTCCAGGAATTCCAGCGGATCAATGGGAAGCGATCTTCGAACCGTTCGTTCAGCTCGAGAGCAGCTACTCCGAGCGCCGCGGCGGGGTCGGACTCGGCCTCGCCATCAGCCGCGATCTCGCTAGAGCAATGCACGGTTCCCTCACCGTCGAGAGTGCGGCGACTCAAGGATCGCAGTTCACGCTGGCGTTGCCACGGGCGCGATCGGCGGAGCGCAACGCGCAGAGCAGCGCGCAGAGCAACGATGCGGCGGCGGATTTCTGATTTCAGCGCTCCGCAGGCGGACAGGGAGCCCTGACCATGCGGCCGCGAAGCTCTTCGACATGCATGCGAAAAATTATCGACGACCGCGTCTTTCGATGCGCGCCGCCGGACGTAGAAGGGCCTTGCTTGCGCAATCGAATGATTCCGCGAAGCGCGGCCGCGTCGGCGACGGCAGTGCCCGTATGCTCCGTGGCATAGCAGGCTCCGCGCGCTACGACGCTCACCCAGCGTCCCCGTTCGGTCGGCAGGGCGACGGCGAGCGCGACCCAGACATTGTGGTCGATGGCCGTGCGCAGCGATGACGCCGCGCCAAAGTACAGCCAACCGTCGGCGAAGACGTAACGGATGGGGACGGCGTCAACGTGTGTGCCGCGCGCCAACACGAGATGGCCGAAGCAGTTGTGTTCGAGCAACTCCGCGCACGCACTGGCGGTGAACGCCGCCGAGCGTCGTGCCGAGGACCTGCCTCGCGTCCGCTGCGGCGTGGCCTTCATGAACAGCGACCGCAGCAGGCTTCGTGCCGAACAGGGTTGTGGCGCGCTTCGTGACGTGACATGGGAAGAAAGAGGCGCGGGTGGTTCCTCCGTGCTCCTCCATACCGGTTGACGTCAATGGCAAAGTCGCGGAAGCCACCCTCAACAACCGCCGATCCGACACGAGAACGTCGCGGCGATGGGCCGATCACCGCCGCCACCGTCGGCGGACGTCTGGTCGCCTCCGCGCTCGCCGCGACGGACCGCGCGGACGCGGCCGAAGGCAGTGTCAAGCGCGCCGACTATCTCGCTGCGCTCTCGCGACGGCTCTCGGGCTCGCTCGAGGAATCGAGCACCCGCGAGACCATCGCTCAGGTCGCACTCCCCGACGCCGACGCTTGGGCGATCGTCGATCTCGCCGCGTCCGACGGAACTCCGGTACGGCTCGCCATCACCCATCCCGATCCGGCAAAACAGGCGATCGCGAAAACGCTCAGCATCCACTGGCAGCCCGGCGACGGAGATCCGATCGGGCTCCCGGCGGTTCGCGGCACGGACCGCCCGATCGCGATTACGCAAGGCATAGATGCCGTGCTCGCAGCTTCCGCGCACAGTTCAGAAAATCTGGCGCTTCTTCACGAGCTCGGATTCTGTGCCTGTCTCATGGTGTCGATCCGGACGACAGGCCGTGAGGCGGACGGTGCGATCACATTCGTTGGTGCGCACCCGAGACTCCGTTTCTTGCGCGAAGAGATCGATCTGGCGGAACGCATTGCGACCGCGTCGGCTCACGCGCTTCGGAACGCGCGCTTGTTCACGGCGGTCAATGAACGTCGATCGGCCGCCGAGGAGTCGAACCGGGCGCGAACGGTCGCGCTGGGCCAGGTCACGCACGAGTTGCGCACTCCGCTCAACGCGATTGGCGGTTACGCGGAGCTGCTGTCAGCCGGTATTCGCGGCCCGATCAACGCCGACCAGCTCAAGGATCTGGAGCGGATTCGCTGGAATCAGGCCCATTTGCTGGAACTGATAACAGACATCTTGAATTTCGTGCGCGTCGACACCCGGCGGATGGTCTACAAGCTCACCGACACTGCCCTCGGCGCGGTGGCGCGTGAGGTCGGCCAGATGATCGAACCGATATTCGAAGGAAAGGGCCAACGGATCATCTTCGACGACGCCTGCGGCGCCGATGCCGCGGTCGCGCACGCCGACGCGGACCGCGTGCGGCAGATCATGATCAACTTGATGACGAATGCCAGCAAGTACTCTCCATCCGGCGCCGTCACGACGGTCAAGTGCGGCGAGGCGCCGGCGAGCGCATTCGTGGAGCTCGCCGACTCGGGAGCGGGCATTCCCGCCGACCAACTGGAGGCGATCTTCGAGCCCTTCGTGCAACTGCCTGCCGGTGCTGATAGCCGCAGCAACGGCGTCGGCCTCGGACTCGCGATTGCACGACAGCTCGCGCGGGGCATGGGCGGCGATCTCACCGTCCAGAGCCAGGTCGGTATCGGGTCGAGGTTCACCTTGAGCTTGCCCAAGCCCGAGCGCGACGGCCGAGCGACCGATTCCTGACTCCGTCGCGGCGCCGCGACCCGCGTCCGCCGCAACGACACGGCCCATCAGGGCACCCAGGTCGTGAACGCGCGCGCCGCCTGGCGCTGTTTCGGCGGCGGGGCTTCAGCCGGCTCGCCGACATTTACCACGGCGACGATCCGTTCGCCGTCGCGCACGCGCGCGGCGGCACGCGCCGCGGGATCGGCCATGATCGCGCCGGTCTTGATGTGGGTGCCGAGGCCCATCTCCACTGCGGCGATCGACAAATTCTCGACCGCCATCATCGCCGCCGCGTAGTTCTCGTCGCGGAGCTCCTGGTCGCTGCTCGCCGGATCGTCGACGACGGCGACCGCGATCATCGCCGGAAGCGCGCGATGCTCCTCGGCGACGCGCTCGCGCAATTCACGCACGGCATCGGCGTTCGACGGATCGGGCATCTTGCGCGCTTTACGCGCGCCGAGGGCGAGGCCATAGCCGTAGCGCGCTTCCGGCCCGAGGATATAGAAGCGCCAGGGCTGCGTGAGCCGGTGGTTCGGGGCGAGCGCCGCCGCCTCGAGCAGCGCTTCGAGCTCGGCGCGCGCCACCGGCCGATCGGTGAATCGTTTGATCGACCGGCGACCGCGAATGGCGTCCGTTGCGCGCATCGTGCGTGCGCTAGAGCGTACCCCAGTTGGTGAAGCGGGGCGGTTTGGGGAAGGGCGGGCCGGCTTCGATCACGATGTCGGTATGCGCGTTGAGCGGG
>Ga0134125_10011300_pt1 | contig 10004 bp, 9 predicted proteins | sample KB31751_FD_96464 | JGI IMG/M metagenome (GOLD analysis project Ga0134125, IMG submission 96464) | Terrestrial soil microbial communities with excess Nitrogen fertilizer from Kellogg Biological Station, Michigan, USA - KB3-175-1 | ecosystem: Environmental > Terrestrial > Soil > Unclassified ... | reverse complement strand
GATCTTCAGCTTCTGTGCGCCAACGAAGCAGCGCGGTCGGCCGGAATCGACAGCACAAAAGTGCTGCCGACAAACTCACGCAAGCTCGACCAAAAAAACTACAAGGTTGAACTTAACGTCGGTGGAACGCCGACCAGTTGCACGATCGATACCGACGGCAACATACGGTCGGTTCAGCCAGCTTGAGTTTTGTTTGGTCGGCTAAAGATAATTCTCAGTAAGGTAAGCGATGCCGGACCCCCCGTGGGTGGGACATCATGCCCGCCACGGTCAGCAAACGATATAGCGGGGAATGGTGCCGGGAGCGGCGAAGCCTTGTCCTGCTCGCGCCCAACGTTGTGGCGCGGCTCGACTTGAACGTGCTGATCAACCCGGCGCACCCTGCATGAGCCGGTCTACTGGGACCGCCGGCTGTTTGGTGCGTGAAGCATCGGACCGAAAAGTGGTTACCGGTTTTCGGATCATTCCGATGCTTGATCAAAATGCGTCGCCGTCAGCGCCAGCCGAGCGCCGGGGCGATCTGGGTCAGGATCGCCTCGATGACATGGGCGTTGTAGGCGACGCCGAGTTGATTGGGCACGGTGAGCAGCAGCGTATCGGCCTCGGCGATGGCCTCGTCCTTTTTCAGCTCCTCGATCAGGACGGCCGGCTCGGCGGCGTAGCTGCGGCCGAACACGGCGCGCGTATCGGCTTCGATATAGCCGAACTGATCCTGGCTTTCGTCGCCACCGAAATAGGCGCGGTCGCGGTCGTCTACCAGCGCGAAGATCGAGCGGCTGACCGACACGCGCGGCTCGCGACCATGCCCGGCTTCCTTCCACGCCTCGCGAAAAGCCCGGATCTGTTCGGCCTGCTGGATGTGGAAGGGCTTTCCGCTCTCGTCGAATTTGAGCGTGGAGCTTTGCAGGTTCATGCCCAAGCGAGCCGCCCACTCAGCGGTGGCGTTGGTGGCCGCCCCCCACCAGATCCTGTCGCGAAGCCCTTCCGAATGCGGCTCGATGCGAAGCAGGCCGGGCGGGTTGGCAAACATCGGGCGCGGATTGGGCTGGGCAAAGCCCTTTCCGCGCAGGATTTCGAGGAGAACGTCGGTGTGCTGCCTGGCCATATCGGCATCGGTCTGGCCCTCTTGCGGCACATGGCCGAAATAGCGCCAGCCGTCGATGACCTGCTCGGGCGAGCCGCGGCTGATGCCGAGTTGCAGGCGGCCGCCGGCGATGAGGTCGGCGGCGCCCGCATCCTCGGCCATGTAAAGCGGGTTCTCGTAGCGCATGTCGATCACGGCGGTGCCGATCTCGATGTGGCTGGTTTTGGCGCCGACCGCCGCCAGAAGCGGGAACGGCGAGCCAAGCTGCCGGGCGAAGTGATGCACGCGAAAATACGCCCCGTCCGCGCCCAGTTCCTCGGCGGCGACGGCAAGTTCGATGGACTGCAGCAGCGCGTCGGAGGCCGAGCGCGTCCCGGACTGCGGCGAGGGCGACCAATGGCCGAAGGAGAGGAAGCCGATCTTTTTCATGAGGATACCAGGTGAGGGTGAAGATTTTGGTTATTTAGGCATTGAACCGCCGGGGCGCCACAGGGAGCCTGGGTGTACGAGAAGGGGAGGGCGGGGGCTTTCCCCGGCCTTGGCGCCGGCATCCCCAGATTGGGGACTTGTTTATACCCATGCGATTAGAGCGGCGATGAGGGCAACCGCCGACAGGTAATCTGCAGCCAGTCGATTAGATCGTGTTACGATGCGGCGCCAGTTTTTGAGCCGGCAGAAGAGGCGTTCGATGTTTCGTCTTCGATATGCTTTTCGGTCGATTAATATCGTATGGCACGCTTCTCGATGAGAACGACCACCGCAAACAACGCGATGGAAAGCGCCGACGACAGCACGATTGCCGCGTAAAGACGGTCCGACTGGTAGTTGAACGTCGCCTGGATGATGAGAGCGCCGAGCCCCTTGTCCGATCCGATCCATTCGCCGACGATGGCCCCGATGACCGCCGTTGCCGAGGCGATGCGCAACGAGGAAAACAGCATCGGCAGGGCGCGCGGCAGGCGCAGGCGCCAGAACACTTCCCAGCGCGTCGCCGATAGCACCCGGAACAGTTCGTGTTCGTTGGCGCTCGCCGAATCCAGCCCACGGATCATGTTCACCAGCGTCGGAAAGAAGCAGATGACCGCCGCAATGACGATCTTCGGAGTCATGCCGAGTCCGAAAATCAGGATGATGATCGGTGACAGCGCGAGGATCGGGATCGTGTTGAAGAAAAGCACGACCGGGAAATAGGTCGCCTGCAAGACGCGGCTATGAATGAACAGCACGGCAAGCAGCACGGCCGCGAGATTGCCGATGACGAAGCCGGCCGCCGCCTCGATCAACGTCGGCGTCAAGTTGGCCAGCAAAAGCGGAAAACTCTTCTGGAAAACGCCAAGGATCGCCGTCGGCGTCGGAACGATATAGGTAGGAACGCCAAGCCATGGGATGAGGTATTGCCAGGCGATCAGCAACGATGCCGCCCCGAATACGGGCAGGGCCGCGGCCAAGGCGGGAGACAGCGGCGCCGGTTTCATGACGCCTGCTCCAGCAAGCCGCGCAACTGGCTCATGGCGGCGCCGATCGCCGGGTCCTCGCGTGCGCAGCGATTGCCTTCCCGCTTGAAAGGCCGCATGTCGAGGTCGCCGACAAGTCGGCCCGGATTGGCAGCCAGCACGATGACGCGCTCGCCCAGATAGACGGCCTCGGCGATCGAATGCGTGACGAAGAGGATGGTGGTGCCGGTGCGGCGCCACAGATTGAGCAGTTCGTCGTTGAGACGGTCGCGGGTAATCTCGTCCAACGCCCCGAACGGTTCATCCATCAGCAACAGCTTGGGCTCGCCCAGCAGCGCGCGGGCAATCGCCACGCGCTGGCGCTGCCCGCCTGAAAGCTGATGCGGAAAGCGTTCGCCGAAACCCGCAAGCCCCATCAGAGCCAGAAGTTCGTCGGTGCGATCCTCGATCCGGCGTGTCAGGCTACCTTGGCCGACATGGAGGGGAAGGCGGATGTTGTCACGCACCGTGCGCCAGGGCAGCAGGGTGGAATCCTGGAAGACGAAACCGACATCGCGGCGCGAACGGGCCGCGCGAGGAGCCTCGCCAAGTACGCTGATCGTTCCGCCGAGCGGATCGATCAGGTCGGCCACCACCCGCAGCAAGGTCGACTTGCCGCAACCTGACGGTCCCAGAATGGACAGGAAGGAGCCGGCCTCCACGGTAAGATCGAGGCCGGAAAGCACCTCCACCGCCGTATGCCGGTTCCCGTAGCCGACGCCCAGCGCATGCGCCTCTATCGCGTTCACCATGCGTCAGGCGGCGGGTGCATCGAGCTTCGGCCTGTCGGCAGCGGAAAGCTCGAGAATCTTTGTCGTGTAGACATCCGCAGCCGCCGGACGGCCGTTCGGATATTGGCCAACCTTGTCGAGCAGCGCCAGTTGCTCCTCTATCGAGGTCGGATCGAAAGTCCCCCACCCGTCCTTGGCGGTCGTCGCATCGAAGGAAAGCTTCAGCACCAGGTCGACGGTCTTCTGCTCCCAACCAAGGTCCATCTCGGGATACGCCTCGACCATTTTCTTCACCGCCTCCTGTGGGTTGGCATGCACCCAACCCCAGCCCCTGGCGGTCGCGCCGATGAATTTGGCCAGTGTCTCGGCATCCTGTTCGATCGCCGTGTCGGTGGCGAAATAGACATCGGCATAGGAGTCCAGCCCGAGATCGCGCACCAGGAGATCGATGCGATCGTCGCCGACGACGCTCAGCGCCTGGGTGTTGGTGATCCAGCCGCCGATGGCGTCGACGTCGCCGCGCAACAACGGTCCCTTGTCGAAGCCGACATTGACGACGGTGACATCGGCCGGGTCGATGCCGTTCTTCGACAGGATTTCGTCGATGACGAAGCGTGCGGTCGGCTGGATGCCGATCTTCTTGCCCTTCAAATCCGCCGCCGTGCGGATCGGGTTCGACGGCTTGGAGGTGAGCGCATAAGGACCGGTGCGGAAACCGCAGGCGATGATCTTTATCGGCACACCGCTGGCCCGCGCCGCATAGAGCTGCGGCGTTTCCGAAAACTGGCCAAGTTGTGCCGAGCCGGATATCACCGGCGGCACTGTTGCGGCGTTGGGGCCACCGGGACTGAATTCCACGTCGAGCCCGGCGTCCTTGAAATAGCCGTTGGCGGCGGCGACGATATCGCCGATCTGCCCGTTGGACATCAGCCAATCATACTGAATGACGACCTTACCGGCAGCCCGCGCGCCCGGCGTCAGCACCAGCCCGATGCCCGGCGCTGCGACCGCGAGGCCGGCAAGACCGGTTTTGATGAAGGATCGGCGGTTTAATTCGTAGCCCTGGTTCCCACTCATTTCTCGCTCCCTGTTGCATCTCGATGGTCGTTTCCGCGCCGTCGCTCCCGTCGGCGCGTCATTTTCTACGGCTGTTCATCGTGGTAGTCGCCGGGGCCGCCGTCGAGCCAGGCGTAGAGCTCCCAGAGCGTGTCGTCCGGGTCGGTGAAGTAGGCGCAGCGCGCATTCCAGGCATAGTCGCCGGGCGGCGCGTAGAAAGGCACGCCCTTGGCCACCAGTTCGCCATAGAGCCGGTCGATCTCTGCGGGTGTGTCGAGTTGGACGGCAACGCAAACCTTGTGCGCGCCTCGCGGCGACGCCTGCTTCGAGACGCCGGTGTGCCGGTTGATATGATCGAGCTCCCACGCCGCCAGCGTGATGCCCTCGCCGTGGAAATCGGCAAAACCTTCGGCCCGCCGGCGCAACCGCAAGCCAAGCTTGCCGACATAGAAATCGACGGTGCGCTCGATGTCCGCCACCAGCAGGCACACGTCCGAGATGCGGTGCGATCCTCCCATCAGCATGGCTATCTCCCTTCTGCGCGGCCGGTGCGCGAAACCGGCAGTTCCACCCCGACCCGTCGCGAGGCGCCGACGATGTGGGCGCGCATGGCGGCTTCCGCCGCCGCCGGGTCGCCCGCCACCAGCGCCTCATAGATGCGGACATGCTCGCCGACATTGACCTCGATAAGGTCATGCAGCGGATTGGTGAGGCGCGCGTAGTGGATCGAGCGGCGTATCTGTTCGCAAACGAAGGATATGAAGGTATGGATGTAGCTGTTGCCGGTTGCCCGTGCGATCTCGCGATGGAAGAGCAGATCGGCATCGATGCTGCCCTCCTCCCAGCGCTCTTCGCCGCTCATGCGGTCGAGCGCTGCCTTGATCGCGTCGAGATTCTCCTGGCTGCGGCGCGCGGCGGCGAATGCGGCCGATTCCGCTTCCAGGATGCAGCGCAACTCGAACAGCCGCTCCATGTTCTGGCCGTCCTTCAGCGCCTCGCTGTCGATGCGGATCGCGGCGCGCTGTTCTGGCGCCAACACAAAGGCGCCGACACCCTGGCGCGCTTCGATCAGGCCGTCGGCCCGCAATTGCGCGATGGCTTCGCGCACGACATTGCGGCTAACGCCGAATTTCTCCGAAAGCTGCTGTTCGGTCGGCAGACGGGCTCCGGTATCGAGATCGCCGGAGGCGATCTCGCGACCGATGAAGGTGGCGACGCGCTGCGGCAGCGCCTCGACGACACCAATGGCGGCCAGACGTTGCTTCATCGGGAAATCTCCGCACAGGGAACAAGGCAACCGGGGTTCATCAAGCCCCTGGGATCGAGCGCCGACTTGTGCGTCATGACCAACTTACGATGCGCAGGCGACGACGAGGCCCAGAACGGCTGGCTGCGGGTGCGACCGATGCCGTGCTCGGCGCTGATCGAGCCGCCTAGAGCGCCTGCAATGTCATAGAGGGCCGCCACGATAACGGCGCCTGTCTCCCGGGCGGCGTTGTCGTCAAGATCGAGCGGCGGCAGCACGTTGAAATGAATGTTGCCGTCGCCGGCATGGCCATAAGCTTGTGAAATCCAGCCCGGATGTTCGCGGGCGACGAAGCTGCGGCTACGCTCGACCAGCGCTGGAATAGCCGACAACCGCACGGAAAGATCGGTTCGCACGTGGTAACCGCGCCTTGCCTGACCTTCGACCAGATCCTCGCGAACGGCCCAGAACGATTTCGCCTGTGCCTCGCTCTCCGCGAAAACGGCATCGACGACGAGTTCTTTATCCATCGCATCGGCGAGAAAATCGAGCAGCATCGCGCGCAGGTCGATCGCTCCGCTCGAGGATACCTCAACGAGGATGTGGACAGGAGCGGCGACCGGACAAGCAAGGTTCGCGTCGATCAGCCGAGCGCACTCGATGCATTCCTCGCCGATGACCTCGAAGGCGGACATCAGGTCGGAACAAGCCTTGCGCGCCTGGCGAAACAGGGCGATGGCCGCCTCGAAGGAGGCCACGCCGATGTAAGCGGTTTCAACGCGCGCCGGCTTCGGGAACAACTTCACCTCGACACCCGTGATGATGCCGAGCGTCCCTTCACTGCCGATGAAAAGCTGTTTGAGATCATAGCCGCGATTGTCCTTGCGCAAGCCGGAAAAGCCGCTCCACAACTCGCCGTCCGGCAAAACGACCTCAAGCCCGAGGATCAAATCTCGCGCCATGCCGTAGCGCAATACGTTGACGCCGCCGGCATTGCTCGCGGCGTTTCCGCCGATCTGGCAACTCCCCTGGGAGCCGAGAGCCAGCGGAAACAGGCAGCCTCGCTCTTCACTGGCATCCTTGATGCGCTGCAGGACGCAACCAGCATCGGCCTGGAGGAGAAAATTGTCGGTGTCGATGCTGCGAATGACGTTCAGCCGCTCCAAACTGACGATAATGGCCCCGTCGGCCTGAGTGTCGATCGCACCCGCGACCAGCCCGGTGTTGCCGCCTTGCGGAATGATGGCCAGCCCGAGCGAGCCGCAGAGCCGCACGATCGCCTGCACTTGGGCCACGGAGCTCGGTTTTAGGACGGCGAGCGCATTGCCGCGATGGTCGCCGGACCAATCGGCCAGGTAGCCTGCCATATCGATCCGGCCGCTCACCAGGGCCGTGGGGCCGACAAGTTCCGCGAAAGCCGAGAGTAACGCCGGATCGAAAATCGTCATAAGGCCTCCCGAATACCCGCGGACATTCGGTGTGATTATATCTATCATCCTACAACTGGGCAAGCGGCTTATCGGCATCAATCGGCATTTGCGCCAAAACTGCAGCGATCCGGATCGCGGCCTTGCGTCCGATAATTCTCACCTGCCTATCCCCGACCGTCGACCTGATCGAAGACGGGCTGAATGTAGGCCTTCGGTTCTGTTCACAGCGACATTGAGGACTGCCGAGCTGAGGCGGGCTCTCTCCGCTTTCGTGTAGGGACCTATGCTTGAGCCTGACTGCCAAGGGTATTAAAGTACTGATTGGTATCGGGAAACGGGAATTTCCCCGGATTCTTGGTGTCGATAGGACGTTTTGCCTCTATGAACAGAGGAATAGCGCCTCAATTTCGTGACATTCAGTAGCGTTATTGCATCTGACTATCGAGTCACCCCTATTTCATCAGATTGCGCCCCCGAAGCCTTTTCCGGGGCAGAGGAGGTTTACTGTGTCCACGCTTCGTTTTTGCTCATCATGTACGGCGCCCCGCCCGCGTTCAGCGGCTCGATGCCCTTGGTGCCAACGCAACTACGACATGCTGCGAGGCCTGCCTGAAAACCTGTTCGGTTCGCTACGTGGAGAGAGACAGGCGAAGCAGGCCAGCGCCTAAAACCGGGCAAACGCCTTCTGCACACTCCAACGACTCATGATGAAAGGCGGCCCGCAAGAGCCGCCTTTCCATTTCAAATCCCGTTTGACCGTCGCTTAATACGGCGAATAGCACTGCTGCCGTGGCCCATTGTACGGCTGGAAGGTATTGTCCGAAGCGCGATAGGACCGATACCGACCGTAGCACCATTGTACGTGTGCATCACCGCCGCGACGTTCGCGATAAACCGGAGCCGGTTGTGGCTGATTGGCAATAGCTCCGCCGATGATCGCCCCCAAGCCGAACGCAGCCAACGGATACCAAAGCCCGTCATTGTGGCGACGATACCCATGACGCTTGTTTCGCTCGCCACGATAGCCGTTCCAGTGTCCCCTTCGATTATGGTCTCTGTTAACCCGGTGGTTCCGGTTCCTCTTTCGCCACTCGTCCCTGTATTGGACCGTTTGGACGTTCGAAAACGGGTTGGCCTGCGGCACCATTGGAGCCGCGACAGACGGGATGGCGGGCACCAGTCCGAATGTGAGGCTGAGAGACCCTGCGCAAAGCGCAGACACGAACTTATTCATTGCAACTCCAATCAGATAAGAGACAACGCTGGCTGGTTACCCAGCCCCCGCTGAATAGACCATGAACGGCACGTTCATGGTGGTGAAACTTGGCGCCGACCTATGAGTGGTACTGCCCATCGACCGGCAAGTTCACGGCGGCGCGGTTCCGAGCGGCTTTGTCGACCCGAGCCTGCTTGCCACGGTGGAGCAACAAGAGATGGTCTCGCATGACTACGTAAGTGCGCAGGGGTGAATTGAGTCTTATTTGAGTTTCGAACAGCTCGACTCCGTTTTCCGGCTCGTGTCGAGTTTTTGCACTCCTACCAGGAGACGATGAAAAGATTCAAATAACCGACATACAAGACGCCAATTAACGCTAAAATTCGCAATGCCATGTTCGTAGCGCCACGCGCATCGATTATATCATTAATATAGTCAAACAATCCGATACTCCTATTTGATAGAAAGATCCGCAAATTTGAGCACCACCACAATTCTATAAAATTGTTATGGTGCTCTGCGGTGCGGTACAAAATCAGAATTATTCAAAACGATCTGGTTTCGCAGTTACGCACGAACTCGGAGATCGTTACTTTCTTTTCTGTAAGATCTCGGCCTTAGCTGCCCTAACCAACCAATATCCCGGCTCGACGGGCGGCTGTCATGAAGGCACGCCTCGCCTCAGGAGGCTTCCTTATGCCATCGATCGCATCGCGGCACGCCCTGTATGCAGAGCGGTAAGTGCGCCCGCGCGCCCATTGCGGCCAATGGCCGTGCAGCACCTCGATGGCCTCCCAAGGGTTGGCGACCATACGGCTGCCGGTATTCCTGAATTTGAGCTGAACCGGGTTGGAAAAGGTTGTATCGCTCATCACTTCCTCCATTTTTTGAGCAAGCAATTGGGCGCCGATCTCGGCAAGGCGCCTCGTCCGTTATATAGTTACTGCAACTACAGATTTCAAGTTATACGACATAACCACCGCTGAGTGCGGCGCGCACCCCCTATTGTGCGCCCGAATAACACCGCACAAGGCTATATCCCGCGGTCGGCCCATACAGCATAGACGTGAAGGCTTCCGGCGGTTGCGGCACATCGGCAGGTCGAGGCTTGGGTGCGATCACGAAGGCCAGCCCTTGCGGGAACAGGCAGGCACCTTCCCAGGGCTTGCGTCCCGATATCCGACCAACTCACCGCGATCTACTGGAGCAGCGCGTAGCAGTCCATATCCTTCCGCTTGAGAACCCCGCATGCGTCCCAGGCTTCGGACTTGGCGTCGAAACCCGAATATCGGGCGCGAAAATACACTTTGCCGCCCTTGGTAAAGCTCTCGGTAAAGGCGGAGGCATCGGCAAGCAGGCGTGGCGCCTCGCGTGCTGCCCGCGAAAGCATTTCGCGGGCAGCCTCCTGGTCCGGCATCGCGCCTACCTGGATGATCCATTCATTGTTGCGTGTCGAAGCGGTGCTTGTCGGATCGATGCCGCCGGAATGGGCTGCTTGTGCGGCATCGGCTACGTCTCCCATCGCTTCGATCATGGCAGCCGGTTCCGGCGCCATCTCCCGCGCCGGCCCATCCCCAGATGCTGGATCTCCCGCAACCCCAAAGCCGTGCGGCGGTGTTGGGCAAGGCCGATGAGATCCTCGACCTCCACCGGATCGCCGTCGGAGCGCCAGGCGATCCCCCGTTCGGCGAGCCGGCACCAGGCGCACAGGGCCTGAGCCGCCGGCTCGGCCACCGGCGGCCGGCCCG
>Ga0134125_10011299_pt1 | contig 10005 bp, 7 predicted proteins | sample KB31751_FD_96464 | JGI IMG/M metagenome (GOLD analysis project Ga0134125, IMG submission 96464) | Terrestrial soil microbial communities with excess Nitrogen fertilizer from Kellogg Biological Station, Michigan, USA - KB3-175-1 | ecosystem: Environmental > Terrestrial > Soil > Unclassified ... | reverse complement strand
TTCGTGGAATCGTTCGGCAGCGACCAGCTCGACGCCAGCTTGCTGCTGCTCGAAGGCCTGCGTTTCGTCAGCGCCGACGATCCGCGCTTCGTCAAGACGGTGGACGCGGTCGGCAAGACCCTGATGCGCGACGGCTTCGTGATGCGCTACGCGCACCCGGACGATTTCGGCGCGCCCGAAACCAGTTTCCTGGTCTGCAATTTCTGGTACGTGGAGGCGCTGATCGCGATCGGCCGCAAGGACGAGGCGCGCAAGTTTTTCGAAAAGCTGCTGGCGATCCGCAATCCGCTTGGGCTGCTGTCGGAAGACTACGACCCGAAAACCGGCGAGCTGTGGGGCAACTTCCCGCAGACGTATTCAATGGTCGGCCTGATCAACGCCGCACGTGGCTTGTCCACGAAGTGGAGCGACGTGGTATGAGCCGCCCCGCCGCGAATCGACCTGCTGCGAGCCGGCTCGTTGTCGTGTCCAATCGCGTGGCGCAGCCTAGGGAGACCCGCGCCGGCGGACTTGCCGCGGCGATGCGCGCAGCGCTGAAGGAACACGGCGGCCTGTGGTTCGGCTGGAGCGGCAGGCGCGTCGCGCCGAACGAACGCGCGTTGCACCGCGAGCGCGCGGGCAACATCGACTACGCGCTGCTGGACCTGACCCGCGAGGAATTCGAGACCTATTACCTCGGTTTCGCCAATCGCACGCTGTGGCCGCTGCTGCATTTCCAGCCGACGGTGATGCAGTACAGCCGCGCGCAATACGCGGGCTATCGCGAGGTCAACAAGCTGTTCGCGCAGAAGCTGGCGCCACTGCTGCGCGAAGACGACCGCATCTGGATCCACGACTACCATTTGATTCCGCTGGCCTCGGAACTGCGCGCGATCGGCATCGGCTCGCGCATCGGGTTTTTCCTGCACATCCCGCTGCCGCCGCCCGAGCTGTTGATCAATTTGCCGTGCCACGCCGAACTGATCGCAACGCTGAGTGCATGCGACCTGGTCGGGGTGCAGAACCGCGACGACGCACGCGCGCTGGCGGACCATTTCACCGACATCCTCGGCGCGGAATGCTCCGGTGACACGGTGCTGTTCGGCGAACGCCGCACGCGCATCGCGGCATTCCCGATCAGCATCGACACCGCCGAGGTCGCCCGCCAGTCGAAGGCGGCCGCCGCCAGCACCACCATCCGCAACCTGCACGCCAGCCTCAGCGGCCGCGCGCTGGCGATCGGCGTGGACCGGCTGGATTATTCCAAGGGCCTGCCGCGGCGCTTCGATGCCTTCGGGCGTTTCCTGGCCGAACATCACGAATGGCGCTCGCGGGTGTCGTTCCTGCAGATCGCGCCGCCCTCGCGCGAGGAAGTGCCCGAATACCGCGAACTGCGCTCCCAGCTCGAACGCTCGGCCGGCGCCACCAACGGCCGCTACGCGGAGCCGGACTGGGTTCCGATCCGGTACGTGAACCGCAGCTTTGCCCAGCGCACGCTTGCCGGTTTTTACCGGCTCGCGGACCTCGCGCTGGTGACGCCGCTGCGCGACGGCATGAACCTGGTGGCCAAGGAATTCGTCGCGGCGCAATCGCCGGACGACCCCGGCGCGCTGGTGCTATCGCGCTTCGCCGGCGCGGCGGGCGAGCTGTCGCAGGCCCTGCTCGTGAACCCCTACGACCCCGAGGGCCTGGTCGAAGGCATCGAGCAGGGACTGACGATGCCGCTGGAAGAACGCCGCGAACGCTGGGCCGCGATGTTCGAACACATTTCGAAACACGACATCGGAGCGTGGCGGCGGAATTTCCTCGGCGCGCTCGGAAGCTGAGGATTTCTCCTTCCCCCGCTTGCGGGGCAAGGTGCCCGAAGGGCGGAAGGGGGCCTAGCGTGCCCGCCCCCATCCCGACCCTTCCCCCGCAAGCGGGGGAGGGAGAAAAGCGCGCGAGTCGGTGATTTGTTCCGCACTGGATGGCGCGAGCGAGACAGTTCATCCGCGCGATGCGGGTTTCACCTTCGGCGCAACCTCGATCATCGGTGCCAACGTCGCCCACACATTACCCAGCACGCGCGCTTGCGCGGCGGCGACTGGATGCAGACCATCGGCCTGCATCAACGCGGGATCCAGTGCAATGCCCTGCAACAGGAACGGCAGCAACCCGGTGCGATCCTGCCGCGCGAGGTCGGCATAGATCCCGCGCAAGCCGTCGCGGTAGCGGGGACCGTAGTTCACCGGCAACTCGATGCCGAGCAGCAAGACCTTGGCGCCCGCATCGCGGCATTGCGCGATCAGCGCCGCCAGGTTCGCGCTGATTTCAGCCAGCGGCAGCCCGCGCAAGCCGTCGTTGGCGCCCAGTTCCAGGATCACCAGCGCCGGGTGGTATTGCTTCAGCAAACCCGGCAGGCGCGTCAATCCGGACGAAGTCGTTTCCCCGCTGATGCTGGCATTGACGAGCCGCGATGGCGGACGCATATCGGCCAGACGTTTCTCCAGCAACGCGGGCCACGCTGCCTGCAATTCGATATTGTGGGCGGCCGACAGCGAATCCCCCAGCAACAGGATCGTCCGCGGCGCGGCCGCCGCGGACACGCGCAGCGGCAACAGCAACGCAAGGCACAACACAATGCACGACGGCAACCGGACAGACATGGCACTGATTTCCGCGAGGGGTTTGGGCAAGCACGTCGAAGGACCGGCGGGCCGCCTCGACATTCTTGACGATGTCAGCCTGGAAGTGAATGCCGGGGAAACCATCGCGATCACCGGCGCGTCGGGATCGGGCAAGACCACCCTGCTCGGCCTGCTTGCGGGACTGGATATTCCCAGCCAGGGCAATGTACGCCTCGACGGCCACGCGCTGCAAGACATGGACGAGGAAGCACGCGCACGCTTGCGCCTGAAGCTGGTCGGCTTCGTGTTCCAGTCCTTCCATCTGCTGCCCGGATTGACGGCCGAAGAGAACGTGTTGCTGCCACTGGAACTCGACGGCACGCCGGATGCGTCGGCGCACGCACGCGCTGCGCTGGCGTCGGTGGGCTTGCGCGAACGCGGCGCGCACTACCCATACCAGTTGTCGGGCGGCGAACAGCAACGCGTCGCGATCGCGCGCGCCTTCGTGCACGACCCGCGCATCCTGTTCGCCGACGAGCCCACCGGCAACCTCGACCATACCAGTCGCGACGCGATCGCCGACTTGTTGTTCGCGCTCAACCGCGAACACCACACCACGCTGGTGGTGGTCACGCACGACCCGGCAATGGCCGCACGCTGCGCGCGGGTGGTCGATCTGGTCGACGGTCGCCTGCAGGTGCACGCGGCATGACATTCCTGATACCCCGCCGAATGACCAGTCCGCGGCATGCGCTGCGAACGCTGCGGCGCGAATGGCGCCTGCCGGAGCTGCGCACGCTGATCGCGGCGTTGCTGTTGTCGGTGATCGCGCTGGGCGCGGTCGGCACGCTGGCCGCGCGCGTGCAGCGCGCGGTGCTGATGAGTGCGGCGGAATTGATCGGCGGCGACCTCGGCATCGATGCGGCAACGCCCTTGCCGACAACGTTTGTGCATCACGCGCAAACGCTCGCACTGCGCACAAGCATGCTCGCGGAATTTCCCAGCGTTGCATTCGCCGGTGATCGCAGCCAGTTGCTGTCCGTCACGGCCGGCGACGGTGCATGGCCGCTGCGTGGAAAGTTGACCGTTGTTGGACGAAACGGTCAGAGCGAGGTCACGCACGCGCCGCCGGCCGGTTCCGTTTACCTGGATCACCGCGCACTGGTGTCGCTGCAACTCAAGGTTGGCGATCGCGTGCAGGTCGGCGGCATGGATCTGGCGATCGCGGGCGCGCTCGACCAGCAACCCGGCGGCGGAGACCTGATCGCGCTGGCGCCGCGTGCGGTGATGGCGCTGTCCGACGCAGAGGCCGCGGGCCTGCTCGGCACCGGCAGCCGCGCGCGGCATCGGCTGCTGGTTGCCGGCGGCGTGGCGGCCGTGGATGCCTATCGCACATGGGTGAAGGCACACCTTCCTGGCGATGCACACATGCTGACGCCGGAAGAAGTGCAGCAACGCCTGGCGGTCGCGTTCGATCGCGCGGGTTCGTTCCTGCGGCTCGCGGCATTGCTTGCGGCGTTGCTGGCCGGCATCGCGGTCGCGCTGTCGGCGCAACGCTACGCGCGGCGCAAGACCGACGAGATCGCGCTGTTGCGCGCATTGGGCGCGTCGTCGCGCTTTGCGTTCGGCAGCCTTGCGTGGACGCTGGCGGTGCCCGCCATCCTGGCCGCATTGATTGGCGCGGGCGCAGCACTGGGACTTGCGTCCGCGGCGTTCGCCTACGCGCACGATCTGTTGCCCGCGTCCGCGCAGCGTGCACCGCTTCCGCTCGGCCCCGCGATCGCCGCCGCCGGCATCGGCCTCGCGGTGCTGGCCGGGTTCGCGCTGCCACCGCTGGCGCGGTTGAAGTCGATACCGCCCATCGCGGTGTTCCGCCGCAACGTCAAACTGGCGCCGCGGCGCTTCGATCTTTTGTACGCGTTGCCGGTGCTGGTCGCGCTGGGTTTGATCGCGCTGGAAACCGGCAGTTGGAAAATCGCGGGCGTCCTCGCCGCATGCCTTGCGGGCGCCGCCTTGTTCACGACCCTGCTCACGTTTTCCATCCTGTGGCTGATCCGCCGTTACGCGGTGCGCCTGAATCCCGCGTTGCGCCTGGGCGTCAGCGCGCTGACGCGCCGCCGCGGATTGAGTCTTTTGCAGTCCTGCGCGATTTCACTGGGGTTGACCGCGCTGTTGCTGCTCGCGGTGATCGCACCCGCCTTGCTCGACAACTGGCGACGCGAGCTGCCTCGCGACACGCCCAACTGGTTCGTCGTCAACATCCAGGCGGCGCAGCGCACCGGCGTGCACGATGCGCTGGACAAACTAGGTGCGACGCGCTTCAACGACATGCCGGTCGCGGTCGCCAAGCTCGTTTCGATCGACGGCGTGGACGTCGAGACCACGCCATTCCGCGGCCAGGACGTCAGCCAGGAAGCCGCGCAGCAGGTGCGCCTGTCCTGGAGTCGCGCGCTGCCGCCGGCCAACCGCGTAGTCGCGGGACAATGGTTCGCACCGGACGCGCACGAGCCGCAGGTTTCGCTGGATGTCGCGTGGGTGCGGCGCTTCGATCTGAAGCTCGGTGACCGGCTCGCGTTCCTCGTGGGCGACCAGCGCATCGACGCCAGGCTCACCAGCATCCGCGAAGTGGACTGGAGCCGCTTCAACGTCAACTTCTTCGTGATGCTCGATCCCGCGCACGGCGAAACAATGCCCCACACCTGGATCGCCAGCTTTTATCTTCCGCCCGGCCACGCTGGCGCGCTCGCAACGTTCTCGCGCGACAACTCCAGCCTGTCGCTGATCGACGTCGACGAGCTGCTCAATCGCGCGCGTCAGATCGTGGGACAAGTCACCGCCGCCGCGCGTTGGGTGCTGGCCTTCAGCCTGCTCGCGGGCGCGCTGGTGCTGGCCGCCGCGTTGACCATGAGCGCCGCCGAACGCCGCCACGAAGCGGCCTTGCTGCGCACCCTCGGCGCGCGCCGCGACCAACTGCGCATGGCCGCGCTGTGCGAGTTCGGCTTGCTGGGCGCGATTTCCGGATTGACCGCGCTGCTCGCCTCCGCCGCGGCCGGCGCGTGGCTCGCGCGTGCGGTGTTCCGCATCCACGCGTTCGCGCCGCCTTGGGCGCCGCTGGTCGTCGCGGCCGCGATCGCGGCCATTGTCGTGGCCGCGCTGGGTTTGGTGGGCACCCGGAAAGTGCTGCACACTTCACCGTTGCTATTGCTGCGGAGATGAGCGCCGATCTGCGCACTCGACGTCTGCCACGCACCCAACGCGGGCACCACTAAACGCCTTCAGATCGACGCCGGCAATATCCAGACCAGGCTGACCATCCGCCCGCTGTGCGCACCGTCGCGGCGGTACGAATGCAGGCGCGGATCGGTGAAGGTGTCGAGGTTGCCGCCGAAGATACGGGTGACACCGGCGCGCTGCAGGCGTTGCCGCGCGAGCGCGTAGAGGTCGCACAGCCAATGTCCGGGACGCGTGATGGTGAAGGCCGACGCCGCCGCGGTGTCGTGCGCGAGGAACGCATCGCGCACTTCATCGCCGACTTCGTAGGACCGCGCGGCGATCGCGGGGCCGAGCCACGCGAAGATGTTTTCGCGCGGGGCCTGCATCACACCCAAGGTGTTTTCCAGCACGCCGGCGGACAGGCCGCGCCAGCCGGCATGCGCGGCGGCGATTTCGGAACCATTGTCGGCGCAGAACAACACCGGCAGGCAATCGGCGGTCTTGATCGCCAGCACCACGCCGGGCATGCGGGTGACCGAGGCGTCGGCTTCGGGTTCGTTGGGGTGTTCCTTCGCAGTGTCACCCCCTTTCTCCCTGCGGGCACCTTCCCCCGCTTGCGGGAGAGGCGGTGCGAAGCGCCAAGCGCGCAGCGCTGTGTGGGGGCGTTCGAACGTGACGGCGCACGTGCCATGGACCTGCCGCAGCCAACACGGCTCGGACGGAAGCGCCAACGCCTCGCGAAGTGACTCGTGATCGACAGCCGGCCCCGCGCCGCGCTGCGTGGCAACCATCGCGTGCACGTGCGGCGGTGCGGGCCAGTCGGGGTTGATCCCCGCATCAAGGCCGTCCGAAGTGCCGTCGCGAACATTTATCGGCATCGCATGATTCTTTATTTCAAGGCAAATGGATCCCGGCCTTCGCCGGGATGACGAGCAAAGGCATTGGGTTCCCGCTTACGCGGGAATGACGAAGAAAAGCAAATCATGGCGCGTGGTTTCCAGCCGGCACGTTCGAATTCGAATCCTCGCGCAGCGCGTCCAGCAGGTGGAGGAAATCGCGTGGCGGTTCGGCGTCGAACGCCATCGGCTCGCCCGTGGCGGGATGCGCGAATGCCAGGTGTTCGGCGTGCAGTGCCTGGCGCTTGAACCCCCGCAGGGAATCCGCCAACTGCGGCGTCGCACCACGCGGCAGCTTCAGGCCGCGACCATAAAGCGGATCGCCCACCAGCGGCCAGCCGGCGTGCGCCAGGTGCACGCGTATCTGGTGGGTGCGGCCGGATTCCAGTTCGCATTGCAGCAGCGCGTGCGCGCGGAATTTCTCGCGGACGCGGTAATGCGTGACGGCGGGACGCCCGCCTTCGCGCACGGCGCGCCGCAGGCGATCGGTCGGGTGGCGATCCAGCGGCGCATCCACCGTGCCGCCAGCGACCGGCACGCCGTTGACGATCGCGGCGTAGCGGCGATGGACGTCGCGCGCGGCCAGCATCGCGACCAGCGCGGTTTGCGCGGGCAGCGTGCGCGCGACCACCAGCAGGCCGGAAGTGTCCTTGTCGAGGCGGTGCACGATGCCGGCGCGCGGAAGCTGTGCGAGGTTCGCGTCGTGGTGCAGGAGCGCGTTCAACAGCGTGCCTTCGCGATTGCCGGCCCCCGGGTGCACCACCAGGCCTGCCGGTTTGTTGATGACCAATAGTTCGGCGTCCTCGAAAATGAGGTCGAGTTCGATGGCCTCGGGCCGGTCGCCCAGCACGGGCGCCTCGACGCGATCCCATTCCACTTCCTCGCCACCGCGGACCAGCGTACGCGGCGGGACTTCCCGGCCATCCAGCCGGATGCGCCCGCGCTTCACCTCGCCGGCCAAGTGCGCCCGCGAATAGCCGCGGAACATTCCGGGCAGGATCTGGTCGAAACGCTGGCCGGCGCCATCGGCCGGGACTTCCGCGCGCAGCCGTTCAGCCATACCTGGCCGCCCGCCGGTCGGGCCGGACGGATTCCGCTATCATGCCCGATCCAGCTCGCCGCATTCGCAAAGACTTGCCCAATGCCATTCCGACGCTCCGCACCATTGTTGAAATTCGCCCTGTTCCTGCCGCTACTGCTGGCCGTCGGCGCCTGCTCGCTATTCCATCACGGCAAGCGGGACACGCTCAACAACATGACCGTCGAGCAGTTGTACCAGCGCGCGCACGACATGTCCCAGAACGGCAACTGGGACGCCGCCGAAACGGTGTACCAGAAGTTGATTTCGCGCTTCCCGTACGGCGCCTACAACGAGCAATCGCAGATCGAGCTGGCCTACGTGCAGTACAAGGATGACAAGTTCGAAGACGCGTATTCGACCATCAACGAATTCATCAAGACGTATCCGACCCAGAAGCACGTCGCCTACGCGTACTACCTGCGAGGGCTGATCAATTTCGACCGTACCGAAACCGGCATGCAGAAGCTGGCCAAGATCAGCCCGTCGCGCTTCGACCAGGGTTACGTGTTGCAGTCGTTCGACGATTTCAACACGCTGATCGCCCGCTTCCCGGATACGCGTTACGCCGCCGACGCCCGCCAGCGCATGATCTACCTGCGCAACCAGCTGGCGCGATCGGAGTTGAACGTCGCCGAGTATTACCTGCAGCGCAAGGCCTACATCGCCTCGGCCGATCGCGCCAAGTACATCATCGAGCATTATCAGCGCTCGCCGGAATCGGCGGACGCGCTGGCGGTGCTGGCCAAGAGCTACCACCTGCTCGGGCAGCAGAAGCTGGCGGACCAGACCGCCGACGTGTTGAAGCTCAATTATCCGGATCACCCCTATCTGCGCAATCCGAACGGCTGGCCAAAGCACCACAATTGGCCGTGGCGGCTGATCCCGTTGACGAGCGCGCATTGACCGGGTCGCGCTGCGCGCCATCCCGCGCGAAATGGCCTGACATCCACGCCTCTCCGCGCCGGCCAACGGCGCGGACTGCGTTCGGCGTGACAAGGGCGGCCCGCTCGCTTGCGAACGCTTCTTCGGATCAGCGCCACGCGCTCGAGATGGGGTAGCGCCGCTCGCGTCCGAACGCGCACGTCGAGACGCGCGGGCCCGGCGCCGACTGTCGACGCTTGAACTCGCTGGCATACAGCATGCTTACCACGCGCTGCACGTCCTCCGCGCCGTAACCGGCCGCGACGATTTCGGCCTGCGATTCGGCGCCTTCGATGCAGCGTGCGAGGATGCCATCCAGCACGTCGTAAGGCGGCAGCGAGTCCTGGTCGGTCTGGTCGGCGCGCAGTTCGGCGGATGGCGCACGCGAAATGACGGCTTCGGGAATGGCCGGTCCCCGGTCCCCGGTCCCCGGTCCCTCGCTGTCGTTGCGCCACCGCGCCAGCCTGTAAACCTGCGTCTTGTAGACATCCTTCAACGGCGCGTAGCCGCCGCACATGTCGCCATAAAGCGTTGCGTAGCCGACCGCCATCTCGCTCTTGTTGCCGGTGGTCAGCAGCAGCTTGCCGGTCTGGTTGGACAGCGCCATCAACAGCAATCCGCGACTGCGCGATTGCAGGTTTTGCGCCGTGAGGTCCACCAGTTCGCCGCACACGGGCGCCAAAGCCACGGCGACGGCGTCCACCACGCCGGCTATCGATACGTCCAGATATTCGATGCCCAATACGCGCGCCTGCGCGTGCGCTTCGCGCAATGACAGCTCCGATGTATAGCGCGAGGGCAGCATCACCGCGGTGACCTTGTCCGCGCCCAATGCGTCGACCGCGATCGCCAGCGTCAGCGCGGAATCGATGCCCCCGGAAAGCCCCAGCAGCACGCCATCGAAGCCATTCTTGCGGACGTAGTCACGCACGCCGCGGACCAACGCAGCGTATAGCGTGGCTTCGGGTGCGGCGTCCTCGGGAACCGGCCAATCCCCGGCGGTCCACCGACGCGAAACGGAATCGAATTCCGCCCACAGCAACGCATCCAGGAATGTCGGCGCACGTGCAGCGATGGAGCCGTCGCCGTTTACCAGCACGGACGCACCGTCGTATACCACGTCGTCCTGTCCGCCCACCATGTTGAGGTAAGCAATGGCACAACCGGCTTCCTTCGCACGCGCGGCCAGCAATGTTTCGCGTTGCGCCAGCTTGGCCGTGTCGAACGGCGAAGCATTGATCACGACGATCAATTCCGCACCCGCGCGCACCGCCGCAGCCGCGGGTTCCGGTTGCCACACGTCTTCGCA
>Ga0134125_10011298_pt1 | contig 10005 bp, 9 predicted proteins | sample KB31751_FD_96464 | JGI IMG/M metagenome (GOLD analysis project Ga0134125, IMG submission 96464) | Terrestrial soil microbial communities with excess Nitrogen fertilizer from Kellogg Biological Station, Michigan, USA - KB3-175-1 | ecosystem: Environmental > Terrestrial > Soil > Unclassified ... | reverse complement strand
CGGCGCGCCGCGCGTGGAGGGCGTCTGGACGAGCGACGGCCTCGCGGCCTCGATGGGCGGCGTGCGATGAGCACGACGACGCCGCTCGGCGCCGTGATGGCCGAGGAGATGGGACAGCAGCCGGACGTGCTGCGGCGGCTGCTCGCGCAGCGGCCGGCGATCGAGGCGGCGCTGCGTGCGGCCGCGCCGTCGCGTCCGGCGGGGATCTCGCTGCTCGCGCGCGGCACGTCGGACCACGCGGCGATCTACGGCCGCTACCTGCTCGAGGCGGCGACGGGCGTGCCGGTCTCGCTGGTGGCGCCGAGCTTGTGGACCCGCTACGAGCGGCATGCGGACCTCGGCGGCCACCTGCTGATCGCCCTCAGCCAGTCGGGCCGCACACCGGAGATCGAGCGCGTCGTGCGCGTCGCGCGCGCGGGCGGCGCGACCGTCCTCGCGATCACGAACGAGGGCGACTCGCCGCTCGCGAACGCGGCGCAGCACGTCGTCGCGCTGCGCGCCGGCCTCGAGCGCGCGGTACCGGCGACGAAGACGTTCACCGCGCAGCTCGCCGCGATCGCGCTGGTCGCCGGCGCGCTGGCGCCCGGCGGGCTCCCCGAGCTCGACGCGCTCGCGCAGATCCCCGCCTTGCAGGAGGAGCTGCTGGAGGACGGCGAGCGGGTCGCGCCGATCGCGGAGCGGCTCGCGGCCGCGCGCGCGGTCGTGACGGTCGGCAGCGGCTTCCTCTACGCGGTCGCGCTCGAGTCGGCGCTGAAGCTGCTGGAGACGACGTCGCTGCCGGTGCTCGCGTACTCGGCGAGCGACTTCGTGCACGGGCCGGTCGCCGTCGCGGGACCGGACGTTCCGGTCGTCTGCTTCGCGACCGACGGTCCGGTGCGCGCCGACGTCTCGGCGGCCGTGGCGGCGGCCGCCGGGCGCGGCGCGCCCGTCGCATGGGTCGGCCCGCGGCCCGCCGAGGCGGAAGCAGAGCATGTCCCGGTCCCCGGGGACGTTCCGGAGATGATCGGCGGGCTGCTGCACGCCATTCGCGCACAGCAGCTCGCGTTGGAGGCCAGCCGCGCGCTCGGGGTCGACCCGGACGCGCCGCGCGGCCTTCGGAAGGTGACGCCGACGACATGAGCGCGGCGGCGCCATGTCACGTAGGAGGATGAGAAAGCTGTCGACGCAATTGGAGCAGGTGAAGCGCGAGGCCCCGGCAGGGGCGCTCCCGCTCGTTGCACTGTGGCACAAGGCCAGGGTGAATCGGGCGGCCGTCTCGCGGCTGGCCGTCTATCCCAGCCTGGTGGTGATCTTCGGCGTCTTCGCGCTGGCGCTGCGGAACCGCGGGTTCCTCAGCACGCTGAACCTGCTGAACATCGCCTCGCAGGCCGCGCCGATCGCCATCATGGCGGTGGGCGCCGTGTTCGTCCTGTCGGCCGGCGAGATCGATCTGTCGATCGGCGCCGTGGTGGCGGTGTCCGCGCTCTCGACGGCGTCCGTGCTGCAGGACCATGGCCTCCTGCTCGGCTTGGCCGCGGGCGCCGCGGTCGGAATCGGCACAGGGTTCCTCAGCGGAGCGCTCGTCACGCGGCTGCGCGTGCCGTCGTTCCTCGTGACGCTCGCGATGATGGAGATCGCGACCGGCGTCGCCCGCCGGATCCACGACCTGCAGTCGGTGTCGGTCACGAACACCGCGTTCCTGCGCTGGTTCGGGTCCGGGCAGATCGGCCAGCTCTCGGGCGTGGTGGTGTGGGCGGCGGCCGTCGCCGCGATCGGCGCGGTCGTCTACCGACACACGCGCTTCGGCGCGCACGTCCGCGCGGTCGGCGACAGCCGGCGCGCCGCGGCGAGCGGCGGCATCAACGTCGCGCGCGTGCGCATCGCGGTCTTCACGATCAGCGGCGCCACGGCGGCGCTCGCCGGCATCCTCTACGCGGGCCGCATCCAGGCGGCGCAGTACACGCTGGGGACGAACGACCTCTTCACCGTCATCGCGGCGGTGATCATCGGCGGCACGAGCCTGTTCGGCGGCAGCGGCTCGGTGCTCGGCGCGGTCGTGGGCGCGCTGCTGCTCGCGACGCTCAACAACGGCCTGATCCTGTTCGGGCTCAACGTCGCGGAGCAGACGATCGCGCTCGGGCTGATCATTCTCGCCGCCGTCATCATCGGACTGCGAGAGCAGGGTGAGTGAGATGCGCGACACGACCACGTCCGCGGCCACGGTGGACGGCGCAGCGCAGGCGCCGTCCGTCTTGCGGCTCGCGGGGATTCACAAGCACTTCGGCGGCCTGCACGCGCTCGACGACGTCTCGCTCGAGCTGCGCAAGGCCGAGGTGACGGCGCTCGTCGGCGACAACGGCGCCGGCAAGTCGACGCTCATGAAGGTGATCGCCGGCGTCCACCCGCCCGACGAGGGCGAGATCTGGCTCGACGGCGAGCAGGTCTCGTTCAACGACCCGCGCGGCTCGCGCGCGCACGGGGTGGAGGTCGTCTACCAGGACCTCGCGCTGGTCGAGAGCCAGGAGATCTTCATGAACATGTTCCTGGGGCGCGAGCTGCGCAACCGCTTCGGGCTGCTCGACAAGCGGCGCATGAAGGCGCAGACGCAGCAGATCCTGTCCGAGCTCGACATCCGCATCCACTCCGCGGCGACGACCGTGCGCAACCTGTCCGGCGGTCAGCGCCAGGGGATCGCGATCGGGCGCGCCACGCACTGGGCGAGACAGCTCGTGCTGATGGACGAGCCGACCGCCGCGCTCGGCGTGCAGGAGACCGCGAAGGTCGAGCGGACGATCGTGCGCCTGCGCGAGCGCGGGCTGTCGGTGCTGATCGTCTCGCACAACCTCGACCAGGTCTTCCGCGTCGCCGACCGCGTGTACGTGCTGCGGCGCGGACGTATCGTCGGCGAGCGCAGCATCGCGCAGACGACCGGCGACGAGGTCGTCGCGATGATCACGGGCTCACAGACGGTGGCCGGCGCGGCGTGAGCGCGCGCTCCGCCGCCCCGTTGAGCGCTCTGGTTCGCGCGCGCGTGCGTGCGCGCGAGGACGATGTCGTCGCGTTCACGCGGGAGCTCGTCCGCGTGCCGTCGGAAACGCATCCGCCGGGCGGCGACGAGGGGCCGGTCCAGCGGCTGATCGCCGCGAAGATGGAGGCGCTCGGGCTCGCGGTCGACATGTTCGAGCCGTGGTCCGTCCAGGACGTCGAGCGCCACGCGGGCTGGTGGCCCGGCCTCGACTACGCCGACCGGCCGAACGTCGTCGGCACGTGGGCGGGCCGCGAGCGCGGACGCACGCTGATCCTCAACGGTCACGTCGACGTCGTGCCGGCCGGTCCGCGCGAGTGCTGGTCGGTCGACCCCTACGGCGGCGAGCTGCGCGACGGCGCGATCTGGGGGCGCGGCGCCGTGGACATGAAGGGCGGCGTCGCGGCGATGATCATGGCCGTCGAGATCCTGCTCGACTGCGGTTGGGAACCGGCCGGCTCGGTCATCCTGGAGAGCGTCGTCAACGAGGAGCTCGGCGGCTACAACGGCACGCTCGCGTGCTGCGCGAAGGGGTACGCCGGCGACGCGGCGATCGTGCTCGAGCCGACCGGGCTGCACATCGCACCGGCCTCGAAGGGCGGGCAGGTGTACGAGGCGGTCGTGCGCGGCCAGCCGGCGCACAGCGCGTTCTGGTGGCAGGGCACGAGCGCGCTCGACAAGGCGCTCGTGTTGAAGGACGCGCTCGGGGCGTGGGAGCGGCTGCGCGCGCAGGAGTGCGCGGACGTGCCGTTCTTCGGGCGCGACGGCGACTATCCGCTGCCCGCTTACGCCGACACGATCTGGTCGCTGCGCGCCGGCGACCCGGAGGTGATGGCGCACCCCGAGACGGCTGAGCTGCTGTTCTGGGTCGATCTGCTGCCGGGCGAGGCGCGCGAGGCCGTGCTCAACCGCTTCGAGCAGTTCGTGTACGCGCATACGGCGGCGGACCCGTGGCTCGCGGCGCACCCGGTCGAGCTGAGCCAGGCGACGATGCGCCCGTTCGTCGGCAACGCGATCGATCCCGGCCACCCGATCGTCGGCGCCCTCTCCGCGGCGGTCGAGCAGGTTGGGCTGGCGCCGCGCCTCGCCGGCTTCCCGGGCGCCTGCGACGCGATGATCTTCAACGTCCACAGCTCGACGCCGGCCGTGATCTTCGGGCCGGGGGACCTCGCGCTCGCGCACGCGCCGGACGAGCGCCTGCAGGTCGAGGAGCTGCTGAACGCGGTCGAGGCGCTTGCGCTCGCGATCGCCGGCTTCTGCGACGCGCAGCGGGCCGCCGGCGAGGCGCAGGCCGCCTGAGCGACGGCGCGCGCGCCCCGCGTCAGCCCGCCCGCGCCAGCGCCGCGTCGATCGCGGCCGGGGCGAGCACGTGCTCGATCGCGAGGACGGCGGCGCCGACGACGCCGGCGCGTGAGCCGTCGGCGCTGTGGACGATCGCGAGGTCGCGCGTGACGAGCGGGAGCGAGCGCTGGTAGACGACCTCGCGCACGCCGGCGACGAGCTCGTCGGACGCGTCCGCCAGCTCGCCGCCGAAGACGATCACGGCCGGGTCGAGGACGTCGACGATCGGCGCGAGCACGTCGCCGACGTCGCGCCCGGCCTGACGCACGAGCGCGCGCGCGGTCGGGTCGCCGTCGCGCAGCCGGGCGGTCACGTCGTGGACGGTGCGCGCCGGGATCCCGGCGGCGGTCAGCTCGCGGGCGAGCGCGCCGCCGCCGGCGATCGCCTCCAGGCACCCCGCGTTCCCGCACGGGCAGGGCGTCTCGCCGCCGCGCGGCGCGCGCGCGTGGCCGAGCTCGCCGGCCGCCGAGTGCGCGCCGCGGTGGAGCTGGCCGTCCACGACGATCCCGCAGCCGATGCCGGTCCCGGCCTTCACGAACAGCAGGTGGCCGGTCTCGCGCCAGTTGAGGCGATGCTCGCCGAGCGCCATCACGTTCACGTCGTTGTCGACCAGCACCGGCGCCCCGAGCGCCTCGCCCAGCCGCTCGCCGACCGGGACGTCGGTCCAGCCGGGCATGCTCGGCTGGCGCAGCGGGCGGCCGCTCGCGACGTCGACCGGCGCCGGCAGCCCGACGCCGACGCCGCGCACGTCGGCGCGCGCGCGGCCGGCCAGCGCGAGCAGCGCGTCCAAGCGCCCGGTGAGCCACGGCAGCAGCGCGTCGGGCCCGTCGGCGATCGCGATCTCCTCGATCGCCTCGGCGAGCACGTTCGCTTCGAGGTCGGTGACCGCGACGTGGCAGCGCGTCACCCCGACCTCGGCGGCGAGCGCGACGCCCAGCTCGGCGTTGAACGCGAGCACGGTCGGCGGCCGGCCGCCGGTCGAAGTGCTCGCCTGGGCGGCCACGAGCAGGCCCTCGGCGAGCAGCGCGTCGATGCGCTGAGAGACGGTCGAGCGGGCGAGGCCGGTGATGTCGACCAGCTCGGCGCGCGTCGTCGCGCGGCCGTCGCGGACCAGCCGGAGCATCGCCCCCGCGCCGGAGACGGGCGTCGAGCTGTCGGGCAGGTCGCGCACGATCGTGCGCGGGAGCTTAGGGCCTAACGGGATAGGCCTAAGAACCGCGCCGCGGCGGGCCGTCGCACGGGCGGCTGCTCAGATCGCGCGCCACGTGTCCCCGCGGGCGAGCAGCGCGGCGGCCTGCATCGGTCCCTGGGAGCCGGCGGGATACTGCGGCAGCGGGCTGCGGTCGGTCTGCCAGCGCTGCAGGACCGGGTCGCAGACGCGCCACTGCGCTTCGACCTCGTCGGCGCGCGTGAACAGCGTCGCGTCGCCGCGCAGCGCGTCGAGGATCAGCCGCTCGTAGGCCTCGCGACGGTGCGCGGCGCCCTCCTCATAGTCGTGCGAGAGCGTCACCGGCTCGATCCGCATGCCGGCGCCGGGGGCCTTCGCGGCCAGCTCGAGCGCGATCCCCTCGTTCGGCTGCACCGCGAGCACGAGCTGGTTGGCACCGGCCCCGGCCTCGTTGCGGAAGCCGAGATCGGGCGCCGGCCGCAGCGTGACCGCGATCTCGGTCTTCTTGCGCGCGAGCCGCTTGCCCGTGCGCAGGTAGAAGGGCACCCCTGCCCATCGCCAGCTGTCGACCGTCAGACGCAGCGCGGCATACGTCTCGGTGCGCGAGTCGGCGGGCACGTTCGGCTCGCCGAGGTAGCCGGGCACGTGTTGGCTCTGCACGACGCCGTCGGCGTAGCGGGCGCGGATCGACGCGCGCGGCCCGGGCGGCTTGATCGCCTTCAGCACCTTGACCTTCTCGTCGCGGATCGCGTTCGCGCTCAGCTCGACCGGCGGCTCCATGCAGATCATGCAGAGCAGCTGCAGCAGGTGGTTCTGGACGAGGTCGCGCAGCGCGCCGGCGTGGTCGTAGTAGCCGGCGCGCGAGCCGATGCCGAGCTGCTCGGCGGCGGTGATCTGCACCGAGGCGATCGCGTTGCGGCTCCAGATCGGCTCGAACAGCGCGTTCGCGAAGCGCAGCGCGAGGATGTTCTGGACCGTCTCCTTGCCGAGGTAGTGGTCGATGCGGAAGATCTGGCGCTCCTCGAAGACCGACAGCAGGCCGGCGTTGAGCGCGCGCGCCTCGTCGAAGGTTGTGCCGAACGGCTTCTCGACGACGATCCGCACCTCGGCGCCCTCGCGTTCGTGCAGCTCGTGGGCGCCCAGCCCGTCGACGATCGGGCGCAGCAGCTTGGGGGCAGTCGAGAGATAGAAGGCGCGGTCGGGCGGCCGCTCGCCGGCGGGTTCGAGCTGGGCGAGCACCTGCGACACGCGGCGGTAGAGATCCGGGTCGTCGCACGGGCCGGCGACGTAGCGGGCGCCGGCGAGCATCTCGGCGAGCACCGCCTCGTCGGGCGCGCGGCGCGAGTGGCGCCGGATCGCGTCGGCCGCGAGCGCGCGGAAGGCCTCGTCCTCCATCGGCCTGCGCGAGTTGGCGACGAGCGCGAAGCGCTGCGGCAGCGCGCCGTCGCACGCGAGGTTGTAGAGCGCCGGCAGCAGCTTGCGCACCGCCAGGTCGCCGGTCGCGCCGAACAGCACGAACGTGGAGGGCGGGAGCTGGCGGCGCGGGCGCTCCGGCGCGCGTGGGCTCGTCAGCTCGACGGCGCTCATGGCGGCGCCGCCGTCGCCCGCAGCTCGGAGGCCGCGCGCGCGAGCGCGGTGACGCGCGCGAGGTCTCGCTCGTCGCGCAGCGGGCCGCGCGCCAGCCAGGTGCCGCCGACGCACGCGACGTTCGGGAGCGCGAGCCAGTCGGGCGCGCTGGCTTGGTCGATGCCGCCGGTCGGGCACAGCCGCACGTGCGGAAACGGACCGGCGAGCGCGCGCGCCAGCTCGATCCCGACGGCGCAGGCGGGGAACAGCTTCGCGCACGCGACGCCGCGCTCGAGCAGCGCGAGCACGTCGGAGGGCGTCGCGCAGCCGGCGAGGAACGGCAGGCCGCCGTCGGCAAGCGCGTCGAGCAGCCGCGGCGTGGCGCCGGGTGAGACGAGGAAGCGCGCGCCGGCCGAGCGGGCGGCGCCAATCTGGCCCGCCGTCGCGATCGTGCCGGCACCGACGACGACGTCCGGCAGCTCCTCGGCGATCCGCGCGATCGCCGGCAGCGCGGCCTCCGTGCGGAGCGTGACCTCGATCGTGCGCAGGCCGCCGGCGAGCAGCGCTCGCGCGAGCGGGACGGCGAGCGCGACGTCGTCGATCGCGACGACGGGGACGACCGGGTCGAGGTCGAGCAGCTCGTCGGTCGTCATGCGGGTGCCGCCGCGCCGAGGGGCTCGCGCGCTTGGAGCGCGGGGGGCGCCTCCACGTCGCCGGCGAGTGCGCCGAGCACGGAGGCGCCGGCGTCGGCGGGTCCGGCGAGCGCTCGCAGGGTCGCGAACAGCTCCCGGCCCCCGCCGCGTGGCTCGGCCGCCACCGAGCGCGCGGCGGGGGGCCGCTTGGTGAGGTCGGCGCCGCGCAGCTCCAGCGTGCCGGCCTCGCAGTCGAGGGCGATCAGGTCGCCGTTGCGCACGCGCGCGAGCGGGCCGCCGGCGAACGCCTCGGGCGTGCAGTGGATCGCCGCCGGGACCTTGCCGGAGGCGCCCGACATGCGGCCGTCGGTGACGATCGCGACGTGCTGGCCGCGGTCCTGGAGCACACCGAGCGCCGGCGTCAGCTTGTGCAGCTCGGGCATGCCGTTCGCGCGCGGGCCCTGGAAGCGCACGACGGCGACGAAGTCGAGGCCGTCGAGCTCGCCGGCGTCGAAGGCGGCGAGCAGCGCATCCTGGTCGTCGAAGACGCGCGCCGGCGCCACGACCCGGCGGTGAGCCGGGTCGACCGCGGAGACCTTCGCGACGGTGCGCCCGAGCGGGCCGTCGAGGATGCGCAGGCCGCCCTCGGCGGCGAACGGGTCGCTCGCCGGCCGCACGACCCAGCGGGCCTCGGGGCGCGGCTCGACCGCCTCCCAGCCGAGGCGGCCGTCGATGTCGAGCGCCGGTTGCTGCGCGTATGCGTCGAGCCCCGTGCCCATCACGGTGCGCACGTCGCGGTGCATCAGCCCGGCCTCCAGCAGCTGGCCGATCAGCAGCGCGGTGCCGCCGGCGGCGTGGAAGTCGTTCACGTCCGCGGCGCCGTTGGGGTAGATGCGCGCCAGCAGCGGCACGCGGCGGGAGAGCGCGGCGAAGTCGTCCCACTCGAGCCGGACGCCGGCGGCGGCGGCGATCGCGACGAGGTGCAGCGTGTGGTTCGTCGAGCCGCCGCTGGCGAGCAGCGCGACGACCGCGTTGACAAGCGCGCGCTCGTCGACGAGCTCTCCGAGCGGCGCCGTCTCGCCGCCGCCGAGCGCGGTCAGCGCGACGATTCGGCGACCGGCGGCGCGCGTCAGCGCCTGGCGCAGCGGCGTGCCCGGGTTCACGAAGCCGGCGCCGGGGAGCTGCAGGCCCATCGCCTCGACGAGCACCTGGTTGGAGTTCGCGGTTCCGTAGAAGGTGCACGTGCCGGGCGCGTGGTAGGCGGCCTGCTCGGCGGCCAGCAGCTGCTCCCGGCTGGCCTTGCCCTCGGCGTGCAGCTGGCGCACGCGACTCTTCTCGGCGTTCGAGAGCCCGGACGGCATCGGCCCCGCCGGCACGAGCAGCGCCGGCAGGTGGCCGTACGCGAGCGCGCCGATGAGCAGGCCGGGGACGATCTTGTCGCAGACGCCGAGCAGCAGCGCGCCGTCGAACATGTCGTGCGAGAGCGCGACGCCGGTCGAGAGCGCGACGACGTCGCGGCTGAAGAGCGAGAGCTCCATCCCCGGGTGCCCCTGCGTGATCCCGTCGCACATCGCCGGCACGCCGCCGGCGACCTGCGCGATGCCGCCCGCCGACGCGACCGCCCGGCGGAGCTGGCTCGGGTAGGCGGCGAACGGCTGGTGGGCCGAGAGCATGTCGTTGTACGCGGTGACGATCGCGATGCCGGCGCGGCTCGACTCGCCGAGCAGCGCCCGCTCCTCCGCGCCGCAGGCGGCGAGGCCGTGGGCGAGGTTCCCACAGCCGAGCCGGTCGCGCGCGGGACGGTGCGAGGCGGCCGCGGCGATGCGTTCGAGGTACGCGCCGCGCGTCGTGGCGCTGCGCGCGACGACGCGCTCCGTGACGTCGGCGACGACGGGATCGAGAGGGGCTGGCGACACGTCCCGCCATTATGCCGGATGAGACGCAAAAGTCCAAGGTCGGGCGGCAGTTCTCGTGGGGTGGGTGGGTCATCGCATTGTGGTAACGTTGTCATGTCGGAGTGAGAGGAGAGCAGTTGCTGTCTGTCGTTGAGCTGACGCGCACGACGCCGAACGTCGAGGAGGCGCTGCACGCGCTGCGCGGCGAGGGGCTCGTGCTGGGGCTCGTAACGGTGACCGACGCGACCCATATTGACGTCGCTGTCTGATCAATCGACCGCTGAATCCGTATGATCGCGTTCGTAGGTTGCTGAGAGACTCGGACAGTGGCAAAGACAGCTCGTCAACTAGGGGCGCCACTGAACGCGCAGGGGACCGCCATCAAGCCGGCGCGATTGG
>Ga0134125_10011296_pt1 | contig 10006 bp, 10 predicted proteins | sample KB31751_FD_96464 | JGI IMG/M metagenome (GOLD analysis project Ga0134125, IMG submission 96464) | Terrestrial soil microbial communities with excess Nitrogen fertilizer from Kellogg Biological Station, Michigan, USA - KB3-175-1 | ecosystem: Environmental > Terrestrial > Soil > Unclassified ... | reverse complement strand
GTTCGGAACCAGGTTCCCGACGTAGAAAGATTTCATGGATAGCTATCGCGAACTGCTCTTGCCAGTAACCGTTGTCTCGGTGCCGGGAATCGGAATCATTCCAAACAGCCGTTTATGGCGGGTCTTTTGCTCCACTTCCGCTTTTGTGATGGTCTCTGGTTTGAGCTGCGCGACATCTTGCCACTTGGTGTCCTGCCCCGGAGCGGCTCCGGTGTCGACGAATCCTGGCTTGATCTGTAAAAAAGCCTGTCTCCGAAGCTGGGTCAAATACTCGCGCACTTTCGGCTGCATTTTCGGTCCGTACAGAATATTCTCGATGTCAGTCTTTACCTCGGCAACGGGGGCAAGCCCAGCTTTCGTATGGTCGTCAACCTTGAAGATTTCAAAGCCTGTGGCCAGCTTGACCGGTTGGGTGACCGCGCCCTTAGGCATATTCCAAACCAGGTCTTCAATCTCTTTCTGGAGTTCGCCCTTCTTATAGCCGCCCAAGACACCGCCATCTTTCGCCGTCGTGGCATCGGAATTGTCGCGAGCCAAATCGCTGAATCGCTCGCCCTTTGAGGCTTGCTCCGCAATCTGCTTGGCCTTTTTCTCAGCGGCGGCCACCCCGGCGGCATCTTTCCCTTGGGTCGAGATCAGGATCTCGCTGAGATATACCTTCTCCTCACGAACGAAATCGGACTTGTGAGCGTTGTAGTAGTCCTGAACTTCTTTATCGGTAATATTGATGTGGCGGCCAACTTCCTGCCCAATCACTTCACGCGTGAGAATCTGGTTTTTCGTTTCGTTGATGAAATCCTCATAGCTCATCCCCGACTGTTGGCGCACATAATCGTGAAATTTATCGGTGTCTGTTATTCCCGATTGCCGCTGCAAATTCGCCACGTATTTGCTTATCTCGGAATCCACGTTGACGTTGAGCTCTTTTCCCTTTTGAATCAAAAGCAGTTCGTCAATGCGGTCGCGTAGAACATTCTTCTCCCGCTCGGCCACCGCCCGCCGCACGTCCGTCCCGGCGCTCCCCTGTGTGCGCAATTCCTGCGCGGCTTCCTTCTGAAATCGCTGGATTTCGTCCTGGCTCACGATATCGCCGTTTACCTTTGCGACAATCTGGTCCACGACGGTGAAATTATCCGCGGCAAAACAGAGAGAACTGAAGGCCAGCGCGGTAATGCAGACTGCTCTCATAACTTTTCTTTTCATTATGGCAACAACTATCCAACCAGTATCGATACGCACACGCAAACCCGCACAGGCTGCTAACTTCTCGCTATTCTCGCCTGATCGAACCCTGCCAGCTTCTCTAAATGCTTGGCCAGAATATCAATCTCGATATTGACGAGCGACCCAGGCGAGTAACTGTATAAAGCAGTGTGCTCGTAGGTATGCGGAATGATCGTGAACTCCACCATCTCTTTTGCGATCTCGGCCACCGTCAGACTGATGCCATCGACCGCCACCGATCCCTTGCTTACGATATAGCGAGTCAGTTCGCCGGGGACGCGCAGGCGTAGCCACCAATTCTTATTTCCGAGAGCCTCGAATGAAGCGATTTCGGCAGTGCCGTCTACATGACCCAAAACGAAATGGCCGTCCAGGCGGCTGTCAGCCCGGAGGGGCCGTTCCAGATTGACAGGGGAGCCGGGCCGTAATGTGCCCAGATTGGTGCGGCTCAAAGTTTCCGGCGCGAGGTCCGCGGAAAACTGATCCGTGCTCAACTTCACGGCCGTCACGCAGGCGCCGTTAACTGCAATGCTTGCGCCGAGCGCGGCATCCTGCAAGATCGTAGAGCACCTAATTGTGATCTGAGCTCCGGTTCCCTCCGGCTGAAAATCGAGAACGCGGCCAACTTCTTCGACGATGCCAGTAAACATGAATCAGCTCTTCACAACGTAGGCTTCGACTGCGAATTCGTCCCTTCCGATGGGATGAACAGTCAATCGCTCCAGGAGCATGGCATCGGCCCGGCGCATGCGGCCCGTTCCGCCGGCAACAGGCAGGCTCTTCAGGCCGCCGAGGATTTTCGGGGCATAGTAGAAGAGCACTTTATCGGCGATTTGAGAATCGAGCATGGTCCAGTTCACGTGACTGCCGGCTTCGACCATCAGCGATAAGTACCGCTGCTGGGCGAGGTAGTCAAGCAGCTTGCGAGGATCCGTACGACCGCCGGTCCCATCCGCGATGAGCACCTGAATACCAGCGGCTTCAAGGGCTTGCCTGCGCTCGGCCGGCGCAGCCGACGTGCCGACAATCATCACATCGCCGCGCGTGCTGGTGATCATCTTCGAGGTTAGGGGAATGCGAAGCTGAGAATCAAGCACAATCCGCAGCAGTGGGCGGCTGCGCTCCAGGCCGCTGCGGTCGGTGAGAAGGCAATCATCTTCGGTTACCGTGCCCAGCCCGGTCAGGATGGCGTCCGAAAAGTGCCGCACCTGCTGGACATCCGCGCGCGCAATCTCGCTGGTGATCCAGCCGATATTATCTTGCGGTGCAGCAATCTTGCCGTCCAGGGTGAGCGCCGCTTTCACGGTAACCAGCGAGCGGCCGGTTTTCATGAAATGAACGAAAGCCTCATTGAGACGTTCGGCGGCGGCGGTGTGCTCGTCTGATACGTGAACCTCAATTCCTGCGTCGCGCAGCCTCTGCAAGCCTTTGCCGTTCACTAGCGGATTTGGGTCCTGCATTGCGACGACCACGCGCCGGATGCCGGACCGAATGACCACATCCGCGCAGGGACCGGTTCGACCGCGGTGCGCGCAAGGTTCCAGCGTCACGTATAGAGTGGAACCGCGCGCGGCCTCTCCCGCAGCGCGCAGCGCGACAATTTCAGCGTGATCGACACCGGTCCAGGTGTGAAAACCGCGTCCGACGATTTCATCGTCACGCACGACGACTGCGCCAACCGCTGGGTTCGGACTGGTGCGCCCGCGACCCTGGTTTGCGAGCTCAAGCGCGTTCTGCATGTAATCGGGCATGACGGGATCAGGCTTACCCGAACAGCGACTCGACGAAGCTTTCAGGCTCGAATGGGAGCAAGTCTTCAATTTTTTCGCCCACGCCGACGAAGCGAATGGGCAAATTCAGCTCGCGAGCAATAGCAACGACAACGCCCCCTTTCGCCGTTCCGTCCAACTTGGTAAGTACAATGCCGGTGACGCCAGCGGATTCGGTGAATTTGCGGGCTTGCTCGAGTCCGTTTTGGCCGGTGGTTGCATCGAGCACCAGCCAGACTTCGTGAGGGGAGCCTGGCACAACGCGCTGGCATGTCCTGCGCATTTTCTCCAGTTCGGCCATCAGGTTCTCTTTGGTGTGAAGGCGGCCGGCGGTATCGACGATAACGTAATCCATTCCGCGGGCTTTGGCTGCCTGCAGCGCATCGAAAACGACCGCGCTCGGATCCGCGCCGGTCTTTTGGCGAATCATATCCACCGTGGCGCGCTGTGCCCACACTTCGAGCTGTTCAATCGCAGCAGCGCGAAACGTATCGGCGGCACAGAGCAGCACTTTCCTGCCCTCTCCCAGGAAACGGTGCGCCAATTTGCCAATAGTTGTGGTCTTTCCCGCTCCGTTTACGCCGACCACCATCACGACTGCTGGAGGCATGCCTACAACCCGGATGGGTGTTTCCGAGGCGCGCAGAATTTCGAGAAGCTGCTCACGAATAAGCCCTCGGATTTCGGTCGCGTCACCGGCCAATCGGCGGTCAACCCGCTGGCGGATTCGCTCGAGAATGTCTTCAACGGTGCGAACCCCAAGGTCGGCCGTGATCAGCGTGTACTCCAGCTCCTCGAGAAGATCGGCATCGATCTCCCTTTTGCCGGAGAGCACATCCTCCAGGCGGTCCACCAGTCCGGAACGTGTCTTCTGAATGCCGGCCTTCAGTCGATCGAGCAGATCCGGTTCCGTAGGAACCGAGCCAAAGAGCGTCTGAATTGCCATGAGTTGGGTAAGCCCACGCAGTAATTCATCCGGTGCGCTTAGGTTTAGTTTAGCTTTCGAGAATATTGGCCTCAGGGGTGGCCGCTTGGAAGGTGGCCGAATCGCCCGTTATAGACGGTACGGGCGGGTATGGCGACGGTACCGTAAGCACTACCGTTCCGCCACTTTTGACAGCATACTGGCTACATGAGCGCTGCATTAGCGGGCATGATCGAGTCGCCGGATTCGCGATCGGAGACGCGGCTGGAGGACCGGCCGGCTCGATCTAAATTCGGGTGGAAATTGCTCCTGCTGGCAGTCGCAGCGGGCGCCATTCTTGAAATGGGCGGTCCGGAATGGATCCAGCGTTTGCTTCAGGCGGTCAGCTTTAGCGGGGTTGCGGGAATTTCGTCGGTTTTAGCCGCCCTTATAGCGGCGGTGCTATCGCATGAAGCCGGACACCTATTGGTGGCCTTGCTCTTGGATTTCAGGGTAGTCGGTGTTTCATTCGGGCCGCTGCGTATAAGGCGGCAGCCTGAGCAATGGATTTGGCGGTTTTCGCCGAAGGGCTGGTTCATGGCCTCTGTTTCGGCGATCCCTCGTAACCTGCGGGCCTGGCGCTGGCGCATGCTGGCCGTTGTCACGGCCGGGCCAGTTGCAACGCTGATCACTGGAATCGCGGCCGGTTGTGCCCTTCTGTTGAGCAGCCATTTAACCTGGACTGCAAATTTCTTGGGCGCGCTTGCCCAATTGAGCTTTTTTGTGTTCGTATTGGGGCTTATTCCAAACGAGGCGAAGGCCCGCGTCCGCAACGATGCGCGCCTGTTTTGCCTGCTTTGCCGCAATTCGACCGATGCGGAAGAAATTCTTGCCTGGCACCGGACGATGCAATTACCTAGGCCCTAGAATTCTCAAACTCGCGCTCACGAATTGCGCCGAGCGATGATGGTGGTATTCGCCTTCTTAAAGAGACTTCTACAAAAAGATTCGCGCTTTTCCGGTCGCGTTCCACCGGTGCTATAGTAACCACTCCGGTAGCAATCTGGATTCAATCCGCACAAACACCTTTCGAGCTTGCGAGCGTCACTGTATCCGAAGGCGGTGAGCCGCCGCAATCGGTCGCGCCGCACAAGGAAGACTCGGAATGAATTTGCCCGACCACACGAGGACCCGGCGGCGGCTGGCCTTCTTGTTCTCTGTTCCACTGGCGTTCAGCTTGCTCTTCTTCCTGGTCGATGTGGCATCCGAACATACTGATACCCAACTGCTTGATCTGCAGAGTCTGGCTTCCGGCGTGCACCAGCTTCGGGCCCTCGCAACCGATGCGGAGGCGGGCGAGCGAGGTTACCTGCTCATGCAGGAAGACCGCTATCTGTTGCCGTTACAGCAGGCCACGCGGCAGCTCCCCATCCAGGTGCGATCCTGCCTGAGTTTCGCGGACCAGGAGCCCGCGCTTCGTCCCCAGATCGAGCGCCTGGCTGCTCTGGTCACGCAACGGTTCACCCAGGCAAATGCGGCTCTTGAGACGGAACGGACAAGCGGGCTCCGCGCCGCGCTCGAACTGGTGAGATCGGGACGGTCCGAAGCGACCATGGATGAGATACGAAAGAGCGTGAGGCGGCTTCTGCAGGATGTGAATGTTCAACGAGATGCGTATCTTGCCAATGAACGCAAACTGCGAAATATAACCTTCGGCTTTTTCGTAGCCGGGTTCTTGGTCACCCTGCTGGTCACAATCTGGCTGTACAACGCTCTGCTGGCGCACCTGTACGCCCGCGAAGCAGCGCAGGTAGAGCTGCAAAAATTCAATACCGAATTGGAGATGCGGATTGCGGAACGCACTCACGAATTGCAGGAATCAAACGAAGAACTCCAACAGTTCGCCTATGTCGCGAGCCATGATCTGCAGGAACCTCTGCGCACCATCACCAGCTTTTCGCAACTGCTCGAGGCCCGCTACCGGGGGCGTCTGGACGAGGATGCCGATGAATTCATCGGATACATTGTTTCCTCCTCGCGAAGAATGACCGATCTGATCAACGGCCTGCTCGCCCTGGTTCGGTTACGGAGAACCGGGCAATCCGCGGCGCCTGTTCCGTTTGAAAAACTGCTTGAAGATGCTGAAGTCAGCTTGCAGGCCGCCATTCGCGAAAATGGGGCGCGCATCGAACACGGTGTACTGCCGGCACTGGTAGTGGATCGCGTGCAGTTTGTGCAGGTGTTTCAGAACCTGATCTCGAACGCCATCAAGTACAGACGCGACGAGCCGCCCTTGATTCGTGTCCAAGCCCGCCGCGATTCCAGCAACTGGATCATCTCAGTCGGCGATAACGGCCGCGGATTCAACCAGGAGTTCGCCGAGCGTATTTTTGGCTTGTTCCAACGATTGGACATCAAAGGCGTCGAAGGTACCGGAATGGGCTTGTCCATCGCTCGAAAGATTGTAGAGCGGCACGGCGGCCGCATCTGGGCGGAATCGGCCACGGGAGCGGGCTCTATCTTTTTCTTCAGCCTGCCTGTCAGCCTGGAAGCACCGCTTCGTCACGATGGAGACAGCCCGGAAGTTCCTGGCCTTACTCCTGTTTCGCAACAAACAAATCGTTAACAACGCTGAAAACCCCGGGGCTTGTGTTGGCCTGCATCTCAGCCATTGCGAGATCCCCGGAGTTGTCCACCACGCCTTTCAAGGTGACATTTCCGTTTTTAACGATGATGTGAATGGCGTGATAGCCAATCGGAGGATCATTCGTGATTCCCATGGTCCGCGCCGTCAGACTTCTCCAGCGCGAACTGGGGCCGCGATTCGAGGTGTAGCGCTGCAAAGAAGGATTCCCGTATATCCTTCTATAAACAGCAGCCCGGATCCGGTCATCGTTAGGTGAAAGCGGTAGTACTTCGATTTCGTTATTCACGGACTGGACGCCTTCAATCTTTTTAACGGCGTTTTCAGCGGAGGATTTGAGAATGGGCCTGGAAGCTTGGCCCATCAAAATCACGGTGTCTCCTTTGATTCCGAAATGGAGGTCATCGAAAACCCCATATTCCGGCAATCGCGAAATGGCGCTTTGCACCTTCTTCGCAAGTTGCAGAATCTTCTCTTCCGACGCGCTGGGGGCAGCGGTCGCTTGGGATTTTTCTTGAGGCCTCGCAAAACAAAGCAACGAGCTCGCAGTCGAACTGGCGAGCATCAAGGATAGAAATATTCGTTTCATTTATGACCCCTCTCGACGGTGGAATATTATCACGTCCGGCGTCCCCAGATGTACGGAAGATACTAATGCGCGGATTAGCATTCGGTGACGGCCTCAGCGGTTGTTATACTTGAGTTTTGTGTGCCTGCCAGGAATGCGGGCCGCTAACTGCCGGCCCTGGAAGAAGTGCGCATGTTCATTGGCCTCCGCGAATTAGAATTACATACAGTCCGTTTCAACGTGGAGATTCCAGCAGGCGAGATTGACTATGACAGCAAAATAAGCCAGTCGTCCGTGCTTCACTCCGAAGGAACGGCGCAGCTATTGGACCACGCGCTGGGTGAAATCCGCGTGCAGGGTGACATGGACGTGACGGTCGAAGCAACCTGCGACCGGTGTCTGGAACCCGCGATATTTCCGATCGAAAGCCATTTCGATCTGATTTACATGCCGGCAAGCCATGCAAAGGCTGGTGGGGAAGACGAGATAGACGCGGCAAGCGTAGAGGTAGGCTATTACGAAGGTAATGGTCTTACCGTGAAGGATATTCTCCGCGAAGTGGTTCTGCTTGCTTTGCCGATGCAGCTGGTCTGTGCCGAAGATTGCAAAGGAATTTGCCCGGTTTGCGGTCAGAATCGCAACCAGCGGGATTGCGGCTGCCAGCCGGAGATGGCAGACGGCCGCTGGAGCAAATTAAGAGATTTCAGGGCCGAGGCCGGCCCACGCAACTGAATCGGACCGGCTTTGATTCGCCGAATCCGAACCAAAGAATTGAGAGACTAGGAAAGTTATGCCAAATCCCAAACGCCGTCATTCCAAGCGGCGCACTTCGACACGCCGGGCGCACGACGGTTTGCAAGTTCCGCAACTGGCAGAATGCCCCAATTGCCACGAGAAGATTCGCGCTCACCGCGCCTGCCCCCATTGCGGAAAGTACAAGGGCCGCGAGGTGATTGAAGTTGTCGAGGCTTAGCAGGATGTTGAGCGAGAACTGATCGCGATCCGGAGCGAAGCTACCCAAATACATGGTGACCATAGCCCTCGATGCCATGGGAGGCGACCACTTTCCGAAGCCGGAAGTTGAAGGCGCCATCCAGGCTGCGAAGGCGTTCGACGTAAAGGTGATCCTTGTCGGGCGCGAAGAGGTTGTCAGGCGGGAACTGGACCGGCACGGCGGCTGGCGCTCGCTGCCGATCGAGATCCGGCATGCGAACGAACAGATCACAATGGAGGAGAGTGCGGGCAAGGCGCTCCGATCCAAGAAGGACAGTTCTATTCGCGTGGCCTCCCGCCTGGTACGGGAGGGGATCGCTCAGGGCGTAGTCTCGGCTGGCAATACCGGCGCAGTGATGGCTACTGCCAAGATGGTGCAAGGTATGCTGACGGGAGTTGACAGACCGGCTCTGGCATCCGCCTTTCCCACCTTGAATGGCAAGTCGGCGGTCATGCTGGATGTTGGCGCAAATGTTGACTGCACGCCGAAGATGCTGGCTCAATTCGCGGTGATGGGTAATGCCTATTCCCGCGTGATCTTTCGGAACAAGCACCCGCGTGTGGGGCTTCTGTCCATTGGCGAAGAGGAGCACAAGGGGAACTCGTTGACCCACGAGGCGCGTCCGCTGCTTAAAAGCCTGACGAATCTGAATTTCATTGGCAACGTAGAGGGCCGGGACGTGTATACCGGTGTGGCCGATGTGATTGTTTGCGATGGCTTTGTCGGCAATGTCGCTCTTAAGGTCAGCGAAGGTCTGGTGGAGGTCATTCGCCAGATGCTGAAGCAATCCCTGAAGGCGAACATGACGCGCAAGGTGGGCGCCTATCTGGCCCGCGGGGCTTTCAACGATTTCAAGAAGCGCGTCGATTATTCCGAGTATGGTGGCGCGCCGTTGCTGGGCTTGAACGGAATTTGTGTGATTTGCCACGGTCGTTCGACTGCGAAGGCAATCCGGAATGCGATTCGGATCACCAAAGAATTTGCCGAAGGCAAAATCAACGAGCGGATTGCAACGGAACTAGATGCGTGGGCATCTGCTGAAGCGGGATAGTCATGCAGGACCGCAGCCGCGTCTTCATCGGCATTGCGCTCGCGATGCTGAGCATCCCTGCGCTCTGCGCGGCGAAGGAAGATCCTGTTCAGTGGACACTCACCCCGGCAGTAGCAAATACTGGGGTTGCACCTGGTAACAAAATATACCTCAACCTGAAAGCGGCCATCCAATCCGGATGGCACTTGTACTCCCCCACCACGCCGCCCGGTGGTCCAATTATTACGACTATTCGGCTGCTTCAAAATCCGGCGATCGCCAGCTACAAGGTTTATCGTCCGCAGCCTGTACGGAAGCTCGATCCGAACTTTCAGATCGACACGGAAACCTACTCCGGTGCGGCGCTGTTCATTATTGAGGCGGATACCATCCGTTCGGCAAACGGGCCGTCCCGGTTGGAAGCAAAGGTTCGCTACCAGGCCTGCTCCGACGTGAAATGCCTGCCGCCCGTGAGCAAGACCGTGAATGCTACCGTCCAGATCGCCCCTGGAGCATTGCCACACAGCTTTATCATGCCCAGCGGATACGCCCCGGTATCAGCGCCAAACGCCGCACCCGCGCTTGCATCCGCAAACCAACCGGCTCCTTCTCCCGCGAACTTTGCAGCAAGTCCTTCGCAAGACCTTCTTCCCTTCCTACTCACCGCCTTCGGATTTGGCCTGGCTGCCCTCTTCACGCCATGTGTATTCCCCATGATTCCGATTACGGTTTCCTTCTTCCTGAACCAGAGGAGCGGTAATAGTAACCAGGCGAATAGGGGCGGGTGGGTGCAGGCCTTGATCTTTTGCCTCGGCATTATTGTCCTGTTCACAGGTTTGGGCTTCCTGGTAACGGCTATCGCGGGACCCTTCG
>Ga0134125_10011295_pt1 | contig 10006 bp, 8 predicted proteins | sample KB31751_FD_96464 | JGI IMG/M metagenome (GOLD analysis project Ga0134125, IMG submission 96464) | Terrestrial soil microbial communities with excess Nitrogen fertilizer from Kellogg Biological Station, Michigan, USA - KB3-175-1 | ecosystem: Environmental > Terrestrial > Soil > Unclassified ... | reverse complement strand
TCGGTCGCAACAGAGGGTTGTTGAGCCCTGATCATGCGCTCGATCATGTGACGGGCCCGCACGCCTCCGCTGTCGATCCCGAACGCCTTCAGCTTCAGATGTGGATTGCGGGTGATCGAGCGTTGTTGGGCTTCTAGCACGGCAACGTCTTCCCGGAACACGTTCGCCTGTTGCGCCTTGAAGCGCGCGGTGAAGCCGACGTCCTGCACGTCGAAGTTGCGCGCCATGCCCCAGAAGTAGTGAGTGCTGCTCTCATTCTCGGGAGTCATCGCATCGATGACGAACCCCCGCACCCCCTGGTCGTGTTTCTCCAGCGTAGCTCCGGCGGCGACGGGGGCGACGCCCACGTCGATCAGGACCGAGGAGGGCGGCAGGAAGTGGCAGATCTGCCAGCGATCCACCTCACCCTCCTGCCCCAGCGCATTGCGCCAGAATGGCGGCGCATCGACGCCTGCCATCCAGCGCGACACCGTCACGCTGTCATGGTCAGTCCGGGTTTCAATCGGTGAATCCAGGATCTCACGCTGTCCGATCGAGCCCTGGTGAGTATAGGTTTCATGGGACAGGTCCATCAGGTTGTCGATGACCAGCCGGTAGTCGCATTGGAGGTGGAAGTAGTCGCCATCGAACGTCCAGTCCCGGTGCGAGCAGGGCCAGAAGTCTGGAATTCGACTGGGGTCTGACTGTGCGGCATCCCCGATCCAGATCCACACGAACCGATGCCGTTCGACCACCGGATACGCCTTGGCGCAAATACTCTTGTGCGGGCGCTCGCTTGGAACCGGCATCTCTATGGCTCGGCCCTCGCTGTTGATGAGCAGGCCGTGATAGCGACAACGCACGTTGTCCCCCTCCTTGATCCCCATGGACAAAGGCAGCAGGCGGTGCGGACACGCGTCTTGCAGAGCGACGACCGTGCGATCGAACTTTCGGTAGAGCATGACGGGCTCGCCGCAGATGGTGCGCGCAAGCGGCGTGCGGTCGATCTCATGGTCCCAGCTGGCGACGTACCACTGATTGCGAACATACATGGATGCTCTCCGCAAGGCTCGTCAGGTTGCGCGCTGCCCAAATGATGCGCTCCCTGTTGCGAGCCCCGCAATTCATCCCTGCGCAATTAGTTGATTTTCAAGCGAACTCACGGTTCGCGGGTGCCCTTCACAGCGCTACTCCTGCACCCGGTACCCGCGGTGACATTGATCTTCCCGAGTTGCGTGACTCTCACCAACGGCGACGCCAGGACTGCTGCCTGGGGTTATTGCAACAAGGACTATGCGCATGCGGCGATCCTCAGCCCGTATCCGTTCAAGACGGCAAAGGAACACTACGAAGCATTGGGTCGCGCGGCGGCCGATTCATTCGAGTTCAAGTAACGGAGGATCACACACGGCGCGCTCCCAGCGCAGTCTTCAGGGCTGCATCCGCAGCGGACCGGTCAGGACCATATCCCCCTCCACCGTCCGCGGTCCATTGTGCGCCACGGTGTGCAAGTGCAGCTCATGGCGCGATAGAGTGGCGGTGCTGTGGTTGGCGAACGGCCCGTACTCGATGCCGATCCCCCAATCCTGATGTTCGATGTCGAAAGTGACGGTGTCACCGCGGATGACGATATTGTCGAGCACTCCGAAGGTGTAGGGGTTGTCGCAGGGTCCGCAGACGGCACCCAACATGCGCTCACCGACCCGGCGGAACATGAAGTGCTGCTTGGGGGCGCCATTACCCCACACCCACAGTCCCTCGAGCACGCCGGGCGCAAGCGCCTCGTTTGAGCCGGCCGGCTCGTACGGGGTGGGCGAGCCCGAAAACAGCAGCGGCTGCCCGGACTTGATGCCCCGGCGGGCAAAGATCTCATCGAGCCTCACGAGCGCAGGCCTGCGGGGATCGCGTTGCAAGTCCAGCTGCTGCGGCTCCTTCGAGCGCTCGCTGGAGGGTGTCAGTTTCAATAACAGGTGGCCGCTTACCAGTCGCCCGACGACGTCAGTGTGCGAACTGGCGCCTGCCTCGACCCGCAAGAGCTGGAAGCGGACGCCGTTCGGAGTCAGCGAGCCTTTGTCGACAAAGGCGAGGCGCGATGGATCGCCGCAATCCACGGCGCAGTAGATGCCGGTCACTGTCGCGTCGCTGACCTTGAGGATGAAGATGTGGCGCGCTCCATCCAGATCGGCAACCCACCCGCCTCGGACAGCATCCGCCGTGGCCGCCGGCGAGTCTCCGGCAGCTGGAACCGCCAGTACCAGCCCCGCCAGAATTCCCACGACCACATGACACGGCCACTTCATTCTAATTTCCCGGTCCGGCGTCCCGTCGCAAGTATGGCCGGTGTCTTCCGCACTTGTCGATGGAGGAGTGCGCGTTCATGATCTCAGGCGAGGTGCCGTATGAAGTGTGCGTGGGGAATCGGACTGGTAACGTCGCTGTTGTTCGTGGCGGCGGCGCAGACACAGACACCCGCTGGCGATCCGGTCAGCGTTGGACGTGGCGCGCCGGTCCTCAAGGATCTTCCGCACCTCAAAACGACGGGCTTGCTCACCGACGAGCTCCTGGCGCGCTATCCCGTCGTCGGTCCCTTCCGTCTGCGCGTGAACGGCCGAATCATCAACGTCGGTTCGGCCTTCGACGGCGCGGCGCCGCCGGGCATCAAGCCGCTACCTGTTGATCTGTTCACCACGAAGGATTTCTACAAGGACCGAGCTCTGTGGAGCGATCCACGCTACTTCCGGTGCAACAGCAGCTTCGCTATCGAGCAGCAGCGAGGCGACACGCAAGTCGGGATGGCGACGATCCGTGGTTCGGCTGCAACGGCTGCATGGGGATACTGCGACCGTGACTACCCGCGCGCGGCGATCGTAAGCCCTTATCGTTTCAAGACGGCTGAGGAGCACTACAACGCGCTGCTCGAGCAGGCGCGTCGGCACGGCGGCCCGACGCAGTACACGCAGGCAACTTTGCCTGGCGAGTGGAGCGGCCGCTACGAGCGGATCGATTACGAGATGATGGTCGGCACCTGGTACGGGATGCTGTGGAGCCAGATTCCGACCATCCTGTCGCTGCTGACGCCCGAATACCAGATGCGCATGGTCCAGCAGGCCTTCCACGAAGGCAACTCGAATGCCGCCCAGTGGCCGGGGCAGTACTGCTGGCCGGAGGGATTCATGCGCCGCTATCACTGGGCGGGCACGGGCTTCCACCAGATCCTGGTGACGCCGAAACTCGTGCAGATCCAGACTTCATCCGCTGACAACTTCATCACGCAGATCTACGTCGGGCGCAAGTTCGACAAGAGCGGTACCGTGCCGCATCTGGGCGCCGAGGTTCCGCGTTGGTACGGTGAGACCATCGGCTTCTGGGACGGCGACGCGCTGATCACCTGGACGTCGAACATCCAGGGCTGGATTGCCCACGGCGACTTCGAGTTCTCGAACAAGATGCAGACGATCGAGATCTACACGCCGAACCGCGATACGGCCGGGAAATTCATCGGGCTGCATCACGAGTCGATCTTCTACGATCCGGAGGCGCTGGTGCAGCCGATCCGCATCGTGCGCAATCTCATCAAGGCCAGCGACTTCGACCAGGGGGACCCGTTCGTCTACACGCAGTGTCTGCAGACGATCTATCCCATCAAGGGTGTCGCTACGCCGGTCGCGCCTCCCAAGATCATCGACTACGAAGTGCTCGACATGTACAACCGGCCGTGGGCCCAGATCTGGGAAAAGTATTGGGAAAAAGGCATGCAGCGCCCCGAGCACGAGGACATCTTCACGTTCAAATAGCGATCCGACCTCAGGGCTGGTGCACGCTCTCCGCCGTCCGCATTTTCAGATCCCGCATCGTACATTGCCTGCGGAGTTGCCTCGCACCCTCCGTCTCGTATTTCCAGATTTCACGCAACATTGTTGCGCGCTCGAGGCCTCTGGGGCCTGCAATTGAGACAATCTGCCTCGGTCTCCCGAGTAGCCTTCTGTCATGCAGGTCGCCCGGGGTTTCAGCCGAGTCGTACCCGGCGTCGCCGTGGCTATCGTGTTGGCCCTGCTCGCGCGCCTCATCGCTGACAGCGTCTCCCATGGGACGATCGGTCTACCGCCCATCTCTCTCAGCCCCGTCCTCTTTGCCGTCCTCATCGGCATGCTGTGGCGAAACACGGTCGGAGTTCCCTCCTGGGCCACTGAGGGACTGCAGTGGGCGATGCACTCACTGCTGCGCACCGGCATCGCACTCGTCGGTCTGCGGCTCACTCTGAGTGGCGCCGGCAGCATCGCGATCACCGCGCTACCGATCTCCCTCGCGTGTCTCGCCACTGGCCTCGCGGGCGGTGCCCTCGTTTCCAAGCTGTTTGCAGTTCCCCGGCGCCTGGGGGTCCTGCTCGCCATCGGAACCGCCGTCTGCGGTTGCACCGCTGTCGTCGCGGTTTCTCCCGTGATCCGCTCCCGGGGAGCCGAAACCGCCTTCGCCGTTACCTGCGTCGTCCTCTTCGGCTGCCTCGGCATGCTCTTCTATCCTTGGCTGGCTGGCGCCTTCTTCGCCGACTCCCCCGTCCACGCCGGCGTTTTCCTCGGCACTGCCATCCATGACACCTCCCAGGTCGTCGGTTCGGCACTCATCTACTCACAAGCCGCGCACGCACCCGACGCACTCGCCGCGGCCAGTGTCGCCAAGCTCCTGCGCAATCTTTCCCTCGCCGTCATCATCCCATTGGCCGGCGCCTGGAGTCGCCGGCAAGAGCAGATGGAAGAGCAGGGCGTTTCCGACTCCGCTGCCGTTCGCCGGCCTCCGCTCATCCCGCTCTTTGTCGCCGGCTTCATCGCCTGCCTCGTGCTCCGCACCCTCGGTGACCACTTGTCAGGTTCTCGATCGTCACTCTGGCACGCTCTCGTCAACACCGGCGAGACCGCCTCCGACGTCCTGCTCGTCTGCGGCATGACCGCCCTCGGCCTCAGTGTCTCCTTCGGTGAGATGTGGCGCATCGGCTGGCGTCCGCTCGCCGCCGGTTGGCTGGTCGCCTTTTTGGTCGGTACCTGCAGCCTCGGACTCAACCTGCTCGAGCACCGTTTCGGCTGGTAGAGCAGGGCTGCTCGTCAGCCCGTCTTATCCACTCCGTGAACATTCAGGTCAGGTTCACCGTGCAACGCGCATCGTAGCAACATCCAACCGGCCAGCCAGTGGCTCATCCCCCGTCGCCAAACGGGGACAGCGTTGGCACCGGATCTGCCCACGATTTGCGCGAATGGAGGGCCTATGCCGTTCCCGCAGCACGAGTTGGAGCTGAAGGCCCTCGCGGCGGATCGCATTCGGCAGAAACTGCTGCCGTCGCGGCCTCCCCCGAGCGTGTGGGCCGGGCCGGGGAGCGGTGAACGCTGCTCTCTGTGCGATCAGACGATCGACAAGCTCGAAACGGAATACGAGCTCGATGTGCCGGTAGCAACAGTCAACAGCGTGGTGCGGCTGCACCTTCGATGTCATACGCTGTGGCAGCTCGAAGTGGCGCGTCTGTCTGATTGGACCGCAGGGGGAGAATAGGCGCGGATCGCGCCCCAGCGCTCCGTCACTGATCCGCAACGTCGGCCGACGTAGGCGGCGTCTCTCTTCCTCCTCCAGCCCTTCCTGGATTCGCAGAGGGCGATCGGTGAGTTTGTTCCAGCCGCGCCGACGCGCGAACTTCGCATGTACTTGCGTGCGTCAGCCAAGCACTTCCGGTAGCAGAGTAGGTTGCACAGGCGAAAGATGCGCCGCGGAAATCTCTCACGCAGTCTGCCGATCAGCAGCTCTAGGGAGGCGAGAGGGCCGGCGGCTCAAGCGCCGGCCCCGACCCGGCATCATCCGGCGTGTATCTCGGCCTTGCCGAGGCGGGAAAACCCACTCTCACGGTGCGGCATGAGTTTGGCAAGGCTGCTCCGGACGATATCCGCAGGGAGACGGTATCCCGCGCGCTGGACATGTTGTTGGGCGCAGGGTCGGCACGGAAGTAGGGCGCCGATCGGCTCGCCCGTCACGGGGATGCGGGTGGCGAGTTGGCAGCCGGGGCCGTCGGCAGGACGATCGCCTTTCTCATGTAACGCTCGAATTCCTGCCTGAATCGCTGCGACAGCGCTTCCTGTTCTCGCGCCGTCAACAGCTTCAGCTCCAGCAAGCGTCCGTTCTCCTCCGCATAGATGTGGTGAGCCACCTCATGATGGATGTGGTGCACCTCCCGCAGAAACTTCGGGGCGACGGGATCCAGGTACTCCAGGCCGGCGATTCTGACCTTCGCTTGGGCCTGCTCCCGGTAGCCCGCCATGGCGGGCCCGCGGCGGCCGACGCGCAGCAGTGCCGGGTAGATGACCGTCTCCTCCGCATTGGCGTGCGCGGTAATGAGGACAGCGAGGGACTTCAGAGCCGCACGTCGCGAGGCAGGTCCTGGGGCACGCGCGACTGCCGCGAACGCAGTGTCGATTTTCAAGTGTTGCTCCAGGATGAGGGCAAGCCAGTCGTGCGGCTCCGCAAGGGCCTGAGCCTTCAGTCTGGCTCGGCGGCGTGCTTCCTCGCTCTGCGGCGAGATCTCCCCGATGAGCTTGTCGAACAGAGACACGGCACTACTCCTGTTGCTCCGGTCCCGTGTGCGTTGTGGCAGCAAGAGAGGTGCCGGCCTGCACCCGCTGCCAGCGATCCCGCTGCGGCCTACAAGTGAAGCAACACGTTCACGCCGGCCTGAGCATGCCCCACAGGAAATGCCCCGACCTCCTTGCCCAGGCGATGGAACTCGATGTCGATGCGAGCCTCGCCCACGGGCAGCTGACGTACTCGCAGCGATTCGATGCCTTCCGGCAACAAAGGGCGCTCGATGTGGACCTCCCTCCTGAGGCCATCGATGTGAATGCCCAACGCCGCCTGCAGCAGCATGAACAGTGAGCCGCTGGCCCACGCTTGCGGCAGGCACGCAACGGGATACGGGACGGGACCCTGGCCGGGTGCGCGAGGAAATCCGCAATACAGCTCAGGTAAACGCATGGAGAAGTGGTTGGCCGCCTCAAACACGTCGGCAAGGACCTTCACCACGCAATCGCGCTGGCCGTAGCGAGCAATGCCCGATGCGCAGATCGACGTGTCATGGGGCCACACCGAGCCGTTGTGATAGGACATCGGGTTGTAGCGATGCTCGCCCCGCTGCAGGGTGCGGATACCCCAGCCCGTGCAGAACTCGTCCGAAAGAAGCTGTGTGGCAACCGCCTTCGCATGCGGTGGTGAGGAAACGCCGCAATAGAGCAGATGCCCCGCGTTGGAGCCCTGAACGCAGCAGGGCTCCCCCTCGCCGTCGAGCGCGATCGCATAGAAGCTCAGGCTCGGAACCCAGAAGCGCTCTTCGATCGCCTCCCGTAGACGTTGTGCACGTGCCCGCCACTGGCTGCTGCGTCTCGCTTCATCTCGAGAGTCTGCCAGCTGCGCCATCGCTTCGAATGCCGCGCACGCGTAGCCCTGCACCTCGACTACCGCGATGGGCCCTTTGGGGATGCGTCCGTCGGCATGGAAAATCGAGTCCTGGCTGTCTTTCCAAGCCTGGTTGGCCAGGCCGGTCTTCTCCCCGCGCACATAGTCCAGAAAGCCCGTAGGGCTGTGTTCGAGCCTGCGCTCGATCCACTCGGCCGCCGCTTGCAGGTGCGGCCAGATCTCATCGATCAGGCTGCGATCACCGGTACGAGTCTCATAAGCTCCGGCCAACATCAGGAATAAAGGTGTCGTATCGACCGCGCCGTAGTAGCAGCCGAAGGGGATCTCGCGCAGCCGGGCCATTTCGCCGCGGCGCATCTCATGCATGATCTTCCCAGGCTCCGAGTCGCGGAACGCGGAAGTCTCCGTGGCCTGAGTCGATGCCAGAAACCGCAGCACGCCGCCTGCAAGCCGGGGATCGAGCCAGAGCGTCTGCAGGGCTGTGATTACAGCGTCGCGGCCGAACTGTGTCGAGAACCACGGGATACCCGCATACGGATAAGGACCCGTCGAGAGCGGCGTGGTGAGCAGCGCCAGATCCGAGCGCGACCTCGCGAGCCACTGATTGAACAGCCGGCCGGGAGTCTCCAGGTAGCCCCCTGCTTCGCGACGGTGCCTGGCGCTCTGTGTGCTGGTGTGAGCGGCTCTTTCGTAACGCTCCTTTGAGGGCGTCGCCTCTTCAGTCGCTCCAATCTCCGTATAGAGATACTCCACGGAGAGCTCAGGCAGCTCGATGAGGAACTCGGCACTGTCGGCGGCGAGAGAGGCCGGCTTGCGTGAGAATTCAATCTGGGTCGTCCGCACCAGATCGTCCAAGCCGCGATACGCGAGTCGCACCATCCGCTCGCCGACCACCGGTTTCAACTGCTCCCCGCGCGCGGGACGCACATGTCCCTGGATCTCGAAGATGTCCACGAAGTCCGCGGCGAATGCCAGCCGCACGGGTACCTGGGCAGCCTGATTGCTGAAGTTGGTCAGCTGCAATCGCTCATACATTCGGCCATTCAGCAGCAGCCGGCAGCGCTCGATGTGGATGACGCCCTGGGGAATGACGCGCTCGCCGAGGGCCGGCAGAGGTCGGTTGGTGAGGTGAGCGGAAAACGTGGTGTTGTCTTCGGAGATGGCTGCGCCCAGCAGCGAGACCGGCCGATTGGCGATCGACAGCTCCAGTCTGGACAGCATGCGGGTGTCGTTGGCGAACAGGCCGTCTTCCCGGTCATGGATGTCCCCGAGGGCGTCGGCGAGCAGGAAAGTGTCTCCGTCCTTGAGTGTGTACCGCGGGAGCAGGCCGCGCCGCGGACCGGAATCCGGGGCCTGGCTCATGAGACGAGCCGCACGTACTCTCGCTGAGGTCGTACCATGTGTTCGTACACCTTTACATAGGCCTCCGCCATCGCGCGGGCGGTGAACCTCTTTTCGAAGACGCTGCGGATGCGGGCGCGATCCATATGACGGGCCTGCGCGATCGCCTGCAGCGCTTGCTCCTGCGACTCCACGATGAAGCCGGTGACTCCGTGATCGATGATCTCAGGAACTGACCCGCAGTTCCACGCAATCACCGGCGTTGCGCACGCAAGCGACTCTATCATGACCAGGCCGAAGGGCTCCGGCCACTGGATCGGAAAGAGCAGCGCGAGGGCATTGCCCAGAAACTCGGACTTGTCCGCATCGCCGATCTCGCCGATGAACTCGACCAGCGGATCATCCAGCAGCGGCTTCACGACGGCCTGAAAGTAGGCACTGTCCGCGTTGTCGACCTTCGCCGCGATCTTCAGCGGAATGCCCGCCTGGCGTGCCAGCCTTATGGCCCGGTCGGCACCTTTCTCCGGCGAGATGCGGCCGAGGAAAGCCAGATAGGAGCCCGACGGGCACTGGGGTGGGCGGTAGAGATCGGGCGCCAGGCCGTGTTTGACGGTCGCAAGCCAGTGGGCCGAGGGAATGGGAGAGCGCTGCGAGTCGGAGATGGACACCAGGCCGAACTTCGGCCAGCAACCCAGAGCACCGTGCAGGTCCTCGATGTCCAACCGCCCATGCAGCGTCGTCACCGTGCGGTGTGCGAGACCCTCGAAGAGAGCCAGGTGAAGCAGCTCAGTGTGAAAATGCAACACGTCAAAACTACCGGCAAGCCTGCGCACCTCGTGCAGCATGTGCAGGTGGGCTGCGTAGTCGGATTTGAGAGTGCTCGGATCCAGGCGCAAGGCCTGCTTGCGCCCGGCCAACAGCTTGGCCTTGGTGCGTGCGTCCGCGGCGGCGAACAGGACGACCTCGTGCCCAAGATCGCACAGCGCATCGCACAGGCTCGCCACGACTCTCTCGGTTCCTCCGTAGAGCTTGGGAGGGACAGCTTCGCAGAGGGGGGCGATCTGGGCGATTTTCATTGCGACACTCACTGGACGGTTACTGTATAACGTTTGAATCGATGGAGAGTTCGGCTCCCGCGCAGCATCGATGAGCTGAGGTCGACGCTCTGTGAGAAATGTTCCGCGGCACGCGTAGGACTACGCCGCGAGTTGGAACGGAGGGTTGTGGCCCATGCGCCAACGGG
>Ga0134125_10011294_pt1 | contig 10007 bp, 9 predicted proteins | sample KB31751_FD_96464 | JGI IMG/M metagenome (GOLD analysis project Ga0134125, IMG submission 96464) | Terrestrial soil microbial communities with excess Nitrogen fertilizer from Kellogg Biological Station, Michigan, USA - KB3-175-1 | ecosystem: Environmental > Terrestrial > Soil > Unclassified ... | reverse complement strand
AGATTCCCGCGCTGTTCCGCGCGCATGAGCCACCGCCGGCGGAGAAGTACGAGGATCTGCAGCAGTTCCTGCGCGAGTTCAAGTTGCGCATGCCGCCGGTGGATGAAGTGACCCCCGCGGATTTCTCGGAAATCCTGGCGCTGGTGCACGACCGCCCCGAGCGCGAGCTGATCCAGAACGTGCTGCTGCGCTCGCAGAGCATGGCGGCGTACCAGCCGGAAAACCGCGGCCACTTCGGCCTGGCGCTGCAGGCGTACGCGCACTTCACCTCGCCGATCCGGCGCTATCCCGACCTGCTGGTACATCGCGCCATCCGCTTTGCGCAGACCGGCCGCAAACCCGCTGACTACACCTACAGCCCCAGCGACATGGCGGCGATGGCGATCCATTGCTCGCAGCGCGAGCGCCGCGCCGAGGAGGCCGAGCGCGACGTGGACGAGCGCTTCAAGTGCGCCTGGATGGCCAAGCACGTGGGCGAGGAATTCGACGGCGTGGTCACCGGCGTCACCTCGTTCGGGCTGTTCGTGGAACTGGACGCATCGAAAGTCTCCGGCCTGGTCCACATCAGCCAGCTGGCCAACGACTACTACCACTTCGACGCTACCCGCAAATTGTTGAAAGGCGAGCGCACCGGCGCGCAGTTCCGCCTGGGCGACCACGTGCGCATCCAGGTGCTGCGTGCAAGCCTGGAGGATCGCAAGATCGATTTCCGGCTGGTGGCGCCGCGCGCCACGGCGGCCCCCGCCGCCAGCGGCAAGGCCTACGACTATGCCGCCAGCGGCGAGCGTTACTCGTTGCCGAAGGCCGCTGCGGCCAAGACGCCGGGCATGTTCGGTCGCGCCGCCAAGGCGATCGGCCGTGCGTTCGGTCGCAAGGAAGTCGTGGCGCCGCCCGCGGCGGCAACGCCCCCGGTCGCCGCTGAGCCGGCGCGGCGGACGCGCCAGCCGTCCGATGTCAGCCAGCGTCCCGCTCCTGCGAAAAAGACCGGCAACGCTTCGGCGCGCCGTCCGCGCAAGCAGGGTGGGGAAGCCTCGGCCAAGCGCGAAACTGCCGCGGCGAAAACGGGGACGCCGAAAAAGAGCGGCGGGCGCCGTTCGAAAACGAAACCCAAGGGCCAGCCATGAGCGAAAGCTGGATCGTCGGCATCAATCCGGTCGAAGGTGCATTGAGCAACGACGCCGAGCGCGTGCGCGAGGTGCTGGTGGAAAACGGCCAGCGCAACGCGCGCGTGCTGGAGCTGGCCGATCGCGCCAAGAAACTGAAGATCCCGGTGCAGCATCGCCCGCGCGAGGAACTGGACAGGCTGTCCGGCGAAGCGCGTCACCAGGGTGTGGTCGCGCGTTACGAAGCGGCGCCGACAGCGCATGAGAGTGACCTCGCCGGCCTGCTGGAGCGCGATGGCCACCAGGCCCTGGTGCTGGTGCTGGACGGGGTCACCGATCCGCACAACCTGGGCGCCTGCCTGCGCAGTGCGGCGGCGGCGAAAGTCACCGCGGTGATCGTGCCCAAGGATCGCGCGGTCGGCCTGACCCCGGTGGTGCGCCGTGCCTCGGCCGGCGGTGCCGACCGGGTGCCGCTGATCGCCGTCACCAACCTGGCCCGCACGCTGCGCGAATTGAAGGACGCCGGCGTGTGGATCACCGGCCTGGCCGGCGACACCGACACCTCGATCTACGGGGTCGACTTCAATGGCCCGGTGGCCATCGTGCTGGGCAGCGAAGGCGAAGGCATCCGCCGGCTCACACGCGAGTTGTGCGATTTCCTGGCGAAGATTCCCATGCCCGGCACCATGGAAAGCCTCAACGTTTCCGTCGCCACCGGGGTGGCGCTGTTCGAGGCCTTGCGCCAACGGACGTCCAAACGATGACGACACTTTACTGGCACGACTGGTCCGGCTACATCGGCGTGGTGTTGGTGCTGTTGGCGTTCTTGCTGTTGCAGGCGCACCGGTTGCACGGCAACGGACTGACGTATCAGTTGCTGAATGCGTTCGGTGCGCTGGGTGTGCTGCTGTCGCTGGTATTCGGCAGCTTCAACACCTCGGCCTTCGTGATGGAGGCCGCGTGGTTGCTGATCAGCATCTACGGCATCGTGCGCGGCACGCGTCTGCGTCGCGAGAAACGCGACATTTCCTGATCGCTGTGGGAGCGACTTCAGTCGCGATGCTTTGTTCCTGGCCTCAGGGCAAGAGCATCGCGGCTGATGCCGCTCCCGCAACCCAGGCTAGGGATGGTCTGAACAAGTCGTCATCCCAGCGAAAGCTGGGATCCAGCGCCTCGGTAACTTCTTGAAGACACTGGATTCCAGCTTGACCGGCACTTCGGCCGTTGAAAAGCGCCTCGCTGGAATGACGAGCAAAGGCTAGGTCGGACTTTCCCTAGACGCCCTTGAACACGGCCTTGCGCTTCTCCAGGAAGGCCGCAGTGCCCTCGCGCATGTCCTCGGTGGAAAAGCTCAGCGCGAACGCCTGCGTTTCGAACGCCAGGCCCTGATCGATCGCGTTCTCGCCGCCTTCAAGCACGCTATCGAGAATGCGCCGGGCCGCCAGTGGCGCGGCGGCAGCCAACTGATCAGCGAGTGCGTCCACGGTTTCATCCAGCGCTTCGGGCGCCACCACGCGCGTCACGATGCCCAGTTCATGGGCGCGTTGGGCCGTGATCGGTGTGCCGGTCAGGCACAGCTCCAGCGTGGCGCCACGGCCGGCCAGCCGCAGCAATCGCTGGGTGCCGCCGAAACCGGGGATCAGGCCGAGGTTGATTTCCGGCTGGCCGAACCTCGCCTTCTCGCTGGCGATACGGAAATGACAGGCCATCGCCAGCTCCATGCCGCCGCCCAGCGCAAAGCCCTGCACGCGGGCGATGACCGGTTTGCCGAGCCGTTCGATCGACGTCATCAACTGCTGGCCGGCGCGCGAGAACGCCTGCGCCTGCGTCGCCGTGTAACCGTGCATTTCCGCGATGTCGGCGCCGGCCACGAAGGCTTTCTCGCCGGCGCCGGCCAGCACCACCACACGCACCGCGTCGTCGTAGGCCGCTTGCGTGAAAGCCATGGTGAGCTCGTTGAGCGTGGCCCGATCGAGGGCATTGAGCTTGTCGGGGCGATTGACGGTGATCACGTGCACCGCGCCGCGGTTCGCGATCTCCAGGTTGCGGTAAGCCATGCCGGACTCCGGTCGATTGCAGGCGTGCCATGGTAGGGCAGCGGGAACCTTTATGCCCGTCCGGGTTCTCAGCCATGCGCTTCCCAAACCCTTTCGTCCTGCCGGGAAACCGGCCTCCCGCATGACACGGCAAGACCGCTTGGCATGAACCTAACGTATCGACAGTCGCGCCGGATTTTCCCGCCTCGGAGCCAGCCATGAGATGGCGGCGCTGGCTGCCGCTCGGCATCCTGCTGATGGGCGCGGCTGTGCAGGCGCAAACGCCTGCCGCCCACCCGGCGGGGTTGGACAAGGCCAAGCTTTCCTACGCCATCGGCTACAAGATCGGCAGCCAGTTCGCCGATGGCAAGCCGGCGCTGGATCTCCCCACGATGCAACGCGCCATCGAGGACGCGTACCTCAAGCGCGATCCGAGCGTCTCGATGCAGGACATGCATCAGCAGCTGCAGCGCCTCGGTCAGCAGATGCACGCCGAGGCGGTGGCCACGTTCAAGCGGATGGCCGAGGAAAACGCGCAGAAGAGCGCTCAATACATGATGCGCAACCGGCAGCAGCCGGGCGTGGTGCAACTGCCTTCGGGCATCCAGTACTCGGTGCTGGCCAAGGGCAGCGGCAAGGTCCATCCCACGGTTACCAGCAGGGTGGTGGTGAACTACCGCGGCATGCTGGTGGACGGTACCGAGTTCGACAGCACTTGGGCGCACGGCGCACCGGTGAGTTTCACGGTGAACAAGGTGATCCGCGGCTGGCAGGACGTGATACCGCGGATGCACGTGGGCGATCGCTGGAAAGTAGTGATCCCGCCGCAGCTTGCCTACGGCGAATACGGCCAGTTGCCACGCATCGGCCCGAATGAAGCGCTGGTCTTCGAGATCGAGTTGCTCGATATCAAAAGCTGACCGCGCCCTGGCATCGACGCGGTACCATGGCCGAGGCATGTCGAACGATCACTCCTCTTCCCCCGCGCCGCTGACGCCCTGCATCCAGCTTTGTCGCCTCGATCCGTTCGGGTATTGCGTCGGCTGCCGCCGCAGCGGCGAGGAAATCGGCCGCTGGGGCGCGCTGGACGATGCCGAGCGCTGGCGGTTGATGCGCGACGTGTTGCCGCTGCGTGCGCCGGCGAGCCAGCCGTGATCGAGATCGTGGCCGACGCGTTGCGACCGCTCTCGGCGCCGCCGATCGGGCGGGGCTGGAACCACGCGGACATGGCCGAACTGCTGGGCGATGCGCCGCGCCGCCCGGCTGCCGTGCTGATCGGTCTGCGCGAAGGCGTGCAGCCGCGCATGGTGCTCACCGTACGCACCGACCACCTGCACGCCCACGCCGGTCAGGTGGCATTTCCCGGTGGACGCAGCGAGGCCGACGATGGCGACGCCATCACCACCGCACTGCGCGAAAGCGAAGAGGAGATCGGTCTGGAACGGGGGCTTGTAACGCCGCTGGGTTACCTCGACCGTTTCGAGACCATCAGCGGCTTCTGCATCACGCCGGTGGTGGCGCGGATCGCCTCCGAAGCGCAACTTTATCCCGCACCCGACGAAGTGGCCGAGGTGTTCGAGGTGCCGCTGGCGTTTTTCATGGAGCCGGCCAACCTGCGCCGTTACACCATGGAATTTCGCGGACACCAGCGGTCGATGGTGGAATTCGTGCATGGCGGCCACCGCATCTGGGGCGCCACCGCGGCGATACTTCTCAACATGCTGCAGAGGATGGGACGCGCATGACCTTGCTCACCACACTCATCGATCCGGCCACGCTGTCGGCCATGGCGCCGGGCGAGGTGTTGATCGTCGACTGCAGCTTCGACCTGGCCGACCCCGGCAAGGGCGAGCGCGAATTCCGGCTGGGCCACATTCCCGGCGCGGTTTACGCCAGTCTCGATCACGACCTGTCCGATCTTTCGCGGCAGCATGAAGGATTGGGTCGCCATCCGCTGCCGCTGGCATCCGCTTTCAGCGCCGCGCTGTCGCGCTGGGGCTGGCACACCGGCATGCCGGTGGTGAGCTACGACGCCGGCAGCGGCGCGTTGGCGGCAGCGCGGCTTTGGTGGCTGTTGCGCCTGGCCGGTGTGCGCGACGTGGCCGTGCTCGATGGGGGCTTCGCCGCCTGGAAAAAAGCCGGTTTGCCGGTGGAACAAGGCGCGCCTGCAGCGCGTGCCACCACCGAAGTGGCGCTGCGCTACGACGAAAGCCAGGTGCTTACCGACCACGCAACGCTGGGCGGCGGTGCGCGGCAATTGCTCGATGCCCGTGCGGCGCCACGCTACCGCGGCGACGTGGAACCGCTCGATCGGGTTGGCGGTCATGTGCCCGGCGCATTGAACCGGCCCTTTTCCGACAATCTTGCCGACGACGGACGCTTCAAGCCGGCAGCGCAATTGCGCGCGGAATTCTCCGCTGTGCTGGGCGCCACCGAACCCGCCGACGTGGTGCACATGTGCGGCTCCGGCGTCACCGCGTGCCACAACCTGCTGGCGATGGAGCATGCGGGCCTGCACGGCTCACGTCTGTATGCGCCGTCGTGGAGCGGCTGGATCAGCGACCCTTCGCGGCCGGTGGCGAAAGGGTAAGTTCTTCAACGCGGCGATTCATGGCCGCATGTATCGTTTCCATCCGTGCAGGTGCTGCGTTGCGGCCCATGCGGGAAGCTGAAAAACAGGGGCCCAATGTCGACCATCATTCCATTTTCCCTCGCCCGATCCTTCCTTGTCGCGGTGCGGGGAAGGGTTGTTCGACGGCTCGGAAGTCGGTCGGCGCGCCGCTGGCGCTTGTGTCATGTGGCTTTCGTCATCGCTGTGCTGTTGCCTGGCATGGCCCTGTCCGCATCGATGCCGGACGCATCGATGCCGCATCTGGCGCAGCGCCATGGCGCCACCCAGCTGATCGTGGACGGCCAGCCGTTCCTGATGCGTGCCGGTGAGCTGGAGAATTCATCGGCATCGAGCCTGCCGTACCTGGACACGCTGTGGCCCGGGTTCGAAGCGATGCATTTCAACGCGGTCATCGCGCCCGTGTACTGGAACCTGATCGAGCCGCAGCAGGGGCAGTTCGATTTCAGCACCGTGGACGGGCTCATCGAAGGCGCCCGCGCGCACGACATGCGGCTCGTCCTGCTGTGGTTCGGCAGCTGGAAAAACAGCATGTCGAGCTACGTGCCGGCGTGGGTCAAGCGCGATTCCAGTCGTTATCCACGCGCCCGGCGCTCCGACGGTACGCCGATGGACATACTGTCGGCGCTGGACAACGCCAACCTGCAGGCGGACCGCGCCGCGTTCGTGGCGTTGATGAAGCACCTGAAACAGACCGACGGCGAGCGTCACACCGTGGTGATGGTGCAGGTGGAAAACGAGGTCGGCATGATCCCGGAAGCGCGCGACCACGGCGCCCTGGCGGATGCCGCCTTCCACGCGCCGGTGCCGAAGGCGCTGACCGACTACCTGTCGAAGCATAAGGAAAGTCTGGCGCCGGCGCTCAAGGCGGCATGGCGCGCGCACGGGTTCAGGACCGGTGCCGATTGGGAGGACACGTTCGGTGCCGGCGAGCAGACCGACGAGTTGTTCACGGCGTGGACGGAGGGCCGTTACACCGGGGAAGTTGCGGCGGCGGGCAAGGCGGTCTATCCGCTGCCGATGTACGTCAATGCGGCGCTGATCCGGCCCGGCAAGCGTCCCGGTGAATACCCCAGCGGCGGCCCGCTGCCGCATCTTTTCGATGTGTGGCGCGCGGCGGCACCCGCCATCGACTTCCTGGCGCCGGATATCTATTTCCCGAACTTCACCGAATGGGCGGAAAAATACGCGCTTCCCGGCAAGCCCTTCCTGATCCCCGAAACCGGTCGGGTGTCGGGCGCGCAAATGGGCGCCAATGGCCTGTACGCGTACGGGCAACTGAACGCCATGGGTTATTCGCCCTACGCGCCCGAATTCCTGTCGGCCGACGACGCGAAGGCGTTGGGGCAGGCGTATGACGTGGTCGAGCAGTTGACGCCGCTGATCCTCGCCCATCAGGGCAGCGGCAAGATGGTCGGCATGCTGCCGCGCACCCACTTCGATGGCAGTGTCGACCTGAGCGCGCAGACTTTCGTTTTCGGCGATTACAAGGTGACGGCGAGCTACCGCAAACCGGGCTCCGCATCGATCGGCGCGAAGATCGACGCCGACACGTCCACCACGCACGGCGGCCTGATCATCCAGACCGGTCCTGACGATTTCTGGTTCGCAGGCACAGGCATCACGGTCTATTTCGAACCCGCCGGCAAAGGGCGATCCGCCGTAGGCATCGAGTCGATCTGGGAAGGGCGTTTCATCAACGGGCAGTGGGTGCCCGGCCGCGAAATGAATGGCGACGACACCAACCAGGGCCGCCACCTGAGCTTGCCGGACGACGAATTCTCGATTCGTCGGGTGACGCTCTATCACTACGATTAGGCAGCATCCGGAAGACGTCATCCCGGCGAAAGCCGGGATCCAGCGACTCGGATCTTTGCGGCCGGCTGTGGTGTGGTCAGGGCGAAAGCGCGTGCCGTTTCTTCCCCCGCTTGCGGGAGAAGGTGCAGAAGGCGGAAGGGGGGGCTCTTGATCTTTGTTTTGCCGACGGAAGAGCGCCCCCTTCAGCCCTCCGGGCAGCTTGAACGGATGCCATCCATGGCATCCGCCCTTTGGGCAGCGTTGCTGCTCAAGATGGCAGTCCTGCCATCTTGTCCCCGCAAGCGGGGGAAGCGAAAAAGCGGGTGCTGCTCAGCCCTTGTTCTTCAACCGCGCGACCAACTGTTGCAAGGTAGCCTGCGCTTCGGGGCGGAAATACGCATCGAGGAAATCGTCCAGCGGCAGCGTGCCCGGATCGACTGCGGCGATCAGGTCGGCGCGGGCCAGCGCGCGCGTGGCCAGCATCGCCTGCGAGGGCAGCGCCAGCAATTCGCCCAGCCAGTGCAACGCGCGGGTGGTGACTTGTTCGGCCACGGTCAGCTCGTCCACGAAACCGCAGGCCAGCGCCGCGTCCGATTCGATCATCGCGCCTGATATCAGGAGACGCTCGGCGCGATACGTGCCCACCACGCGGCGCAGGGCGTGCTGGATGCTGTCCGGCACGATCAGGCCCACCTGCACCTCGTTCAGGCCGATGCGGTACGGCCCCTGCGCCATCACCCGGTAATCGCAGAACAGCGCCAGCACCGCGCCTCCGGCCGGGCTGTGACCGGTGATGGCGGCCACGATCGGGATCGGCAGCCGCGCCAGCGTCGAGCACAGCGCGAAGAACTCCTGCCAGAAGCGCCGCACTCCATCATGATCCAGCGCCAGCAGCGCGGGAATGTCCACGCCGGCAGAAAACAATCCCTGGGCACCGGACAGCACCAGGCCGCGCTGACCGTTCGCCGGTGCCTGTTCGAGCGCTTCGCGCAGGGCGACCAGCAAGGCGGTATCCAGCGCGTTGACCGGCGGACGGTTCAGCCGAATCTCGGTGATGTCGTGCTCACGCGGAAGCATGTCGAACATGACGATGTCCTCAGGGAGTCTGGTCGGCGGTCCAGCTGTAACGCACGGCGTAATCCAGCGTGGCCTTGCCGCCTGCCGGCACGTTGACGCGGAATTCCAGCGTATCGGGTGTCTGTTTGCTCGGCTTGCTGGACGAGGACGCCAGCGTCCACTGCTGCCAGCGGTTGGGATGCTCGCGCACGGTGACCACGCGTGCGCTGTCGCCGGCGTTGGTCAGCGTGATGCGGAACGCCTCGTCCATCGTGCGGCCGGCCTTGTCGACGTGGAACGTGGTGCGTTCACGCTGGGCGCGCAGGTCGAACGCGGTGCCCAGCGTGATGGTGGCGTCGCTGCCCTTGGGCGTGTCGTCGATGCGGCCTTCGCCGATGAATTGCGGCGTGCCATTGCGGTCTGCGCTGAGCACACGCAGATAGCCGGCGGGCAGGCTGTCGAACGCTTTCACACGCAGCGTGCTGATGATGGAGTCGTTGCTTCCCGTATTGAAATTGGCGTCCAGCATCGGCTGCGGCGGTTGGTAGCTGTTGCCGTTTTCCAGCAGCGCGGTGCGTTCGCAATCCAGCGTGCGAGTGGCGTACAACGGCACCTGGCTGACGCTGCCATCGGGCAGGTCGACCGGCGCGGGCAGGGCGTAGCTGCGGTAATCGGCGAGCGTGGATTGCGCGGGCATGTCGGCGCTTTCGGCCTTGTAGCTGCGCGCCATGGCCATCATCGGCCGCGGCGCGGAGGCCTTGGCGAAGTGCGGCTCGCCGGCGATCAGGGTGAGTTGCGTATCGTGCCAGTCGCGGCCGCTGCGGTTGGCGATGCTGGCGCGCGACTCGAACTGCATGCGGCAGGCGCTGCCCGGCTGCAGCGTGCCGACATACGCGGCGCGCCAGCCCAGTCCGGCGGTGGGATAACTGAGCACGGCGTTGGCGGTGCCCGCGCGCTTTGCATCGACGCGCAGGCTGAGGCTGGAGCCGGTGGGGAAGTTGGCGCCGGTGGTACGCACCGCCGCGTAGTTGCGCACCAGTGTGGTGACGCCGTTGTCGCCGCGCACCAATAACCCGTCACCGGCGCGCAGCAGGTTGCCGCTGGCCAGCCGTTGGCCGTTGTCGCCGAGCACTTCCACCCCGTGGCCGACCAGGCCGATCAGCGCGGCGTTCTGGCCCTGGCCCAGCAGCAGGCGCTGCGAAATGACCTTGGCGTTACCCGAGGGGAAACCCAGCGCCATCGCCTCGGGGTCGATGTAGTTGGGCAGGTCGCCGATCACCACGTCGTGGCTGCCGGCGGCCAGCGTCAGCGAACGCTGCTCGCGCACCACGGCGTAGCCGTCGTCCACCGCGCCGTCGCCACTGCTGGCGTACAGCGCGCTGCTGT
>Ga0134125_10011293_pt1 | contig 10008 bp, 7 predicted proteins | sample KB31751_FD_96464 | JGI IMG/M metagenome (GOLD analysis project Ga0134125, IMG submission 96464) | Terrestrial soil microbial communities with excess Nitrogen fertilizer from Kellogg Biological Station, Michigan, USA - KB3-175-1 | ecosystem: Environmental > Terrestrial > Soil > Unclassified ... | reverse complement strand
GCCTGGCTCGCCGAGTCCCGACGTCGGGTCTTCTCCAGCTGGTTCACGTAACCTCCGTGCAGGCGGTCTTCCGGCCCCGGCAGAGCGGCGCCGGCATTCATTCCCGAGTGCCCGCCCGAAAGGACGAGCGCGCACCCTTTATTGGTCAGTAGCTGATTATAGCCACGAGCTGGCAGACAGCAGTGGCGCATTCCTGCGCCGGCGGTGCCATCGGCGCTTTGCCTCCGACCCGCCTCGAGGCCGCGAGGTCGCATCCGTTCTGCACGGCCTGCAGCGGTGGTCGGCTCCTACGCTGCGTGCACCCTCAATAAGCGCGTCGATCCGACCATATGAGGGCGATCGTCCGCAACAGGATCACGACATCGAGCTGCAAGGACCAGTGCTTGAGATACTCCAGGTCGAGCTCCACCCGGCGTTTCATATCCTCCAGGTTGTTGCCCCCGCGCGAGCCGTTCACCTGCGCCCAACCGGTGATCCCGGGGCGGACTTTGTGGCGCCGCATGTAGCCGGAGATCAGCCTCCGGTAGGATTCGTTCATGGCGACGACGTGCGGGCGCGGCCCGACCAGACTCATGCTCCCGGTCAGCACATTGAGCAGCTGTGGCAGCTCATCGGCAGAGGTCCTGCGGATGAATGCCCCGAATGCCGTGACACGGCTATCCCCGCGCCGCGCGGCGGTAAAGCTCGACGAGCCGTCTTCCGTAACCCTCATCGAGCGGAACTTGTAGACCGTGAATTCGCGGCCGTCGAGGCCGTAGCGGCGCTGCTTGAATAGAACGGGGCCTGGTGAGCTGAGCCAGACTCCGAGCGCAATCATGGCACAGAGCGGCAGCGCCATGACGCTCAGCACGCTGCTCACTACAACGTCGAAAATCCGCTTTTGCAGCCCACGCAGGCCGTACAGGGGCGACTCACAGACACCCACGACCGGGATGCCGCTCACCAGCGCGAGGCGGCCCTGAATGATGTCCACGATCGACACGTCCGGAACGAAATAGATGGAGGCAGTCGAGTCCTGCAGGATCTCCAGCAGCTGCAGGATGCGCTGTTCCCGGGCCATCGGCCAGGTGATATAGACGATCCGGGCGTCATGGCTCCTCATGAAACGACGCAGCTCGCTTATCTGGCGACACTGCATACCCGTGTCATCCCGGTCTGGTCGCTCGTCGTCGAAGTAAGCTATGACACGAATTCCTGAAGACGCATCTTCGTGCAGCTTGCGTTCGAGCAGGCGACCGAGCTCGTTGCAGCCAATGATGATGGCCTCGTGCGGCCGCACCCGATTGGCAGCCGCGGCCAGCTCAAAGGCGCGTTGGACGGCAATGCGGCTGAGCCACAACACGAAAGGCGTCACCAGCGCCCACGCCAGCCACACACGGCGCTGGAAGTTGGACTGAAGACCCGACACAGTGATCAGCGCCCAAAGAAAGGCCACTACCAGGAGCCAACGCCGCGCAATGACGATCAGATCATGAGGCCAGTTGCGGCGCGCCGATGATTCCTGCAAGGGTGCCACACTCAGCACATCGGCAGCCGCGATGAACGCCAGTACGGCCGTCAGAAAGTAGGCTCGGTGGAAGGGTTCCCGACAAAGGCGCAGAGCAAGCCAGAGACTTCCCGTCGTCGCAAGTGGATAGAGCATCGATTTGATCAGGACAACGAGGGGAGAGTCCCACGGCCGCAATTCGGCAGCAGGCTCCGCTGTGTGCAAGATCGTTTCTGCCGTAGCGTTTTCCAGGAGCGACTCTCGCGCGCACGTCTAACTGCGTCGCGGGGGCGACGAGCCGGACGTGCGTCTGTTGCAGATTCAGACCGTAAGCGGCTGATGCCAGCTCAGGGAGCGTTGTTGCCGCCGCATGGAATAGCCGGCAACGATGAGACAGACGGGCAGCATCATCCAGCCACCCGAGTGGCGAGCGTCCTGCTGGCTATGAATGACCGCATGCGCCTGAGATCTGTGCTTGGAGAGGCGTGCTGGCGTTGACTTCGAGCCTGTGGACGCGTCGGTCATTCCCGCAACAGTCAGCAACAGCGCCGCACCAAGCCAGAGCAGCAAACGGATTGACGATGGCTTGCGCATGTGGAGTCTCCCCTAAGGCTCTTCCCCGAAGATACTCAGCGGTCGTCCCAGTCGCCGCAGGTCCGCCGGACCGGAGACTTCACGTCCTTATCTCACGCGTGCGGACCGCTACTTCCAGGCACGGCAGTTAATCGCAACCCCGCAACCAGATCAATTGTCTGCAAAGGCCTACACAATTTCCCAGCTCGCCGGCGAAGCGATGCTGTCCTCCCGGTGCGAACAGCCGTGGGAGTTGACATAGTGTCGATGGGAACGCCGTTGCTAAGCCGATACAGCCCTGCGACGGCTTCGCGCCTTGAGCGCCCTGAACCGGCCCGTGGCGGAAAGCTGCTCGCGACCGGCTTGTGCAGTCCAGAGCGCGTTGCGGCGGGCGACAAAGGCGCTCTTCGCTATCTGTTCGAGCGAGCCCGCCTTGGCGAACAGAAACCCTTGCCCCGCGACGCAGCCGAGCTCGAGGAGGGCTGTCACCTGCGGCTCGAGCTCGATGCCTTCGGCCACCGTGTCAAGCCCCAGCGTCTCGCCGAGCGTGATGACCGCGCTGGCCACCTCGGGTCCGTTATCGGTATTCGTCAGGCGGCTCACGAAGGATCGATCTATCTTGAGGATGTCGATCGGGAAGCGGTGCAGGTAAGACAGCGAGGAGTAGCCCGTTCCAAAGTCATCGATTGCAAGCCGCACGCCCAGAGCCTTGAGGCGATGGAATCGCTCGAGATTCGCATCGGTGTTGTACATGATGGTGCTTTCGGTGAGCTCGATGACGAGGTTGCCGGGCTCGAGCCCTGATTCCTGCAGCGCGTGCGCCACATCATGCGCCAGGTCCCCGTGCTGGAGATGGCGCCCCGAGATGTTGACCGCAAGCCGCAGCTCCTCCCCGCCAGCGACCGCATCGCGCCAGGAGCACAGATCGCTGCAGGCCTGCTTGAGCACCCAGCGGCCCACCTTGTCGATCTGACCACACTCCTCTGCTACCTGGATGAATTGAGCGGGCATCAGCACGCCCGCTTCGGGATGCCTCCAGCGCACGAGGGCTTCGACACCGAGCAGACTTCTCGTGCCGAGATCCACGATGGGCTGGTATTCGAGGAAGAACTCCCCCCGGGCCAGTGCGCGGGCGATATCCGCCTCGAGACGCAATCGCTCCTGCAGCCTGTCCTGCATCTGCGCCTGGAACGGGACATACCGGTTCTTGCCGGACGCCTTGGCGTGATACATCGCAATGTCGGCGTTGCTCAACAGCGCCTCCGCGCCGGTCTCGCGATTCGAAGAGGCAACGCCGATGCTCGCCCCGACCCGCACCTCCATTCCATCCAGCATGAATGGCGCCGCCAGTGTCTCGATCAGCGTGCCCGCCACGTCCTCGATTTCTGTGGACGTGGCGACATTCTCGAGCAGAACGGCGAACTCATCTCCACCCAGTCGGGCAACCGTGTCCGAGGACCGGGTCGCCTTGACGATCCGTTGCGCCGCCGCTTGCAGCAACCGATCGCCCGCATCGTGGCCGAGCGAATCATTGATGTTCTTGAAGTTATCCAGGTCGAGGAACATGACGGCAACGAGGCTGTGCCCGCGCTGGGCCAGAGTCAGCGCGTGCTGCACCCGGTCCCGAAAGAGATTGCGGTTGGCGAGCAAGGTCAGTGGATCGTGAAATGCGAGCTGTCGTAGTTGCTCTTCCAGCGCCTTGCGGTCGCTGACATCGCGGAAATTCAGAGCCAGTCCCTGCACTGCCGGATCCTGCATCAGATTGCTGCCGACCGCTTCCATGACATAGCGGCGCTCGGCCCGCTCGAAGCGCAGCTCGACCGGACCGACGGTTCCCGAGCTCGTGGCAACCACTTCTGCCAGAAATCCTCGCAGCTTGTCCCGATCCTCACCGACCCACAGGTCGGGCAGGACCTTCCCGGTCATCTCCTCGGGCCTGAGGCCGAAGGTGCGCTCTGACGAAGGTGATACGAACCGCAGAGTCTCGTCAGCACCGACGATCGCGATCACGTCTGACGCGTTTGCAATCAGCGACGCGTAACGGTCCTCGACGATACGCGCGGCCTTGCGCTCGCGCACCAACGCGTCGCCACGCAGAGTCACTCCCTGTCTGACCATGATCAGCAGCATGAGCGCAAATACCACCATGGTCATGATGGTCGCGGGGCCGCGGACCTCACCGCGGCTGAGGTATACCAGTACCAGAAACGCCGCGAGCATGGAGGCGTACGGCAGGGCGCGTGCCAGGGAATCGGAGGTGGTCGATGCAGCAGGCGCGAAGGCCGAGAGCGAGTGCAGCTGCCGCCGACCCGCGGCGGCAATGGGCACGTACCAACACAAGTACAGCACGTCCTGAAACTGGCCCGGCAAGTAATAGCCCCGCATCTTGGCAAGCGACCAGAGAACGTCGCTCAGGAACATCGCGGCGATACCCAGCAGCAGCAGCAATGCAATCCGGCGGCTCGCGACGCTGCCGGCCCCGGCAAGCAGCAGCACACCCAGCGTGAGCACGAGAACGCAATCAAGCGCCGCGTAGGCCAGCGTCAATGTCTGCTTGAGAAAATCCACTTCGGTGACGGAGACGGTGTTGCGAATCACCAGGAACCAGAAGAACGCGCCGAAGCCGACCAGGAAAATGGTCGCGTCCAGTGACAACTGTATCCAGGGCACGCGCACGGCCGCCGCGCGTATGAAGTACGCCATGCCCAATGCCCAGGCAAGATAGAACGCCAGGAAGAAAATATCGGCCGGACCTGGAAACGGGTCGTGGCCATGCAGCCAGGAAACGGCTCCGATCACCACCCCGACCAGATAGAAGCCAATCGAGACCGCCAGCAGAACCCACCCGGCCCGCGCTGCCCCCCGGACTGAGAAGCGCACCGTGGTAGCAAGCAGGATGACGGTTACGAAGGCCGCCGGCGCATCGGACAGGAGCCCGACGTAACGGGTGACCTCAGGGCCACCAAAGCCCGTTAGCATCCAAACCGTGGCAAGGGCCGCGTACGCTACCAGCCCCCTAAAGACCCCATCCACCCAGGCAGGAATGCCCGCGGTTCGAAGCGGCTCGGTAGGTACTTCTGCTGTGTCCACTTCGGATTGTCTGAATGGGTTTCGATGAACCTGCCGGACACGGCCGCCATGACCGTGAGCGGCCTGCCAAAGAGCGAATTTGAGGCTAAATCCTGCACCGAGCCAGAAAAAAGCGTCCGGGCGTGACGCAGTTCTCGGGGGCAAATGAAAACTGCGTCGTGCGTCATGCCCCTGAGGTCGGGCGCCTGCCCGCGGCCTGGCCAGGCCGCTGAGCGTGCCGGTAGGCCCCCTCCGCACCCCACGATGCGCCCAGGGCATTGAGGATCAATCGGCCGGCGGTAATGGAGGTGATCCCATTGGCCTGATCGAACTGTGGCGCGATCTCCACCACATCCAGTCCCACGATGCGCTGGCGCGTCGCCACGGTACGCAGCACCGGGGCAAGCTGCTCGAAACGCAGGCCACCCGGCGCCGGCGCCATGACGCCAGGCATCTCGGTCGGATCCAATCCGTCCGCATCGATGGTGACGTACACCGGGAGCGCGGCAGGAATGCTTGCGAGCACCGGATCCATGCCCTGGGCATGAATCTCCCCGGCGGTAAAAATTTGGGAGCCGTAGCGCCGCGCGTCCTCGACCTCTCCCCGCCGCGCACTTCCCGTGGAACGCATCCCAATCTGGGTCATGCCGGCAACCCAAGGCCTGGTACTTGCCCAACGTAAGGGGCTCGAATAGCCGCGTGTCACCCCTCCGACATCCACGCGCCAGTCGAGATGCGCGTCGATGTGCAGGATGTACACAGGCTCGCCGATGACGTCGAGAGCGTCCAGGACGGGAATCGTGACTCCATGATCACCGCCGATGATGAAGACCTGCGCCCCGCGCCGCCAGAGTTGCCGCAGCGATGCGGTGATGAACTCCGCGTAGGCGTCGTAGCTTCCGCCGACCCAGGCGAAGTTTCCGCAGTCGATGCAGCGGGCGGGCTGGACCGCCGAGAGCGGACTGCCATAGTCGAAATCCCACTGATCGGGTCCATAGCAGAAGGTGCGGGATAGCAGGCGAACGGCATCAGGGGCCCGCGCCTGGTCGTTCGGCTGCGGGTCCCCCGCATAAGGCTCGCTGTGTTGAATACCGATCAGGGCCACATCCGCGGACCATTGCGTCGGATCGGTCACCACGTTCCAGTTGAGAAATGGCCGTACGGGCGTGGCGGTTGCGGGAGCAATCATGTTTTATCCTCGGCACTTCGGCTCGGCTCCACGTCTACCAGCAGCATGACCAGGGATGCAAGCACCGCGAGAATGGCGCCGAGCGCGAATATGCTGCTCCAGTGGTGCTGCTCCGATAATGCCGCAATCGTCGGCGTAGCGACAACGCCGCCAAGATTGCCTCCCATGTTGAGCAGTGCCGTCGCTGGCATCACGTGTCGTGGCGCCGCTCGCATGGTGGCTGCCCAGTAGGTGCCCTCCGTCAGCTCGCTGCAGGCGAAAGCCAGGCAGAGGCTGACCACAGCCAGATACGCGCTGCCCACCGCGCCCGTCGTGACGAGAAACGCCGCGGAAATGGGCAATGCAACCAGGGGTACCAGGCGCATGCCCCAGCGAGCTCCGTAGCGCAGGCTCAACGCATCGCACAATCTACCGCCGGCAGCGGCCGCCACCGCCGCACAGACGAACGGCAAACTGGCGAGCCCTCCACCCTCGAGCAGCGTGAAGTGCCGCTCCTGCACCAGATACAGGAAACACCAGAAGGTCACGAGATAGAACACGTAGTTCATCAGGAAATAAGACAGCGTGAGAAACGCGATACGTCTGTCGACCAGTAGCCTCAACAGCTCACTGCGTGTCACGCGGAGAACACTGTGCGGGGGGTTGGCTATCAGCTCCGCCAGCTCGGGCTGACCCATGGAGGGATGGCTGACCGGATCATTTCGCGCATACTGACACCAGGCCAGCACCAGCAGTAACGCCGGCGCGCTGCTGGCGAGAAGCGCGGCCCGCCAGCCCCAGTGGCTCATGAGCCACGCAATCGTTGGCGGTGTAATCGCCGCACCGACCCACAGTCCGGTGACGATCAGGCCTTGCGCCGAGCCCCAGGATCGTACGGGAAACCACGCTTCGATCACCCCGCTCGCCACCGGAAACAACGCCGCCTGGGCCGCCCCGAGAACCGATCGGCTCAGCAGCACCAGGCCCAGGATCACTCCGGTGGCGTGTCCCGCCGGCAGCAGCGCGATCGAAAGGGCCGCAAGCGTGCTGATGAGCCCAACGAGCGCGAGCGCGACCCGCGGCCCCAGCCACTGTCCGGCCAGCGCGCCCGGCACCTGGAGCGCGGTGTAGGCGATGAGAAAGGCATTCAGAAGCCATCCAAACTGGATGCGCGTCAGCCCGAGCTCCGGCAGCATGCGATCGGCCGCAATCGCAATGCCGGTGCGCTGCACGTAACCGAATATGGCAAGGCCAAAGAGCAGTGCGAAGACTGTCCAGCGAATACGCCAGTAGCCGCGCTGCGCGAACCCGGCGCCGCAGGGCTGCGGATCTCCCGTCTCCGAGTCGCTCATCCTATGCCGAAAGTGAGTGTCAAATCGAATGATGTGATGCTCGATATTCGCACAATGAATATACGACGGATGGATTGGAATCTCATGGTCGCGCTCGAGGCACTCCTGGAGGAGGTCAGCGTTGGCCATGCGGCGCATCGCGTCGGCCTGTCTCAGCCGGCCATGAGCCATGCTCTGCGTCGCTTGCGTACGCTGCTGGACGACCCGCTTCTGGTGCGAGTCGGGACCGCATGCACCTCACTACCCGCGGAGAAGCATTGCGCTACCCGGTCAAGGATCTGCTGTCTCGGGCGCGTGATCTGCTGGTCAGCGTACCCTTCGAGCCCGCTACCAGCACGCGGACCTTTCGCCTCACCCTGGCGGACAACGCAGCCGATCTATTGTTGCCGCCGCTGCTGCGGCATTTGCAGGCGCAGGCTCCGGGCGTATCCATTCGAGCCCAGACCGGCGGTCTCGGTGCGCTCGAGCCAGTCCAACTGGCACGTGCCGTTGACCTTGCGGTCTCGTGCGTTCCCGATCGCTTCAAGGGCTTCTACCAGCAGCGCCTCTTTGTCGATCGGGACGCCGTCGCGGTCCGGCGCGGTCATTCGCTGCTTGATCTCAGTCTCGACGCTGAGACTTTTCTGCGAGCCGCACATGTCGCGGTGGTGGGTCCTGAATTCGCCGAAGATCCGCTGGACACCCGGCTGCGCCGGGATGGTCGCAAGCGAAACGTGGTATTGAGCGTTCCCCAGTATCTGCAGGCTCTGCATGTCGTCGCGCAGTCGGACCTGCTCGCGGTCGTCCCCGAGCGGCTCGTCCGGGCGCGGGCCGAGGCTCTCGATCTCGAAGTCGTAGCGGTTCCGCTGGACGTTGGAACCTTTACCGAATATCTGCTGCACCCTGCGACGAGCCATGCGGATCCGGGATCCGCGTGGCTCAGAGGGGTAGTGCGGAACGTGGCCAGGTCCTTCGGGCCCCTGCTCAGCACGACAAAAGGAAATCCCCGGCTTGCGGATCCGCGCGACGGTGAAGACCACTCTCGCCGCGCGCGGCGGCATGCCCGGCGCCACGGCACGAGGCGGAATTCCAAATGACCGTCCGGCATGGTGATCGCCTTCCAGGCGCTTGACGGCCCTGAGACCCGCCGGATACCGCGAGGGCCGGAATCGCGCATCGCGAAAATCGGCCGACGCAGGCGCGCTCAGACTCCGGCGACGACTCGCATGTCGCGCACCGCCCCGCCGTCGAGCGCTCTCAGGGCAGCCTGGTACGCCGGGGTTTCATGAGCCGACATGGCCTGCTCGAGAGAGTCGAATTCCACCAACACCGTGCGCTCGAGCTGCCCGACTTCATAGGCTTTCACGGCCGTCCCACGCGCGAGCGCCCTGCCTCCGGCTGCTTCGATGGCTGGCCCCGCCAGCTTGGCGTAAGCCGCCAATTTGGCGGGATCCTTGATCTCACGGTAGCAGACGACCCAGTACGCCTTGGCCATGTAACACCTTGCTCGACTTCAGATAGTTGAGGCCTGGAGTCTAGCTGATCCGAGCGGTGCACACGGCACCGGACCGCAGCATGACCGGGAGCTTACCCGGGCCGGATCGTCATTCCGCACCAAGCGGTCCGCGATGGGCCGGGACGCCGCTACAACCGATCAGGAGGTTGCGTGAGAAGGTTACCTCTCCCGCGCGTGTACTGAGCCCTGCACGCCGCATCGTGATTGGAGTGGTAGGCTCCCGGGTTGGCGGCCCCGCCCTTTCGCCGGCGCTTGCTGTGCTGCGGAGACAACCGAATGGAACTTGTTACCTGGAGGAGTTTTCAGTCGGCCAGAGCGTGTCTGGCGCTCTTGCTCCTGGCCGCCTTACCCTGTCCGGGGCTCACGGCGAAGGAGGCCGGTGCCGCGCTCGGTCTCCACCTCACCGACTGCACTGTGGGCGCAAGCCAAGTCGCCGCCCGCTGCGGTACTTTCGTGGCGTACGAGGATCGCGCCGCTCGCTCGGGACGGACCACCGCCATTCCACTGATCGTGATCCCTGCGCGGCACCGCTCGAATCGGGCCGTGTTCTGGAATCCCGGCGGTCCCGGTGCGGGCGCGGTCGATTTTGCCGAGCGGATCGTCAACGGCGTGCTGGCCAAAGACCTGATGCAGCTGCACGACCGGTACGACCTCGTGCTGGCGAACAATCGCGGAGTGGGCGGAGCGGATACTCAGCAATGCGATCTCGCACCGGCGGACCATCCTGAGTACTACTTCCTGCAGTTGTGGCCCGACGCGCTGCTGAAATCCTGCCGCGACAGACTCGCCTCGAAAGCGAACCTCTCCCTGTACTCCTCGACCATTTCCGCCGACGATCTCGACGACATCCGGGCGGCCTTGAGCT
>Ga0134125_10011292_pt1 | contig 10008 bp, 6 predicted proteins | sample KB31751_FD_96464 | JGI IMG/M metagenome (GOLD analysis project Ga0134125, IMG submission 96464) | Terrestrial soil microbial communities with excess Nitrogen fertilizer from Kellogg Biological Station, Michigan, USA - KB3-175-1 | ecosystem: Environmental > Terrestrial > Soil > Unclassified ... | reverse complement strand
GAGATTTCGTCGGCTAATCCATGGTACGAGCGTTCGACAACGCCAGACTCATTGTCGCTGCGATCGCCGCGCGCACCGTATCCCGCCTCGACGGTGTCGAGCAGCGCGACGTTGGATGTAGACGAAGCTGCCATTCTCGACCGATGCCTTCGCTCCGCTGGTGGGTATTGGCTAAGGTACTACAAACCGGCGCTGGCACTGCGCGTCGGCCTCGATGCCGACGCGCAGTCCCTACCTCAAAGCGCGGTGGATGCTGGTCTGTCCTCAGTGTCCCTGACCCGCTGGCGTGCGCACAGTAAAGGAATCGGCGGCCGCAACGTCCGCGGACGAGTTGCCGACGTAAGCCTGGTAGTCGCCTTGCGCAACCGTCCAGTTCTGAGACTCCGTATCCCACGTTGCCAGCGGATGGTTCGTCGCCGCGGGGTCGATAAGAACTTGCACCTTCGTCTTCTCGCCCGGATTGAGCTTTACCTTGTTGAAGGCGACGAGCCGTTTCGGTGGCTCGCCCGTTGCGGGGGGCAATCCCATGTAGACCTGCGGGACTTCCGCGCCGGGTGTCGAGCCTGTGTTCTGCACGAAGAATTGGACCAGGATCGCGTGCTTGCCGTCCGAAACCTTCGGTGTCACTTCCAATTTGGAATCGCGAAAGTCGTGTACGAAAGACCGAACCCGAATGGGAAGAGCGGCTCGATCCCTTGCGCCTGGTACCAGCGATAGCCGGTTTGAAGACCTTCCGAGTAGTTGGCGGTTGGTATGCCGTCCACGCTCACCCCAGCGGTCATCGATAATGTCATTGACGGTGTTCCGGTTCGCTTCCTGATCGTTGCCCATGAAGTGCTTCGCCATGCCGATGATGCCGTGCGCTTGCATCGCACGGATGTACGGCACCGCCATCGCTCCCGCCAGCATCGGATCCTCTCCGAGATATTCGAAGTTGCGGCCACCTTGCGGCACGCGGGCCATGTCCATGCCGGGCCCTTCGATGACGTGCACGCCAACGTCGGTCGCTTCCGCGCCGACCAGATCGCCAAACGCCGCCGCTTGTGCCACATCGAACGATGCGGCCAATCCCAGGGAGGAAACGACGCCCGTCGCCGCTGCCGTCGGCGAGCAATCGCCCTGACCTACTCCGACGGACCGTTGCTGATACGGAAGGTCGGTATGCCGAGGCTCGGAATTACCGGGACATGGCGGCCGCCGTTTCGACACTGCGGCACTTCCGGAATGGGTCCGGATTGACCGTGAAGCTGTTCGATCTTCTGGTCGAGCGTCATTGCGCCCACCAGCAACTGCGCCCGCGTATCCGCCGCGAGCGTCGGATCCATCCAAGGCAGGCCCTGGGACAACGCAGCGTGCGACGAAAGCGCCAGGTTCATCCCGACCATCGCCACTCCTTGCTTTGAAGGGAAAGTGAGGCTGGCGCGGCGACCCGGCGGCGAGTACCCATCGCGCGGGTGCGCAGTCCTGGCGCTGTCAGGGACCTTTGCGCGATCGCATCTTCGCCTGCGGGCGAGGATTGCGAGGCCGCGAAGCGTTTTCCTTCCGAAACTCGCGCACGATTTTCAAGAGGCCGCGCAGCAGGGGCGATGCCTCGTTCCTCAGATACGCGCACTGGAGTTCCATCGAATCGTAAGCACGCACCTTCGATTCGAGTGGCCGGAAAACGAGCCCCGGCAGGCTCATCGCTTGCGCGGATGCGGCGACGATCTGGACGCCGAATCCATTCGCTGCCATGATGATTCCGGCGATCATGTCGCCCGCGGATTGGCTCGTGTTGGGCTCGAAGCCGTGAGCACGACAAAGATCGCGGACCCAGCTTCGGTGGCCAGGATCGCGCGCCATGATCATTGGCTCCCTTGCGAGCGCCTCGATTGGTATGAGCGCAAGGCTCGCCAGCGGATTGCTGTCGTGCAACGCCAGAACGAGCGGTTCCTGCGCGGCGATTTCAACGCATAAATCGGCGTCGGGCGGAAGATAGCGGTCGAACGTGATGAGGATCCGCCGCTGTCGCAGCGCGATCAGCTGAGCGGGTTGAGGCACGTTCAGAATCGTGACGTCGACATCGGCGCTGGCGCTCATGTAGCGGTGAAGGATCGCCGGCACGATGCTGATGACGCCCGAACCGAACGCGCCGACGTCGAGTCGTCCGACCGCCCCCCTTCCGGCCCGTCGCGCGCGATCCGTTGCATAAGCGATGAGGTCGTCGACCTGATGCGCCCTCGCGAGTAACTCTTCTGCCGCAGGCGTGAGGTTCACGCCGAAGTGCGTCCGCTCGAAAAGCAGCACGCCGAGCTCGGCTTCGAGCATCTTGATCTGCCGCGTGATCGGCGGCTGCGACACGTGAAGACGCGCTGCGGCGCGCCCGAAATTGCGTTCTTCCGCAACGGCCACGAAGTACCGCAACTGCCGGAGGTCCATGGTTGTTCCCCATACCGAATCGGCATCGACGTCACCGAAAAAAGGTATTGGACGACGCTCTCGGGATCGCCGAGATTAGCGCAGAACTGCGTGCCCGCGTGTGCAACCATTGTCGTCGCGCGGACCACGCTGTTCTCGTCATCTCCGCCTTTCATATCTTCGCATTGGAAAACGGCACGCAACCGCTCGCCGTATCTCAGGAGGGTCGTTCATGAGAACCCGCGACGAAATACTTCGCCGCCCAGCGTCACCGCTCTTGCTTGCTGCCGCAGCTGCGGCCTCCCTCGCCGTAATGCCGCCTTCTGCATCGGCGGCGACGACCGACGTGCCGACCGTGCGAGCGCAGATCGTTCCGCAAACGATCAACATGGCTGCACCCGGCGGCATGGTCAACGTCGAGCTCACGGAAGCGTCCGGGAATCTGTCCGCGTGCAAGGTGAGCGATGTCCATATCGGACCCGCTTCGCCGGTCACGCTTGCTCCCTCCGCGGGCGGACGCAAATACCTCGCGAGCTTCAACAAGAGCGATCTTTCCTGGCTGCCAGCTTTCGACTCCGGCGTCGTGGTCGTTACGGGATCGATTCAATGTCCGGGGACGACCAGCAGCATGATCGCAAGCGCGACGGTCAGCATCATGAAACAGACCGCGGTGCAGGCAACCGTAAAGCCGATCATTGCGATTGGAAAGAACCGCTTCAAGGATTTGAACGGCAACGGCAAGCTCGACCCTTACGAGGATTGGCGGCTGCCGGTCGCGCAACGCGTCGACGACCTCCTTTCCCGCATGACGATGCCGGAAAAAGCGGGCCTGATGCAGATCACGTCGTTCAATGCCAACAATAACCTGGACTACATTCAGAATCGCCAGATTCACTACTTGATCCTGCGGGGAGGATTCGCAACGGCCGGCGCCGCCGCGTCGTCGCTGAACGATTGGCAGAAGATTGCTGAAGGAACCCGACTCGGCATTCCGCTCGTGATCACGTCCAACCCGCTCAACAATCTCGGCGGGGGCAACGCGGTGTTCGAGCCGGGTGGCGGTCCTGGCCTGTTCTCGGTCTGGCCGGGCACGCTCGGCATGGCGGCGACGAACGACCCGCAGCTGGTCCAGGATTTTGCAGCGATCGCGCAAAGCGAATGGCGCGCAACCGGCATCCGCAAGATGTACGGTTACCAGGTCGACGTGGCCACCGAGCCGCGGTGGACGCGCAATCGAACGACGTTCGGCGAAGGCCCGCAGCTCAGTGCGTCGATCACGCGGGATATCGTGCTTGGCTTCCAGGGCCAACGACTCGGCGCCGATTCAGTGGCCGAGACGATCAAGCACTTTCCGGGTCATGGACCGGAACCCAATGGTCTCGATGCACACAATGCCGAGGGCCAGTGGACCATCTACCCGACCCCCGGCAGCTTGTTCGCGTACCACATCGTGCCCTTCCAGGCGGCGGTGGATGCGGGGACCAGCGCCATCATGTCGTACTACCCCCGGCCCGACAACTCGCGCAGCGGCGTGCAGCTTCCGAGCGACTGGTGGCAATCGCCGACCGAGCAGTTCGAGGAAGTCGGCGCCGCCTTCAACAAGACGCTCATCACGACGCTGCTGCGGGGCTACATGGGCTTCAAGGGCTACGTGAACACCGACTCTGGCGTGCTCGGTGGGACGGGTTGGGGCGTCGAGTCGCTCACCGTGCCCGAACGCTTTGCGAAGGGCGTCAAGGCTGGCGCGAGCATCTTCTCGGATAACAACGACCCGAGCGGTCTCATTGCCGCGGTGAATCAAGGCTTGCTGACCGAAGCGGACTTGAATCCGTCGGTGCGCTTGCTATTGACCGAAATATTCAAGCTCGGTCTATTCGAGGATCCCTACGTCGATCCCGCCCAGGCTCAGGCGATCGCAAGGGCTCCTGCATGGCAGCAGGTGGCAGATGAAGCGCACCGGGAATCGCTCGTCCTGATGCGCAACGATCACCAGGTGCTGCCGATCACGAACCCGGTGAACCTCTATGTCGAAGTCTTCACGGCCGGTAGTGGTGCCGCATCCCAGACGGCCGCCCTGAAGGCGTTGTTCGCCAACGATCCGGTCGTGCACGTCGTGGACGACCTCTCGCAGGCGAACGCGGCACTGCTATGGCTGCAACCGTCCCAGGTCGAGCTTCCCGACAAGTCGAGAATCGATATTGCATTGTCGACCAACACCGGCATCGACGTGGCCAAGGTCCAGCAGATCGAGGCAGCGGTGCCCACGGTGCTCGCGATCAACTTCGCGACCGCTTGGGTCATCAACAACGTGGAACCTCAAGCCGCTGCCGTCATCGGCACCTATGACGTCGAAGCGCAAGCGTTGATCGATCTGGTACGCGGACGCTTTCAGCCGAGAGGAAAACTGGTCATGTCGATTCCGGCGAATCAGGCAGCGATCGACAACAACGCGACCGACGTTCCGGGCTATCTGGAGGCTTTCGACTATTCCTACAAGAATGCCGCAAACGATCACTACATCTTCGGCTTCGGGAAGGACGGCTTCTGAAACCGACGCCCGACGTTAGTCGATCGATACACGGCGCAATGCACGAGGGCCTGGCGAACACGCCAGGCCCTTTTTTCTCGATCTTGCCTTCAGTCACCGGGTCCATTCTTCGGGCCCGGTGGCTGGTAGCCGTCAAAACCGGGCGCCGTTCGACCAAACGCCTGGCCGGTGGTCGCGAACCGCGCCGAACCGACGAGACCGTTGCACCACTGGTCGCCAAGCTGCACGGGCTTGCCGTTCACGAAGCGGATCTCCATCAACTTCTCGCTATAAACGAACTCCCCGTTTTCATCGACGAGGCGGCCCACTTCCTTGAGGCTCTTCGTGTCGAACACGGTGCCCGACGCGGGATACATCCGCGTTCCGTCGATGCTGCAGGCAATCCAGCCTGACGGACCATGGTCCTGGATCTTGGCCCGCAAAGTCGGCTTGTCGGCGCCGTTCATGTTGTAAACAAATAGGGAGTTGTCCGATGCGCTCGGAAACCAGATGGCGGTCTCGTCATGGGTAAGGGCGAGACCGTGCACGCAGGTCCCGTGAGCTCCCTGGCTTGTTTGGCAAGGGGGCGTGCCCGGGGCATCGAGGCGATAAAGGATCTGCCCGGTCGTGAGATCGGCGGCCGTAAAGCCGAGAAACCCATTATTGTTCGCGTAAACGCGCGTCCAGTCGCCGTTGACAACGTATGGGCGATTCCGGTTGAAAAACGGACCGATTTCGCGAATCTCTTCGTGCGTCCGCGTGTCGTACAGGTACAAAATATTGTTGGCAGGGGAAAGAAGAACCTGATCGCCGCGCGGTGACATCTGCGTGTTGTGCGCACGAACCGGGAATTCCCGTATCGGGTCGATCAGCGTTCCGTTGTAGGCACTCGCGACATACCACACCGCCGTACGGTTCCCCGCGAGCCAGAGGGTATCTCCAAAGGGTGAAACAACGCCACGGTCGCAGCACCCACCGTCGTATACCTGCTGCCACGCGATTTGGCTCGTCGCGAGGTCAACCGCGATGAGGCGGTCCGTGATCATCGGGTAGATCAATCCCGTCTGGATGCTGGCGTCGATGCCCTTGCAATTAGCCGGCTCCCCGCCTCCGGGGCCTTCCGGCAGTTGGATGCGTTCGACGAACTTGTAACCCTGGTCGACGTTGAAGACGACGAGCCCTTGGCCGCCTTTCGTTTGGTCACCTTCAATATTGCCGGGAAGACACACGTACAGGTAGAGGCCGTCCTTGGGCGGCGTCTGTCCCGAGGCCGCCGGAACGAACGTCGCGCAAAGCGTTGTCGCAACGGCCATCACTGCTGCGGTCAAGTAACGCAGCGCTCCTGATTTCCACGCTATGCGTCGGCGCGAATCGTTGGTTGTGAGCATGTAACCTCCTCCTACCGGTTGGATTTCTTTGGGTCCGATGCGGCCCCCAGTCCGGGCCGGCAACTCATGCAACGCTACCCTCGTCGCCTGACGCTCGCAAGAGGAACTGCGGTGGCTTATGCACTATAAAATTCGGCTGCAACGTACCGCTGGTGCCACGGTCTCGAGACGCACACCTTTATGGAGGACGCGACTGCGTGGTCACGACAACAGTGATGCGCACCGTCTACGAGCTCGGCCCCTTCCGGCTGGACCCCGAAGCACGCGTGCTGACTCACGACGGTGTCGCCACGTCGCTCGGAGCGCGCGGCGTCGCCGTACTGACCGCACTGGTCAGCCAGCCCAACACCTATGTGCACAAGGCCGCCATCATCGACGCCGCATGGCCGGGCTCCGTGGTCGAGGAGGCCAATCTCGCGGTACAGATCTCGGCCATTCGACGCGCACTCGCCCTGGTGCCGGGTGGTGAGGGCTGGGTCGAAACGCTCGCGCGCCGCGGCTACCGCTTCGTCGGCCCGGTGGTTGAAATCAATGGCAGTCGTTCGCCCCCCGCGATCGCCGGCCGGCAGCGCACCAATCTGCCGCAGTCGTTGCAGTCGTTCATCGGACGCGAGCGGGAACTGGCCGAGATCAAGCAGCTATTGCACGGGATCCGGTTACTGACGCTGACGGGGACCGGCGGCATCGGCAAGACGCGTCTGGCGTTGCAGACGGCCGGGGAGGTTCGCAATGCCTATCGGGACGGGGTCTGGTTCGTTGACCTGGCTCCGCTGGCCGATCCGGGATTGGTGTCCACTGCGCTTGCGCAGGTATTGGGGGTGAAGGAGTCCACCGGGCAACCATTGGTCAAGACGCTGAGCGACCATCTGCGGCCGCTCGAAGTCCTGGTCGTGCTCGACAACTGCGAGCATGTACGCGACGCTTGTGCCCGCCTGGCGGAGACCCTGCTTCGCGAGTCCGCTGGGCTAACCTTTGTCGCCACCAGCCGGGAGCCGCTGCGCATCGGCGCCGAGCGCACCTATCCGCTCGGCGCGCTGCCATTGCCCGATCCGCAGGGGGACGCGCAGAGCATTGCCCGATCGGATTCGGTCCGGCTGTTTGTCGACCGCGCACGTCAGCACCGACCAGGCTTCGATCTACGGGATCAACGTGCTCGTGCGGTAGCGGAAATCTGTGTCCGGCTCGACGGTATTCCGCTTGCGCTGGAACTCGCTGCGGCCCGCATGGCGGTGTTGCCGGTCGAGCAGATCGTGCGTTTGCTGGACCAACGCTTCCGGCTGTTGGCGAGCGGCAGCCGCAGCGATCTTCCGCGACACCAGACGCTGCGCGCCTTGCTCGACTGGAGCTACGAACTTCTCGACGAAGCGGAGCGACAATTCTTCGCGCGGCTGTCGGTATTCGCCGGTGGCTGGACGATTGCCGCGGCGGAGGCCATCGGTGAGGGCGAGGTCATTGCGAAGGACGACGCGGTTTACCTCCTGATCGCGCTGGTCGAGAAGTCGCTGGTGGTCGCCAACGACGACGGCGACCGCTACCGGATGCTGGAGACGGTGCGCGAATATGCGCGCGAGAAGCTCGTGATCATTGGGGACGCGAATGCGGTGCGGGAGCGACATCGCGACTTTTTCCTCGCGCTGGCCGTGAATGCAGAACCGAATCTGGCGGGTCCGGAACAAGCCACCTGGCTGCAGCGCCTGGAAGACGAGCACGACAATCTTCGATCGGCGCTGGAGTATTGCCTTGTGGCGGTATCGGGATCCAACGCGGGACTTCGACTCTGCCATGCGCTGCATTGGTTCTGGATCATGCGCGGATATCGCGCAGAAGGTCTCCATTGGTGCGTGCGCGTATTGGGCATCGAAGGAATCGACAAGCGTACGCCGGAACGCGCGATGGCACTTGAAGCGGCCGGGATCCTGGCTTTTCATCTGGGTGATCTTTCCGCGGCTCGTGCCTACCACGAAGACAGCCTTGCGATGGCGCGTGAACTGGACGACGGGACCGTCATGGCCCGTGCCGCCGTTTCCCTGGGCAATTTGCATTTATGCCAAGGGTCCCCGAACGCCGCCGGGATCCTGTACGAGGAGGCGCTGGCAATCTCGCGCAAGCTGGAAGACCCATGGCTGATTCAACGATCGTTGAACGGCTTGGGAAATCTCGCTATCGATACCGGCGACTATCCGGTCGCCAAGTCCCTTTTCGAGGAGAGCCTCGCAATCGCTCGGGAACGGGCCGACCGTGTACGCATCGCCATTTTGCTGAACAACCTGGGCTGCGTAACCTTTCTGCAACGCCAATATTCGGCAGCGCGCGCGCTGCATGAAGAAAGTCTCGCGATTCGTCGCGAGCTCAAGGATTCGGGCGGAATCGCTTACTCGCTCAGTGGCCTCGGAGATGTCGCCCTCGAAGAGGGCGACTACGGGGCTGCCGGCACGTGCTTCGGCGATGCCCTCTCGATCCGGCGCGAGCTCGGCGACAAGATGGGCATTGCTGAGTTACTGGAGAAGCAGGCTGCGGTGATGGCTGCGGTCGGGAAGGTTCTTCACGCTGCGCGCATCGCCGGCGCCGCCGAACGACTGCGGGAAGGGATCGGTTGCCCGCTGACGCCAGGCGAACGGATCGCTCACGACCGGCATATGGCCGCGGCTCGCGCAGCTCTCGGAGATGACGCTGCATTCAACCGGGCCTGGAACGATGGTCGCGCCCTGTCGCTCGAGCAAGCGATCGAGAATTCGTTGCAGCCGCCGTCGAGGGTGGATGGGAAATGATGATCGACAGCCTGGCGGTCGCCCCAACCACCTCATGCGCTCGTGGGTCACGGGGCTCGAACGAGGTTTCGCCGTAAAAGTGATCGAGAACCGTCACGTCGATGCTTGCGCTCATCGCGGTCCGGGGTTACACGGGACGAAGCTCAGCGGCTTCATGTCCTGCGGGTTGCTCACGTCAGGAAGGTGGGCTACTGGAAGCCGGCTAAGCAGCCATCACGTATAAAGCCGGTCTACGAATCCGTTTCGCTCAAGCTCATCGATCAAGGATGAATCAGCAATATCCGATTCTTTCAGCGACATCGCCGCTGGGTATTTCGTCACGAGAAACTCGCGCAATGCCTGCATCTCGGGAAACGAGGGGCGCGGCACCTTCTGAAATACAGGCACATGAAATTCGTAGACTTCCTCGGCCGCCTTTCGATCTTCGATTTTGACGTAGCGTTGTAGCAAAGGCACCACGATGTCCGGTCGCGTCTTGAAAAGATGGACGGTTTCGATGAAACCTTCCATGACCCTCGCCACGAGATCGCGGTTGGATGCGATGAGCTTTCGCGTAGTCGCAAATATCGACGGCGTGTCGAACGAAGACATCGGAAAGGCATTCCAACCGTAGCGAATCTCCCCGGTGAAGCGTAGATCGACCGGCAACGCGCCCGCGTCGATCTCTCCGGCCGCCAATGCATCATAGATCCGCTCGAACTTGACCAGCGGAAGATAGACTGCGCTTGCACCTGCTTTCTCAATCGTGAGCCGCGTCGCTACGCTCGTCTGCCCCCTCTCGGTCAGCACGCCGACCTTCTTGCCGTTTAGCTGTCCTAGCTGAGTGATTTCCTTCCGGGTCATGACGAAGGACATCGGAAAGATGGATGTCGGCTGCGCGATGATCACTACATCGTGGCCTTTGAGGACTTCTTCGGCGACCGGAACG
>Ga0134125_10011290_pt1 | contig 10010 bp, 4 predicted proteins | sample KB31751_FD_96464 | JGI IMG/M metagenome (GOLD analysis project Ga0134125, IMG submission 96464) | Terrestrial soil microbial communities with excess Nitrogen fertilizer from Kellogg Biological Station, Michigan, USA - KB3-175-1 | ecosystem: Environmental > Terrestrial > Soil > Unclassified ... | reverse complement strand
CTTGGTGTTGACGTGTGCACGGTAACCCGCTTGCTCAGCCCGGAGGCGGCGCACGCCGAGCGGCAGGCAGCGTGTAGCACGGTCTGACCGATCTGATGCTCGCCGTCACGACCGGGGAATAGCCAATGCGCCGGCCGGGTCAGCCATGGCGCGATACATGCAGGTCGCAACCAGCATCATCCGCACCACGCTGAGCCCGCTCGATCGGCTCCACTCGGAAGTCACGCCGCCGCACTGAGCGCATCCGATGCGTCCCGCGCTGGAGGTGGCGGGCGCGTTCCGCCGCCATCCTCCAGCGCGACCCGTCTGCGAAGCAGCGATGGCAGAGCCGATCAAGGGGGCGAGGCGCTTGCGATTTGGTGGTCGAGGAAGGGCTGTCGTGTCGCAAAGCGGCCCGACGGTTCAAGGTGGGCGTATCGAGCGTGATCCGCTGGTGTGCCCAACTCCGGCAAACTGGGGACGTGACCCCGCGCAAACGGGACGGCGGCCGGCTGTCGGGCCGGATCGAAGCGGAGGCGGCGCTCATTCTGGAGCGGGTTGCGGCCAAGCGGGACATCACGCTGAAGGAGCTGAAGGCGGAGTTGGCCGAGCGCGGAGTACGGGTCAGCATCGGCGCGTTGTGGCGCTTTTTCGCCCGGCGGCAGATCACGCTGAAAAAAGACGGTCCGTGCCGCCGAGCAGGATCGTCCCGACGTCCCGGCCCGGCGCAGCAGTGGCGCAACCTGCTCGGCCATCTCGGCCCTCGGCCGCTGATCTGCATCGACGAGACCGGCGCCAGTACCAAGATGGCGCGCTTATTCGGGCGCGCCGCCGCAAGGGCACTGGAGACGACTACGTTCACAGTCGGGCTGCGCATGGACGGACTGGTCGCGCCGATGTTGCTGGATGGCCCGACGGATGGGGCGGCGTTCCTGGCCTATGTCCGGCAGATGCTGGTGCCGGCACTGCGACCGGGCAACACCGCTATCCGCAACACCGCTATCATGGACAACCTGCGCGCCCACAAAATGGCGGGGGTGCGTGAGGCCATCGAAGCGGCCGGTGCGGGGCTGCTCTACTTGCCATCCTACTCGCCCGACCTGAACCCGACCGAAATGGTGTTCGCGAAGCTAAGGTCCTGCGCACGATGGCGGCACGCACCCTCGACACGCTTTGGCAGGCCATCGCCGACGTGCTCGCCCAGTTCACGCCAGAGGAGTGCGCCAACTACTTCGCCACGGGAGGCTATGCACCAAGACGAGCGGAAAACTCCAGGTAGGCGGCGATGCTTGTTCTGCTCGCCCTGGCGCATGCCAGCACGATGCGGGCGCGAAGCACCAGCGCCTGCCTCGTGTTTCGCCGCGGCCCTGTCACCTTCACCTCTAACCGCCCGACCACACATTCGGCCGCTTCGGTCAAATGAGCGGATCCTCGGATCCTCGCGCTGAGTTCGAGCTGTTACAAGGACCAACTTAGAAACCGGGACACAATAGCTGATGATGGGACCGCTCATGCGTGGGCTGCCACGTTTACCTGGACCTAAGGCCAGGCTTGTGAACGGACAGTAGAGGCCATGTCCCATACGTGCCAAAATGGGCCGGGGTGGAGAGAGGGTGTCGATGCGCTGGACAGCGGCTACATTGGCGCTTTTCGGGGTGCTGGGAACGGGCTTAGCCGCATGCACGACGCCCCCGGCCATGGTCGCGGTGCCGGCCCCTTTCCCACCGGCGGCACCTTCACCCCCGCCCACCCGTCCGGTGCCCGCTCCGCCCTTGGCTTCGAACTGGAGCTTCGATCGGGCTGCGTGTCGCGCGAAGGCCAGTAGCCCCGGCTTGTCGCTCGAGGTGACCACGTCAGGCACTGAACTGAAGCTCACCGTTCAGAGCGTAGGCCGCCTCTCACTACGCGCGAACACGCGCGTGCCAATTGCTTTTACCGGCCGCTCTGGGAATTGGACCCTCGCCGGCCATGTGGCTGATGGACGGCGGATTGTCTCGGTCAGCCCGATGGACGAGGACGCGGTCAGTCGCGCCCTCGTCCTGCTTTCGGGTGGCACCATCCGCCTCGGCGGTAGCCGCTCTGGCTTATCCAGTTTGCTGATACCAGATGCCGGACAGCCTGGTCGGAGTTGGTTCGACTGCGTCAAACAGCGACTTTTCCCCTGACGGAACGGTCACGTCCGTCATGTGTGGACGGCCTGTTTGCGCGGCACGCGGCCGCTGGCCCTGATGAAGTCCGCGGATCGGATCCTAAATCAACGTGTCGCGCTCGAGGCGCTTGAGGGACGGCAGGTTGTTCCCATCCCCGGTCTCACCGGTTCCTCATCAACTCTCATCACCCTTGGCCTCGGCCCCGGGTTACCTGTCCTCGCGACCGATCTCGTCAGGCAACCGCGGCAAGGGCCGGGGCTCCATAGTCCTGTCCGCGTGTCAGCATCGCCCTTACAATGCGCGCGGTCTCGTTCGCCAGCACACCGATACGACCCGAGTTGGCTTATGCTCAAGCAGCCTGGTCGCCCAGAGTTTGCTGGACGTTTCCTAGCGGGCCACCCGAATGACCGACGTTGCCCCAACGACGAGCAAGCGCCGCAGCTAGCTGTCGTTCTGCTTGCTGATGCCGCCGAGCTTCTCCTTGCCGCCGCTGCTGTGCGCCTTCGGAGTCACACCCAGCCATGCCGCGAACTGTCGACCCTATCGAAAGATGGACGCATTCGACACGGTCGCCACGATGGCGCTCGCTGTGATCGGCCGGATCCGGGCATCCGGGCAAGTCGGCGGCTGAGGGACGGTCGCCCGGTTTCCGTAAAGGATTTGTTAACTATTTAGGGCTCATTAACCTCTGAGGCCCTGATCGAGGGCCCTGATGAGGGAGGCCCAAAATGAGCCACAACGGCACGCGATCAATGGCCAGTTCGGCCCTCAGACGCTTCGGCCTGATTGGGAGTCTGCTACTCGCCCTATCGTTGCCGCTATTTTGGTTGGCATGGGACGCAGAAATCACGCGAGATCAGGCCGCTATGACCGTTCAATCGGCCGCGGATCAAATCCAAGCCGGCATACGCGAGCAACTCGGGCGCTTCGAGCGAGCGACGGCCGGTTTGCGTGCACAGGATGTACAAGGCGATACCACTCTGCTGACCGCCCGGTTGCTACGCATGGAGCCGATCGTCGCTCCTGCCTCTGGGTTGTCCGTGGTGAGCGTGCGCGGCGTCCAGATCGCCTCCACCCTCCCCAGCAGCTCAAACGCGGCTGCGCCGGCGTGGCTAGCGCGAGCGTTGGCCGTGCCTAGAACGCGTGAACCGCTTATTATCAGCCCCGACCCAACCTCGGATGGTCAAAGCTGGGTGTTGGTCCGCCGCATTGATGACGGACAGGGCGCCACGCTTGCCGTAGCAGCAGCTTCTCTTCCAACGCAGGTCTTGAGAGCTGTGACTATGCCGACCGTCGGTCGCGCCTCATTTCTGGCCTACACGATAAGCGATGGGACCGGCGTCGACCTGGTCCGTATCCCTCCCGAGCAGCTTGACGAACTCGAGCCTCTTCGCGCCTTCAAATCCTGGATTCGAGCAACCTGGCTTTCGCCCCAGACGGCAAGTTTTACGCTCAACAACCTACATTGGACTGTAACGGCGGATCCCGCTGCCCTGCTTGGGATGCGGGCAGACCAGATCACCCATCACGGCCAGATTGCGATCGGTCTGGCGATAGCTCTGGGCGTTCTCGGGACCTTGCTCACGTTCTTCGCACGCCGCGGGACGGTACCGCCTTATGCGAGCGAGATGGGAGCGGAACCCAGCGTTCCTGCCTCGAGCGTCGAAATAGAAGCCGACGGGCTGCGTCGGAAACTTGGAGATCTGGCCCAGGAGCGCGATCGCGTGCTGGCCGCGATCGGTCACGATGTTCGAACACCGATCAATTCCATTCTCGGCATCTGCGCCCTGTTGTCGGATGGCGATCTCGACGACGGTCAACGCAAATGGCTGCAGAGGATCCGGGCAAGCTGCGAGGCGCTGCTCGCCATGTTGAATGGTATGCTGGAGATCGCGGCGGCCCGCGTAGATGGTGCCGAGCTGCACAAGGAGGCTGTCGATCTCGCTAGTCTGATCGAGGAGGTCGGCGAGGTGCTCCGGCCACAGGCGCACGACAAAGGGCTGGAACTTAGGGTTGCAATAGAGGCAAGCGTTTTGGGGGCCTGGAACACCGACCCGACTCGACTTCGACAGGTTCTGTTCAATCTGGCCGGCAATGCGGTCAAATACACAATGCAGGGATCGATCGAGATCCATGCGCGCGCATCCGTCGATGAGGCGGGGCAAGGAATGCTCGAACTGCGAGTGTCCGACACCGGACCCGGTATTGCTGAGAATGAACAGGAGCTGATCTTCGAACAATTCCGGCGTGGCCGGGACGAGGTCTCCCGCGGTCAAGAGGGACTTGGCCTTGGGTTGGCCCTCTGCCGCGAAATCGCTGCACTGCTCGACGGCAGCCTCGCCGTAGAGAGCACGCTCTCTGTCGGCAGTGTGTTCACGTTTAAAATGCCGATTGAGCAAATCCAGCTATCTCGTCCTCGAGGAGCCCCACTTGCGGGCCGCACGGCGTTGGTGGTCGGACTCTCGGAGGGACTTCGGCGTCGAGTTGCCGCGCATCTCGAGAGCATCGGGTTCGACGTCGAGACGACGGGTGATGGCTTCATGGCGCTTGGGGCAGCGGAGCGCGTCGCTTATCAGCACGGGAATTTAGACCTGATCGTTCTCGATGCTACGCTCGTAGGCCTGCCTGCGGACGTGCTGCTGGTTCGGCTGCAGGCAAATCGAGCGTTTGAACGCTTGCGCACCGTGTTGGTTTGCAACGGCCCGGTAGTTGGTTCGGTGGAAGGACGCGCCGACCTCGTCGTGTCACACCCGGTCGAAGCCAGCGATCTGGATCGTGCGGTGGGATCGCTATTCGAGACGTCGTCACCGCTACACGATGTGTGCCCTCGGGCGCCGGCCTCGCCGAAGAAGCGCGTCCTGGTGGTTGAAGATAACCGAATCAATCAGGCCTTGTTCTTAGATGTCCTTAATCGCTCAAATTTCTCGGCGTTTGCGGCCAGCAGTGGCGAGGAGGCAGTCCTGGCAGCCGAGCGTGGCGGGTTCGATGTCATCCTTATGGATGTGCAGATGCCTGGGATCGACGGTGCGGAAGCAACCCGGCGCATTCGCGCCATGCATGCGGAAGGCCGGATTCCGATCGTGGGCCTGACCGCGCACTCCGGCACGCTTATGCGCAAGAGATGCATAGACGCCGGCATGGATCTTGTCTTGCATAAGCCGGTTGACCTCTCACGTTTGCCGCTGCGGATACGCGAGGTGATCGATGCCGCCTCTTCGGCCAGCAGCGATCCCGTCGAGGATGCTCTAGATCACGACTACACTCTCGACATCGCCGACGAGTACGTCGAAGTCCTAATAGCCGAGATCGGGATCGAACGCGGTCGTACCTGCATAACAGCGTTCCTGGCTGACACTGCAATTCATATTCCGTCGCTGATTCAGCAAGCAGAAACCGAAGATTGGCAAGCATTGGCCAACCTGTCCCATAATTTGGCCGGAGCCGCCGGCACCCTTGGCGCAACAGCCTTGACGGATGCTCTTCTGATGCTAGAGGACTGCGCCCGGTTGAAAGACAAGACTGGGCTGCACTCCGCCCTCAAGGAGGTCGAGGCGGTATGGAATAGAACTCGGATCGGGCTGCGCCAAAGATTTGATGTCCTTTCAGACAAGCGCGGTGGAACTCTGAAGAAGGTGGCCTAGCGGCGCTGAACTCACCCGCACCTATAGATCACACGCAACCTGTATACGAATCGCGGATATTGCGATTCCTTCCTACTAAGAAGGCCTACGCGATGACAATTACAATTGCGGCCATGGACGCAAACCGCGTGTTCCAGCGCGACGTCGACAGCGGCAATCCCTCTGGCTTCGGGACAACCTACAATAAAGGCTGGGGAGAGGTCGATCTCGCCATCTCTTCCACCGCGCCAGAGTCTTCCGTAAGAATACGGCTGAGGGACAGTAATACGCCAAATCGTGTGATTCAGGATTGGGTGGACATCCCTCAAACCCTTCTGAAGGGCTCGAATACACTCAAACTGAATATTCCCGCTAGCCTGGACAGCTACGTGGTAGATATTGCGGCCGGGTCGGCCTCCAGCTACGCGAGCACAAGCCCGTTCTCAGTCGGAAATGTGGACGTGGCGGCAGGTCAGTCCAAGGCCACGGTCTTCTTTTACCCATATGAGTATACGAATGCCGACGCCCCGGCGATCTCGTCAATGGTCCCTTTTGACTCCCGAGGACGGGTATTTGCTCCAGCAAACTCAAGCAAGTTTCCCCAGGACTGGCTTCCGGCGGGCGACAGCAGTACGCCCGGGGGCGCGTACGTCAGCACTTTCGCAGCTGAGTATCTGCGCCTTCGTATGCAGCAGACGGGGGTGGCCTGTGCTCTGATTGGTGCGGTGGCAAACGGGTCATCGATTGCGCAATGGGATCCTAAGCACAGCTATTTCGCGCAACTGGCGCAAGTCATTCAACACGCAGGTAACAAGTTTAACACGTTTATATGGTGTCAAGGTGACTCTGACGAGAATCCGTCGGGGATCTCGACCTACGGGCAGTCCCTAACGAGTATCCTCGACGCACTTTCTAGACTCGACGCTCAGCCAATGAAGACCGTCCTGTTCGACTACACGTGGAGAGGCGGGGATCTTGCCAGGTATTCGAATGAAATGTATCAGGTGAAAGAACAGCTTGCTGCCTCCCGTGATGATACCGTCTACGATAGGGCCTTAAGCTCGACCGGCTATTTCCGAGGTCATCCCAGCATGCCGAGCCGGATCCGCGCGGCGCGAGACGTCTTTCGAACGATCGAAACACAGGAGACCAGCTCGGCGGATCGAGGCCCTTCGCTGACTGGGCAGGGCGTCCGCCACGGGCGAACCATAGACCTCCAAGTCCATCAGGATCTCGGGTCCGTGCTCACCGGAACGATGGAGCTTGAGACCAGCCAAACCTCAATTACCTACAGCCCGGCAACCGCGTTCCAGCTGACGAGCCAGTTCAGCGTCTTCAGGGCAGGCTCGACGGACTGGGCCCTTCGCCTGAACATTGCATCCGTAGAGCTCATAAGCCCTACCGATATACGCATCACCCTGGTCGACGATCCCGGAGGCGATGTCGATGTTTATTATCGAGTCGATGAAGACTCTTACGCCCTTGCGGGCAAGGCCGCGAACGCGGCTGCGATAATACGAGATGACGTCATTGATAATGACGGAATACCCTATGGCCGCGAACTCAGGGCAGACTTAAGTCCAATCCGGGTGCAGGAGTCACCGACTAGTCTTGTCGTCGTCGAGCGGCCGGACAGTGCTCCTTATGAGATTGGCGCCGACTTGCCCTTATCGCTTACGTCCTCTTCGCGGCCCGGCAAAGGGCTCACACTGAACATGTCTCAGGACAGCACAGGAGGAAATTCACAGTTCAAGATCAGTATTGACGGCAAGTCCCTTGACGGAGTCTACACAGTCAGTGCATCCCGCGCCGGCGGCCAATCAAATTCGTTCCTGGTCCCGGCAGACCTGGCGGCCGGCTCTCATTCTGTCAGCATCACCTACGTTAACGCTCCGGCGTCCAGCACCCGGCAGATGTATCTCGACAGCGCATACATCAACGGTGAAAAGATAGCCCAAAACCAACTCGTCTGGTACGGAAACGGTGCTCTTGGGTTCTCGTTTATCGCGTCGGCCGCTGCTGTGATTCCTCTAAGCGGTCTCGTCCTCGGGGTCTCGGAGGACGCTTACAAGGGCGACGCCCAGTTTACGGTCAGTGTGGATGGCCTTCCGCTTGGTAGCGACTTATACACCGTTAACGCGTCACACAAGGATGGCCAGAGTCAGCAGGTGGTAATTGGCACTACACTGGCCCCGGGTGTGCATCAGATCGCGATCACTTACACGAACGACTTGGTTGACTCCGGAGGAAACCGGAATCTCTACCTCGACGGGGCGTGGTATAATGGCCAGGCGCTTGCGGGTGCTCGGGCATCATTGCCTTACGCGCAAGAGACGGCGGTATTCACAGCTTCGACCCAAGCAGTTGTAAGCGTTATCAGCCTTCCAACTAACGGCCGGTTGTCGGTGAACGGTACGCCTGTGTTCGCCGGGCAAGCCATTCCCCTTGCCGACCTTCCCCACGTTTTATTTACACCGAACGTTGGAAGCGCTGGAAAGGTCTCCACCTTTGTCTATCAGGAGGTCGATGTCTCGGGGCAGGTTGCGACCCATACCATCAATGTCGGGGTTGCCGCCTCTAATTGCGCCCCCATCGCGCTTTCCGAGCGTCTGATGGTTGTCGCGAACGGCGGAACCAATGATCTCGGTCTCGGAACGCCATTGGATCCAACATATGGTCCAGAGGACCTCAGCGTGACTGTACGAGAGGTGCCCTCAAACGGAGCGGTGACCCTCAGTAACGGGCTTCCTGTTTCGCCAGGGACCATACTCAAGGGCTCCGAGATAGCAGGATTGCGCTTCACCCCCACCAAGGGCAGCGTTGGCGACAACTCGACATTCTTGTATTCGGTTACAAACCCAATTGGATGGAGCACGGAGGCGGCAGTAGCGATCGAGACGGGAGATAGAACAGGAGGTCCCATCGCCTCAAGTTCACGTCTCATAGTCGAGAAGACCGGTGCTGCTGTTGATCTCGGACTCTACACCCCGGCAGATCCTGATTACTCTCCATCCGAACTGATAATCACGACAGTGTCGTTGCCGAGCAATGGATCGGTCGTGCTTGAGGATGGTGCCCCCGTGTCAGTGGGGCAACTGCTTACGGCTGAGGAGCTCGAGCGCCTTCGGTTCGTTCCCGACCCAGACGCTTCCGGCCGCGTCTCTTCCTTCACTTACGCCGTAACCGATCCCTCTGGAAAGAATGTGACCGGGACGGTAGCTTTAACCATTGGCAGTGATCCGTCCCCGGTCACATGGCCTACCTCTGTCTTTGTCTCAGAAAACAGCGAAGCGACGAGGGTGGAAATAAGCCCCCCAACAGACCCGAACTTCCCGACCAACCAACTTATTATCTTGGCCCGGCAACTCCCTAACAATGGTACGATCTTGTTGAGGGATGGGTCTCCCATCGTGTCGGGTCAAACACTGTCCCTGGACGACCTCGCCGGGCTGCAGTTTGCACCGGAGCGAGGAGTTTTTGATCGGACCTCGACTTTCTCCTATGATGTCCGTGATCCCGACGGCAACACAAGCACCGGGACGGTTAGCCTCGCCATCGGTCCTGCACAGGGCAACCCGGTCGTAACTTCTACCGCAGTATCTGTGCTAGCTAATGCAAGCTCCGTCCCTCTGTCCCTGCCGCCTCCAGCCGACCCGAATTATTCGCTTTCTGAGCTGGATATACTGGCTAGCCAACTTCCAACGAATGGGAAGATCACACTTTCGAATGGCATACCCCTTCAGCCAGGGCAGAAGTTGGCAGCAGCGGACTTCTTAGATTTGCGTTTCGTCCCGACAGCCGCCGCATCCGATGGCACCTCAACATTTGGGTACACGGTAACTGATCCAGCCAAGAACACTGCCACGGGCAGCGTTGATCTTACGTTGCAGTATTCGACCCTTGACTTGGACGGAAACCAAGTTCCGATTATAGTTCCGAATTATAAAACTGCGTTTGCTCTGACAAATAATGCGGATGGCGTATCTGGCGGAAATCCGGGAGCGCCTTACGGTGGAGCGGTATCTTATTTGAATAAGGAGCTCATTTGGACGGGATCGCAAGGCATCGCAGCGCGAGGTAATGTGCCCGACGTCTTTCTGCATGGCGGGTCAGGAGATGACGCCCTACAGGTTACCGGCGGCAATAATGTTGTGGATGGCGGTCCCGGCTCCAACTTCCTCATTGGCGCACTCGGTACCGATGGTGGAACGGACATTTTTTTCACCGACGCCCGAGGAACGGACCTCGTCTGGAGCACTTT
>Ga0134125_10011289_pt1 | contig 10010 bp, 3 predicted proteins | sample KB31751_FD_96464 | JGI IMG/M metagenome (GOLD analysis project Ga0134125, IMG submission 96464) | Terrestrial soil microbial communities with excess Nitrogen fertilizer from Kellogg Biological Station, Michigan, USA - KB3-175-1 | ecosystem: Environmental > Terrestrial > Soil > Unclassified ... | reverse complement strand
TCTGGAGTTGCCATGTCTCGATTGACCAATGTGTATGTGCCCCTGGACCGCTTTCACCGTCTGCGCAGCCAACTGCAATCCCTCCTGCTGGTTCTGCTTTGCGCAGCGGGCTTGTTTGCGCTGTCGGCGCGCGCGCAGCAGGGAGATGGCACTGTTCAGGGCACCATCACGGACCAGACTGGCGCCGTGATCCCGGACGCGACAGTTATCGTGACCAACGTTGCAACGGGCGTTGTGGTGAAGCGCATCACGAACAAAGCCGGCGACTTCAACGCCTCTCCTCTGCAGGCGGGGCACTACAAGGTGCTCGTGCAGGCGAAAGGCTTCCAGAACCTGTTGCAGGACAACGTCACCCTCAATGCGCTGCAGACTCTTGGGCTGAACATGAAAATGGTCCTTGGCTCTGCCAATCAGGAAGTCACGGTGACGGATGCTCCTCCCATGCTCGATACGCAGGACGCGTCGATGGGCGGCACGATCGAAAACGAGCTCTACACGGATCTTCCGCTGTCGATGAACGAAGGTCCACGCGATCCGACACAGTTTCAATACCTGATGCCCGGCGTGCAGGAGGGCGGCGGAAATACTGGTGTTTTCGGCGGGACGGGACAGGAGTACCTGAACCAGAATTACATCAACGGCATCCCGGTGAGTTCGATCGCAGCGCAGGGCGATCCGACGACGGTACGTAACGCAGTCTCCATCGATGCCGTGGACCAGTTCCAGGTCAAGACCAACGGCGCCGGCGTCTCTTTTGGCGGCGCCGGTGTGACCAACTACACGATCAAGAGCGGTGGGAACCGGATGCACGGCACCGTGTACGACTACCTGCGCAACACCATGTTCGATACGTGGGGATACTTCTCCAAGGTTCCCGGTGCAAATGGATTCGCGCGTAAGCCCGGTGAGCATCAGAATGAGTACGGCGCCACACTCGGCGGCGCGATCATCAAGGACAAGCTCTTCTACTTCGCCGCCTATGAGGGTTTCCACTACACCAAGATCAGCAACACGCCACAGTACCTCACCATTCCTACGCTGCGTGAGCGCCAGGGGGATTTCACGGATGCGTTCGGCAGCGGCGATGCCACGCAGCCCGGTGTGGCCGGTATCTTCGATCCAGTCCCGGGCGGCACTCGCAGCCAGTTTCACGGTTTGCTCAACGGCGTTCCTACGTTCAACGTCATCCCGCAGAACGAGATTTCCAGCATCTCGCAGTACCTGATGTCGGCGCTGCCGACGCCGACCAACCTGTCCACTTCGAACAACTATCTGGCTGGTCTGCCCCTCGAGCAGGACGATTACCGCATCAATGGCCGGCTCGACTACACCATCACTCCCCGGCAGCGGCTGTCCATTGTCGGTCTCGCAGGAGTGAACGGGTATAACACGATCCCCCACTACTCAAACCAGATTCAGTTGCCGGTGCCCTATGCTGCCGGTTCGTTCACTGCCCAGAAGAGTTCCACCGGCATCATCACGTATACGTTTACGGTGAACCAGCACCTGATCAATACCCTGAACTACGGGCTGACACGCACCTGGGGCCAATCCTTCTCGCCCACCGACCATACAAAGTTCTCGGCTGCACAGGCGGGCATCAAAAACCTGCCACCCGGCAACTCTTCGAATGAGATGCCGAGCGTGACGTTCGGTGGCGGTGGACTGTTTGCCGAAGTAGCTCCGACCAACTGGGCCGCCAACCTGCAGAGCGGGCCGCAGGCCACCAACAGCTTTACCCTGATTGACAACGTACTTTGGGTGAAGGGCCGTCATAACTGGACGTTCGGCATTCAGCTTCAGTGGCTGGAAACCAACGCGGCTTCTTACGGTGGAAGTTCCGGCGCCACCGCACTCACCTATAACGGGTACAGCACGGAAAATCTCGCTTACAACTGCACAAAGATACCCTGCGGCACGACGCAAACTGTGCAGGGAGGGTCCGCGTTCGCCAGCTTTCTCGTTGGGGCGGTCTACACCGGTAACGTTCGTACCCAGACGATCTCCGACGTCGGCGGACGGTTCAAACCGATCGCACCGTACGTGCAGGACTCCTGGCGCATCACTCCCAAGGTCACCATCGTCGCCGGGCTGCGTTACGACTATCTGCAGCCGTGGCGCGAAGCGAAGAATCGCTTTGCCTACGTCCAGCCCGACGTCACCAATCCTGTCACCGGCAATAAGGGCGTCATCTATTACGGCGGCTATGGTGCTGGGCCGAATCCGGCCTACTCGCCCTACGTGTGCCAGTGCAGCTCACCGATTCACTCGTACAACAAGAACTGGGAGCCGCAGGTTGCGGTTGCGTACTCGCCGAACCGCACGATGGCGATTCGCGCCAACTTCGGCTTGATCACCACGCATGCCGGTGGCACCGGCGGCCACGCCAGCGCCACGGCCGGTCCCGGAAACAACTCCGAGTATGCCTTTACGAACGTCTGGCAGGGTGCGAACAGCACATCGCCGCCAGCCTTCTTTCTCAATCCCGGAATTCAGGGCTCTCCGCAAAACAGTTTGTTCCCCCCGGGCACTCCCAGCGGACAGGCGGACTATGCCTCCATTCCGGCCTGGGTTGGCGCCAGTAACATTGTCAATCCGCTCAGCACGACAGGAAACTACACGCTCACAGCGGACAACCTCAACTACTGCCCGACGTCGAACCAGGTCAACGGCGGATGTAACCCCACGACGCAAAACTTCGTCGATCTTTACTACGGTGGCCGCGGACCGCAGTTCGTCAACTACAACCTCGGGATCGAGCAACAGATCAATAAGCAAGGCGTGATCAGCATCAACTACGTCGGTTCGCAGACCCACTTCCTGCCCAACGGAGCCGGCCGTGGCGCGGCGACAAACTCGATCTCGCCCGACTACGCCGCTGCGCTCGGTCCAATCCTCGCTGATCTGCCGGGATCGATGAGCGCTGCAGACAGAAATACCCTCAACGCGGTGCTTCCCAACTACAAGATTCCCTATGCGAACTATGGCGGCAGTCTGGGAACGGTAGCGCGCTCACTCTCTGCGTTCCCACAGTTCGGCAACTTGACCGACATCTGGGGTGCTACCGGCAATTCCAACTACAACGCCCTGCAACTTACCTATGTTCAGCGGCCGTGGCACGGCGTCAGCGGGTTCGCCAACTACACATGGTCGAAGTCAATCGACGATACCGGCACTCATCGTACGCAGTATGGAGTCGGACCGGCCGACGGAGCGTTCGCGCGCAACATCCCGGCGAATGCCGTGGACCGCGGCCTGGGCTCCTTTGACCAGCGTCACAACTTCAACGGCACCTTCAACTGGGACCTGCCTTTCGGTAGAGGGCGCAAGTGGCTGGCGAAGAATAAAATCATGGGCGCTGTGGTGGGCGGATGGTCCACCGCGGGCATCGTTAAAATTCGCCAGGGAGTGCCGCTGCAGATCACCCTCAACAACCTGACCTCGGCGTGTGAGACCAGCCAGGTTGGATTGCAGGGTACCTGCATGCCCGATATCAATCCCGCGTTCGGTAAGTCAAGCGCGCGCATCAATGGCAACTGGGGCCGCGCTCCCGGCGCCAATGCCAGCAACATTCAGACGATCCAGTACATAGACCTCAATGCTTTTACCTGTCCCAGCCCCAGCGCTACGAACGGTGGATGCGGCGGCTATATGTTGGGGAATGCTCCGCGGGCGGGCGCTTTCGGTCTGCGCGGTCCAGGGTGGAAGGACATGGATATGGGCTTCCGCCGCACCTTCAACGTTATGGATCGTGAGACCCTTCACCTCACGCTCCAACTTGAAGCTGACGTAACCAATATTACGAACTCTACCTACTTCAGTCTCGCTTCGGGATCATCGGCCTGGAACGTCTGCGCGGCCGGTCAAACCAATCTGCAGCAATGCTCGGCGCTGGCTTTCGGCACCATCGGCGGGCAGAACGCGGCAGTACCTCCACGTGACTGGCAGTTCGCCGGCAGGTTCCGGTTCTAGAGCATTTTCCCTGCTGGGGTTCTCCAGAACAGCTTTGCATGGGCGTTTTCTTTACGGAAAACGCCCATGCATCTTGCTGCGTTGGACTACACCCACTGGGAAAATGTCCCGGGTGTGCAAAACCATCTCAGCAATTCGGGGAGTGCCTCAAACATTTCCTTCAGACCGCTGCTTGAGCTCCGTGTTTCGTCTAGAACGTCAGCGTAGCACCGACCTGGATCTGCCGCGCCGCGTGCTGCGTCGCGTTCACCGTCCCGAACTTCGCCGCCGTCACGTTGCCGTTGGGGTTGGCGAACTGCGCATGGTTCCAGGTATTGAAGAACTCGCCGCGGATGGTCATCTTCATGTCTCCGATCAGCGAAAACCCTTTGTGCAGGCCTGAGTCCCAGTTGTTGATCCCCGGCCCTGTCAGCGCGTCAAAGCCCGACGTGCCGAAGTACCACGGCTGTGTCGATGTGTTATGTGGATCGGTGAACGGATCGACGAAGCATGGCGAGTTCAGGTTTGAGATCGTGGCTGTGTTGAGCCAGTACATCCCGTTCGTCCGCAGGTTCTTGTCCGTCAAACCGGCTCTTCCATTTCCGCCGCAGTAACGGTCCGCGCGAATCTGGTCGGCCGGCCATGCCACGTGGTTGGTCCCGGTGATTGTGAACGGATTGCCGCTCTGCAGCGTCATGATGGCATTCACGCTCCATCCGCCAACCGCTGCATCGATAAAGCGGTTCATGTTGGTTCCGAACTTCTTGCCACGCCCAAGCGGCAGATCGTAAATGCCGCTCACCACCAGCGAGTTCTGCACGTTGAACGACGCCGGACCGTAGTCGCACTGCAGGCAGCTCTTGCTCTGGCTCAAGCCTCCGTTATTCGACTCGTTCGAGTTGGACATCGCCTTGGACCATGTGTAGTTCGTCAGCAGGCTGAAACCGTTCGCGTACTGCTTGATGAACTTCACCAGCAGCGCGTTGTAGTTCGAGCTGCCCATGGAACTCATGTCCTGCATGAAGGTCAGGCGCGGATAGAACGGCTCCATGGCCGTGTTGCAGGTCTGCGAGCCGGGCACCGAGCAATCCAGCGGGTTGAACAGCTTCGCCAGGTGATGACCCTGGTTGCCCAGGTAAGCCACATCCAGCAGGTACGACTTACCAAACGTGTGCTGCACATCGAGCGTGTACTGCGGTACGCTCGGCATCCGCGTGTTCACGTCTTCGTAGAGAACCGATCCCGTAATGCCAGGAACCTGCGCCGCCGTAATCTGTCCTACGGTCGCCGGCGGCAAGAGGTTATTGCCGAAGTAATACGTCGGGAACGGCTGATTCGCCGCATTCGCTACCTGGTTGTTGATCGTGATGATCTGTGAAACCACCGAGTATTGCAGCCCGAAGTGCATCGGCGTTGGATAATACATACCCCAGCCGGCGCGAACCACTGTGTTTGGAAACAGCGGAGGCTGCCACACCAGGCCCACGCGCGGCGCAAAGCTGTTCTTGGTCATCTTGTACACGTTCGGATCGGCGGTGCCGAGCGCGGCAAAGGTTACAAGCCCAGTCGCAAAGTCAAAGCCGTGGATCAGGTTGCGGTCGGCCACGCTGCTCGGGGCCGGCGGTGTATCTCCAAACCACGCCAGCGCAAGGTTCATGGTCAGGTTCTTGTTGACCTTCCATGTGTCCTGTACGTAAGGCTCGGTGTCCGTCCACTTGACGTGAATGATGGGCATGCCCTGCGAGTGCGCATTGGCCGGATCGCCCAGCAGGAAGTCCGCAAACGAATCGCCTGTCTTGGCCACCAGGGCCACCGTGCCACCGGCTGCCGCTTTGGTTTGCGCCGTGTACTGCGCGTTGAACGCGATGATGCCGCGTGCATTCAGGTTCGCGCTCGATTGCAGCGAACGAACATAGTTCACGCTGAAGCCCATCTTCAACTGGTGACTGCCATGCAGCCAGTCGAACGCCTCATGAATCTGATACTCGTTATCGACATCGCCGAGCAGACCCGTCGAGGTTCCGAACCCCGTATAGCCGTTCAGATTGACCGCCGGCACACCATCGCCGTCCGACGACCCCGTGATGCCGAGCTGCGCCTGGATGCCCGGAATTTTTTGCCCTTGCTGGAACACCGAATCCCGCACCACACCCACGTTGAACTGGTTTACCTTCGTTGGGCTTAACGTCCATGTCCAGCCCAACGCTACAAACTCGGTGTCCAGCGGGTATGCGGAAGCTTGCTCTGGAAAGAGACCCTCACTCGTTGCCGGCGAATTCACCCAGGATCCCTGCGCAAAAAACTGGTTCGATTGGTTCAGGTTGAAATCGATCCGCCCCGTTGCCTGGTCGGTGTTCAGTGTCGTCTGCGGATTGCGCCCGAAGTTGTTCGACGTCCCGCTAAAGGGAGCGCCCGGGGTGTAGTACGCCAGCAGGGCCTTGGAAATCGAATTGATGCGGTTCGCCGGAATGATGTTTCCCGGAAACTGCGTCTTGGTCCCCGTCGCCGGGTTGTAGGTACTCGGGTCGTAGATCGGCGTCGACAACGCGGAAAAATCTCCGCCAAACATTGCCTGCGTCGGAACAAAACCGCTCGAGAACGCATGCTGGTTCTGCCGGTAGCCTTCGTAGTTGCCAAAGAAGAACAACTTGTCGTGCAGGATCGGGCCGCCGATGGTACCGCCAAACTGGTCCTGGTGATACGGCCCTGTCGGCAGTGTGCTGAAGTAATTCCGCGACTCCATCTGGTTGGTGCGAACGTATTCGTACAGTCCGCCGTGGAACTTGTTCGTTCCGCCCTTCGACACTACGTCCACCACCGCCGGTGCCGCACTCAGGTCCGGCATAAAGAACCCGTAGTGCACCTCGAACTGGTCGATCGCATCTACGCTCAGATTCAACGATGTGTTGTTGGCGCGGCTGCCCACCGTCGAGATGCCGTTTACCAGATACATGGTGTAGTCCGGCTCGTTGCCGGCCACGTTGATCGACTGGCTCGGATGCCCCGTCTGCGACACCGTATTGTTCGAAGGTCCCGAGTTCGGCAGCGCCGCACCCGACAGCAGACCGAGTTGCAGGAAGTTCCTTCCATTCAGCGGAAGCTCCTGAACGCTCTTCGGCCCGATGACCGTGCCCAGGTCATTGGACTGTGTATCCAGAAGGTTCGACAAGCCGTCGGCGTCCACCGTAACGGTCTGCGCGGCAGTCCCCACACTGAGCGGGGCATTCTCCGTCGCACGCTGGCCCACCACAACTCTGAACTCAGCCAGGTTGTACGTGGCGAAGCCCGTCTTGCTTACCGCCAGTGAATACTGCCCCGGAGAGACCGTCGGAAACGAATACTCTCCCGAAGAGTCCGACTGCGTCTTCAGCACAACGCCGGTCTGCGTGTTGGTCAGCGCAACATCGGCGGCGGGAATCGCTGCGCCAGAGCTATCGGTCACCGCTCCCTGAATCGACGAGCTCGTCCCCTGGGCCCTGGCCATCCATCCCGCGCCGGCAAGCTGCGTCCATACAAGTGCACAAATCGCGTATGACTTCCACTTCATTGCTGCCTCCAGTTAACCGCCTCGGCGCCGTATCTTCGGCTACCGGCTTTTACTTGTTACGTTCGGCTACTTCCTGCCTGACCCCGCGGCGCTCGACGGTTGCGCTAACTGCCAGACTCCGGCCAGGGAGATCACGGGCCGGATAATGCAATCGATAACAAAATTTCCCATGTTTGCTTTACTTCGTTCTGCCAGAAACCGCCATGTGCCCGCAGCACGCTCGGGAATTGCAGGTCGGACATGGCTCCGGACCTCAAATGAAATGCATTACATAAGGCGAAACCAAACTACGTTGTCCATACACCATTGTCAAGAAAATTCCACCGGTGAAACCAGCCCAGAAGTCCTATACACGCCGGCGCGGAACGGAAATGGCGCAGCAATAGTGCCGAAACTATGGAATGTAGGGCTCGGGGGCAATGCCGTGCCGGTAGGGAGCGTACCAGTTGTGGTTAGCCGGCCACTTTGTCTGGTACTTCACGCTTTGCGTTCCAGTCGGAAGACTGTCCTGCGCGCGTATGGTCCACATCAGAAGCTCCGCCATCAGCTCTGCCTGTTCCTTGGCGGCGGAAGGATGTCCGAACAGGTTTTTCAGCTCGCAGGGATCCGACGCCAGATGGTAAAGCTGCCCATAGCCCATCATGTCGAAGATCAACTTCCACTCGCCCATGCGCACCATCTTCTGCAATCCCGACTGCGTGACTTTGTTGAGCTCGTCGTAACCGGCGGTTCCAGGATGCGCCGCCTCGATCGCAGGCCGGCCGGGCTCACCGAGCGCAAAGGGAATGTGGTCCGACGCCTCGTAAAACAGACCGCCAAGACCAACGGTCGCATAGATGCTGCGAAATTCCTCGCGAGGATAGTCCTGCCCTTGAAGTATCGGCCACAGGCTTCTGCCCTGCACGCCGTGCGGTATCTCGACCTGCAGCGCCTCGCAGATGGTGGGGAAGAAATCGACGTTCGAAACAAACGCCGAAGCTCCAGCTCGTGACGGCTTGATGCCGGCTCCCGACCACACCATGGGAATGCGTGTGAGGCACTCAGGCAAGCCAACACCCTTGCGCCCCAGACCATAGTCCATCAGGTAGTCGCCATGATCGGCCATGTAGATGATGATCGTGTTTTCCATCAGCCGTTTTTCATCGAGGAAGTGGACCAGCCGCGCCAGCTGATCGTCGAGAAGGCGCAGCATGCCGAGGTAGTTGCTCTTGTAGCGGCGCCAGTTTTTCTCCGTCGGGAAACCCTGCTCCTGATGTCCGAAGAGCCACTGTGCGCGATCGCCCAGCCCCTTCAACGCTTCAGGGCCCGCACAACGATCGGGCACGGTTTCAGGAGGAAACATGTTCCAGTATGGTGCGGGCACCTGCTCCGGATCGTGCGGTTCGGAGAAGCCGAGCTGCAGCATGAATGGCTGCTCACCTGCGCTCGTGATGAACTCCATCCCATCGGAAACGATGCGGTACGGATATTGCAACTCCACAGGAAAGGGGTTTGGCTCAAGCGCCACGTTTGCACGCAGCCCCTTCATCCATTCCTCATAGTCCTTGTACGCCTGGGGTGCATTCGGCGGCATCCACCCGCGGGCGAGTTCGTACGGCCGCCAGAAGTCGAGTTCCTGCTCTTTGATGAACGTGTGGTTCTTGCCGGCCAGGGCGGTCTTGTAGCCGTTGTCTTTTGCAACCTGATAAAGGTGCGTGGGATAGAACGCGTCGCGGATCATGTCGTTGCTGCGGACGTGTGTCGCTTCAGGCCACCGGCCCGTCAACATGCTGGTGCGGCTGGGAACGCAGAGCGGCGTGCTGCAGTACGCGCGATCGAACGCAACCCCGCTGGCAGCAAGCTTATCCAGCGTGGGGCTGGTGTCGAGAGGATATCCTTCGCGTTTGGTGAGTCCGGCACGATGCTGGTCGGAAATGATGAAGATCACGTTCGGCTTCCGGCCGGTTTTGGGCTGAGCGGAAACCGCGGGCACAGGGGCCACCGCCGCTACTGCGCTCAACGATGCAAGTTTCAAGAAGTCCCGTCGTTCCATGCCAAACTGTCTCCCCGGTGGTTTGCCGATCGTTAATGTATTCGTTTACAGTACGTGCCAATGGAACACCGTGACGCGCGCGTGTGTCAAGGCGATGTCACTTCAACCGAGGGATCGAGACACCATGAACCGTAGAGAATTTGTAGCGGGAGCAACGGCTGCTCTGGGCGCCACAGCCCTGACGGCACAGAAACAGGCGAAGACCACCACAGCACAAGTCACGTCCGCACGGCGGCCGAACCTGATCTACGTCTTTGCGGACCAACTGCGCACATCGTCCTGTGGCTATGCGGGCGACTCCTATGCGCGCACACCCAACATGGACAAGTTCGCCGCCGAGAGCTGTAACTTTATCCAGGCCGTTTCCTCCACGCCCGTCTGCGCTCCGTATCGCGCCTCGCTGATGACGGGCAAATATCAATCGAGCACCGGCATGGTCATCAACGAGCTGCGGCTTAGCCCGGAACATGAGTGCCTGGG
>Ga0134125_10011288_pt1 | contig 10011 bp, 11 predicted proteins | sample KB31751_FD_96464 | JGI IMG/M metagenome (GOLD analysis project Ga0134125, IMG submission 96464) | Terrestrial soil microbial communities with excess Nitrogen fertilizer from Kellogg Biological Station, Michigan, USA - KB3-175-1 | ecosystem: Environmental > Terrestrial > Soil > Unclassified ... | reverse complement strand
GGCCCGAACAGTGAGCCACCGATAATTGTATGCAGCGCGGACCAAGAGTTCCTGATCGCCAGCGCCCTCGCGAAGCAAGAGCTTGAAGTCGGCAGTCTCATTCTGGAGCCGTTGGGTAGGAACACGGCGCCGGCAATTGCCGTTGCCGCTCTGCGGGCCGCTATGGTCTCGCCCGACGCCGTACTGGTGGTTCAGCCTGCGGATCACGTCGTGACGGATCCCACGGCATTTCAAGCGGCCGTACGGCAAGCCTGTCGAGTTGCCACTTGCCATGACAGGCTCGTGCTGCTCGGTGTGCGACCAACGCGTGCGGAGACAGGCTACGGCTACATAGAGTGTGGCGAACTGCTGGAGGAGGATCTGCCGGCGACCCACGTCAAGCAATTCATCGAAAAACCAGATGCGGAACGGGCCGCACGGTTCGCACAATCCGGGACCTGGTTGTGGAACGTCGGCATTTTCGTATTCACCGCAAGAGCGATACTGGAAGAGCTCACTGTGCTTAAGCCTGATCTTCTCGATCGGTGCCGGGCGGCGTTGGCACAATCGAAGCGCAGTGGTCTGAGCGTCCGGCTGGACCGCGAGTCCTTCGCCGCTGCCGAAGCGATCTCGATCGACCACGCCGTGATGGAGAAGTCGGCACGCCTCGCGGTGGTACCACTGGAAAGCGATTGGGCAGACATCGGCTCGTGGACGTCGCTTTGGGAGATCCAAAGCAGGGACAGCCAGGACAACGTCGTCCTGGGCGATGTCGAGTGCCGGGATACCGAGGGAAGCTACCTCCGCACGGACGGCAAGTTGTTGGTGTGTCTGGGCCTGAAGGATACTGTCGTGGTTTCGACGTCGGACGCGGTCCTCGTCGCGGACAAGCGACGTAGTCAAGAGATCAAGGTCGTGGTTGAGACCCTGCGTGCTCGCGGTAGGCGCGAGGTCGAAGAGAGCGGAAAGTCGCACCGACCATGGGGCAGTTATGAAACGGTTTCAATGGGTGACGGGTTCAGAGTGAAACGGATCATTGTCGAACCGGGCGCCCAACTCTCGCTCCAGCTGCATCATCATCGCTCGGAACATTGGGTGATTATCCGTGGCATGGCACTTGTGCGCGTAAACGATGATATCAACTTGCGGCGCGAGAATGAGAATGTGTTCGTTCCGGAGGGCGCAAAACATCGCATCGCCAACCCCGGGAATATCCCGCTCGAGCTTATCGAGGTTCAAGTCGGTAGCTATCTTGGCGAGGATGACATCGTACGTTTCGAAGATTCCTACGGGCGCGCTTGACCATACATGGGATTGGCGGCGGCTTGAGTGTCACCAAGTCGCGACATCGTGTGTGTGATTCCGTGCCACTTCTTTATCACTAGTACGTCGCGGTCCTTCGGATGTACGGCTCCGACACGAGTGCGGGGATTTGCATTTGAGTTGTGTGCGGGGTTGCGGACGAGATGAGAGAGCTCTCTCTTTCACGAGAGGGCTCAAAGGTCGAGGCTGTTGCGGTGCTCCGCAAGGGCAGCGATTTGCACGATCTCGACGCGCTAGGTCATCTTGCCATCTTGCTCATGCTGCCAGCAACGCTGCGCAGAGGCGAAATCTCTGTCCACATCGTCCGCATTCGTGAGTAGGCACGAAGATCAGTCGCGCCTGCTTGAGGACCCTGTATTACAGTCATTGCGAAATATTTGAGGAGAATTCACCTAGATTTAAAATTGGTTAAGATTCACCATTCCTTAGTAAATACAAAATAATAACGTTACTAGGTTGGCACACGGTGCGGGAGAGTTAAGTGGTCGTGGTCCGGAAGGCCCATCAGCAAGATCTGTTGAAGCGCCTCAAGCGGATTGATGCGTCAAACCCGGCGCGTGTTCGGCCACGGACCAATCCGGCGCCGCGAAAGTCCGCCGACGGCGCGGCGATCGGCGACCTCGACGGCGAGCCGCCAAGGCGGGCGCCGAAGTAGCGAGATTGCGCCGCGCAACGCGCGGTTCGGCGAGCCGACATAACAAATGACGATGGCTCGTGTCCCTGGGTGACCAGGGGACACGGGGACGGGGCGGCACTTTGCCGAGCACGGGCGATAGCTCGCGTTATGTCACCATCCGCAATCGTGAATAAATCACGAGCGGTGAAAAACATTCGAGTCTACAGGAGCTGTAAGGAGTGTGCGTATGCCACTGAGTAATTCACCAATCGACTCAACCTGGAAACTGACGTTCGATGACGAGTTCAACAGTCTGAATACCAGCCACTGGGGAACGAATTGGCTCGGCGCGCCCGGAGCCATAACGAAGCCGATAAATTCTGCGGAGCAGGCCGCCTACGACCCCGCGGAAGTAAGCGTCAGCGGTGGCTACCTGCATCTGGGCACCGACTACAAGACCGTGAATGTCGGAGGCAAGACCTACGACATGGTCGGAGGCATGGTCCAGAGCAATGACCATTTCCAGCAGGCCTACGGGTATTTCGAGGCCCGGATCTTTCTGCCGGGCTCGAATGGGGACATCTCCAACTGGCCCGCTTTCTGGCTGGACGGCCAAAGCTGGCCGGTTGACGGTGAGCTCGACATCATGGAGGGGCTGTCGGGGCAGGCAGGATGGCATTTTCACTCGCCGTCCGGCGGGCCTGGCGCTACGTCGACCGCCGACTTCACCGGCTGGCACACCTATGGTGCCCTCTGGGAGCCGGGCTCGGTGACGTACTATTACGATGGCGTTGAGATGGGAAAGATAACGTCCGGTATCACGTCCTCGCCGATGTACATAATCCTCAACAACGGTGTTTCCGATTCGATCGGCGGGCCGACGCACGTGCCGAGCGAGATGCTGGTCGACTATGTACACGTCTATTCGCATGACCCCAACGCCGTCGCAGTGGCACCCGAAGCCAACTACAGCGGACCGGGAGACGTGGCGGGCGGAGGCGGCACGCCGACTCCTCCTCCGCCGCCCGTCGTGGGCGATGTTGGCGACTCTCTGGCGAACCTGCTGGTCGGCGACGCCGCGAGCAACATTCTCAATGGCCAGGGCGGCGCCGACACGCTCAATGGCGGCGCCGGCGCAGACAACCTCATCGGTGGAGCCGGCAACGACCTCTACATGGTAGACAATGCAAAGGATGTCGTGAACGAAACCGGCGGCAGCGGTACCGATACGGTACTTAGCTCCGTCTCCTTTGATCTCCATGACAACGGCAAGACGGTGCTCGGCAACTTCGAGAACCTCACACTCACGGGTTTCGCGAGCAACGGTACCGGCAACGATCTCAACAACACCCTGATAGGCGACAAGTACTTCAACAGGCTTGCCGGCAACGGCGGCAACGACATACTCGATGGCGGCGGTGGCAACGACATTCTGACTGGAGGATCAGGCAGCGACACCTTCGTCCGTCACGCTTTGTCCACTGAGGGCAGAGACACGATCAAGGACTTCCAGACGGGTGCCGGCGGAGACAAGCTGGATATCCACGACGTGCTCTCCGGCTTCGTCAACGGGACGTCGAACGCGAACGACTTCGTGCATCTCACCCAGAGCGGCGGCAACACGACGGTTCAAGTCGACGCCAACGGCGCTGCCGGCGGTCATTCGTTCACCAGTGTCGCGGTATTGACCGGCGTCACCGGCGTGACCGTGGATAGCCTCGTGCACGATGGAAACCTTGTAGTTCACTGACTCCCCGTTTGGCCCAAGCGGGCGTTGGCAGTGAAGATCTGTCGCGCACATGAACGTTCCATTGCACCGCCGCCGGCTCTAGCCGGCGGCGGTCGTGCGGACACAGCACCACTGCGGACTCGGATTGCATCAGAGATCTGGCAAATGCGTTTGCCCCTCGTCGGCGGGATGCCCACCAGACCCGCGGAACTTTCTACGAGGACCGCTGTTACACCCGCACGGACACAACCAGCGGGCTGCAACCAGCGTGTCGAAGATAGTCAGGTCATATTGCGTGCGCACCTGGTTGATGTGCGATGATGTTCGCATTGAAAACAACGGCAAGTACCTCCTCATCGGAGTCTACTCAGGCACGATCAGAGTGCGAAAGGCGTTGCCGGTAGCGCTTTCCATGCTGTCTTTTTGGATTCAGCTGGATCTGAAGCAGCTCGACTTCGATGACTACGAGCTGAGACTGCTGGATCCGCGCAGGCAAGAGATTGCGCACTTTCGAGGTCCCGCACGATTTGCCCGCGCAGACGAACCAGGTGTCATAGTCTGCTTCACCGGTCCGCTGACAATTTCCAGCTATGGCACCTACAGTATCGAGTTTGGCTTGGGTCGCCCGCTGCGTCTTCTCGGCACGTTTGCCGTTCGCTCGTCTGACGAAGGAGTGCCCTTCAAAGCCGCACACGCGGCTTATCCTGCATTGGCCGGTCTTTCTCGCCAGCATTGAGGAGCCGGGTACGGCCGGACAGGTCGCAATGCTGCGCCCCTTGCGGTGCCTAAGGGCTGCGCGAGGGCTCGTCGCTGGCTGGCACTGAACGCACTTGCAGCATCCATCCGCTGAATACGCCTCGACGGGCGAGGCTGCAGAGCCCTCCAGCGGCGTGATTGCCACGTCGATAACACAGTCTCGGAAGCATTGACACGGAACTTCCACAGCAGTGGCGCCTTATTTGCGTGCCCTCAAGGCACTGCACTGAACCCTGAGCGGTGCATTTCGAACGGCAGGAGGCCGGTTCGAACAACCCAGTTGTAGGAGAACCCTAAATGCATAGCTCTCGTCGTTTGAGACTAGGCCTGGCGCTCTCGACCAGTGCCTTTGCTCTCTTGCTGTCGGCCGCGCCGATGGCACCGAACATGGATGCCGGCTGGCTGAAGTCAATGACGGCTAGCGCCGCGTCGGCCAGCGCCAGTTCGGAGAGCCACGCGACCGCAGGCGGCGGCTTGGCGAGCTCGGACTCGCATTCCAGCGCATCCGCCGATGGTGCCGGCGCTTCGGCATCCGCCGGCGGCAGCGCCAGCGCCCACAGCGAGGGCGCGGCCGGCAATACGGCCGACTCGTCTGTATCGACCCATGCCGGCGCAACCGGCAATGATACCGCTACCGACGCCTCGACGGCCGATGGCGAGACCGCCGCAACGTACAACAGCGATGGTGAGGTAACCGCGGGCGTCGATCTCGTCACGGCGGGAGCGGGCGCTTCGGCGACAGGTTCGGCGACGGCCAACTCGGCGACGGGCGATGGCACAGTCGCCTCCGCCACGTTGACCGGATCCTCGGCAGGCGACGGCGAGGCCCACGGCCATGCGTTCGCCGATGGCCAGACCACGACAACCGCGGACGAGACCTCTGCGTCCTCCGCCTCTGCGGCCGACGCCGACATCGAGGTCTCGACCACCGGCAACGGCGTCATCGGCGGATCTGCGGCCGCCGATGCCTCTGGCTCGGCCACCAACACGGGCAGTGACGGCTCCGTCTCGGCGTCCTCGTCGGCCAGTGTAGACGTTTCCGCCAACTCCGTCGGCGACGGCTCCGCTTCGGCTAGCGCACACATCGATGCCGACTCCGACGGTTCGGTCGACACGAGCGCGCGTACGGCTGAGACAAACGCGTTCGCTGAAGGCTCCGCGGAGGCCAACAATGACGGCGCCGGCACTGGCGCGAGCGCCAGCGGCACCGGCAGTGCTGCCTCCGAGGCCGGAATCGATAGCAACACGGCGAGCTCATCCGCGTCTGTGAATCCATCGATAGGGGTTTCCACCCCTGCGGCTGCACCCACGGATACGGGCGGCGACACCAGCGGTGGCACCAGCGCCGACAACGGATCTGGCGGTGGCACCGGCGGCAGCACGTCGGGCGAAGGCAGCGGCGCGGTGTCGACGTCACAGGTCGCGCAGATCTGCGCCACGGCGGGCAACGACGGCTCGTGCTCGAGCACCCGCTTCATCGCGATGCGCGACGGAACGGTTGCACAACCCGCGGCACAGGTTCAGTTGAGCGAGAAGCAACAGCTCTGGTAGTCACGGCGAAGGACCAGGCTTGAGCACTGTCGAGCGGCCGGCCCGCCCTTTTGGGGCAGACCGGCCGCTCGAAATCTTCTCGCATAGCGTAGCGCGAACGCCTGGCCCAACCAGCGAACCTCAATTGCTGCATCGATCTCCGACAGCTTGGCGTCGCCCTGCTCGACGGGGGCGCGCCGCCGCGCGACTTCGCGCGAGAATCGCTGGGAATTTTTGCCGATCGCCACACCCGCGCGGAACAACCGAGATAGTAAGCCGTTGTCAGACTGCGGCGCGTCGACTATCGGCGTCGCTGGTCATCAGGGGATCAATGAAGCCAATATCCTACTCCGGCGCGTCGCACCTCACCCCTTAACCGGCCACTCACCGGGAGCCGATGGCCGAGCGTTGCCTGTGGCCGAAGTAGCAACGGGCTCGCGCCGAGGGGCGCTTGACCTGTCCGACTGATGGTTTGCATATGGCCAATACGGGCCTAGCGAACGTTGGTGGGAGGCACAAATGTCCAGGATGCTGTCGGTATTCGATATAGCGGCAGTGATTTCCATTGCAGTGATTGCGGGCTTTGAAGCCGCCATTGAGGTCCAAAGAGGCTTTCCGCAATCAGAGATGATGGTGCCCCTCACGGGATGGTTGCAGTTTGTGCCGCTCGCCTTACTAATATTTGTGGCCTGTCTATGGCTCTGCCACCTGCTTCTCCCCGCCGGGCGAACCATTGAGATCCTGGCGCCGCTGGAGAATGAAACAGTGCCAAACGTGCGCGAGGTGCGCGGATCGATTTGGCCACCAAGCGAGCCATTGCAGATCCTCGTGTTCGTCGGCTGGGAGTGGCACCCACAGCAACTGCCAACGCGAGATGGTGCGTCATGGTCCGCCCAGTGCCATTTCGGGACACCAACCGTCGGCGCCAATTCTGATTGCAAAGTTGCGGCGATCTCTCGGAAGACTCTGATTGTCGGCTCTGTAAGAAGACTTCCCTGGTGGTCTACAACCAGGTCCAACGTTGTGAGAGTGGTCGTGGAGAACTGACGCACCCCGCCGGCCGATATTGCGTCCTTAGGGTCAAGCAGCTGGTCATAAATGAGGGACTTGAGTCGGGAAACCCTCGGGGACGCCGTCGTCGAAGTGCGGCTTGATCCTGCGGCGCCCATTTCGCCATACCGTGGCGTTCGTGCGGGATCGTGCGATGGCATGCATGCCAGACTCGGGCAGTACTGTTGTCAGGAAGAAGAGCGCCGCCTTCTTCGTCTGGTCTTGCGGGATTTCGGAGTGCTACTGAGGATGCTCAAATCGATAGGCGGCGGTTCGGCGCGCGTGTCTTTGTCGGGAGCGTTCGTCAACTGTTGAAAGTGTCGCCAGGCTTCGTGCGGGCGATCGAAGGTTTTTTCGCTGCCGCCGCTCTTGACCACGTACTGGACGGTTGGGATCCTTTGTCCGCGCTTTCTCCCGTCTTCGACATGCCATAGTTCGACGCCATCGAGCGTCCGCAACAACCTGCGAAGCGGGATTGCGGGACCCGCCTTATCCGTCGTCATGTGTCGACCTGCCGAAAACGTGTGCCGCGTTCCGACAACGGATGGCAGGGCCAAATAGTCCGGTATCCCGAAATGCCGGCACCACCTGCGGCGTATGCCCTACGGTCAGGTTGCCGCGCCGGCCGCTTCGCCGTCCTCTGCCGATAGAGCCGCACTAGCTGGTCCGCGGCGCGGTGTCAGATGAGGGCGCGCCCTCCTCGGGCGATCGACAGAATTTTGTTGGCAATGCTGCGAGCCGCTGTCCGCGTATCCGATTTTGCACCCACGAACTGGAGCATTAGCTCGTCAATGGTGGCGCGCACCTTGTTGACCTGGGCTTCTTCTACGCCATGAATGCATGCCACGACCGAAGCCAGCCCGATGATATGACCCAGATGCTCCTCCCGGGTCCGAGCGAATTCCGCCAATACGGCTTCGATGTCACCTGCTGCCATCACACCCTCCCATTGTCTTCTTGTAGCTTGGGTGGAAAGCATCGCCGCTCCGCGATCAGCAGAATAGTGGTCTCACGGCGGGCAGGTTGGTGCCGGCGGCGGGTTCCGGTCGTAGCGGCGACAGATATTGTCTTGCCAGCCCGCCGCCGCCCCCGCCGCGGGCGCCGCCCGCCACATGGGCTACTCCACGGGCGGCACCGTCTTCAGCGCGCTGACCGCACCGTCGACGGGAAGTCCGACCTATTGCTGTTGCCGGCCGCCGCGACCGCACAGCATGGCCGATGCTGAGGCTTTCGGACCGCGCTATGACGCGAGCACGAGACACGGTAACAAAAAAATGGCAAGTATCGGGGAACCTTATCGGGCAAAGGCGGTTGGCATCATCACGGATGAGTGCGCCGCGCTGATGATGCGGCTAGGGGTAAATGATGCAGGGAAGGGCGTCATTGAAGAGTCGCCGCGTTCTCGTAGTAGAAGACGAGGCCGTAGAGGCGTTGATGCTCGAGGATCTGCTGATCCAAGCAGGCAGCATAGTGATCGGTCCGGCAGTGACGACAGTGTCGGCCCTTGCCCTCATCGGGCAGGAGGCCATCGATTGCGCCGTGCTCGACGTCAAACTGGTTGATGGGGAAGTATTCGCTGTTGCCGACGCTCTTGCGGCTCGCGGGGTTCCTTTCATATTCGCAACGGCCTACCAAGCTGATGCTCTTGGCGCACGCTACGCCGAGGTGCCAAGGATCGAGAAGGTTTACGATTGCGCCGACTTGCTCGATGCCTTGGCTGGCGTCCTTGAGTCGAAGCCGCACGCTGCCTGACGCTGGGCCGTGTGATTGGCGGATGTAGAGCCCTCCGCGACAGCACTGTGATTCAAGCCGTGCCCGTCAATGTCGATATGAGCGATCTTATCTCGTGATCTGTGAAGGGCTTGTTCAGGCAGGGCCGGCTCTGGAACCCGGGCGGCAGATGATCACGCGTGTACGCGGTTACGAATGCGAACGGAATGCCGCGTCGCTCCAATACATCCGCCACGGGCTCAACTGTTTGATCTATAAGGTAGACGTCCAGTAGTGCAGCGTCGATCGATTCTCTCGACGCAATTGGAAGCGCCGCAGCGACCAGGCATGTGGGACCGACCGGTTCGCACCCACAGTCTTCCACGGCAGCCGCAAGTTGAAGCCCGAGCATGATCTGATCTTCAACGATCAGAACCCTTGGCGTCCGAGGCGGCAAACCCTCCCAACCTTTCCCGAAAGGCGGCCACACTCCGCCAACGACCGGGTAGCAACACAATGCGGCGAATTTAGTTCCGTCATGGATAGGGAGGCCTACGGCGGCCACGTCATGCGACTGCGCGCGCGGCGACGTCGCGACAACCCGCGGTTGAACAGAAGTCTAAATATCTGGGAAGCTGCGGCCAGCGTTCGCGGTACGCTTCGCGAGATTGATGCGCCTTATACCCGAAAGGGAGAAGCTGCAGATCGAATTGCGCGGGGACTTGGCGGCGATCTTGAGCTTCGCTCAAAAAAGCCATCCCGGCGCCAGGGGCGCCGGGATGAGAATAAGGCTGGTAGCGGAGGAGCGATCTATCCGATATCACAACATCATTCCGAGGCGGATTTTCGTTTGAAGGATCAATGCGATAGCCGGACTACCGCTTGATGCTCCCCGCCTTGCTCCGGGCGACGCACCGGTTCCGTTGGTTGCGGGGGAGCGCTACCAACGAGAGTTGCCCCTCCTCTGCGCCGACATCTAGTACTGCGAGCAGTCTAGTATTTTGTTCGACAATCAACAGATTACTGGATCATAGCTGGCAACTGGGATGGCCTCAGCGGCGATCGGCTTCGCCCGACTCATCCAGAAGCTGTTTCGCCGCAATCAGATCGGCGGTGTCGAAACCCTCCGTAAAGCGGTCGTAGATCGGCTGGAGGCAGGCGATGGCGGCAGCGGGGCGGCCCTGATTTCGTAGCAGGCGGGCGAGGCTCGTCGCAGCGCGCAGCTCCCAGGACAATGCCTCTTGCCGGCACGCCCCATCGAGCGCCTGCCTGAAGAGGTACTCCGCAGGGTCCGCGGCTGCAGGCGGGCTCTGCAATG
>Ga0134125_10011287_pt1 | contig 10013 bp, 12 predicted proteins | sample KB31751_FD_96464 | JGI IMG/M metagenome (GOLD analysis project Ga0134125, IMG submission 96464) | Terrestrial soil microbial communities with excess Nitrogen fertilizer from Kellogg Biological Station, Michigan, USA - KB3-175-1 | ecosystem: Environmental > Terrestrial > Soil > Unclassified ... | reverse complement strand
TGGGCGGCGCTCGCGAGCGGCGGCGGAATCGTCATCATCGGAAGCTGCCTCGGCCCCGGCCACTTCGCGATGCTCGCCGTCGGCGCGTCGGGCGGGCTCATCGGCGCAGGAATCTGGGCGCAGACGATCGAAGGCTCCGCGGCGCTCTCGCGCCCGTTCGGCTTCTACGGCGGCCTGCTCGGCATCTGCGCGTCCGCCATCGCCGCGCCGTTCCTCGGCACGCCGATCTGGCTCCTCCTCGGCAGCGTCGCGGTCTCGGCGCCGTTCATCCAGGCGATGGGCCGCGTGCGCTGCTTCGTCAACGGCTGCTGCCACGGCAGCCCGACGTCCGAGGCGATCGGCATCCGCTACCATCACCCACGCTCGCGCGTGTGCCGCATCGCGCACCTCGACGACGTCCCCCTCCACCCGACGCAGCTCTATTCGATCCTCTGGAACGTCGTGACGATGGTCGTCATCGCGCGACTCTGGAGCCTGCACGCGGCGATGCATTTCGTCGGCGGCTTGTATTTCATCCTGAACGGCCTCGGCCGCTTCGTCGAAGAGGCCTACCGCGGCGAGCCGCAGACGCCGATCTACGCGCGCCTGCGTCTGTACCAATGGGCCGCGCTCCTTCAAGTCGCGGCCGGCGCGCTCATCACCGCGCTCGGCGTGAGCGGCCCCGCCCCCACGCCTCGAATCAACGTCGCGGCGATCGCGGCCGGCCTCATCTTCGGCACCATCTACGGAAGCGCGATGGGCATCGACTTTCCGGACTCGAAGCGACGTCTCTCGCGGCTCGCTTAACGCTTCGGCAAGAGCGCGAGGAACGCTCGTTCGCGTTCGGCGTCCCGAAACGCGCGTCGCGGAACGACCACCGCGTCCTCGCCGTGATGAATCACGATGAGGCGCCGGCTCACCTCGATCCGGCCGCAGTCGGACCACGCCATCGTCTTCGCCGTCTGGCCAGTCACCACCGTCAGTCCCTCGTCGGACGCGTCGATCGTCAGGCCCGCGCGCAAGTCGAGCCGTCGACGGAACGCGATCCGCGGCAACACGACGAGCAACGCAACGCCGAGGATCACGATCACGACCGCGACCGCGCCGACGACGACGCGCGCCAACGTGCTCGGCGCGTAAATCGTCGTGAGACACGCGACGACGAGACACACGCCGAGCGCGAGCGGAAGCTGCGGCCGCGCGCGCAGCGCGACGAGCGCGCGCGAACGCACCATGCGCGCGATGTCCCGCTCTTCGTAGCGAAGCTTCACGAGCACGTCGCCCACTGGGATCGCAGTCTTGACGCTCGGCGTGCAAACTGCAACCTTCGAGTCGTGAGCGAGCGCACGCTGCTGTTCGTGGCGCCGCAGAGCGCGCCGTTCGGCGAGACGGTGCTCGGCATGCGCATCGCCGACGAGCTCCACGCGCGCGGCGATCAGATCGTCCTCTTCGCTCACGAGTCGCTGGCGATTCTCGTGAAAGGCCGGCCCTTCCGATTCGTGCCGGTCCCGGAGGGCGCGCGCGTCGGCGAGGCGATCGCCGCGATGGGCGCCGAGCTGCAAGCCGCCGCGATCGTGCTGCTCGACGCGACCGGCGTCTACATGCTCCTCAAGCGCGAAGGCACCGACGCCACGTTTCTCCGCACCGTCGGACGCCGCGTCATCGGGCTCGACGTCTGGAACCTCCGTCGCACGGGCCTCGCGTGGGATCTCGCCGGCTCCACGTGGCAGCACTCGAAGTACTCGCTCGACGTCCATCGCCGGCTCATCCCGGTTCCATTCGCGGCCCCGAGCGGCACCAAAGGTCTCTACGACGCGCTCCCCCCGGCGCCGGAAATCGACGAAGCGGAGCGCGCCGAGCTCCGCGCCGACCTCGGCGTTCGCGACGAGGATCGTCTCGTTCTCTTCACGTCGGCCCGCTGGCAAGAGCCGGCGAGCCAAGCCGACGAGATCGGCAAACGTCTCGCGAGCCTCTTTCCGAGCTTCGTCGCCGAGCGGCTCGCGCAAGCCGGCGAGCGCGTGCACGTGCTCCACGTCGGCCCGACGCGCATGCCCTTCGACGAAAAAATCGGCGATCGCTACACGTGGCTCCCGCAGCGAGCGCCGCAGCGCTTCGCGAAAATGCTCGCGGCCGCGGACGTCCTCCTCAGCTTCAACTTCTCCGCGACCACGATCGCTTCGGCGATCGCCGGCGGGATCCCGGTGCTCCTCGGCGTGAGCTCGCACGCGGGCAAAACGGCGGACTCGATCGCCGCGCGCCTGCCGACGCCGCCGTCGCCGTTTCTTCGCACGTGGCTCGAGGCCGCGACGCCGCTCCCCGCGTTTCGCGTCTGGCCGCTCGGCCTCTTCAACTTCCTCGCGCCGCTCGCCAAGAACAACCCGTATACGACAGCCGTCGAGACCGCGGAGCTCTTCGACGAGCCCGCGTTCGACGAGGCGCTGCGCCGCATGATCTTCGACGACGACGCGCGCTCCGCGCTTCGCGCCCGCCAGGCGAAGTACCGCGCCGAGGTCCAAGCCCTTCCCAAGGCCTCCGAGCTCGTCGAAACCTATCTCGAGTCATGACCCGCATCGGCTTCCTCGGAGCGTTCTCGATCGAAAACGCCGGCGACCAGCTGCTCGGCTACGCGGTCCGCCAAGTCTTCGAAGAGCGCCTGCCGAAGGCCGAGCAACGCCTCTTCGCGCCCGAGCTTCGCGGCGCGTTCTGGCGTCACGCGTGGGACGAGCGCCGCGGCCTCGGCGCGCCGATCACGCGCGTTCCCATCGACGGGACGAGCTGGACGAAGGGGCTCGACGCGGTCGTCATCGGCGGCGGCGCGATCCTGCGTCTCGAGCCCGAGTTCCGTCCCTTCGTCCTCGGCGACCCGCGCCGCTGGAGTCGTGACGTCCCCGCGGCGTGGAACGCGCTCGGCGCCGAAGCCACGCCCGCCTATCTCGCCGCGCACCGCGCCGACTGCGACCGCGTCGCGCAATGCTGCGACAAGCTGGCCTACGCGAGCGTGCGCAACGAGCTGACGGCGCGCTTCGTCCGCCGCTGCGGCTACCGCGGCGACCTCCACGTCGTCCCCGATCCGACGCTCCTGATCGAGACGCCCGACGACGATTTCGCGGAGCGCACGCTGCGCGCGTCCGGCGTCGACACGAGCGCCTATGTGCTGGGCCTCTCGGTCGGCACGTCATTGCGCGACGCGCGCGCGCAGCACTTCCACCAAGAGCTCTTCTCGACGCTCGCCAAGCTCGTCGCGAAAGGCACCCTCGAGGTCGTCCTCTTTCCGTTCGGCGAAGTCTACGGCGACAGCGAGCTCGCGCGCATGGCCCACTCCGCCATCCCCGGCTCGAAGCTCCTCGACGCGAGCTTGAGCGCGCTCGAGCGCTGGCGACTCGTCGGCGGCCTCGACTTCTACCTCTGCGCCCGCTGGCACGCGATGCTGGCGGCCTTCGCCCAGGACGTGCCCTTCCTCGTGATGGACGAGTATCTCAGCGACGTGACCGCTTCGAGCAAGATCCGCGAGTTCGTCGCCGACACGGATCTCGAAGAGCTCTACCTCGCACCGCTGGTTTCCATGCGTCCCGCGCTCAAGCTCGACAACGCGCTCTCCATCGTCGGCGCGGAGGATTACTCCTTCGCCCCACGCCTCTCGGCGATGCGCGAGCGACTGCGCCGCCACTACGACGCGCTCATCGGCGCGCTGCATCTCTGACCCTCACATCCCGGCGTCGGGCGGCACGTCTCCCCAAATCTCGCTGAGCACCTCGCGCATCCGCGGCTTGTCCTTGCACTTCATGATGCCCGGCCGAATCCGCTTCCACGCGGCCCAATAACGGTCGTGAAACACGGATTTGAGCTTGTCGAAGTCCTCGCGATTTTTCGCCCAGTAAATCTGATCGGTCTCGCGAATGCGATCGAGGTGTTCGGCGCGATACTTCTCGACCAGCTCGGCCATCTTCGCGCAGTCGGTGATGTTCGCCTGAACGATGCTGCCCACCTCCTCGAGCAAGGTGATGCCGCGATCGATCAGCTCGCGCTCGCTGAGCTCCGCGTCCGGTTCGTCGGCCGCGTCGAGCACGCCCGCGTCCGACATCGGCGCCGCGTCCACGACGACGGGTGCCGGCCCTGCGTCCGCGGTCGACGTGCTGTCGTGACACGCCGGCGCGGCGGCCAAGACGACGATCGTCAGCAGCTCAATGGCCCGCGTTGCCGCTCCCGCTGCCTGTGTTCCCGGTCCCGTTGCCCTGCTGCTCCATCATGTAGGGCACCATGAGCTCGTGGACCTTCGCCAGCGTGACGCGCTCGCAGTACTTGCTCTCGCCTTCCGTCACGATCCCGTCCGCCTCGACCCGCGACGCGCAGTCTTTGAGCACCAGGATCACGACGTCGGTGTCGCCCTGCGTCGCGTGAAAGCGCGAGGGGATCTGCCGGATCAAGCTCAGATACCACTGCACGACTTTTTCGTACTTCGCTGCCGGCGCCGGAAAGCGCATCGACTTGAACTCCGGCGGCGGTTGCGGCAGCGGCACGTGCTGAGCGCTCGCCACGCTCGCACCGCACAACAACGCTGCTCCGACGAGAATCGCTACGTACTGCTTCATTGGGCCATCAACATTTTCGGCGTCGACGTGGGCACGCTTCCGAGCTCACCGACGACGATCATGGTTCTATCACGGTTGACGTCCTTGGAGACCGACACCACCACCTGCTCGCCCGTCTGCGGCTTGATGAAGTAGCGCCCGTCGACATGGGTCTCCTGCATCGTGACGTACGGCGAGCTGACCTGGTCCCAACCTTTGGCGCGCATGTCGTCGATGTACGTGCTCAGCACGATCGCCGGCGCGTCGGTCGACTCGTAGATCCGCGCCGAATACGGCGTGTTGACCGCCTCGGCCGTCATCGTCCGTCGCGAGTTGAGCGGGCGCGGAAGTCCGGCGTAATCCGAGCCGACCGAGTCCTTGTCCGGCTCGCCCATGATCTTGCGAACGTTGAAGCTCCCGTCCGTCCACAGGATCTGCAGGAACGTCTCCGGTCCCTTACGGACAGCGTGCACGTACCTGAAATCGCCGAGCGAGTGGAGGTCGCCCGTGTTGACGAAACCTTGCAAGCCTTCGAGGAATTGCGTCGCGCCTTCGCTCCGCGTGAAGCACATCACGACGCCGTCTTGCGCGGCCGGATCCTCTTGCCGGACGACGCCATAACGGTTCACGCCCTGTTGCTCCAGCTTGTCCTCGGCGGCTTTCGCTTTGTCTCCGAGCCCTTGCCAGGCGATGGGGTCGAACGCGCGAGACGAGTTGCAATGATGGTCGAAGCGATCGAGCACGGTCTTCACGGACTCGTCCGTCTTGCTCGCCGTGAAGTAAACGCTCTCGCCGTTGATGCGGAACTGTTGCGCGCCCTGCACGAGATCCTGCAGCCCTTCGAGCTTCCGTCCGAGCTGCAGGCTCTGCTCGCCCACGCTGGCCACGGCGCTCCTGACCGACAACGCGCCGAAGCCGAGAGCCACGACGCCGCCGTACGCGAGAACGCGCGCTGTGCCGAGGAGCCGCTTTTTGGAGATCTTTCCGAGGGCGTAGAGATGAAAGAGCATGGCTTCGTCCTCAGGGGAAGGGGAACGACTTGATGAAGCTGAAAGGATCCATGCCGTTGTCCGGAACGGGTCCGCAGAGTGTCTGGCTTTGCGTGGTGATCGCCTGCTGGGCTCCCTGGAACTGCGAGCTGATGCCCGGCGTGTAAATCCACGTCATCGTCGACGTGCCCTTGGCCGAGCCCATCGAGCTACCCGCCGAAGCGCCGCCGGCGCCGACCGCGCCGCCCGTGAACTTCCCGGCTTCCGCGTTTCCGCCCGTGCCGCCTTGCGGGTCCACCGGCTGCGTCAGCTGAGGTCCAGCGCCGCCGCTGTTGCCCCCGAGCTTGATGCCCGGCGGCAAGTCGTCGTCGATGGGCTTGAAGTTGTCGGCCGTGCAACCGTTCGCCGCGTACGACCAAGTCGCGTAACGCGACATCATCACGGTGCGGTACTTCGTTTCGTACGTCCCACCGAGATACATCGTCATCATCATCATCATGGCGAAGACCGGCGCGAGAATGCCGGCCTCCACCATCGCGACGCCACGGTTCCCAGCCCGTTTTCTCCAGCGTTTGGTCGTCGTCATCATGATGGCCTCAGTGGATGAAGTCCGGCAGCGACGACGCCGGGTTGAAGATGCCGCCTACTGCCTCGCCCGCGCCGTCTTTGACCTTCAAGAACATGTTGTTCGTGGCGGTCTGCGCGAGGCTACCTGCGATCGGGTTGTTGAAGGCCGTCGAGATCGTGTTGCCGATGATCTTGTTGATGCCCTCTTGGACCTTGTCGTCGAACGTGTCGCCGAGCGAGCCGTTCCACACGTAGCCGAGGAGGTCTTTGCCCCACGAGAGCCCGTGCATGCGCCGCAGGCGCGCGCGCCAGTTCATGTGGTACGAGGCGTTGCTCTCCTTGTTGCAGGGTTCGTCGCCCCACTTCGCGCCGTTCCCGCCCTCTTTCTTGCAGTCGTAATAGAACTCCGCCTGCGAGAAGTAGAGGTCCCACGACGTCTCGGAGTCTTGCGGGATGATCGTGTTCCAGGTGCCGCTGCCGTTCGAGTCCATGCCGGCGACGCCGACGAGCTTCTCGGCCTTTTCGATTTTCTTGTGGTTGCCGCCGTAGACGACGCCCCAGACTTGCATCCAGTCGTTGCCGTTCGCGGCGTAGCTGACGACGAGGTGAGGTCCACCGGCAAACTGCGGATCGCCCCAGAAGGCATTTCCCTTCTGGCTGCCGCTCAGAAGCTTCATGTCGTAGACCTCTTCGCAGCGCTTCGGTCCGCCGCCGCAGCCGTCTTTGGCGTCGCCACCCCAACCGCCGGAAAGGCTGCTCGCGCTATTCGGGCAGAGCTCCTTGTTGTTCTTGCCGCCCTGTTCGAGCCAGGTCGCGACGCGGAGACCGGTGACGACGGAGTCGACGCTCGAGAAGAGACCCTTCGAGTCCATCTTGCAGTACGAGTTGACGATCTTGTTGCCCAACGCGCCCAAGATCGTGCTCACGACGAAGCTGAGCGCGCCGCCCACCGGGCCCGGCAGGATGTTCTTCACCATGCCCGAGACCAAACTCGTGACCTTCGTGGTCGCGAACGTGCAGACCGCCGTGAAGCCGGTGTCGGGAATTCCAACGGGCAGACCTTCACGCTTGTCGCCGCCGTCGAAGGTTTGGCAGTTGTTCGGATCCTGCGCGTCGCAGTTCTTCGGCTTGCAGACGCCCTTCTCCTCCCACTCCGTCTCGTCGCAGGACTTGTATTTCGCGACGGGCAATTTCGTTCCCGGCTTGCCGGGTGTGAGCGTCGCAGGGACGAGCGTGCCGCTGACTGGCAATCCGAGACGAGATTCGCCGAAATCTTTGTACTGAGTCGTCTCGTACAAGCCGACGAACTCGCCAGCCCACGGGGCGCCGTACGAGATGATGTCCTCGAACTTGGAGAGCACGGGAAGCACGGGGATCATGACGTCGCGCTCGTAGAGGCCGAAAAGGCCGCCCGCGCTGACCTTCGACGGCGCTCCGTTCGTGTTTCCGTCGTGGAGCTTGCCGATGATGTCCGCTGCCTTGCACCACTGATTCGCGATCGGCTCGACCCACTCGAAGTACGGAACGAGCGAGATGAGATACGCGTCCGCCTGGCGCGCCTTGCACGAAGACTCCTCGCATCCGCCGTCACCCGTGCTGCCGAGGATGACGTGGAACATGTCGAGGACGTCGTAGACGAACGCCATCATCATGTAGACGGCGGTCAGAATCAGCATGAGGATGTTGACGAAGGAAATGAGGTTCATTCCCTGCGCCTGCACCGCCGCCGACGAGTAGCTCACCGCGTCCGCTGCTTCCTGAGAGCGGTCGCGCCAAATCATGGCGTCGCCGAGACCGACGAGCATCCACATCCAGCCGATCATCATGCACGCAAAGAAAACGCCGATGACCATGATGGCCCCTCGGCGTTCCTTGAGAGCGAGATTCAGTCTACCCATGGTGGCTTCCGACATGGTTCGCTCCTAAAGCTCGTACTCTGCGCCCTGATGGGGAAACTGCGCGTGGACGGTGATGTCCTTCGTTCCCTCAGGGCAGATGATCTTCGCGGCGACCGGAACTTTGCAGGTGAAGCTGGCTTTCAACGTCACCGTGTCGGTGCCGCCGTTCGCCGGATCCTCGTGCGTGCACTCCGGATCTTCGTGCGTGAGCTGACCAATCGAGCTCTGCTCGAACGGCGTCAACGCGATCGTCGCGGCGCGGCCGATGTCCGTCTCTTTTCCGTCGAGCGGCGGGTTCGACTCCGACCCGGGGTCGGGCTCTTTGATGACCGAGCACGCGCGAACCGCAACTTGAGCCGCGTGGAGCACCGCGAGGCGATCGATCGAATATTGCGCGAGCTGGCAGACGCACAGGAACATCGCGCAAATCGGCATGAAGGCGATTGCGAACTCGGCGAGAACGGCGCCCTTTCGGGCTTGCAGTATCCCTTCTCTCCTCCGCCTATTCATCAATGCCTCCAGTGCAGATAGGCCGTAAAGCAAGTACCCACGAAAATCGCTGGGCCGAAACGAAACCACGTAAGCAGCGCTGGCTCGATCGGCTTCCTCTTCTTTTTGGGTAGCAGAGGATTCGCTGCCAGCAACACGGTGTTCTTGATGGTCCGAAACAGCTTGCCCTCGTAAGCCAAGAAGGCTGGAGCGATGAGGCCCGCGGCGAAGAATGAATACATCTCCGTCTCGAGCCCGAAGTGCGGTTGCAACAGCGCACCAATCGCAGCGAGGAGCTTCAGATCACCGCCACCGATCGCGTCCTGCCGATAAAGAATGGCGGGGACGATTGAACACCCGATGGCACCCAGGAGGGAACTCCCACCTTCGTAGAGGGCCGCTTGCGCAGTCGAATGTCTCGCGAACGCAAACGCGATGTGCGCGATCGGCGCGATCAGCAAGGGCCCCAGCGTCACCCAGTTCGGAATCTCTCCACTACGAAGGTCGAAGGCGGCAGCGATCGCAGCGATGACCGCTGCCGCCACCAGGAAGTAGATCATGCTTCCTGTTGTACCACCAAGGTAGAGAGAACCGAACGCGGTCGAATCACGTGAATTGGTTGGCCGCAGATCCGCCGGCGCCTGACACGCTCGAACCGACGTTCTTGTACACGACAGCCGCGATGACGAGGATCAAGAAGAGGAGGATGGCGTACTCGACCATCGTCGCGCCCTTCTTGTCCTGAATGAGCTTCGTGAATTTGTTCGACTTGATCAGCTTGTTCATTGTTCTCTCCTCAACAGATTGATTACGGCATCGAGCTCAGGATCGCGGACCTCTCGGACAAGTAGTTCTTGTACATGAGACGACCGCCCGCGAGCAGAACGCCCGCGGTGGGGACCATGACGAACATCAGCAGAAACGCGTACTCGACTTGGACTGCACCTCGCGTGCGACGTCGTCGTTCTTTGGCGTTCTTCATCGCCCGTCCTCCGGTTTCTCTCTTATCCATCCTTCGTGCCATGGCTCGGCTCCGGCTCGATGTTCGGAAGTATCGGAAAACTCGTGTGGAGTGGTTCTCCTACACGCATCAAAACTGGATCACGCAGACCCCACCATGGATCCTGTTTGATCCGGAGCGCGACGAGGCGCTTGTGGGATAACTCGTGATTTCACGCATTTGGTACCGCGTCTCCTCCCGGTGACAGCAGGCTCAACAAGTCACGATACCCAGATACCGCCGGGGCGCAAGAGTGATCGCGGCATACGAATGCAGACGGAGCGGACGCGGCCTTGTCCGTCGTGAGGAGCGGCGCCGCGGAGTCGCCCGCGAGCGACGCGTGGGCGATCGTTCGATGAGGAACGTATGCGCGGTACGTCGCGCGGAGGAGATCGTCGCTTTCGCCGACCAAGACGACGTCGACGCTCGTCTTCGCGACGCGGTCGGCGAGGAGGACGAGGCTCGAGAAGCCGAACGGGTTCTCGGCGGCGGACGCGGCGAGTGAGGCGGCGATCTTCTCGCC
>Ga0134125_10011286_pt1 | contig 10013 bp, 8 predicted proteins | sample KB31751_FD_96464 | JGI IMG/M metagenome (GOLD analysis project Ga0134125, IMG submission 96464) | Terrestrial soil microbial communities with excess Nitrogen fertilizer from Kellogg Biological Station, Michigan, USA - KB3-175-1 | ecosystem: Environmental > Terrestrial > Soil > Unclassified ... | reverse complement strand
ATGGCATTCGCCATGTTCTCCACGGCGATGCGCAGGAATCCCTGCGCGAGCTCATGGGGCGACCGCCGCACCCCGGTCGCCCGCGCCACTTCTTCCGCCATCGCGGCGAACTGCGCCTCGACGGCCGCCCCGTCGATCGCGGCATCCGCATCCGGCCCAAACACGTGCGGGAAGAACTCCGCCTGCAGCCGGCCCAACATGACATTGCAGTCGGTCACCGTGAGCGGCCCGCCGCGCCGATAGCATGCCGGCCCGGGAATGGCGCCCGCGGACTGCGGGCCCACCCGCAGCCGGATACCGTCGAAACGGCAGATCGAGCCGCCGCCCGCCGCGACCGTATGGATGTGCATCATCGGCGCGCGAATCCGCACGCCGGCCACGAGAGTCTCGAAGGTGCGCTCGAGCTCACCCGCGTAATGGGACACGTCGGTCGAGGTGCCCCCCATGTCGAACCCGATGACCCTCTCGGCTCCCGCGTCAGTCGCGGTGCGTACCATGCCGACGATGCCGCCGGCAGGCCCGGAGAGGATCGCGTCCTTGCCGTGGAACCTGTGCGCCTCCACCAAGCCGCCGTTCGACTGCATGAAGAGGAGCCGCGCGCCTTCGCCCAGCTCGCCGCCCACCTGGTCCACGTACTTGTGCAGGACCGGAGAGAGGTATGCGTCCACCACGGTGGTATCGCCCCGTCCGACCAGCTTGATGAGCGGACTGACCTCGTGACTCACCGACACCTGGGTGAAGCCGATCTCACGCGCGAGCTGCGCGAAAGCGCGCTCGTGCCGCGGGAAGCGATAGCCGTGCACGAACACGATTGCAACCGCGCGGATGCCGTCCGCGAAAGCGCGCTGCAACTCGGTGCGCGAGCACTGCGGGTCGATCGGGACCAGAACTTCGCCTTCGGCGCTCAGGCGCTCCCGGACCTCGATCGCGCGCTCATACAGCAGCTCCGGCAGCACGATATGCCGATCGAATAGCCGCGGGCGGTTCTGATAGCCGATCCGCAACGCGTCGGCGAACCCGGCCGTGATCGCAAGCAGCGTGCGCACGCCGCGGCGCTCCAGCAGTGCGTTGGTCGCGACGGTCGTCCCCATCTTGACCGCCGCTATCGCCTCAGGCGGGAACGGCGCGCCTCTCTGCAGGCCGAGAACCCGGCGAATGCCTTCCACGGCCGCGTCGGAATACTGGTCCGGGCTCTCGGACAACAGCTTCTGAGTGCGCAGGCTCCCGTCAGGGGCGCGCGCCACGATGTCCGTGAAGGTGCCTCCCCGGTCGATCCAGAACTGCCAGCCGACGGGGCTCATCGGCTACATGGCGTTGCCGGCAAACGATTCGGCCTGCAGGCGGTCGAGGAACGATTGCAGCTCCGCGGCGCGCTCCGCGCCCATTTTCCGCGCCGTCCTGGTGATGAGCTTGGGTGGAATGTCCTTGAGGAACCCGCGGAGCGTCTTCACCGCCGGCGCGAAGCTCGGCGCCTTGGCGCCCGTGAGGGCGATGAGGCGCGCCGCCCCGATGTCACCGAGGAAATCGAGCGAGTCGGCGTCGTGCAGCACGATGGCGTTGGGATCGCTGCCGGCAGCGCTGTAGAACATGTGGCCGCGCTCCGCGGCCTGGACCGCCGGGAGCTTTTGCATGGGAAACCCGGTGCCCCCCAGCATCGCGCGTGCCTGGCGCGCGGCGCATTCGCCGTGCTCCATCTTCGGCCCCTTGCACGGCATGAAGGCCGACATGTCATGCAGAAACGCAGCGGCAAACAACACGTCCTTGTCGATCTGCAGGCCATCGCCCTGTGCGAGCCGCACCGCCAGCAGGTAGTCACGCTCGGAATGCTGCCAGCCCCAGGCCGGATGCAGGAACTTGGCATGGGTGAGCTCGTAGAGCTTGACCTTCCAGGGTGCGTCGAGCGGAACTCCCGCCGGGGTCGCGGTCGGTGCGCCGGCGGAAAATGCCGGCGCGATGGCGCCCAGCGTGAGAATCAGAAGCGCTGCGGTAACCACTCTCGTGCTCATGGAGTGCTCGCTTTCGGCCTAGTGCGACAGGGATTGCAGCCAGCGGATCAGGACCGCCGCCAGTGCGATCCGATGATCGGAATAGACGTGGTCGGTATCCAGATGCACGGTGGTGACGGAGGGATCGTGGCGGGCGCGCAATGCGCTCACCAGCGCGCCGTCCGACGGCCCGTACCTGTCGTTGGCGGTGATGACGAGCAGCGGCACACGGTCGATCGCGTCATAGGTCTGATCGAATCGCCACGCCGTCGCGTGAGCCTCCAGCTCATCGGCCATCTGCTCCGCTGTTACGTCCGCCAGGGACTCCATCAGACCCGACAGCCGCTCGACCAGCTGCGCGTGGGGCATGCTGCCGGCGAAGTCCCTGCTCATGTCGGCGGCCGAAATCAGCGCGACCCCGGCCAGCCGACGATCCTGTGCCGCGGTCTCGACGGCGACCCAGCCGCCCATGCTGTGGCCCACGATCACGATGCGGGCCGTGGCGATGCCGAGGCTCGCGGCGACCGGTTGGCTACGCAGGTACGTCAATACCGCCTCTGCATCCTGCGGACAATGGGCGAAGCGAAAGCTGCCGGGGCTGCCCCATGATCCGCGGTAAAAGAAGGTGATGGCATTCCACCCGGCGCGGCGCACCGCCTGTACGAGATCCAGGTTCTTCTCGTTACCGGGGAGGCCGACGAAAAAGAGAGCGGTGGGGTGAGGGCCGGCACCCGCCGCCAGATAGGCGATGCCATTGATCATCACCCCGCCGGCGGGAATGTGCAGCACTTCCATCCGCGGCGGATGTCGCGAATCAGGGGGCGGGTCGGTGTAGACGGCTGGCGGGATCGCGGAGGCCGCCCACACGCCGCCGCCCATCAGCGTGAGTGCGATCAACAGCAACGCCCGGCCCAACATGTCTCGGCGGATCATGGCTCGTCTCCCCTCTCGCCGTTACAGTCTACCTGGCCGGCGGCCCCGAATCCTCGCGGTTCTCCTGGCCATTCCGCTCATCCTGCATCCAGCGGTCCACCACCTGGTCGAGAACCGTGAGCGGCAGGGCGCCGTGCTCCAGAATGGCCGCGTGGAACTCCTTGATATCGAAGCGCGATCCCAGCTCGTCTTTGGCCTTCTGCCGCAGCCGTTGAATGTCGAGCTCGCCGATCATGTAGGAAAGCGCCTGGCCCGGCCACGCGATGTAACGGTCGACTTCGGTGTCGATGTTCTGCTCGGCGAGGGCGCTGTTGTCCTCGAAGTAGCGCACGGCCTGTGCGCGCGTCCAGCCCTCCGAGTGCATGCCCGTGTCGACGACCAGTCGCACGGCCCGCCACATCTGGTAGTCCAGGTAGCCGAACTTCGCATAGGGGTTGTCATAAAGCCCCATGTCGTCGCACAGCGTCTCCGTATAGAGCGCCCAGCCCTCGCCGAAGGAGCTGTAATAATCGAAGCGACGGAAGTCCGGCAGGTTCGTCAGCTCCATCTCGATCGGGATCTGCAGCTGATGGCCGGGCCGGGCTTCGTGGCAGGTGAGCACCTGGATCTCGTACTTCGGCCGGCTCTCGGGCTTGTAGAGGTTGACGGACATGTAGCCGGCAACACTGCCGTCGCCGGCCGGCGGATCCGAGTAGGCCGGATAGGTGTCGGGCGCGAGTGACGCCGGAATCGGACGGATGCCATACGGTACGCGCGGCAGTATCCGGACCGGGAACTCCTTCACCAGGAGGGGATCGACGCGCTTGGCAGCTGCGCGGTAGGCGTCGATGAGGTCCCGTGGATTCTTGTAGTAGAAACGGGGGTCCGTGCGCAGGTAGCGAACGAAGTCCTTGTAGCTGCCCTTGAACCCGACCTGTTTGAACACCTGCTCCATCTGCGCATGGATCTCGGCGACCTTGCGCAGGCCCATGGCGTGTATCTGGGCCGGCGTCAGATTGGTGGTGGTGTACTCGCGCACCTGAAATGCGTAGTACGCCTTCCCGTTGGGCAGTGCCTCGGCGGCGATGCTGTCGCGGCAGTGCGGCAGGTACTCGTGGTCGAAATACTGCTGGAATTCCCGGTACGCCGGCGTGATCTCACCGGCGATCGCCGCCTTCGCATCGGCGCGCAGCTTGGCCTGCTCGGCCGGCGGAATGATGTCCGGCATCTTCTCGAAGGGAGCGTACATCGGGCTCTTCATGGGGTCGGCCACCACGTACGGCACGATCTGGTGAGGCACGCGCTGCATCACCACCCGCGGCTCCGTCATGCCGTCCGTGACCCCCTGTTTGAGGAGGGCGATGGTCTCGTCCATGTAGGGTTGAAGGTCTGCAGCCGGTGGACGAAGTTGCGGTAGTCGGCCTCGTTCTCGAAGCGCAGCGACTGCGTGAGCCTCCTCAGGGTCTGGACGCCGTCGAGCTCGGTGACGGGCATCAGGTAACCCTTGAGCCCGTACTCCTCGACCTGCATCCCGTAGCGGTACTTGAAGAGGTCGTAGGTGATCAGGTCCTCACCCGTGAGGGCGCTCCGGTCGATGGCCGCCAGCTTCCGCAACGCCTGGACGTCCTCCTGATGCTCGCGCGCGAGCGTCGCCAGACTGACATCGGGCCAGTAGGCGTCATATTCGTGGAAGCCATCCGCGGAAGCCTCGAGCGGGTCTTCCCGCATTTCCCGCTGCCATTCGGCTGTCACCAGATCGTGCAGCGCCGCGGCTGCCGGGTTTGCGGCTACCGCCGCGACCGCTGGAGCGGCGCTACCGGCCAAGCCCACTGCGCCGGTGAGGAGTACGGAAGCGATAGTGGCGGGCGCGATTCTGACCATGGCCGGACTCCAACGATCGGGCCGCCGCTGGCGGCACGCAGCCGTTGAAGCTACCACGAAGCGCCCGCGGGGCAGGCTTCCTCCGTCGCCTCGCCCTTTCGGCTCGACGCGCCTCTAGGCTCGGGTCTTTTCCGGCAGCGCCACGCTGAGCTCCAGCACCTCGTGACCTTCTTCCTGTCCGAGGTTGATCTGGACCGCCTCCGGGTCGACGTTGACGTACTTGTGGATGACCTGCAGGATCTCCCGCCGCAGCAGCGGCAGATAGTCCGGGCTGCCGCGCGCGCTGCGCTCCTGCGCGACAATGATGCGCAGGCGTTCCTTGGCGACGCTGGCGGAGGAGGGCGGACGGCGAAAGAGAGCTAGCAGCCCCACGTCAGCCCCCGAACATGCGGGCGAAGAAGCCTCTCTTCGGCTCCTCCAGGAACCGCAGCGGCAGACTCTCGCCGAGGAGGCGCGCGACGGCATCATCGTAGGCCAGCGAAGCGTCGCTCTCGTCATTGAGAATGACGGGAACGCCGGAATTGGAAGCGGCAAGGACGTCCGGAGACTCCGGCACCACGCCTATCACATCGAGCCCCAGGATCTCCTTCACGTCGTCCACGCTCATCATCTCTCCGCTCGCGACCCGCCTCGGGTTGTATCGCGTCAGCAGGAGATGTTCCTTCACGCCGCCATTACCCTGCTCCGCACGCTGTGTCTTGCTGGCGAGCAGCCCGAGGATACGGTCGGAGTCGCGGACCGAGGACACTTCGGGATTGACGACCACCACCGCGCGATCGGCGTAGTACATCGCAAGGTGCGCGCCCTTCTCGATGCCGGCGGGAGAGTCGCAGAGGATATAGTCGAACCCCTCAGCGATCAGCTCATCGAGCACTCGCTTGACGCCCTCAGCGGTCAACGCGTCTTTGTCGCGGGTCTGCGAAGCGGCGAGAACGTGCAGGGTTTCCAGGCGTTTGTCCTTGATGAGCGCCTGCTTCAGCGCGCAGTCGCCCTGGATGACGTTCACGAAGTCGTACACGACCCGGCGCTCGCAACCCATGATGAGGTCGAGATTGCGCAAGCCGATGTCGAAGTCGATCACCACGACACGCTTGCCACGCCGCGCGAGGCCGCATGCCACACTGGCCGAGGTGGTCGTCTTGCCGACGCCGCCCTTGCCGGAAGTCACCACGATGATCTCGGTCAAATCTCGCTCCTACGCGTACGTCAACAGCAAGTCACTAAGCAGCCCAGGGCCGCTCCCTGGGCTGCGGGATCGAATGCGGCCATACGGCTGGCCGCGCACAAAATCGCCTGAAGCGATTTTGGACGGCGGTAGCCGGCTCGAAGGGCTTGGCGCAGGATAGCGCCAAGCAAAGCGGCAGGATGCCGACTTTGCGCCAATCAAACCACTGCGAAGCGCAAATCGTCGCCATCCAGCCACGCCTGTACCGGCTTGCCGGCGAGCTCCGGCGGCAAGGTCTCGAAAACCCGGAAAACCCCCGCGACCGATACGAGCTCGGCCCGGAATTCCTGACAGAACACCCGCGCGCTGGTCTCGCCCCGTGCTCCGGCGACGGCGCGCCCGCGCAGCGGGCCATAGATATGCACGCAGCCGTCCGCGATGGCTTCCGCGCCGGCGCCCACGGTGGACGTGACCACTAGATCGCGGCCGCGTGCGTAGATGCGTTGCCCCGAGCGCACCGGCTGGTGTTGCATGAGCGCCGGGATTCCCTGCCACTGCTCCGCGCGCTCCGCCGGCTGCACGATGGGTACATTCTGGGCCGGGGTCTGCGGCCGGAACGGCGCGAGCACGGGCAACTCCAGCGCAGCAGACAGAGCCTCGACCGCAGCGGACCCGCCGATGAGTCCCACGGGCAGCATGCCCGCGCGACGCACCGCGTCCATCACCGGACGCATCTCCTCGAGCTGCGGGTCTCTGCCGAGCACCGTCAGATCCAAACACACACCGGTGCGCTGAAAGAAAAGCGGTGCGCTCGCGACGCGGCCGGTCAGCTCATCGAGAATCGCGCCGGGATCGGTCGAGCGCAGCCGCATCTGGATCAGGCCCACCTGCCCGAAACGAATGTCAATCGCCGGCGCTGAAGCGGCGGCGGCCTCCGAAGGCTTCGTCATCATCGGTATTGCCGACATGTCAGACTTTGCGAATCTTTAACTGCGCCCGGCAAAGCCTCTCCCTTCTGCGCGTGCTGCGCGCCCCGAGTACGATGCGGGATGGCGTGCAGTGTACCGGCTTACTTTCGCCGCCGCACGCCTCTGACAGGCTCCGCTTCGAGGGGATTCTCCGGCCAGTAATGTTTCGGGTAGCGGCCCCGGAGGTCCTTGCGCACCTCGGCGTACGCGCCGCGCCAGAAGCTCGCCAGATCGCGCGTCACTTGCACCGGCCGCTGCGCCGGCGAGAGCAGCTTGAAGGTGATCGGGACCCGTCCGCCGCCGATCCGCGGCGTCGCCGTGAGGCCGAAGACCTCCTGCAGGCGCACCGCCACCGCGGGCGCGCTCTCGTCGAGGTAGTCGATGCGCACCCGCGAGCCGCTCGGCACCGTGAGATGGCTCGGCGCGAGGGTCTCGAGCTGCTGGCGCTCGTCCCAACTCAGCCGCGCGAGCAGCGCATCGAGGAGCGGAATGCGGGCGAGATGCTCGCGGCGAGTGATGCCGTCGAGCCAGGGTGCGAGCCAGTCATCGATCGTTGCCGCGAGCGCCGCGTCCGCGAGGTCCGCCCAGCGCTCGAACTCACCGCCCAGCCGACGCAGGAAGCCGGCGCGCGCCTGCAGATCACGCGCCTCGCGGCTCCAGGGCAGCGATTCGACTCCAAGCTGACGGATTCCCTCCAGCATGGCGGCGCGCGCTTCCTCCCGCGCCACCACCGGCAGGGCGCTCTCCTCCAGCACCAGACCGTCGAGCCGCAGCACGCGCCGGGCGAGAACCGCCTGCTCGCGCGCGTTCCACTCGATCGAATCGCTGCGCTCCAGACGCGAGCCCATGTGCTCGTCGATTTCCGCGCGGGAGAGGGGCGCTGCGAGGCGGATGCGCGCGTCCCGCTCACGGTCATCGAGATCCACTGCGACGATCAGCTCCTGGCGCGACAGTCCCTGCGGCTCGGCGAAATGCGCGCCGCGGCCGTTGGTCAGCGTGAAACGCCCCCCTCCGCCCGTGCGCTGCCGCCCGATGCGATCGGGAAAGGCGAGAGCGAGCAGCCCGCCGACGGAGCCGCCGCGCGCCGCGCCGCCGGCGGTTGCCGCCGTGCGCGTTCCGAGCTGCCGCAGCAGCTCGCGCGCGCCGCGCCTGGCTCGCTGCAGCGCCGCGCGGTCGATGCCGCCGGACTCGCTCTCTCCCCGCAGTGCGTCGATGCGGCCGCGAATGTCCGCGTCGCGGGCTCCCGCCGTGCCGCGCAGCAGATCCCGCTCCGACAGCAGCGCGGCAAGATCCGCGGCGAGCGGCAGGGAGCCCGTCTCTCTCGCCCGCAGCAGCATGTGCGCCAGCCGCGGATGGACGCCGAGCCGCGTCATCTCGCGGCCGTGAGGCGTGATGCGCCCGCCCGTATCCAGGGCCCACAACCGCTCGAGCAAGTCGCGCGCGCTCGCCAGCAGGGCGGCCGGCGGCGGATCGAGCCACCTGAGCGCGGCCGCCTCGCGCACGCCCCAGCTCGCGAGCTCCAGGGCGAGCGGCGTCAGATCGGCCTCGACGATCTCCGGTGGGCTGAACGGCGCAAGGCTTCGCTGTGCCTCCTCGCTCCAGGCGCGGTAGCACACTCCCGGCTCCACCCGCCCGGCTCTGCCCTGTCGCTGCTCTGCCGAAGCGCGCGAGATGCGCTCCGTCTCGAGACGGCTCATGCCCGTCGCCGGGTCGAAGCGCAGGCGGCGCACCAGTCCCGAATCGACGACCACGCGCACCCCGGGGATGGTGAGGCTCGTCTCGGCGATGTTGGTGGCGAGCACCACGCGTCGCGCATCCGTCGATCCCTGCCGTGCGCCCGGGCTCGCGGGCCTGAGTGCGGCCTCCTGCTCTTCGCTCGACAGCTCGCCATACAGCGGCAGGATCCGCAGCGGCCCGGTGATGCCGGACGCCGCTGGCGATCCTTCGAGCAGCGCCCGCACGCGATGGATCTCCCGCGCTCCCGGAAGAAATACGAGCACATCGCCGGGCTCCTCCTCCAACGCGCGCCGCACGATCCTCGCCGTGAGCGCCTCGGGAGACTCCTGCGACCCGCGAGAGGCTCCCATCTGCGGCAGCGGCGGCAACCCCTTGCCCGCATATCGCGTCGCCACCGGAAAAGACCTGCCATGCGCGGTGATGACCGGCGCATCGCCGAGCAACCGCGATACGGCAGCACCCTCCAGGGTGGCCGACATGACCAGAATCCTGAGGTCGGGCGTCACGCTCGCGCGCGCATCCAGAGTGAGCGCCAGACCGAGGTCCGCCTGCAGGCTGCGCTCGTGGTATTCGTCGAAGAGGACCGCCGCGAAGCCTTCCAGCGCCGGGTCGGACTGCAGCATCCGCGTGAGCACGCCTTCGGTCACCACTTCGATGCGCGTATTCCGCGATACCTTGGTGTCGAGACGCATCCGATATCCGACAGTGCTCCCGACCGCCTCCCCCAGCGTCTGTGCCATCCGCAGGGCCACTGCACGCGCAGCCAGCCGGCGCGGCTCGAGCATCAGAATGCGCTTGCCCGCCGCCCACGGCTCATGCAGCAACACCAACGGAACGACGGTGCTCTTCCCCGCGCCCGGTGGCGCCGTCAGCACCGCGGACACCTGTTCCTGAAGCGTGCTGCGCAGCTGCGGCAGCGCCTCATCTATCGGTAGCCCGGAAGTCATTTCACGCCGCGCGCGAGTGTCCGTTCACAGGCGCCAGATGTAGTAAGCGAAGAAGAGCCACCCGCCGATGAGCAGTACCCCGCCCAAAGGTGTCACGATCCCGACCCAGGATGGCGCACCGAGGCTGAGCGCGTAGAGGCTGCCGCAGAAAAGCACGATCCCGCCGAGCAGGGCCCGCGGCGCGCTCACGAAGCTCTGCACCGCCATCCGCTTCTGCGCCGTCAGATCGTCCGGATGCAGTCCCCTCAGCAGCACGCCCATCACCAGCATTCCCAGAGAGTGGTAGAACTGGTAGCGCACGGCGGTGTCGTAGACCGCCAGATTGCCCGCGCTCAAATGACCGGGCAGCGTATGCGCACCCAACGCGCCCGCAATCGTCGCGAGCGCCAGCAGAACTCCCGCGCTCGGAAGCGTCCAT
>Ga0134125_10011285_pt1 | contig 10013 bp, 9 predicted proteins | sample KB31751_FD_96464 | JGI IMG/M metagenome (GOLD analysis project Ga0134125, IMG submission 96464) | Terrestrial soil microbial communities with excess Nitrogen fertilizer from Kellogg Biological Station, Michigan, USA - KB3-175-1 | ecosystem: Environmental > Terrestrial > Soil > Unclassified ... | reverse complement strand
TCCCTGCGCGAGCAGGTCGTCGATCTGGGCGTGGGCCAGGCGCGAGTACTCCCCGACGCTGAACGTCGCGTCGACCGGCAGGAACGAGAGCAGGCGATGCTCCAGGCGCGCCTGCTCGGCGAGCGTCGCGGCGCCCGTCAGCGTCTCAAGGCCCGCGTAGACCTGAAGCGCGTCGGCGGAGACCGCGACGGGATCCTCGCCGCGCTCGCGCAGCCGCTCGGCGATCGCGATCGCGACGGCCGTCTTGCCGACCCCGGTCGGCCCGAACAGCGCGATGATCTTCATACGGATAGGCTCACGGCTCGGTGGAGATCTCCGGTTCGACAGTCCTTCTGACCGGCGCCACGGGGGGCATCGGCCACGCGATCGCCCGGGCCCTCTCGGCCCGCGGCGCGAAGCTGATCCTGACGGGTCGGCGCAGCGACGTGCTCGACCCTCTCGCGAGCGAGCTCGGCGCCCGCGCGCTCGCGGTGGATCTGGCGGTGCCCGCGGAGGTCGAGCGGCTGGCCGCGGAGGCAGGCGACGTCGACATCCTCGTCGCCAACGCCGCGCTGCCCGCCTCGGGAACGCTCGACTCGTTCACGGTCGATCAGATCGACCGCGCGCTCGACGTGAACCTGCGCGCCCCGATCGTCCTCGCGCGCGTCCTCGCCCCCGCGATGGTCGGCCGAGGCCGCGGGCACCTCGTCTTCATCTCCTCGCTCTCCGGCAAGGCCGCGACGCCCGGGACGGCCCTCTACAACGCGAGTAAGTTCGGGATGCGGGGCTTCGCGAGCGCGCTGCGCGCCGACCTGCGCACGAGCGGCGTCGGCGTCTCGACGATCTTCCCGGGCTTCATCCGTGACGCGGGGATGTTCGCCGAGGCCGAAGTGAAGCTTCCCCCCGGGGTCGGGACGCGCTCGCCGGAGGACGTGGCGAAGGCCGTCGTGACCTCGATCGAGCGCAACCGCGGCGAGGTCGACGTCGCGCCGCTGCCGCTGCGCGCGAGCACGCTGCTCGCGAACCTCGCCCCGGAGACCGCCGGGCGCCTCGCGCGCGTGCTCGGCTCCGAGGACATCACCCGCCAGATGGAGGCGGGCCAGCGCGAGAAGCGCTGAGCGCGGCCGCCGCTCAGAACAGCGCCTGCTGCCCCGCCGCCTCACGGGCCCTGCCGAGACCTCGCTCGGGTGCCTGCGGCTTCTTCTCGGTCCTCCTGAGCCGGAAGCGTCCGGGCGGCCCGCCGCCGGTGCGGATCATCCGCGCGAGCCGCTCCCGTTCGGGCTGGGGCGCATAGGCGCCGCGCCGGTAGAGATCCTCGTAGCGGGACACAAGCTCGGGCCGCTGCTCGCGCATCCAGCCCATGAAGACGTCCCTGACCTCGCCGCGCAGGTGCAGCGCGATCCCGGCGATGCTGCTCGCCCCGGCGGCGCTCGCCGCCTCCAACAGCGCCTCGACCTGCGCCGCGGAGTCGTTGATGCCCGCCATCAGCGGCGCGACCAGGATCCCGGTCGGGATGCCCGCGCGGTTGAGCTCGGCGACGGCCTCAAGGCGCGCGCGCGGGTTGGGCGTGTGGGGCTCGGTTTCCCGCCACGCCTTCTCGTCGAGCGTCGGGATCGACAGGCAGGCCGTGAAGTCCCCGGTCTTCTCGCGCAGCTCCCGCATCAGGTCGAGGTCGCGCAGCAGCAGCGGGGACTTCGTGAGGATCGAGCAAGGGTTGCGGGCGTCGAGCAGCGCCTCCCAGATGCCCCTCATCAGCTTGTACCGACCCTCGACCCACTGGTAGGGGTCGGTGTTCGTGCCCAGCGCGACGTGCTCGCCCTTCCACGACGGGCGGGCCAGCTCGGCGCGCAGCACCTCCGGGGCGTTGACCTTGACGACGATCTCGCGCTCGAAGTCGCGCCCGGCGTCGAAGCCTAGGAACGTGTGCGTGGGCCTCGCGAAGCAGTAGGAGCACGCATGCGTGCATCCCCTGTACGGGTTCACCGTCCAGCGGAACGGCATCCGCGACGCCGCAGGCACTTTGTTGAGGACGGACTTGGCTTGGACCTCGTAGAAGCGGATGTCGAGGGCCTCGGGGGCGTCGAACGTCCGCACGGGCGCGGGATCGCGGTAGCCGGGCAGGCGCCGCTCGGTCTCGCTCTCCGCCGTCAGACTGTCCCAGCGCACGAACGTATGTTCGCATAAGCTCCGGGCGGACCTGAACGGGACCGGCGGCACGCAGGCCGGGGGCGCCCGAGCAGAGCCGCGGGCCACCCCCGGAAAGCCCGCGCCGTACGAACGGTGGCCCGGAACCGGGTCGGGAGCGCGGAAAGCGTTCGGGCGCGCTGCCATTGACTGACAGAGAGCCCGCATATGCGAATTTGATGCCAACTTTTGGTCCAGGGCGACGCTGCGCAGTCATCGTTCCGGCCGGACGGGTCGAGAGATTCCCATGGCGCCGGACCGCCAAACCCCCCAGGAGCACTCCGTACCGGGCACGTGGCTCTGCCGCGACGATTTCGACCGCGAGCGGCTTCTGGACATGGAGCGCCTCGTCACGCCCGCCCGCAGGCGCACGTTCGCGATCCTGTTCGTCGCGATCGCGGCGGGCGCGCCCTGGCTCGGATGGTGGCCCGTGCTGTTCCTCGTGCCCGCGGTCGGCTTCTTCGCCGCGGCGGAGCACTTCGTGACCCGCGTCGAGAAGCCCGAGCTGCTGATGTTCGCGGCCTGGGTCGGGAGCGAGCTTGCGATCGCTGGCGCCGTGTGGCTGCAGGGCGGCGCGAGGATCTCCGCGATCTGCTGGCTCGCGATCCCCGTGATCACGCTCAGCTCGCGCTTCTCGGTGCGCGGCGTGGTGGCGGGCGTCGCGGTCGCCTGCACCCTGGTCCTGGTCGTCGCCTTCGGGCACAGCGCCGCGGCCGCGATCGCCAACCCCGAGCTGGTCGGGGCGCCACTGGCGCTGATCCTGTCAGTGGCCGTACTCTCGACGCCTCTGATGCGCTCGGAGATCCAGCACCGCAGCGACTCCGTGATCGACCAGCTCACCGGCATGCTCAACCGCAAGGCGCTCGAGGTTCGAGTGCAGGAGCTCCAGATGCAATCGGCCGTGACGGGCGAGCCGGTCGGCGTGATCGTCGCCGACCTCGACCACTTCAAGGCGATCAACGACACCCACGGGCACCTGACCGGCGACCACGTGCTCCGCGACGTCGCCTACAAGCTGCGCAAGCAGCTGCGGGCCTTCGACCTCGCCTACCGGCTCGGCGGCGAGGAGTTCCTCGTGCTGCTGCCCGGCTCGGACCTCGCGAAGACCGCCCAGCTGGCGGACCGTCTGCGCGAGGCGGTCAGCACGGGCCTCGCGGGCGGCCAGGAGGTCACGGTCAGCATCGGCGTCGGCGCCTCGCAGCCACGGGAAGCGTTCGAGTACGCGGCCGTCTTCGCCGAGGCCGACGCGGCGCTCTACCGGGCCAAGGGAGCCGGGCGAAACCGCGTCGAGCTCGCAACGCGCCCGGAGCCCAGGCTCGGCGCGGCGCTGCCCGAAGCCGCCTGAGCCTCCTCAGAGCTCCAGCACGCTGCGGATCCCGTCCTGGGCCTCCATCAGCTCGAAGCCCCGGTTGACCTCCTCCAGCTTGAGGCGGTGGGAGATGAAGGGATCGACGTCGATCTCCCCGGCGAGGTAGCGGTCGATCAGGGCCGGGACGTCCTCGCGTCCCTTCAGGCCGCCGAATGAGGAGCCGCAGACGCGCCGCCCGGTGATCAACAGCCGCGGAACGATGTCGAGCGTCTCGCCCTTGCCCGCGACGCCGCAGACGGTGCAGAGCCCCCACCCCATCCGCGCGGCTTCGACCGCCTGGCGCATCACTGCGACGAGGCCGGTCGCCTCGAAGGTGTAGTCGGCGCCGAAGCCGCCCGTCATCTCGAGGATCCTCTCGACGGTGTCCGGCCCGCCCTCCATCACCTCGGTGGCGCCCTGGCCGCGGGCCAGCTCCAGGCGCTCCGGGGACAGGTCGACGCAGACGATCCGCTCTGCTCCCTGTAGGCGACAGCCGGCGACCGCCCCGAGGCCGACCATCCCGGCGCCGAACACGACGCACGTCGAGCCCTCCCGCACAGCCGCGGTCTTCATCGCGGCGCCGAGGCCGGTCGAGAGGCCGCAGGCGAACAGGCAGGCGCGATCGAGCGGCGCCTCGGGGTCGATCTTCGCGAGGGCGATCTCGGGCATCACCGTGTACTCGGCGAACGTCGAGGTGCCCATGAAGTGGCGCAGCGGCTCGCCGCCGAGCGACAGCCGCGTCGTGCCGTCGGGCAGGTAGCCAAGGTTCTGCTGCTCGCGGATCGCCAGGCACAGGTTCGTTAGCGGCGAGCGGCAGTGGACGCACTCCCCGCACTGCGGGGAGAACAGCGTCACGACGTGGTCGCCGCGCCCGACGAGCGTCACGCCCTCCCCCACCTTCTCCACCACTCCCGCGCCCTCGTGGCCCAGCACGGTTGGCGCGTAGCCGGAGGGGTCGACGCCGGAGGCGGTGTACATGTCGGTGTGACAGACGCCGCAGGCGACGAGCCGCACGAGCACCTCGCCGGGGCCTGGCTCGGCGAGGTCGACCTCCTGAACCACGAGCGGCTTTGCGAACTCCTCGAGAACTGCGGCGCGGATCTTCATCGAACTCCTCCCTCGCTGGCCGGTTCGTGGACGCGAGCGAAGCGAGTGTCACACGGTCCGGCGGCCGATCCTAGTGGGGCCGCGGCGCGCCCTGCGCCGACGGCGGGGATACTGGGCGAGGACGAGGAGGAGTCACCCGACAAGAGAGGAGACACGTCGTGGCGAGCAGCAAGGACACCGCTTCGGGAGAGCCGCAGGACCCCGCGAAGCTGATCGACGCGCGGATTCGGGAGCTGGACGACTGGCGAGGCGAGACGCTCGCGAAGATCCGCGCGGTCATCAGAGGGGCCGACCCCGAGGTCGTCGAGGAATGGAAATGGCGCGGCGTTCCCGTCTGGGCGCACGACGGGATCATCTGCACCGGCGAGACCTACAAGGAGGTCGTCAAGACGACCTTCGCGAAGGGCGCCTCGCTGGAGGATCCGACCGGGCTCTTCAACTCGAGCCTCGAGGGCAACACCCGCCGGGCGATCGACTTCCGCGAGGGCGAGGAGATCGACGAGCAGGCCCTCGCGGCGCTCGTTCGGGCCGCCGTCGAGCTGAACGCCTCCAAAGCGCGCCGCGCGCGATAGGCGAGGCCGGCCGCCTCAGCCCGCGGCGCGGGCCAGCAGCTGCTCCTCGCCCGCGAGCGTCTGGCTCGTCGCGGAGTCGATCCGCACGGGCGTCAGCTCGCCGGGGGCGGCGAGGCCGGTGAAGTTCACGACCTTGTTGTGGCTCGTGCGGCCGCGGATCTTCTCGGGGTCGTTGCGCGAGGTTCCTTCGACGAGCACGTCGAGCGTCCGCCCGACGAAGCGCTGCGCGCGGGCGCGGGCTTCGCGCTGGACGATCTCGAGCAGCCGCTCCAGCCGCTCGACCTTCACGGGGTGGGGTACGACGCCCTCGGCGATCAGGGCCGCCTCGGTGCCCCGCCGGGGCGAGAAGATGAACGTGAAGGCGCTGTCGTAGCCGACCTCCTCGGCGACCTCGAGGGTCTGCTCGAAGTCCGCCTCGGTCTCCCCGGGGAAGCCGACGATGATGTCGGTCGAGATCGCGACGTCGGGGAGGTGCTCGCGGATCATCGCGACGCGGTCCAGGTAGCGCTCGCGGTCGTAGGTGCGGCGCATCGCCTTCAGGATCCGGCTGGACCCGGACTGCAGCGGCAGGTGGATGTGCTCGCAGACGCTTTGGAGCTCGGCGTGGGCGAGGATCACGTCCTCGCGCATGTCCTTCGGGTGCGGGCTCGTGTAGCGGATCCGCTCGATGCCGTCGATCCCGTCGAGCTCGCGCAGCAGGCCCGCGAAGGTCGGCTTGCCCGCCTGCCCGTCGCGGGGCAGATCGCGACCGTAGGAGTTGACGTTCTGCCCCAGCAGGGTCACCTCGCGAACGCCGTCCGCGGCCATCGCCCGCACCTCCTCGACGAGCTCGCCGAGCGGCCGGCTGACCTCGCGCCCGCGGGTGGAGGGCACGATGCAGTAGGAGCAGGCGCAGTTGCAGCCGACGCTGATCTGAAGCCAGCCCTGGAAGGGGCGGGCGCGCCGGGCGGGCAGGTGCCCCGTGAAGCCCTCGAACTCGAAGTAACCCTGGGCGCTCAGCGAGTCGCTGGTGAGGAACTCGGCGAGCATGTGCACCTGCCCGGGCCCGAACGCGACGTCGACGAACGGGAACCGCTCGAAGACCTCCTCCTTCAGCGACTGCGCCCAGCAGCCCCCGACGCCGACGACGACCTCGGGGCGCTCGCGCTTGAGCTTGCGGGCCTCGCCGAGGTGGGTGATGAAGCGGCTGTCGGCGGCCTCGCGGATCGAGCAGGTGTTGAAGAGGATCAGCTCGGCGTCGGCCCGCGAAGGAGCCTCGGCATAGCCGAGCGACTCGAGCATGCCCTTCATGCGCTCGGAGTCGTGCTCGTTCATCTGGCACCCGAAGGTGGTCAGGTGGTAGCGCTTATCCACGTGGCTGTTCATATGGCACGGGCCATGATCGCACGCTACGTGCCGGGGGCAGCGACGGGCCGGCGCTCAGATCACCTCCACCTCCCACTGCTCGATCAGCCAGCAGGCGAACGCCAGCATCCGCACCTCCTCCGTGCCGACCGGGGCGCCGGAGGGCACGGCGAGGTCGAGCGCCGGGGGCGCCGTGTGGCCTTCGACGAGCACCGAGCCGGCGAGACCCGTCTGACGGTGAACCTCGATCGGCGCGCCCCGAGCGGGCTCGATCGTCCAGCCGAAGCCGACGAGGTGTTTGTGCAGGGCGGCCAGCTCCTCGCCGCCGGCGGAGTGGATCGTCCCGCCCCGGCGCAGGCTCGGACGGAAGTCGTAGACGACCTCCCCGTCGGCGCCGCACAGCCTGAAGTGGTAACCGAGCGGCTTCACTTTGAGGACCTCATAGCGCTCCGCGCCGATGCTCAACGTCGCGTAGGCCGGGTCGGGCGCGATCTCGACCCGCGCGAGCTCCGTCCCACCGTCGTCCCGGAGGATGCCTCCGCTGTCGAAGATCATGCAGCGGGACTCTACGCGGGACGCCAGGCGAGCCACTATGGTCCCTGACGATGGCCGGCGGCTCGCGCAACGCCCTGCCCCCCGGCCCGCGGACCCCCGCGGCGCTGAACGTGCTGCGCTTCCTGCGCGCGCCGTTCCAGACCCTGCTCGGCTGGCAGGCCCGTTACGGGAACGTCTTCACGGTCCGCTACTCGGGCTTCGGGACGGGCGTCTACGTCGCCGAGCCAGAGGCGATCCGGGAGCTCTTCACGGGCGATCAGTCGGACCTCCTGGCGGGCGAGGCCAACTCGTTCATGACGCCCGTGGTCGGGCCGAGCTCGGTGCTGGTCCTCGACGGGCGCGAGCACATGCGCCAGCGAAAGCTCCTGCTGCCCCCGTTCCAGGGCTCGCGGGTCGCGGACTTCCGGGAGACGATCCGCGGAGTGGCCGAGCGGGAGATCGCCGGCTGGGAGCCCGGCCGGCGCTTCGCGGTCCGCGAGCGGATGCGGGCGGTGACCTTCGAAGTGATCTGCCGGGCCGTCTTCGGCGTGACCGAGCCCGAGCGCGTCGAGCGCCTCAGGGCGACGCTCTGCGCGGTGATCGACTCGAGCCCGCTGTTCATGCTCTCGAGCGCCGTTCGCGCCGACCTCGGGCCGCTGAGCCCGGGCGGGCGCTTCGCGCGACGGCTGGCGGCGGCCGACGCCGCGCTGGCGGAGGAGATCGAGCGGCGCCGCGGCGCGGAGGACCTCGAGGAGCGGACGGACGTGCTCTCGCTGCTGCTGCGGGCGCGCGACGAGGACGGCCGGGCGATGAGCACCCCGGAACTGCGCGACGAGCTCTTCACGATGCTCGGCGCGGGGCACGAGACGACCGCTACGGGCCTCGCGTTCGCGTTCGAGCTGCTGATGCGCAACCCGGCGGTGCTCGACCGGCTGCGGGAGGAGATCGAGGCCGGCGGGAACGACGCGTACCTCGACGCCGTCGTGAAGGAGACGCTGCGGCTGCGGCCGATCATCGACGGGGCCGAGCGCACGCTCACCCGGCCCCGTACGGTCGCGGGCTGGGAGCTCCCGGCGGGGGCCAAGATCTACCCCGGGATCCTGCTCGTCCACATGCGAGAGGACCTCTACCCGGAGCCCGAGCGCTTCCGCCCTGAGCGCTTCCTCGACGAGGGGGGCGCCGAGTCCTACACGTGGCTCCCCTTCGGCGGCGGCATCCGGCGCTGCATCGGCGCGGCACTCGCCCAGGCCGAGATGGCCGAGGTGCTGCGCACCGCGATCCCGGCCGTCGAGCTCCGTCCGGTGCGCCCCGAGCCCGACCCGGTCGTGCTCCGAGGGATCACGCTCGCCCCACGGCACGGCGTCGAGGTCTCCGTCGAGCGCCGGCTCTCGCGCGCGGGCGCCGGGCGAGCGGCAACCGCTGCGGCGGCGTAGGACGCACGCGGATGGCCGAAGAGAACGACCAGACCGAGCTCGCCGAGCGCCCCGAGAGCGAGCAGCTGCCCGAGGAACGCCGCTACACCGAGCTGTTCGGCCTGCCCTCGATGCTCCTGATCTTCGCGCTGATCGCCCTGATCAAGGGCATCTGGGACCAGCAGCTCGGCTTCGCGATCGTGGGCGCGGCGGCGACGGTCGGGGTGCTGCTCGCGATTGGGCTGGCGATGACGATCGCGAAGCGGGAATGATCGTCTGGGGCCCAGACAGCGGCACGATGTGGGCCCGTGATGCGCGTCAGCCCTAACGGGTCGGACGCGGCTGCCCGTCAGCGCTTCGGCCAGAGCGGCGAACACGACGCGCGAACCCGGCCAGCCGCGACGCGAACGGGGCCTGGGACCTCGGCTTGCGAGAGTCTTTCGCACTGCCACGCAACTTCTCGATCCCCACCGATGTCGAGAGGGCTTTGATCTGGTCGGGCGGTACGGGCTTGGGCGCCATCAGCTCTCCAGTCTAGGTCAGCGCAGCCAGCCAAGCGAGAGTCTGCAGCACCATCAGCACTCCGAGCGCACCGGACAGAACCGACATGCGCCAAACTTTGTCGGCGTTCATCGCGCGAAGGTCTGACGTCCCTCGCGTCAATCGCGAACTCGAGCGACCACGGCGCTAGCAGCACGGCAGCAGCCAACAGCCCGAGCATCAAGGCCGTCAAGGCGACCCAACCCCACGCGTGCAACCCGTGCGCCCGTACGGCGGTAGACCCAAGAAACGAAGCGACAAGCGCGTGAGCGGCGAGCAGCGTCCCAGTCCGCTGCCGGACGCCGGCGACCGTCGACTCCTGGTCCGCCAGCGCCGATCTCCCGGCCTCATACGTGATCTCCTCAAGCGTAGGCATCCGTGCCTTGCTCAAATGGCCGCTACGCGGCGGCCACCGCCGGTTCGCTCGCGATCGGCACCGGCGCGTCCTTGTCCCGTTCGATCGGCGTGACGAGGTCGCGGCCGAGGCCCAGCGCCTCGTAGATCTTGTCTTCGATCTCCTTCGCCATCGCCGGGTTCTCGTCGAGGAACGCCTTCGCGTTGTTGCGGCCCTGGCCCAGGCGGTCGTTCCCGTAGGAGAAGAACGACCCCGACTTGGCGACGATGTTGTGCTCCAGCCCGAGGTCGATCAGGCAGCCCGTCGTCGAGATCCCCTTGCCGAACTCGATGTCGAACTCGGCCTGGCGGAACGGCGCCGCGACCTTGTTCTTGACGACCTTCACCCGCACCCGGTTGCCGACCGCCTCGGTGCCGTCCTTGAGCGTCTCGATGCGGCGGATGTCCAGCCGCTGCGAGGCGTAGAACTTCAGCGCCCGCCCACCCGGCTGGGTCTCCGGGGAGCCGAACATGACCCCGACCTTTTCGCGGATCTGGTTCGTGAGGATGCACAGCGTCTGCGTGCGGTTCAGGTTCCCCGCCAGCTTGCGCATCGCCTGGGACATCATCCGCGCCTGCGCGCCGACCGTCTGGTCGCCC
>Ga0134125_10011284_pt1 | contig 10014 bp, 7 predicted proteins | sample KB31751_FD_96464 | JGI IMG/M metagenome (GOLD analysis project Ga0134125, IMG submission 96464) | Terrestrial soil microbial communities with excess Nitrogen fertilizer from Kellogg Biological Station, Michigan, USA - KB3-175-1 | ecosystem: Environmental > Terrestrial > Soil > Unclassified ... | reverse complement strand
CTTGCCAACCGGGATGCAAGACGATAGCTAGTGCCCCGGCCCGCCGCCTTATGGCGGCATCGGCGGCCAAAAGCGCCCGTAGCTCAGCTGGATAGAGCACCAGACTACGAATCTGGGGGTCAGAGGTTCGAATCCTTTCGGGCGCGCCAATATTACAGCTGTTTTTGCGCGCTCGCGCAATAGATCGCGCGTCAGAGTCGCCACCGTGTCGCCACGGCGCGGAAACTGCTCTCGCGTCGAGCGCTCCCCAGCTTTGGTTGCCGTCGCCTCGGTTTGCCTCCCCGCCGTAGCGGCTTTACCACTACAGCTTGCAGCATGCGCATTCGCCCTCAAAGAGGCGAGCTGGCGGGGTCTCTTTTTGCGTGGAAATCGGATGACGGAACTCCTGCTCATCTCCTCTGCACCCGTCGTCGAACACCATGTGGTCTTTGTCCACGGCCTTACGAATTCCAGTGAGGGCTATTGGCAATCCTCGGGGCATCCACCGGAACCATGGCCTGTTTGGCTTAAAGACGACCTGAAGAGCGTCGCGATCTGGGAAGCGCGGTATGAGGCGCCGCGAACTCGCTGGCGTGGCGCGGGCATGTCGCTCGCTGATCGGGGCGATAACGTGCTCGCCCTGTTGTCCGCCGAGCCGCGCTTGCAATCTGGGCACATTTCTTTCGTGACGCACAGCTTCGGCGGACTAGTGGTTGAGCAAGTTCTTCGGGTCGCCGAGGCCAAATCCTCAAGCAACCAGTCAGTCGCAACCATCGCTCGAAATACTCGCCGTGTGGCCTTTCTCGGGACCCCACATCGGGGGGCTGATCTCGCCGGTTGGGCTCGGCGCTTGCGCATCCCCGTGCGCCCGTCATCAGAGACTCTGGGTCTGAACCGAAACGATCCCGGGCTGCGAGATTTAAACTACTGGTTCCGAAACTATGCGTCTCGTCATCAGCTTGAAACGCTCACTCTTATTGAATCGCGAAAGTCTCGTTGGTTTGGTCATATCGTCAAACCCGACAGTGGCGATGCTGGACTGTCAACTACACCCATTTTCGTCGCCGCTGACCACGACAGCATCCGCTCGCCGGAGAGCCGAAACTCTGAGGTATACCGACTGCTGGTGGACTTCTTGGCGAAGCCGCCAATTGGCGGGCATGCGGACACGCTGCTCGCGGATAGAGTCGATGCGCTTGGCGGTGTCGTGGATGTCCAAGCGAAAAACGTCCTCAACCGTCTGGATACTCTGACAGCTGCCGTTTCTTCAAGTCGCGCAAACCCTGCAGGCGCCCTCCTCGAAGCCGAGGTGCTTCGGCGCCTTTCGCTACTCCGGCGCGCACGTTTTTATGAGGGCTCTGATACAAAAGGAAGAGCGTTAGCCCTATATCGCGATCTGAACACCGGCGAGCTCGCGGGCGTCTCGGGCGCTACTAGACGATTAGCGCTCGCGTGGTGCGCACGGTTGCTCTGCAGTCCGCCTCCCGAGATAAATACGTTAGAAGAGGTGTTCGAGGCTGCGCATGACGCTGGCGACTCCGACGACCTGAGCATCTCGAACGCCATTCGAATTGGATATGCGGGAAATAAAGCGGCTGCGCTGGCAAGGCTAGCGGAGATCAACTTACCTGCGAGCCGGTCCGCAAGCTTTCGCGTTGCCACCTATGACCTTGACCCCGAGGCCGCCATCGTGTGGTGGGCGCAATCGGGGATTCGGTTTGAGGATATTGACTCGGACGGCCGGTTCTTCATTTTACAAAAATATATCGAATGCGGTCGCTGGAACGAAGCGCTTGAGGTTGTAAAGCTTTTAGCAGACGGCGATTTCTCCGCCACGCCCGTCTTATATTTTCTTACGGCCCTCACGAACCTAGCGCAGGCCGTTCCCGAGGAATTTCGAGGGTATCTTAGATTCGGTGTTCCATTCGAGTCGTCAACGCAGCCGCCGCTGGCCTCAGACTCCCAAGCTATCCGCTTTCTGCGGGTTGCTATTGAGCAGTTTGACGCGTCCTCCCGCGCGGCAACCGAGCTCCAGTGCGAGCGGGCTGCTGGCCTATCGAGCGATATGTCGCTCTGGCTCCGATTGCGCGCAACGGACACGCGCGAGCTCGCCATCCGCGAGCTTGGGCAAAGCATGCGAGATGGAGTCCACTCGTTACGTCGGATTGGGCTGGCGCTGCATTTCGGCATCAAGCTCGATATTGGGGCGGTTGAGCGAGAGATTGATCGCCAGATCGCTTTGACGGGGGGCAAGTCCGTTGATGCCGCAGTTGCGCGTTTCGCCCTCGCATTCGTGCAGCCGACGCCCATTGCGGCAGCGGAATATATTTCGCGCTACCGAGCGTACCTTTTGGAGTTTCTTGACCCAAAAGCCATAGGCGATGCTGAAGTTCAGCTACTCGCTAAATCGGGTCGTATTCGGGAGGCGACGGAGCGTCTCCGCGAACTTGAGAGGCTCGGCCTTGATCCGCACCATCGCATTCGCCTTGAGCGGCTTGTTGCGGAACCGGAAGCCGCCGATCCGCTCGAAGCGATTGAAGACCAATTCAAAAAATCGGATAAGCTTGCCGATCTAATCCACGTCGTTGAGGTTCTCACCGAGAAAAGAGATTGGGCCAGCCTTCTCAAGTATGCCAGAATATATTTTGAGCGCACCCACAGCTTAGCTGCGGCAGGCGCTTATGCCCACTCGCTATCGGAAACGAACGAGAACTCCGAGCTTGCTTCCTTTCTCGCCACATACCCTGAGCTTGTCGAACAGTCGGACTCTCTTAGAGAGCTCTTTAGTTGGGCTCTCTTCAGAGAAGGTAGGCTCCAAGAGGCGAAGCTCATCTTGGCAGGTTTGCTACAGACGAGAGATTCTGGCAATGATCGATCTTTATCAGTCAATATTTCAATCGCCTCAGGAGACTGGGAATCCCTCGCGACGTTTTTAGAGCAGGAGTGGAGCAAAAAGGATGAGCGCAGCGCACAAGAATTACTCCGGGCGGGCCAGTTAGCCGCGCAAGTGGGCTCCGGGCGCGCGCAGCCTTTGATCAGGGCTGCGGCGGAGAAGGGCTCTTCCGACCCAGCGATTTTGGTAGGCTGCTACTCGGCTGCGACCAGCTCGGGTTGGGAAGAGGAGGCGGACGTTTCCTCGTGGATGCAAGCGGCGGCAGCTCTTTCAGGGGAAGACGGTCCGGTCAAGTCGGTATCCATCCGCGAGCTGTTAGATATGAGGCCGGATTGGGAGCAGCGGGAATCCGAAACTTGGAAGAATTTGGAGAGCGGCGGTATACCGACATTCGCTGCCGCACGCCTCTTAAATAGATCGCTTATCGATATGTTCCTTTTCCCGGCGCTGGCTAATCAGCGGCAAGATGATGTCAGGCGGCGCGGAATTATTTTTGCCTACAGTGGCGGTAGGCTGCCCGTTCAGCAGCTTCCGAGATCGGCAACCTTTGATCCGACAGCCCTCCTTACTCTGGCCCTTCTTCATCAGACCAAGCCTGTTTTTGACTCTTTCGAAAGTGTCGTAATTCCCCATACAACGATGCAATGGCTCCTCCGAGAGAGGCAAAAAATTCAATTCCATCAGCCCAGCCGATTGCGTGCCGCCGAAGAAATCAGACGCTTGGTCGATTCTGGCGCTTTGCGGCAGCTACAGGACTCGGCAGATGCCGACATCGAGCTGAAGCGAGAAATTGGAGATGATCTCGCCTCGCTCTTTGCTGAGGCGCGGGGAGAGGTCGGGGATGATGGCAAGCAGCGGCTGGTAATTCGTCCTGGGCCTGTCCATCGAATTGGCTCGCTGTTGGAGGAAGAGACGGACTTATCGTCATATAGCGACGTGTTGTCCGGCTGTCAGGAGGTCATTGAAGCGCTCAGGAGCCGTGGCGTTTTGACGAGAAGTGAAGAGGTGCGAGCGACAACGTATTTAGGTCCTCGTGAGAAAAAATGGCCATGGACGGCGACAATTAACGACAATGCGGTATTGCTTTTAGACAGCGTGGCGGTCTCACATTTCCAGCATCTTGGCATATTGCCGCGGCTGGCCGCGGCGGGCTTTACTGCCGTTTTGCCCCGGAGGGAAGTAGCTGAAGCTGATGCTCTAATTGAACACGCGAGCCTTGCCACCGAGGCTACGAATATCATTGAAATGCTGCGTCGTGACATTGAGGCCGGAATTCGGAATGGAAAGGTACGTCTCGGCCGCCTGAAGCTCGATGATGATCCGGACGCAGACTTTGAGCTTCGTCAACATCCAAGTTCACTGCTATTCGAAGCGGCGGAAGTTACAGATGCGGTCGTAGCTGACGATCGATATTTCAATCAGCACCCGATGGTAGTAAGCGGATCGTCCCAAAAAGTTCTACTGAGTACGCTCGACGTTCTTTCGTCTTTGCGCGAAGCCGACTCCATAACGGAGTCCTTATTTATTGAACTCCGGACTCAGCTGCGCAAAGCCGGCTATTGTTTGATCCCCATCGACGCTGCAGAACTGATTGTTGGCCTTGATGCCACAAAGTCGCAAGAAGGTGCCCTGATCGAAACGGCCGAACTAAAAGCAATCAGAGAGAGCGTTGTCCGGCTTCGCATGTCGGATGCGCTGCAATTGCCAGCCGAACTGAGGTGGCTAGACGGCTTATCGGATGCCATTCGCGAAGGTGTGCGGGCCCAATGGAATGACAGTGTTTCTGATGAAATCGCTAAGATGCGATCTGATTGGTTGCTGCCGCTCGGTGATGTTCGCGGTTGGGCGCATCGGCTTCCTGCTTTTAGTGCGGAGACCACGCCCGCGCTGCTACTGATGAGACTTATTTCTATTTCGTTTTCCCAAGACGAAGCAACGCGCGCGCGATTCCTTGAGTGGCTCGGCCCGTCACTTGATGAGCTAAAGGCGGAGGCGCCGCAGGCGTACAATTGGCTTGTTGCTTACGCTGCCGGATTGGTTGAACGAGTGGCGGGGGGTCTGAAGGAATGAGTAACGCCGACAGCGTCCATGCGTTTAAAATCGGCCTAGTCGCTAAGCTGCTGCCTCGGCAACTGTATACGTCACTAATTGAAGATCGAGTATTTCGGGAGCGGCACGGCATCAATGTTGAAACAGAAATCGTATTTCAATCAAACGGGCCAAAGTTCGCTAGGTCTGCCGTGTTTGCGGCCGGCCGAGAGCTATTTAGTGGAATACCAGAAATACAGGTGTCCGATGCGGCAGGCGCCAATTGGGCGTTCTCGCTCGATGGTGCTGAATCCAACGAGGTAAGGGCTGCATCTAACGGCGAGCTTGTGTCTTTTAGCGATCTTTGGGCTTTGTCTCCCTCGTGTGAACAACGACTGGCTCGCTTTGACGAAATAGCAAAGCGGGACAACCTATCAGGGGACCTCGTTGATAAGTGGCGGCCACGCATCGGCGAGTCGCCTCTCGCCGATGATGATGTTGGCGCATTGATCGAGGAGCTTAGAAAGAGCCCGATCCCGGTTGGTCGGTCGATTAGTAATGCTTTTGGGCTCGGAGGTGAAGTAGGTCTGTCCGTGCTCGTGCCAGACGTCGCCGAATATTATGAGCGGCTCGTTGGTCGTGATCCTGAGTCGGGTGATTTGGCGACCTTTGTTGCCAGTCAGGCCACTCGACACATTGATGAGCTCATAAAATGGAATCCTGTCGAGGGGCTTAAGCTTGCGCTTTTGATGAGCGCCCATTCTAGCATCACTGCTGCTATTGCCGGCAACCAACTTGATCCCGAGGTCCTTTCGGAGGTGCTGGGTTGGCTGTGTTCCCAAGGCGACCGCTTCTCCCAAGTCGGTGGCATCGAGATCGGCATAACTTATTTGGATGTCCAACCTCAGCTGGCCGGGCGGATTTTAGCGCTCGTTAAGGCGGTGTGTAATGACTCGACCGCTGAGGACGCCGGGCGTCCGTCTCTAACATCGAGCTTAATGATTTTTGTCGAGGGTGAGCTTGCCAGAACCGGTATTCTTCGGGGCAGACCGCCATTTTGGCGGCGGTTGGCTTCGATTGCGCAGGCCGCATTAATAGAGCGCCAGCTAATCGCAAAAGGTCTGGCAACGGAGTCTTTTGGTGATTGGGCCCGCGCGCGGGCTCAACATTTTTACTGGCAAACTCTAATCGATCTCCGGCTAGAGCCGCGGTGGTTGCCCGATTTCGCTGCGTCAGATCAGTTGAAGGCGGAGTTCCTTAGCCGGATCGCATCTGCGGGGCGCCTGCATGAGAGCAACATACAAGAGCCCGTCTTGCGAGATTTGCTATTAGGTGAAGGTCAGAACTGTATTCCAGCTATGCTCGACGTGCCGAAGTGTTTTTTGCCCGGTCCGCTGGATGCCAGTATTAGCTCGACTGTTGATCTGCCCGAGGCCCTTCGCGAGTCAATTAAGAGTGAATTGGAGGCGCCTGTTGTTACCGAGAGGCCTTTCACGGCCTTACTCAATTGTGCACTCATCTATCGAATCGACAGTGAGCTTCCAGAGCTTGCTGCGGCGGCCCTGAGAAAAGCGAAATACTACCTAAGGGGGCACGATGAGAAGCAGCGTGGGTTCGCGTTGCTCGCGGGTCTATCGATGGTCGCGGCGGTGACGGAGAGTTCGGGCTTAGCAGATGAGGTGCGGGTACTCGCGCGGGTTATTAGACGCGGTCTGCAAGCGGACCAACATCGAAGCGAGGATTTTCTAAGAATAGCTATGATAGCAGCGGCAGCGCGTAGGGAAGTCAAGGAATGGCGTAGCTATGTGGGGGAATTTGCGACAGAGCTATGTTTCGAGGAGAGAGCGTCGGATCAGTCGATGAGGATATTGTTACAGCTACATATATTGTGCCAAATTGATCCAGCGCTCTGGCCTTACTGCGCGAAGGCCGAGGCGGCGTGTTCGGCCTTTCTCCGACCCGGGGCTTCCCAGCCATCGGCGGGGTCCGGCACCTGAGATTGAGTTGGACCGGACATGTTTAGCCTCGCGCCGCGGCTAGATTGATAGTGAGTTCTTGGAAGGCCAGCCGATGTCATGCATCTATGCGTCGGGAGCCAAAGAGACTGCGTAGTTTCGAGGTGTGGCGACCACTAAAGACGGTTTCTGCGACCTCTCCGACCTCAAGAGGCCACCTTGTCGTTCTCCGCAACTGTATTAAACGTGTTGATCGCGTCTCCGTCGGATGTGCCTGACGAGCGGCAGGCAGTCGCCCAGGCGATCTACGATTGGAATGCGCTACATTCTGTCGAGCAGGGAAAAGTGTTGCTGCCTGTTCGTTGGGAGACGCACAGCGCCCCCGCCATGGGCGAGCGGCCACAAGGGATCATTAACAGTCAAGTCGTGCGCGGATGCGATATGCTGATTGGCTGTTTTTGGACGAGGCTTGGTTCGCCGACAGGAGAGGAGGACAGCGGAACAGTCGAAGAAATCCGCTATTTTCTAAAAAACAATAAGCCGGTGATGCTCTATTTTGCTGCTAAGCAAATTGATCCGAACGCTATCAATCCGAAGCAGTTGGAGAAGTTGAATGAATTTAGGAGCTCGATTCGCGACAAGGGCATTCAAGAAAGTTATCGTTCTATAGATGAATTGAGAGAAAAGCTGTCGCGCCATTTGACCATTGTAATGCGTGGTGTTTCCGTCGATACATCTGTTCCTTTCAAGGTTGTTAAGGAGGCCAAGGCTGCGACGAAGTCGCCGGCCGAAGATGAATCGGGGAAGGGGGCGGAGGCGCGGGCAAAGAGCGGCGAAGATGTCCGGCTTGTTGATTATACCGAAAAAGCCTTCATCGTCCGAGGCAACACGAAGGCGTTTAAAGATCAGCTGAAGGAGGCTCGCGGGAAGTGGATGAAAACGCGAGACGGAGACCATGCTTGGATGTTCTCAAAGCGCCATATCGAAGCTATCGCCGCAATTCTCGGTGTGCCCTCGACTCTATCAGACAAGTAGATTGTTCCCCGCTAGGATGATCCGCGGCCGAGCGTTTGGCCGAGGTGACTTGCAGCTAGCCATGGGAATGGCGAAATGAACAAGCGCTTGGCTTTACTGTTGTCGGCCTCGCTTTTGACAATGGCCTATTCAGCTTCAGCTGAGACAATAGCAGAATGCGGAAAATCGGTTGGCAAAGAATACGCTGGCGACCCAAATAAGTGGACCGATGCTGATGGGAGCTTTAATCCTCAGACAACAATCGTTCAAGTGGGTTCGGACTACGATGTTCTATTTCGCGACCAGCTAGGGATGCGGTCTGTTCGAAGTCAACAGGGTCGTGTGTTCCGGGTTGAGGGCGCGGACAATGGGCGATTGACGTTGCTCGCTGTATACCCGCTTGGCGATATTGAGACTTATCAATTGACCCTCGGCAAAGACGGTCGCGGCACCCTCCTGTGGACCAGTTCGAAACACCAAAGCTTTGTGACGGGTACGCCGGTTGGCGGTCTCTATGTCGCGCAGTGTACGCGATGAAAAGCTCTGCTGCTCCTCCCTATAACGCGGGAGGTTAGGCTTTCTTCGGCGGCTGATGAGGAGGGCCAAGAAGACCTTTATGGTACTCACTCACATCATCGCAACGCTTCATGCAGTTGCAAATCGCATTTGAAATGTCGCCGCGCAAATTGCCTACCGGCTCGATTTCCTGTGCCATCACGCGCTTGAGAAAATCCGCAGAACTCAATTCAACCGGTCTTTCAAATAGTAGCCATGTGTCCTTTTTGAACCAGTCTTTCCCACCGCCCGGAATATGGTAATAGCCGCCGTCGGGATTGCCGCCTGGCTTGTTCTCACGCCATTTCTGTTTTGATGTGGCTATTACGGCCAAAAAATTCTGGCCATCCTGCGCGCCTACGATAACAAAAAACTTATCAGCCTCTCCACCGTCCGGGAATTTGAATCCTTCCCAATGAAGGATGCAGCCCGGAGCAATGGTCGGCGCAGTCATGCAATGTCTCTAAGCAATTCCTGACGCTTCTTCAGTTCGTCACGATCAATAGTAGGAACCTCATGCATTAAAGGTTCGCTACCGAGCGTTAGTTCCGGATTGATGGCGCGACCAGTGCCCTTGCCGCCGCTAAATGTCTCGGCCCACGGTTTCTTGTTCTGATGGGAAAATTCACTCATGTCTTCCGCGCGGAGTTCTTTGAAGAACTCGGCTACGCGCTGCATTATCGTCAATTCTCTAGGAGTGAACCACCTTTTGTCAAAATGGCTGCGGGGCTTCAGATCCCGCCTAAGAAGCTCATCCGTGAGATCGTCTCTAACTTCGAATAGGTGTATAGCCGCCTTCAGGTCGGCTTCGCCCCCGCGCTTTATTTCGTCATAGAGTGTTGTCGGAACCGGCCCCTTAGGAAGAGCCCTATATTGGAGCCCTGTTATGGTGCGCCCAGTCTGCCGAAAATGTTCGAAATCAGAAAAATTGAGAAGTTTAAAAAGTTTCAACGTGTGACAATGCTTTGTCTCACGCAAAAAATATAGAATCGCGTTTAGTAGCTTTTCCCGGTCGCGTGAAACGAACATGGCTTCAGCTAAGCGGGCCTAATGGCAGGATTTGCCATGGTGCCACCTCCAAGACGCTGCGCCTGTAGTTTCGACGCAACATCGTTAATTTTTGTTCCGGAACGAATGCGGAACGATTGTGGCTAGATCGGGGCCCATCGAGCCGGGGAGCCAGTCTCGGCTACTAGGCTTCCATGGCTCCGAAGTGTCGCCCTGATAGCCCACTCAAGGTCTCGGGCGGCCTGCGATGCAGGTTCCTGCACCCCCTTGGCCGCGAGCATCGCCGCCGTGATCTCTCCCTCCGCCTTTGGGGCGGGCGCGGAGCGCAGTACGTCAAGCACCGCCGGCCAGACCGTCCCACGCTTGAAGAACGGGTTCGGCTTGCGCCTCCGCACGGCGATCCGGGCGATGTCCTCGCCGGGTGCGAACATCTTCAGGACCGCCTCGACGTGGACCATGGCCTCCCCGAGCGGCCCACTTGCTCCGTAGGTTGACCCGATCTTACTGTAGCGGATGCCCGAACGTTATCGTCGCCCCCATCATCACGAGCGCGTCCAGACCGTCGAAGAGATGATCCGTGCG
>Ga0134125_10011281_pt1 | contig 10016 bp, 9 predicted proteins | sample KB31751_FD_96464 | JGI IMG/M metagenome (GOLD analysis project Ga0134125, IMG submission 96464) | Terrestrial soil microbial communities with excess Nitrogen fertilizer from Kellogg Biological Station, Michigan, USA - KB3-175-1 | ecosystem: Environmental > Terrestrial > Soil > Unclassified ... | reverse complement strand
GGGCTCGGCCGTGTCAACGAGGAGCTGGCCGCCGAGGCCCAGCGCGAAGGGCGCCCGTTCCACCCGCTCCATATCGGGGTGGGGCTCAACACGGGCGATTGCGTCGTCGGCAACATGGGTTCCGACGAGCGCTTTGCCTACACCGCGATGGGCGACGCGGTGAACCTCGCGTCGCGGCTCGAAGGCCAGACCAAAATCTATCACCTCCCGATCATCGTCGGCGAGGCGACGCGCGCGGCGGCGCCGGGCTGGGCCGCGCTCGAACTCGACCTGATCGCGGTGGTCGGCAAGGCGGAGCCGGTGCGCATCTTCACGCTCGTCGGCGATGCCGGCCGCGCCGCCGAAGCCGAATTCCGCGCCCATGCCGAAGACCACGCCGAGATGATCGCCCGCTACCGGGCGCAGGATTGGGACGGCGCTCGCGAGGCGCTGCTGAGCTGCCGCGCTCATGACCCGGCAATGGCGGCGTTCTACGATGTCTATGCCGAGCGGATCGCCCGGTTCGCCCTCAACCCGCCGGGCGAGGGATGGACGGGCGTGTTCGTCGCCGAGAGCAAGTGACGCGCGCGCCGCCTCTCGGGTAGAGTCGCAAGACGATGAAGATCATCCAGATTTCGGACACGCATCTGAGCCCGGTCGCCGACCATTTCATCGGTAACTGGCCGCCGCTCGCCGCATGGATCGAGGCGGAGAAACCCGATCTCGTCATCCATACCGGCGATTTGACGATGGACGGCGCGGACCGGGTCGAGGACCTGCGCTATGCCTCGAGGCTGTTGCGCGCGCTCGGGGTCCCGGTGCGGGTGGTGCCCGGCAACCACGATGTCGGCGACGCCCGCCACGCGAAACAGCCGGTCGATGCGGCGCGGCTCGCCCAATGGCGCGCCGAGATCGGCGACGATCGCTGGTTCGTCGATCTCGGGCGGTGGCGGCTCATCGGCCTCGACGCGCTGCTGATCGGCAGCGGCACGGAGGAGGAGGACGAACAGGCGGCCTGGCTCGACGCGGCGATGGACGGCACTGGCGGGCGCCAGCTCGCCTGGTTTATGCACAAGCCGTTCTTCCTCGAAGCGCCCGGCGACACCGAGCCCGGGTATTGGGCGGTCAAGCCCGCGCAGCGCCAGGCGTGGCTCGACCGCCTCCGCCGCCACAATGTAGCGCTCGTCGGCACCGGCCATCTGCACAAGGCGCACCAGGCCGCGGTCGAGGGCACGAGCTATGTCTGGGCGCCGTCCTCCGCCTTTCTCTGCGGCCCGCAAATCCAGCCCGACATGCCGGGCGACAAATACCTCGGCGCGGTCGTCTACGACTTCGACGGCGACCGCGTCGCGGCAAGGATCGTCGCGGTACCGGGGCTGGAGACGCATTGGCGCCCCGCGCCGCCGCCGCCGTAACCAACCCCGACCCAGCCAGCGGAGCAACGATGCCGCCGATCCATCTCAATGTGAACGGAAAGCCGGTGCAGATATCCGCCGGCGGCGACACCCCGCTGCTCGACGTGCTGCGCAACCATCTCGGGCTCAGCGGCACCAAATTCGGCTGCGGCCTCGAACAATGCGGCTGCTGCATGGTGCTGATCGACGGCGAGCCGGTCAAATCCTGCGGCAAGGCGGTTTCGACCGTCGCCGGCAAGCATATCCTGACCATCGAGGGCCTCGGCACGCCGGAGCGCCCGCATCCGCTGCAGCAGGCCTTTATCGACGAGCAGGCGGGCCAGTGCGGCTATTGCCTCGCCGGGATCCTCGTCTCGGCCAAGGCGCTGCTCGACCGCAACCCGGCGCCGACTCGCCGGCAGATCGCCGAGGCGCTCGACGACAATCTCTGCCGCTGCGGCAGCCATCACCGGATCATGCGCGCGGTCGAACGCGCCGCCGCGCAAATGCGGCAGGGAGGCGCGGCATGAGCGCCCCTTCCCTCCCCGCGCTGCTCGAGACCAACCCCCGCCTCGACCAGTGGGTGCGGTTCGAGACCCCGGGCCGCATCACGGTCGCGACCGGCCGGGTCGAGATCGGCCAGGGCGTGCTGACCGCGATGCTGCAGATAGGCGCCGACGAGCTCGACGTCGCGCCCGAGCGGATCGACCTCAAGACCGGCGACACCGACCTCACCCCGAACGAGGGCTACACCGCGGGCAGCCAGTCGATCCAGTACGGCTCGGTCGCGCTGCGCCTCGCGCTCGCCGAAGCCAAGGCCTTGTTCCTCGGCCGCGCCGCCGCCCAACTAGGCTGCAACCCGGCCGAGCTATCGGTGCGGGACGGCGCGATCTTGCGCGGCGGCGCACCGACCGGCCTCGACTATTGGTCGCTCGCCGGCGAGATCGACCTCGCGCGCAAGGCCACCGCCTCTGCCGCGCCGAAAAAAGCCGCCGAGCTACGCGTCATCGGCGGCAAGACCCCGCGCGTCGACCTCGCCGGCAAGGTCTTCGGCGCGCCGGTCTTTGTCCACGACATGACCGCGGACGGCATGGTCCACGCCCGCGTCATCCGCCAGCCGCGGCGCGGCGCGACCATTGCTTCGCTCGACGAGGCCGCGATCCGGCGGGCCGCCAAGGGCCCGGTCGAGATCGTCCGCGTCGGCAATTTCGTCGCGATCCTCGGGGCCGACGAGACCGCGGTCGATGCCGCCGCGCAGGCCGCCCCCACGCATGTGAGCTGGGACGGGCTCGACCCGCTCAACCCGCAGCAGGAAGAGGCGCGCTGGCTGATCCAGCAACCCTCGATCGACCGCGTGATCGGCGCCGCTCTGCCGGAGGGGCCGACCCAGGGCGGCGCGTGGCGCGAGGCGACCTTTACCCGCATGCACATCGCCCATGCCTCGGTCGCCCCGTCGAGCGCCATGGCGGTATTCCAGGACGGGCACCTGACCGTTTGGACGCATTGCCAGGGCGTCTACCCGCTGCGCGCCGCGCTCGCCCGCAGCCTCAAGATCGACCCGGCGACGATCTCGGTCCGCCACGTCCAAGGACCAGGTTGCTATGGACACAACGGGGCCGATGACGCGGCGGCCGATGCCGCGGTGATCGCGCTGCAAAAGCCCGGCGTGCCGGTGCGGGTGCGCTGGCGCCGCGAGGACGAGTTCGGCTTCGAGCCGGTCAGCCCGGCGATGGTGACGACGGTGCGCGCACTGCGCGGCGCCGACGGCCGGCCCGCCGACTGGACCACCGAGATCTGGAGCGGCCGGCATTCGAGCCGCCCGGGCGGCGGCGGCAATCTGCTCGCCGCCGAGGCGCTGCCCGATCCGCCGCCGGCGCCGCCGGCCCAGGACCCGCCGGAAGCGAATGGCGGCGGCGGCACGCGCAACGGCGAACCGCTTTACGATTTCGCGCAGAAGCGCATCGTCCATCACCTGGTTGCCGAGACGCCGGTGCGGACCTCGTCGCTGCGCGGGCTCGGCGCGACGATCAATGTCTTCGCGATCGAATCGTTCATCGACGAGCTCGCGGCCGAGGCTAGCGCCGACCCGGTGGCCTATCGCCTCTCAATACTCAAGGATGCCCGCGCCCGCGCCGTCGTCGAGCGCGTCGCGCAGATGGCCGGCTGGCGCTCCGGCGCGGCCGGCGGCAACGGCAAGGGCCGCGGCATCGGCTTCGCCCAGTACAAAAACCGCGCCGCCTATTGCGCCGTGGTCGCCGATGTCGAGGTCGACGAGAGCGTGCGGGTGACGAGTGTGTGGTGCGCCTGCGACGGGGGGCTGATCGTCAGCCCCGACGGCGCGATCAACCAGCTCGAAGGCGGCATCGTCATGGGGGCGAGCTGGGGGCTCAAGGAGGGCGTGCGGCTCGACAGCGCCGGCATCGCCTCGCGCGACTGGGAAACCTACCCGATCCTGCGCTTCACCGAAGTGCCCGAGATCGCGGTCGAGCTGGTCGATCCGCTGGTCGACCGCCCGCCGCTCGGTGTCGGCGAGGCCTCCGGCGGGCCGACCGTCGCGGCGATCGGCAACGCCGTCGCGCAGGCGCTCGGCACCCGCATCCGCGACCTGCCGATGACGCGCGAGCGCGTCATGGCGGCGCTGCTGAAGGGGTGACGGCAGCGAGGGTTCTCCCGCTCCCGCCGAAGCGCCGATACCCGATCATCGTGCGCCTCAAACCAGACGAGGCGGTCGAACCCTGTACTTCGCGGTAAAGCCGGAGATCACCTTGTTCTCATGCTCCCATACCCTCTCGGGAGATCGGAAGTCATGCCGGTGTACAACGTGCCGTAAGGCTTGCTCGAAAGCATGTAGACGAAGAACATTGTGCCGTTTCCGGGATGGGTTCCGGCTTTCACCGGGATGGGAGCAACGCCTGATGGATAGACAATGACATTGCAGCTCAGCCGCGACGCGCGGGTCAACGCGCTGATCTGCAGCGGCCATACGCTGTCGCATTTCTACATCCTGTGCCTGCCGACGATGTTCATCGCCTGGCAGAAGGCGTTCGACGTGCCGTTCGCGGTGCTTGGCATCTCGATCGCGGTGATGTCCGGGACCACGGCGATCGTGCAGACCCCGATCGGATTTCTCGTCGACCGGTTCGGCGCCCGCCGCTTCCTGATCGGCGGTACGCTCGCGATGACGCTGTCGATTGCGGCAATGGGCCTGGCGACGCAGTTCTGGCAGATCGTCGCACTGGCGATGCTGTCGGGGCTCGGCAACGCGGTGTTCCACCCGGCCGATTACGCGATCCTCTCCGGGTCGGTCAGCCCCGAGAAGATGGGCCGCTCGTTTGCGCTGCACACCTTTACCGGCCATGTCGGCTTTGCCAGCGCGCCACCGGTGACCGCGGCGCTGACCTTGCTGTTCGGGTGGCGCACGACGCTGCTGCTGGTGGGGCTTGTCGGCATCCCGGTGGTGCTGGCGATCGTCTGGCAAAGCCGCATCCTCGCCGACCAGAAGCGCGTGGCGAAGCCCAGCGGGGCCGCCAGCTCGACCCGCATGCTGTTTTCCCGCTCGATCCTCCTGTTCTTCGGCTTTTTCATGACGTCATCGATGGCCGGCGCCGGCGTTCAGTCCTGGCTGATCACGGTGCTGCATGGCACGCACGGGCTGACGATCGAGGCCGCGTCGTCGGCGCTGACCGCGTTCATGGTCGGCACGATGAGCGGGGTTCTGGTTGGCGGGTGGGTCGCCGACCGCACCGACCGCCATTTCACGTTCGTGCTCGCTCTGACCGTCGTCGGCGCGGCGCTGATGTTGGTGGTCAACCTCGGGAATTTGCCGCAGACGGCGACGGTCGCGACGCTGTTCGTGACCGGCCACCTGATCGGCGCGAGCCGCACGCCGCGTGATGTGATGGTCAAGGATGCCGCCCCGCCCGGAGAAATCGGCAAGGTCTTCGGCTTTGTCAGCGCCGGCCTCTCGCTCGGCGGCGCCATCATGCCGGTGCCTTACGGAATGCTGATCGACGCCGGCCGTCCGCACCTGGTGCTGACGCTGGTCGCGATCCTGTGGCTGGCGAGCCTCCTTTTCGCCGGCAGCGCCCGCACCGGCGTGCGCGGCGAACCCATTCCGGCGGCGGCCGAATAGGCGCTGCGGTGGGGCCAGCCGAGCGCTACCGCGCGCGCTGCGCCGAGGGCAGCGTCCGCCTCGACCCGGCGCAGTCGCGCGTCGTCGAGCGCCTGCAACGCCTTCATGACGCGCTCGACGGGTACCAGCCGCATCCGAAGCGGCGCGGCTGGCTGTCGTTGGGCAACGGCGCCCCGCCGCCGCGCGGCCTCTATCTGTGGGGGCCGGTCGGGCGCGGCAAGTCGATGCTGATGGACTTGTTTTTCGACGCGGCGCCGGTGCCTCACAAGCGCCGGGTGCATTTCCACGCCTTTATGCTTGAGGTGCACAACCGCATGGAGGCCGAGCGGCGCGCCCGTACCCGCGCGCCGATCCTCAAAGTCGCCGCCGACCTCGCCGGCGAGGCGACGCTCCTGTGCTTTGACGAGTTTCAGGTCAACGACATCGCCGACGCGATGATCCTCGAACGCCTGTTCGTCGCGCTGCTCGACGCCGGGATCGTCGTCGTCGCGACCTCGAACCGCGTGCCCGACCGGCTCTACGAGAACGGGCTCCAGCGCGACCGCTTTGTGCCGTTTATCGACCTCCTGAAGGAGCGGCTCGACGTGGTCGCCCTCGACAGCGGCCGCGACTACCGCCTCGCGCGGATGCTCGGCAAGCCGGTTTACCACACACCGCTCGACGGCAAGGCCCGCCGCGCCCTCGAAGCGGCTTTCGCCGACTTGACCGAGAATTCGCCCGGCGAACGCGAAACCCTGACCGTGATGGCCCGGCCGCTCAAGGTGCCGCGCGCCGCCCGCAACGTCGCCTGGTTCGGGTTCGAGGAACTCTGCGACCGGCCGCTTTCGGCAGTCGACTACCTGGCGATCGCCGAGCGCTACGGCGCGGTGATCGTCGAGGGCATCCCCCAGCTCGGCCCGCGCGACCGCAACGCGGCGCAGCGCTTCCACATCCTGATCGACACGCTTTACGAGGCGCACACGCTCCTGATCGCCTCGGCCGCCGTGACGCCGCAGCACCTCTATACCGCCGGCGACGGCAGCTTCGAGTTCCAGCGCACGGTCTCCCGCCTGATGGAGATGCAGAGCGAGGAGTACATTGCCAACCGCGAGGTTTGATCGAGCGGTCGAGGATATTATGTGAATATCTTTAAATGGAGAGTTTGATGCCGCAAGCCCGGGACACTGACATTGTCATTCGCCGCGCGGTCCCGCGGCTGACGATCGAGGAGATGTTTCGCGGCAAGAGCCGGCAGGAGTGGCGCAAAGAATATGCACCTGATTACGATTGGGTCGCGGAGGCCGGCCGCGAGATCGTCGACGAATGACCGCTCGGACCGACACACCCGAGGCCGGCGATCTGATCTGGACCGATTTCGACCCGACGCAAGGCCGCGAACAGGAAGGCCGCCGGACGGCCTGCCGATCGCCGGCGAGATCCTGATCAGCCATATTCGCAGCATCGACACCGACGCACGCCCGATCCGCTTTGCCGCTCGTTAGGGCGAGACTGGACGCGCTGATCGCCATCTGAGGAAAGACCATGCCCGACCGCCCCGATATCCGCCTCACCCCTGACGAGCAGGCTCATTTTTTTCGCGACGTGCGCAAATGCGCGCTGGCGACCGTGGACAAAGACGGGTTTCCGCACGTCGTCGCGATGAACTATTTCGTCAAGGATGGCGCCTTCTACATGACCTCCTACGGCAAGGCGCAGAAGGTGCTCAACGTGCGCCGCAACCCGCATGTCGGGCTGATGATCGAAACGGGGTCGGCCTATGCCGAGCTGAAGGGGGTGATGGTGCGCGGCACCTGCGAGATCGTCGAGGGCGCGGAAGCGGTCAGCCAGGCCTTCGCCGACATGGTCGAGACCCGCGGCGGCAGCTACTCGCGCCCGGCCGGCGCGAGCTCGAGCGCGCCGAAGCGGGTGGTGATGAAAATCACCCCGCACAAGGTCATGACCTGGGATCACGCAAAGCTGGGCGGCCGTTACTGAGGCGAGGCCGGTTGCCTTGCCCGCCCCGGCAAATCGCGCTAAGACCCGGGCTCCCTGAGACGTGAGGTTTTATCGATGGCACGCAACAAGATCGCGCTGATCGGCGCCGGTCAGATCGGCGGAACCCTGGCCCTCCTGATCGGACTCAAGGAGCTGGGCGACGTGGTCTTGTTCGACATCATCGACGGGGTGCCGCAAGGCAAGGCGCTCGACATCGTCCAGGGCAGCTCGATCGAGGATTACGACGCCGCGATTACCGGCGCGAGCGATTATGCGGCGATCAAGGATGCCGATGTCGTCATCGTCACCGCCGGCGTGCCGCGCAAGCCGGGCATGAGCCGCGACGATCTGATCGGCATCAACACCAAGGTGATGGGCCAGGTCGGCGCCGCGATCAAGCAGCACTGCCCGAATGCCTTTGTCATCACGATCACCAACCCGCTCGACGCGATGGTTTATGTGATGCGCGAGGCGACCGGCTTCCCCTCCAGCCGCGTCGTCGGCATGGCCGGGGTGCTCGACAGCGCCCGCTTCCGCTATTTCCTCGCCGAGGAGTTCAAGGTGTCGGTCGAGGACGTGACCGCGTTTGTGCTCGGCGGCCACGGCGACACGATGGTTCCGCTGATCCGCTATTCGACGGTCGCCGGCATCCCGCTTCCCGACCTGGTCAAGATGGGCTGGACGACACAGGCGAAGCTCGACGCGATCGTCCAGCGCACCCGCGACGGCGGCGCCGAGATCGTCGCGCTGCTCAAGACCGGGTCGGCCTTCTACGCGCCGGCAAGCGCCGCGATCTCGATGGCCGAGGCCTATCTGCGCGACAAGAAGCGGGTCCTGCCCTGCGCCGCGCTGCTCAACGGCGAATACGGCGTAAAAGACCTCTATGTCGGCGTTCCCGCCGTGATCGGCGCGGGTGGAATCGAGCGCATCGTCGAAATTCAGCTCAACGCCGACGAGAAGGCCATGTTCGACAAATCTTGCGGCGCCGTCCGCACCCTTGTCGACATCGCCAAGAAGATGCGGGCCGAGGCCGCCTGAGCCGGCCGGCCGGCATGAACATCCACGAGTACCAGGCGAAGGAGCTGCTGGCGATTTACGGGGTGCCGGTGCCGCCCGGCGGGGTCGCCTACACGGCCGCGGAGGCGGTCGAGGTCGCCAAGCGGCTGGGCGGTTCGGGCTGGGTGGTCAAGGCGCAGATTCATGCGGGCGGGCGCGGCAAGGCGGGCGGGGTCAAGCTCGTCAAATCGGAAGCCGAGGTCGCCGCCGCCGCCAAGGCGATGCTCGGCAAGCGCCTCGTCACCCACCAGACCGGCCCGCAAGGCCGCGATGTCAAGCGCGTCTACGTCGAGGCCGCCTGCGACATCGCCCGGGAACTCTACCTCGCCCTCTCGGTCGACCGCGCCAGCGGCCGGCTGACGCTGATCGGCGCGGCCGAGGGCGGGATGGACATCGAGGAGCTGGCGGCGCGCTCCCCCGGAAAAATCCTCAAGGCCGTTATCGATCCGGCCGCCGGACTGTCGCCTTTTCACGGCCGACGCCTCGGCTTCGAGCTCGGGCTGACCGCGGCGCAGGCCGAGGCGATGGTCGAGTTCGTCACCGCGCTGCACCGCGCTTTTCTCGAGCTTGACGCGGCCCTGGTCGAGATCAACCCGCTGGTTGTGACGGGCGAGGGCACACTATTGGCACTCGACGCCAAGATGGGGTTCGACGACAACGCCCTGTTCCGCCACCCGCAAATCGTCGCGCTGCGCGACGAGGACGAAGAGGACCCGATCGAGCGCGAGGCGGCCAAATACGCGCTCAGCTACGTCAAGCTCGACGGCAATATCGGCTGCATGGTCAACGGCGCCGGGCTGGCGATGGCGACGATGGACATCATCAAGTCGAGCGGCGGAAGCCCGGCCAATTTCCTCGATGTCGGCGGCGGGGCGACGCGCGAGCGGGTCACCGCCGCGTTCAAGCTGATCCTCAGCGACCCGAACGTCGAGGCGGTCCTCGTCAACATCTTCGGCGGCATCATGCGCTGCGACGTGATCGCCGAGGGCATCGTCTCGGCGGCGCGCGAAATCAATCTGCACGTGCCGCTGGTGGTCAGGCTCGAAGGCACCAATGTCGAGCTCGGCCGCAAAATCCTCGGCCAGTCCGGCCTGGCGGTGATCGCCGCCGACGATCTCGGCGACGCCGCGCAAAAGGTCGTGGCGGCGGCGGCGGAGGGCGGCTGATGGCGATCCTCGTCGATGCCGGAACCGCGGTGATCTGCCAGGGCTTCACCGGCGGCCAGGGTACGTTCCATTCCGAGCAGGCGATCGCCTACGGCACCAAGATGGTCGGCGGGGTGACGCCCGGGAAGGGCGGCACGAGCCACCTCGACCTGCCGGTTTGGGACACCGTACACGAGGCCCGCGCGGCGACCGGCTGCACCGCCAGCGTCATCTACGTACCGCCGCCTTCGGCCGCCGACGCGATCCTCGAGGCGATCGACGCCGGGATCGAGCTGGTGATCTGCATCACCGACGGCATTCCGGTTCTCGACATGG
>Ga0134125_10011280_pt1 | contig 10017 bp, 11 predicted proteins | sample KB31751_FD_96464 | JGI IMG/M metagenome (GOLD analysis project Ga0134125, IMG submission 96464) | Terrestrial soil microbial communities with excess Nitrogen fertilizer from Kellogg Biological Station, Michigan, USA - KB3-175-1 | ecosystem: Environmental > Terrestrial > Soil > Unclassified ... | reverse complement strand
ACCTGCTCGAGCCGCACATAGGCGCCGGTCGGAATGTCGCCCGGCGCGATGAGCGGGTGCTTGTCGTCGCCAGCGGGAACGAGCCTCGAGCGCAACTGCGTGGCGCTCTCGACCTGCATGAGGCCGATGGCCTGATCGTCGGACGCCGCGGGGTCGGGCAGAAGGAGAAGTTTGCTGCCGGCGGCCAGCCCCTGGAGCTGCCCGGCCGAGATGCTGAGGGAGCCATCGCTGCCGACCACCGTCGGCCATTGCTCGGCATCCGCCGCGTCGGTGCTGCCGAACACCGGCGCGTCGAGCTTGCCCTCGAACACCGGCGTTGGCTTCAAGACGTTCTGGGCGGCGTAGGAAGCGAGCACGCTTTGCGCCAGTTGCCGATAGGTCATGTTCGGGTTCTTCGCGAGCGCCGAAAAGATCGTGTAGGTGAAGACTCCGTACGGCACCTGCGCCACGGTGCCGTCGGCCTGCTGCACCGGGAAGCCGTGCTCTTGCGTGGTCTCGGTGGTCTGTGCGGCAAAGAAGGCGACGAGCCCGCCCATCGTGGGGTCGCTCGCATCGTCGGCATAGGCGTCGGCCCCCAGCGGCACGGCGCGGTCGCCGCTGTCCTCGCTGGGCGCCGGCACGGTGAAGGCGCTGGCGGGGATGCCGAGATCGCTGGGGTCGATCCTACGGTCGGCCACGTCTCCGCCGGTCGGGGCGCCGCGCGTCATGCTGCCCGAGTGGCAGCTATCGAACACCACCCAAACGAAGGCGCCGGTCTTGCGGATGGCCTTGAGCGCCGCCCCCATCTCGTCGTCGGTGAGGACGTTGGGCAAGACGCTCGGATTGTCGGGCGACGCCATCTCGGTGTCGGCGGACAGGAACACCTCGTCGCGCCCGTCGGCCTCGGTGCTGTCGCGGGTGGCCGGCTGCTGCGAGCCGTGGCCGGAAAAGTGCAGATAGACAAAGTCACCCGCCTTCGCCTCGGCGGCGATCCGGGCCAGCGCGTCGAGGATATTCTTGTGGGTGCCGAGCTGCAGCCCGTCGCCGGAGCCGAGCGCGACGACGTTCTGCGGCGCGAACTTCACCGGCGCGCTGTCGAGGAGGTAATCGCGGACCAGGATCTCGTCGTTCTTCGGGCCCTTGAGCCAGTACTTCTGGTCGAGATTGGGGTAGTCGCTGTCGGCGACGATGAGCGCGTAGTTTTCATGCGCCTGTGCCGTGGTCGCCATGCCGCCGACGCAACCGAGCGGCGCCAGTGCCGAAAGCAGAGCCATCCGGCGCACCAGACGAAAACCACTGGCCATGACTTTCCCCCGGGGCTTGGCGTCATGATCATCCGTTAGACGGCCGGACTATGGCTGCCCGGCGGCGGAACGTGAAGCCCCGCGGGGTGTTTTGAGGGCAGGCTTAACCCAATTCCGACGCGGTTTGGCTTGAGACTTGCGAGCCGCCGCGATCGGCGGATAGTGTCCGCCACCGTTCTATCCAAGGAGCCGAAATGCCGAGCCAAATGATCCCCGTAATCCTTGCCGGCGGGCAGGGGACGCGGCTCTGGCCCCTGTCGCGCTCGGCCCGGCCCAAGCAGTTCCTGCAACTCACCGGCAGGCTGTCGCCATTCCAGGAAACGCTGCAGCGCGTCGCCGACGGCTCGCGCTACGGCGCTCCGATCGTCATCACCAATGCGGAATACCGCTTCATCGTCGGCGAGCAGGCCGAGGAACTGGGCATCGCGCTTGCCGGTGTTCTGCTCGAGCCGGTGGCGCGCAACACCACTGCCGCGATCGCGGCAGCCGCCGTGTTCGCCGAGCGGCAGTTCGGTGCGGCGGCGGTGCTGCACGTGCTGCCCTCCGATCATTCCGTGACCACTGACGACAATTACTGGCGGTCAGTGGACACGGCCAATGCGGCGGCCGCCGCCGGGCGGCTCGTCACGTTCGGCATCACCCCGACGAGCCCGGAGACCGGCTACGGCTATATCGAGGCCGGCAAGGACCGCGGCGACGGCACCCGCGAGGTTGCGCGTTTCGTCGAAAAGCCCGACGCTGACAAAGCGAAGGCCATGCTGGCGCGAGGCGGGTTCTACTGGAACTCGGGAATGTTCATGCTCGGCGCCGGAACGTTCCTCAGCGAATGCCGGACGCTGTCGCCCGAAAGCTTCGAGGCGGCTACCGCCGCCGTCGAAAAGGCCAAGTCCGATCTCGACTTCACGCGCCTCGACCTCGAGAGCTTCGAGCAGGCGCCCAATATTTCGGTCGACTACGCGATCTTCGAAAAGACCAAGCTGATCACCCTGATCCCGGTGACCTTCCCGTGGTCGGACCTGGGCAGCTGGGACGCCGTGTGGAAAGTCTCGGCCAAGGATGCGCAGCAGAACGCTGTTCTTGGCGATGCGACGCTCAGCAACACCACCAACTCCTTCGTCCTTACCGAGAAGGCGCATGTCGCCGTCGAGGGGCTCGACGACGTCGCCGTGATTGCCACCGAAGACGCCGTTTACGTCGGCAAGCTCAGCGAGGCCCAGAAGGTCGGGCAGATGGTCAAGACGCTGCGGGGCAAGGCCGATACCCAGACCATCACCGAAATCCACCGCACCGCCTACCGGCCGTGGGGCGGCTATTCCTCGGTGCTCAGTGGCGCGCGGTTCCAGGTGAAGCGGCTGTTCGTGAAGCCGGGCAAGAAGCTCAGCCTGCAAAAGCACCACCATCGTGCCGAGCACTGGGTGGTCGTGTCGGGCACTGCGGAGGTAACGATCGACGGCAAAGTCTCGATGCTCACCGAGAACGAATCGATCTACCTGCCGCTCGGCTGTGTGCATCGCCTCGCCAACCCCGGCAAGATCCTGCTCGAATTGATCGAGGTCCAGACCGGATCCTATCTGGGCGAGGACGACATCATCCGCATCGAGGATGAGTTCGGGCGGGCCTGAGCCGGTCCCGTTGCTCTAAAACAGCAGCGCGACCAGCGGCGCCCCGACCGCCAGAATGACCACGACGATCGACGGAATGTCCACGAAACGGGCTTTTTTGGCGAAATAGCTCATTCTTGCGTCCTCCACGAAGAGAAAACGTGAGCGCACGGGACCCGTTCCGTAGGGCTTGTCTTTGCCGTCATAGTGTATTAGATGTGTACCACACTATATCAGGTCGCTATGCCCTCCTTCACTGAAACCCAGCCGATCTTCCTGCAGATCCGCGAGCGGATCGCCGGCATGATTTTGACTGGCGCGGTGGGCGAGGGTGAGGCCCTGCCGTCGGTGCGCAGCATTGCCGCAGACCTTTCGGTGAACCCCCTCACCGTGACCCGCGCTTATGACGCCCTGGTCGATCTTGGCATCGTCGAGAGCCGGCGCGGCATGGGCATGTTCGTCGCCGCCGGGGCGCGCGACCGCCTGCTGGCTTACGAACGCGACGTTTTCCTGAAAGACGAGTGGCCGCGCCTGCGCGACCGCATCAAAACTCTCGGACTCGACCTCGACAGCTTGCTCAAGGAGCCGCGCCAATGACCGGTCCCATTGTCTCCGTCCGCGGCCTCAAGAAGCGCTTCGGCCGCAACGAAATCCTGCACGGGCTCGACTTCGACATTCCGCCTGGCCGCATCTACGGCCTCATCGGCCACAACGGCGCCGGCAAGACGACGACGCTCAATGCCATGCTCGGCCTCACCTCGTACGAGGGGTCGGTCCGGGTGCTGGGCGAAGATCCGTATCGCCATCGCGCGCGGCTGATGCGCGACGTCGCCTTCATCTCCGACGTCGCGAGCTTGCCGCGCTTTCTCAAGGTGCGCGAGCTCTTCGCGATGCTGAGCGACATCCACCCCAACTTCTCGGCCGCGCGGGCCCTGAGCTTCCTCGAGGGCACCGACGTCAAGACCGGTGCGCTGATCGGCAACCTCAGCAAAGGCATGCTGGCTCAGCTGCATCTCGCGGTGGTGCTGGCGATCGACGCGCGACTGCTGGTGCTCGACGAGCCGACCCTCGGCCTCGACATCACCTACCGCAAGCGCTTCTACCGTCGGCTGCTCGAGGACTACATGACGGCCGAGCGAACGCTGCTGATCACCACGCACCAGGTGGACGAGATCGAGTTCATGCTCTCGGACATCATGTTCATCCGCGACGGCTCGGTGATCCTCAACACGACCATGGAAGACGTTGGCAAACGCTTCACGCAGCTGGTGGTGGCGCCGGACCAGGCCGACGCCGCGAAGGCCGCGGGGCCGGTCTTTTCGGAGACGCGCTTCGGCCAGACCGTGATGGTCTATGACGGCGGCGACCGCGAGGCGCTGGCGGCGCTGGGGACGGTCACGACGCCGACCCTCTCAGATCTCTTCGTGGCGCTGATGACGCGCGAGCAGGGAGCGCACTGATGCGGTCGATTCGATCCTGGTGGGCGCTCGTCTTCCGCGAGTTCATCGAGCACCGCATCCCATTCTTCTACTTCCCGCTCGGCATCCTGGCGCTGTTCACACTGTCGTCGGCTTCGGGCATCGCGCTCAATCGCGTCCATCTCACGAACGGTTTCCAGTTCGGCAACGGGCTGAAGCTGTTCGAACTCGGCTATGTGCTGCTCCTGGCGTTGTGGCTCGCTTATGCCGGTATCGCGCTGTTCTTTTATTTCGGCGACGCGTTCAGTGCCGACCGCCGCAACAATGCGATGCTGTTCTGGAAGTCGATGCCGGTGGGCGACCTCAAGATCATGGGCTCGAAATTCCTTGCTGGCGTCACCTTCCTGCCGTTCATCATCCTCGTCATCGGCATGGTCAGCGGCCTGATTTTTCTGATCCTGCTGAACGTCGCCTCGCTCAACGTGCCGATCGTGCCGGTGCCCAATCCCGGGCAGGCGATCGTCAGCTTTGCCAATATCAGCCTGTTCGCCATCGTCTACTACTTCATGGCGATGCTCTGGTATGCGCCGTTCCTTGCCTGGGTGGCCGGGCTGTCGACGGTGTTCGGTCGCTGGAGCCTGCCGCTTGCCTTCGCTATCCCCGGTGTCCTCATCGCCATGGAGAATATGGTGGCGTTCGCCCAGATTCCCCGCGGCGGCTACATCTGGGGCTACCTGAGCCACCGCTGGCAGTTCGGCCTGTCGGACACGCAATGGACCTTCATGGTGGCCGCGCCGATCCCCTTCGATGTGCGCACATACACCTGGCTTCTGGTCCAGCAGATCAACTGGACCTCGATGATCTCGGGCATCGTGTTCGCCGTCGTGGTGGTATGGCTCGCGAGCGAGTATCGACGGCGGCGCATCGCCTGATTGGTGCGGCAAAGCGAACGAAGCCTTCGGTTGCGCTGAACCTCTGCCCGTTTCCCCCGGCGGCGGGCAGGCCTATATCGGGTTCAGTCCATTCCGGAGGCGAAGATGATCTTCCCCGTCGAATCCCAGGCCAAAGTCCGCAGCACCCCGGCGTTGCCGCTCACGACGAAGCTCGGCCCCGTCCATCTCGCGGTGACCGGCCGCGACACGGCGCTGGCCATCTGGCGCGACGTCGTTGGGCTGGAGCTCGTCGCCGAGGAGGGCAACGTGCTCAAGCTGGGCGTCGGCGGCAAAGTACTGATCGAGCTCGAGACCGGCGCGGTCCGCCCGGTCGTGCCGCGCACCACCGGCCTCTATCACGTCGCGATCCATGTCCCGAAGCGCACCGACCTGGCGCAGTTCGCGGTCCGCGCGCTGCAGCGCCGGGTGCAGATTTCGCCGACCGACCATCTCGTCTCGGAAGCGATCTACCTGTGGGACCTCGATGGCAACGGCATCGAGATCACCTTCGAGACGCCCTGGCGGGGCACGCTGGGCGACCCCGAGGCCGGCGCCTATGCTACCACCACCGATGGCAAGCCCCATTCATGTCGCTAGCCGATCGACCTGCAGGGCCTGCTCGACGAGCTCGGTCCGTCGCCAAAGCTCGAGGCGACCATGCCGGCGGGGACGCGCATCGGTCACGTGCATGTCCACGTCAACGACCTCTATCGCTCGATGGACTTTTATCGCGACGGGATCGGCTTCGGCGGGCTGTTCATCATCAAGCAGTTCGGCATGGGCGATGTCGGGCTCGACTACACACCTCACACCGTCGCCTTCAACATCTGGGCCGGGCCCAACGCCGCGCAGGCGCCGGCGGGCTCGGCGGGCCTGCGCTGGTTCACCATCGTGCTGCCCGACGAGGCAACGCTGGGCGATGTGCGGGCGAGACTGACGCACCATCACTACGAATTCGCCGAAATCGGCGGCGGCATCGAGGCCCGTGACCCCTCGGGCAACCTCGTCAGGATCGTGACGGCGAACTAGCCGTCGATCATTTTCGGCAGCGACGGCGTGACATCGAGCGCCAGCTCCTCGGCCCCGAGGAGGCGCGCGACGACCTCCGGCGACTCCTTGACCGTATAGGCAGCGGCGGTGGTCTGCACCGCGGTGTCCTTCATGCCCTTGCGCACCGACACCACGAAGTCGGGGTTGACGAACACCGGGTTGTCGTCGGTGGTGAGCTTGACGAGCCGCATGAAGGCCTCCGTTGGAACGGCATGACTCCTGCGCCGAATCCGTTAACATCGCCTCCATGACCAACCCTGCGGACGTACTCAAATTCTGGTTCGAGGACCATGGCCAGGACGACTGGTTCGGAGCCAGGCCCGAATTCGACGCCGAGATCACGGCTGGCTTTGCTGCCACCCACGCTGCGCTGTCCCGCGGCGAAGGCTGGGGCTGGCGCTCGACACCCAGCGGACGGCTGGCCGAGATCATCGTGCTCGACCAGTTCTCGCGCCAGATCCATCGCGGCAAGGCGCAGGCCTTTGCCGCCGATCCGCTGGCGCTGGGGCTCGCCGAGGAGGCGGTGGGCGGTGGCCACCACAATTTCCTGTCGCTGCCGCAGCGCATGTTCGTACTACTGCCGTTCATGCATTCGGAGTCGCCGCTGATCCAGAAGGAATCGGTGCGGCTGCACACGGCGCTCGGCGATGCGGACATGCTCAAATATGCCGAAGGCCACGCGGACGTCATCCGCCGCTTCGGCCGCTTTCCCCGCCGCAACGCGGCGCTCGGGCGACCCTCGACACCGGAGGAGGAAGCGTACATGGCCTCGGGTACAGGGATGTTCTAGTCAGCCGAGGACGCTGTGCGGCACCAGCGCGCCGCGATGCCCGATGACGATGGCGGCGGTGGCGTGCGCCATCCGCGCCGCCTCGAGCGGGGCGATACCCTGCGCGCGGGCGGCGAGGTAGGCGCCGTTGAAGCTGTCGCCGGCGCCGGTGGGATCGACGCTGTTGGCGCCGGGCAGGGGCGCAACCCAGTCGCTGCCGCCACGCCAGGCGACAAAGGCCGGCTCGCCGCCGTTCTTGACCACCACCTCTTCGGCCCCCGCATTCAGATAGCGCTCGGCCACGGCCGGCGGGCTCGCATCGCCGAACAGCGCCGCTTCATCCGGAAAGGTCGGCAGCACGATATCGGCGACGATGGCGGCCGCCGTAATGGTCGACCCCATGACTCGGGCGCTGGTCCACAGCGCCGGGCGCTCGTTGGGGTCGAAAGCAACCGTGGCGCCGGCCTGCCGCGCGAGGTGGACTGCCTGCATCAGCTTGCCGCGGCCGCGCGGCGGCAGGATGGCGAGGCTGATGCCGGAGAAATATGCGATATCGGCGCCGGCGATGGCCTGCTGCAGCGCCTCGGGGACCTCCGCCATCAGCCGCGCCGCGGACTGGCCGCGCCAGTAGGTGAAGTGGCGGTCGCCATGTTCCTGATGGATCAGGTAGAGGCCCGGGCGGCGCCCTTCGACCTTCTGGACGTGGCCGGTGCCGATGCCGGCATCGGCGATGAACTCGACCATCTGCTGCGAGTAGAGATCGTCGCCGAGCGCGGTGACGTAGTCGACGTCCCAATCATCGGGTAGGCGGGCCCGCGCATACCAGGCGGTGTTTAGCGTGTCGCCGGCATAACCCAGCCGGTAGAGGCCGCTCGCGTCCTCCGACATCTCCACCATGCACTCGCCGACGCTGACGAACCTGGGCATGTTGCTCCTTGAAAAGACGAAGGGCGGCATCGCTGCCGCCCCTCTAACCCGTTGTGGCGAAGGCGTCTACTTCTTGATGGTGATGCGGCCGTCGACCTTGGCGTCCACCGTCTTGTGGGCCGCTATGTAGTCGATGACGTCGGAGGCCATGAGGTGCGCAGCCTCGGCCGAGACCAGCGTCTTGCCCTTGCCCAGCGCCGTGTAGCCGTCGCCGCCGCCCAGCATGTAGTCGTTGGTTGCGACCTTGTAGGTCGCAGCCGGATCGAGCGCCTTGCCGTTGACCATGACGTTCTGGACACGCGACCCGGGCGCCTTGCTGAGATCGGCGACCACGGTCAGCCCCGCGACCTGCGGGAAGCGGCCGGCAACCTGTTCGACCTGGCTGAAGCCATTCTCGAGCGCCGCGAGCAGGTCGGCACCGCTGATCTCGGCGACCACCGTCTTGTTGCCGAACGGGAGCTCGGTGAAGACGTCGCGGCGGGTGAGAGTGGTCCCCGCCGGATAGACCTTGTTGCCGCGGATGCCGCCCCCATTGGTGATGGCCACGTCGGCGCCGGTCTGGGCTTTGAGCGCATCGGCGATCAGATCACCCATGGCGCTTTCCTCACCGCGCACCGTCGCCTCGCGACTGTCGAGCTCGCCGGTGGTCGTGCCGATCTGTACGTCGAGATCGGCACTGAGCTTGGTTTTCAGTTGCTCGACGATCTTTTGCGTGTCGGGGTCGGGCGTCACCGTGGCCGTGTCCACGATGCGGAATTCGGGCTCCCATTTGACGCTGCGCTTCTTGTCGCCCGAGGCCGGCGTAACCGTGACGTTGAGGTCGACGATCGGCAGGTAGTTGGCCTCGGTCGAGGTTTCGACATAGGCCGAAATGCCGTCATAGCCCATGCGCAGATCGTGGTCGTGACCGGAAACGATCAGGTCGAACTTGTGGCTGTCCTGCAGCGCATAGTCCTGCTCGTGCGCCGCGTGCACGACGGCGATGACGATATCGGCGCCATCGGCGCGCGCCTTCTGGGCTGCATCGAGCGCCGAGGCGACGGTGGGGTCGAACTTCCAGTCCTTGGTGGTCGCGAGCGACGGGGTCTGGTCGAGCTCGACCGGAACGAGGGCCACTTTCACGCCGGCGATGTCCTTCATCACTGTGTCGTGGCCGACGCCCGGCACGGGTTTGCCGTCCGGCCCCTCGACGTTGATGGCGGCCCAGGGATAGGCCGACTGCTTGACGCGATCGAGAAACACCGAAGGTCCGAAGTCGAACTCATGGTTGCCAGGGACGGCGAGATCGAACGGCACCACATTGGTGAGCTCGATCGTGTTGGCGCCCTGGTCGAGACCGGAGAGAAGTGACGGCGAGATCATGTCGCCATCGAACACGTAGAGCGTGTTGGGGTTGGCGGCCTTCTCGGCCTTGGCCACGGCATTGAGGCGGGCGAAGCCACCGCGCACCTTGCCGCCCTCGAACCCATAAATGTCGCCGACGCCGACGACGGTGATCTTGACGTTGTCGGCGAGCGCCGGCGCAGAAATCGCCATCGGCGCCGAAACGCCGAGCAGGGCGGCGAACATGAGCCGCGACAGGATGGTATTCATATCTGATCTCCCCAGTGAACCCGTAAGGCGGCAAGGTTAGGACGAGGACGGTCCCGGTTTCCAGCGTCATGTTGCGCTGTGGACGTGATGGGGTCGCTTTTGCTCGCTCTGTCCGATCGACTCGCTCGGCCAACCGGGGTTTTGTTTGCGCTCTGTCCGAGGGAGCCTGAAGAAGGCTCGCTCGGCCAACCGAGGTTTGTTTGCGCTCTGTCCGAGGGAGCCTGAAGAAGGCTCGCTCGGCCAACCGGGGCTTTGTTTGCGCTCTGTCCGATCGATCCAAAACGGGCTCGCTCGGCCAACCGTTTTTTTGGGCGAGCGGATGCGTCCGCCGGCCCGTCCGGCGCTGTCAAAGAGCTGGCCGCTGGTATTTGTAGCGGCCTCGGCGGGACTAGGGTCCAAGCCGGTAGTCGGCAACTTATGGGACCTTCGTCCCGCCGACGCGTT
>Ga0134125_10011278_pt1 | contig 10020 bp, 5 predicted proteins | sample KB31751_FD_96464 | JGI IMG/M metagenome (GOLD analysis project Ga0134125, IMG submission 96464) | Terrestrial soil microbial communities with excess Nitrogen fertilizer from Kellogg Biological Station, Michigan, USA - KB3-175-1 | ecosystem: Environmental > Terrestrial > Soil > Unclassified ... | reverse complement strand
GTCGGCCCTCGCGGAGAAGGGCAAGGCCCCCGTGAAGCTCCTGCTGCAGACCTCGCGCGATCGCATGCAATGGGTGAGCGCATTCACCGTGGACCGGTCCCGCTATGCGGAGCTTCGGGGCAAGCCCCCGGGCACGCCCGCGCCGCCCGCGGTCGTGGCGCTGCTAGCCTCCGACGAGGCGATCTACGCGGGCGACCTGGACCGTGCGCGCGCGGCGCTCGAGGCGGGCCGCCGATCCTTTCCCGCGGACGAGCGCTTCGACGTGGGCCTCGCACGGGTGGCACTCCTTCGCGGCGACGCCGCCGGCGCGCGTGCGCTCGCGAATGCGGCGATCGCGAAGCGCCTGGGCTCCGCCGATGCGCTCGTGATGCTGGGCGAGGTCGAGCGCTACGAGGGCCGTGCGCCCGAGGCGCTGGATGCGTACGCGCGCGCGGTGGCCGCCGCGCCCGCCGATGCGCGCGGCTGGCACGGCCTGGGCGCCGTGCAGGGCGAGCGCGACGACTATGGCGAGGCCCGCGCCAACCTCGAAAAGGCGATCGCCCTCGACCCCACGGACGCCGCCCACCATGCGGAGCTCGCCGGCGTGATGGATCTCGGCGGCTCGGCCGGGCCGGCCGGCGCCGAGCTCGCGCGCGCTCTTGCGCTGCAGCCCGACAACTATGTCGCGCTCACCGCGCTGGGCGCCCTGGAGCTGCGCGCCGGGCACGACGATGCGGCGCTCGACGCGTTGCTGCGCGCGGGCGCGATCGAGCCCCGCTACGCGCGGGCGCACGTCTATCTCGCGGCCGCCTACTACCGCGCCGGGCGCGACGCCGCCGCGCAAGCGGAGCTCGCGCGCGCCGAGGAGACCGATCCCAACGACCCGCTGCCGCACATCCTCGCGGCCGTGGTCCATCTCGACCGCATCGAGCCGGGCGCGGCCATCGGCGAGGCGCAGCAGGCGCTCGCGCGGATTCCGTACCTCAAGTCGGTGAACCAGGTGGCCGACAACCAGAAGGGCGTGGCCAACGTGGGCGCGCCGCTCGCCTTCATGGGCCTGGAGCTCTGGGCGAGGAACGCCGCGCAGGAGTCGTACCTGCCGTTCTGGGGTGCGAGCCATCTCTTCCTCGCCGACCGCTACCCGGGCGATTTCGACAAGCGCTCCGAGCTCATGCAGGGGTTCATCACGGATCCGCTCGCCTTCGGCGCGCCCAACCGCTTCCAGTCGCTCACGCCCCAGGCGGGGCACTACGCCACCGCGTCCGTGCGCTACAACCACAGCGACGACCTGCACCTCGTGGAGCCGGTGCTCACGCTGAACGGCACGCTCGAGACCGATCGCCCGATGGCGTATTTCGTGGAAGCGATCGATACGCGCATCGACCCGGACGGCGTGGCGCTCGCCGCGCGCGGGAGGACGTTCACCGCGGCCCTGGGAGCGCGGCCCACGGCCGAGCTCGCGACGTTCGTCTATGCGAACCATCTCTCGCTCAATGCCGACCTCGGCACCCGTGGCGAGACGGGCGACTTCGACCATATCGACGGCAGCGCGGGGAGGGTGGACGTGGGCGCGCGATACGCTTTCAGCGGCGCGTCGAGCCTCTGGGTGAAGGCGGGCTCGCAGAGCCAGGATTCCACCAGCCACGACACGTTCAGCGTGCGGTTGCCGTCCTCCACGTTGGTGCAGCAGTCGGATTTCACGACGAAGCCGCGCGAGAGCGACATCGCGCTTCGGCACACCACGGTGCTCGCGGACAGCCTCGAGGTCACCTGGGGCGCCGAGGCCGCGCGTGAGCGTTCGCCGCGTACCCTGGTGCGCGATGCCGTGCTGCGAGACGAGAACACGCCGGGGCCCCTGCAGAGCCTGGACGAGGTCGACCACGACCGCTCGCAGTCGCTCTACGCCATGGGCCGCTGGACGCTCGGTCCCGCGCGGCTCGACCTGGGCCTCGCCTGGAGCGACTACCGCAAGGACCGCGACATCGACGTCTTGTCGGGCTCGCAGACGCGGCTCGCGGAGCGCTACGAAAGGCGCCGCGTGGATCCGCTCGCGGGCCTCGCGTGGCGCTTCGCGCCCGGCACTCTGGCGCGAGCCGCGTGCCGGCGCTGGGCACGGCCGATCGCCATGGACACGCTTTCGCCCGTCGCCACGGCCGGCATTCCCCTGGACGACCAGCTCGTCTTCCCGGGGGGCGTGCTGGAGAGCTGCGGCGGCGCCCTCGAGTGGAGCGACGCGAGCCGCAACTTCGCCACCCTCGCGGCCGCGCGCATCCGCGTGCACAACCTCGTCTCGCCGCTGGACGGCGTGCAGAACACGGCCGCCGACATCACCAACCTCGACCGGCTTCGCAACCGCGCGCTGGCCCCATCGCCCAAGCCCGATCTCCTCGAGGACACGCCTGTGTACGGCGAGGGTACGGCGAAGCGCGCCTCCGCGGCGGTCGAGCGCATCGTCACGCCGCGCCTCGCGCTGCGCGCGCAGTACACCTACACGGATAGCGGGAACTCCGCACCTTCGTTCGCGGGAAACTCCATCCCGTACCTGCCGCGCAACCAGGTGAACCTTGGCGCGACCTGGGCCCCGGGCTGGCACGTGCTCGTGACGGCGCAAGCCGTGTACCGGAGCCGGCGCTTCGCCGACGAGGCGAACCTCGCGCCGCTCGCCGCGAGCTGGGACGGCCAGCTCGATGTCTTCTGGGAGACGCCCGGCAAGCGCTGGTCGGTCGAGGCGTACGGCCAGAACCTCGCGAAGAAGGACTTCTCCGACGTTTTCGGTATAGTCGTGAGCTATCGCTTCTGAGGCCGCATCGCGGTGCGGCCGTGCACCGGATGCTCGAGCGCGAAGCCGCACTGCCGTCCAGGCTCGCCGCGATCCTCGCGGCCTGCGTGGCGGCCGTCTTCGCCGCGCTCGCATTCTTCCCGCCGTGGGAGCTGCTGGAGCGCAAGGGCTTCGACGTCCTCACGGTGGCCACCGCGCCGGAACAGTCGGTGCTGCCCATCACCATCGTCGGGATCGACGAGGCGTCCTTCGCGCAGGTCGCGAGGCAATACCCGTGGCCGCGCGACGTGCAGGCGAGGCTCGTCGATTCGATCGCGAAGGCGGGCGCGCTCCTCATCGTGATGGACGTGGTGTTCGCGGAGCCCTCCAACAATCCCGCCGAGGACGATGCGTTCGCCAGGTCGATCGCGAAGGCGGGCAACGTGGTGCTCGCCGCCGACCTGCAGTTCCAGGAGACCCGCTACGCGCGCCAGTGGATCCGCGTCGATCCCCTGCAGCGATTCGTCGATGCCGGCGCGCGGCGCGCCTTCGCGGGAGTGAGCCCGGGGCGCGACCAGGTGGTGCGCGACCTGCCGCTGGGCGCAGACGTGATGTGGCGCGTCGCGGTGAAGCGCGTGAACGAGCTGCATCCCGGAATGCTCGCGCTGCAGGAGCCGCCGCCGCACGCGATGATCCGGTACGCGGGTGCGGACCACACGTATCCGTACGTCTCGTACTACCAGGCGCTGGAGGCCGACACGATGCTGCCGCCGGATGCCTTCCGCGACCAGATCGTGTTCGTGGGCCGCGACCTCAAGGCGAACATCAATGCGGACGTCTCGTCGGCGGACAACTTCGGGACCCCATTCACGATGCGCGCCGGATGGCTCACCCCGGGGGTCGAGGTGCACGCGAACGCGCTCGAGACGGCCCTGCGCGGCGATGCGTTGCGGCCCGCGCCCGCGTGGTGGAGCGCGGCGCTGGTGGTGCTGGCAACGCTCGCCTGCGCGTTGCCCATGCGGCGGTGGCGCCCGCTCGTGAGCCTCCTGCCGGTGGCCGCGGCCCTCGCCGCCCTCGCGGCCCTCGACTGGGCGCTCTTCATGAAGGCCAATACGTGGCTCCCGGTGGGCGCGACGGCGATGGCCGTGATCTTCACGTACCTCGCGTTCGGAAGCGCCGCCTACCTCACCGAATCCATGCGCAAGGCGCAGATCCGCCGCGCCTTCTCGCTCTACGTCTCGCCGGAGGTCGTGGACCACGTGATGGCGCACCCGGGGCGCCTCAAGCTGGGCGGCGAGCGCCGCGAGGTGACGATGCTCTTCACCGACCTCGCGGGCTTCACGACATTCACCGAGGAGCTGGGCGCCGACAAGGTGGCCAGGATCCTCAACGTGCACTTCACTCGCGCGACCGCCATCGTGAAGCGCCACCAGGGCACGGTGAACCGCTTCATCGGCGACGCGATCATGGCGATGTGGGGCGCGCCGCTCGACGATCCGCAGCAGGCGTTGCATGCGTGCCGGGCGGCGGTGGAGATGCAGGAGGACCTGGAAGCGCTGCGCGCCGAGTTCCGCGCCGAGGGCCTGCCCGAGATCCGGATGCGGGTGGGCGTCCATTCCTGCACCGCGGTGATCGGCAACCTCGGCTCTTCCGACCGCTTCGACTACACCGCGGTGGGTGACGGCGTGAACCTCGCCGCGCGCCTTGAGGGCGTGAACAAGCTCTACGGCACGGGCATCCTCGTCTCCGGCGAGACGCACGCACGCGTGGGCGACGCGGTGCCCATGCGCCTCGTCGATCGGGTGATCGTGAAGGGCAAGTCGGAGCCCGTGGACATCTATACGCCGTGCTCGGATGCCGCGGTGATCGAGGCGAGCGAGCGCGCCATCGCCGCGTACCGCGAGCGGCGCTGGGACGAGAGCGAGCGCCTCTGGCGCCAGGTGCTGGAGCGCCACCCCGCGGACACGATCGCGCAGCTCTACGTGGAGCGCATCCAGCGCTGCCGCCTGGTCGCCCCGGCGCAGGAGTGGGATGGCGCCGTGGAGCTGGAGAAGCTCTAGTAGAGACGGGACGCGAAAGGAGCGGCGATCGCTTTCGGGAACCTTGGAGGACGCCGCGCCTGTCGCAAGTGACCGTGCAGCCCCAGCACAAGGGTTGCCAGCCCTAGCGCATCCAATCGTAAGATCGATTCCTGGCGACCCATTGTGCCGGCGCGGTCTTTCGCGCCCCGGGTTCGACTACTCCTTCGGGTGTCTCGCGAAAAAGTCCCACATCACGTTGGTCGCATCGATCTCCCGGGTAGGCTCGTCGACATTCCCCGCGCGCAGGCCTTTCGTTCCGCCCGGCCACGCATGGCCCTGCCCCTCGATGGAATAGAGCTCGACGCCCACGCCGTCGGGGCAGTCGTACTTGTCGTGGACCACGTGGCCGTGCCGGGTGGGCGCCGGATTGTCCTTGCAGCGGTCGTGGCGGGCCCAGAAGCCCATCGCGAAGGACACGGGCTTGTCCTCGCGCGAGTGGCGGCGATCGAGGGTGACGAGGGGCTTGCCGCCGTCGTAGCGGATGTGCTTGTCGGCGGTGCCGTGGAAGACGATCGCGGACACGGGATGGCGCGGATCGCATTCGTCGGTGTCCAGCGCGCCCGACACGGGCGCGATCGCGGCGAAGATGTCGGAGAGCTCGCATCCCACGCGATAGGCCATCATCGCGCCGTTGGACATGCCGGTCGCGTAGATGCGCCGCGGGTCGATCCTGTACTCGCGCGAGAGCGACTCCACCATGACGCGCACGAAGCGCACGTCGTCCACCTGGTGCTCGAGCGCCTGGCCGCAGCATCCCCAGGTGTTCCAGGTGAGGAGCCTCGCTCCGATCCCGCCCGTGCCGTTGGGATAGGCCACGATGAACTGCCCGAGGTCCGCCTTGTCGTCCATGCCGCTCATGTTCGCGGCGTTCATGGCGTTGCCGCCGCCGCCGTGGAATACCACGACGAGGGGCATCGCGAGGCGCGGATCGACCCCTTTGGGCACGTGGAGGAGGAAGGTGCGGATCACGCCGTCCACACCGATCGACTGCTCGACATCGCCATGGGGCGCCGCCCACGCGGCGTGAGCGGCGGCGAGGAGGAGGGCGAGCGCTATGCGCCTCGCAGGTGCCATGCCTTGGGCCGCGTGAAGGTCTCGATGCCGGCGGTGGAGAGCGTGAGGCCGATCCCGGAATTTCCCACGCCCGACCACGGGAGCCGCGGGCTCACCCGATCGCAGCAGTTCCAGTAGACCGAGCCGCTCGCCACTTGCGCGAGGATGCGCTCGGCGCGCTTGCGGTCGGCCGTGTAGACCCCGGCGGTGAGGCCGTACTCGGTGTCGTTCATGAGGCGCACGGCCTCGGCGTCGCCCTTCACGGGCATGAGGCCGATCACGGGGCCGAAGCTCTCTTCGCGCATCACGTCCATGGAGTGGTCCACGTCGACCAGCACCGTGGGCTCGAACCAGTTGCCCTTCGCCTTCACGCGCTCGCCGCCCAAGAGGACCTTGGCGCCCTTCTTGCGCGCGTCCTTCACCTGCGCCTCCAGCACCTTCAGCTGCGGCGCGCGGGTGAGGGGGCCGATGTAGGTGCGATCGTCGGAAGGGTCGCCGCGCCGGAAGCCCTTCACCTCGGCGACGAACGCGTCCACGAACGGCTTGAAGATGCGCTCGCTCACGTAGATGCGCTCCACCGAGCAGCAGCTCTGCCCGGTGTTGTAGAAGGCGCCGTCGGCGATCGATGCGGCGGCCTTGGCGACATCCACGTCCTCGCAGACGTACACCGGGTCCTTGCCGCCCAGCTCGAGCTGCAGCTTCACCATGCGCCCGCGCACCGCTTCGGCGATGCGGCGCCCCGTGCCGTAGGAGCCGGTGAAGAAGATCCCGTCCACGGCCTGGCGCACGAGCGCCGCTCCCGCTTCGCCGCCGCCGATCACCGGGACGAAGACCTCGTCGGGAATGCCGGATTCGTGCAGGAGGCGCGCGATCTCCAGGCCCGTGAGCGAGGCGAGCTCGCTCGGCTTGTAGAGCACCGCGTTGCCCGCGAGGAGCGCCGGCACGAACACGTTCGTGCCCACGAACCACGGGTAGTTCCACGCGGAGATGTTGGCCACGACCCCGAGGGGCTCGTGGGAAACCTTCTCCTCCATCGAGGCGTGCACGTCCACCGAGACCTTCCGCGGGCGCAGCGCCCTGGCGGTCTCGGCGAGGAAGAAATCGATGCGCGGGAGGACGCCCTTCAGCTCGTTCCTCGCCTGCGCGATGGGCTTGCCCACCTCCGTGGAAAGGACCTGCGCGAGCTTCTCCGATTCCCCGGCCACCCGCTCGCGGAAGCGCGAGATCGCGGCGAGCCGCGGGGTGAGCCGCGTCTCGCCCCAGCGCGGTTGCGCGGCGCGCGCCTGCATGTACTTGGCGCGCACGCTGCGCGCGTCGTCGGATTCCAGTGTCGCGACCACCTCTCCCGTGGCGGGATTCGAGACCTTGAGCTTCATCGTTGCTAGGCGGCCCGGACCGCCATGACGGGCGAGGCTTTGCCGGTGCGTCGTCGCTGCTCGCAGGCGGCGAGGAAGGCTCGCAGCAAGGGGCGGCTGTCGATGAGGGCCGGGTCCGCGGGGTCCATGAACTCCGGATGCCACTGCACGCCCACCACGAAGCTGTGTCCTTCCCAGCGCAGCGCCTCGACGAGGCCGTCGGGCTCGCTCATCGCCTCGGCGACCAGGCCTTCGCCGATCGTCTTCACGGCCTGGTGGTGGATGGAGTTCACCCGCTTCGACTGCACGCCGGGGTAGAGGCGCGAGAGCCACGTGTCGGGCAGGATGCGCATCTCGTGGAAGTTGTGCTCGTACCTGGCTTCCTGGCGATGCGTGCAGCCCTGGTCGCCGCACTGCGTGGCGATGTCCTGGTAGAGCTTGCCGCCCAGCGCCACGTTGATCACCTGGTGGCCGCGGCAGATGCCGAAGACGGGCTTGCCCTGCGTCACGAACTCGTGGAAGAGCTCGATCTCGTAGGCGTCGCGCACCTCGTCGCCCGCCCACATCGGGTTGATCGGCGCCTCGCCATAGCTCTTGGGCGACATGTCGGCGCCCCCCTGGAGCAGCAGGCCATCGAGGACGTCCACGTAGTGCTTCACCCGCAAGGCCTTGGGGGAGTGCGGGGTGGCGAGCGTCATCTCGGGGATCATGAACGCGAGCACCTCGCCGGACATGATCCAGTTGGCCGCCGATTGCTCGAGGTACTGGATCGACTTGGTGGGCAGGAAGCTTCGCGACGGATCCGGGTAAAGAAGGCGCGCCGAGACGCCGATCTTGAGGGGTTCCATCGAGCCTATTTTATGCCTTCAGAAGAGCTGGCGCTTGATGGGCTTGGTGCCGCTCACGCCGTTCACGGTGTACGAGAGCACGCCGTTGTTGGCGTCGATGAAGCTCAGGATGGCGGTGCCGACGGAGGTCGCCTGCACCTTGGTGGGGTCGAGCGGCGGCCCGAACGCCGGCCCCGTGGTTCGGTAGAGAGTCCCCGAGCAGCCGCTACCTTCGACGGTGCACGCGGGCGCCACGTACCAGAAGGGCTTGCCGTTCGCGTCGTACACATACCAGGCGAGGAAGATGTTGCCGAACTGTTGGGTGATCGCCATGCCCCAGCCGCTCTCGTCCGGATTCCACCAGAGATCCGTGTAGTCCACGGCCGGCGTCGCGGTCTGCGCGACCGGGAAGACCTGGCGCACGATCGGGACCGTGCGCGTGAACGCGCCCACGGTGTACGTGAAGCTGGCGGTGTTGGCGTCCTGGAAGGTGAGGGTGAGCGTGCCGTCCTGAGTGGCGTGGACGAGGCCGGTGTTGAACGCCGTCCCGAAGAACGTCGGCCCGTTCACCTCGTAGAGGGGGCTGGTGCAGCTGCCCGACGTGGCATTGGCGCTCGAGAAGCCGCAATTGGGTGCGACGTACCACTTGGGATTGCCCGCGGCGTCGTACGTGTACCACGCGGCGAAGAGGTTGGTGCCGCGCTGCGTGAAGTGGATGCCCCATCCGGATTCGTTCGCGTTCCACCAGAGGCCCGAGAGCGCCGCAGGCGATGTCGCGGCGGGAGCCGCGGCGAGGCTCGCGGTGCACTGGACGGCCCCAGGGACGCTCAGCGCCGCCTGGTAGACGCCGCTCGTGAGCATCGCCGCGGCGCTGGTGCCGTAGCCCACGAAGACGGTCGCCCCGGCGACGTTCGGCGTGGGCACGTTGTTCAGCAGCTGCACGGCCTGGTTCTGCGAGCCCACGATGCCCGAGAGCGCCGCCTGCATCGACGAGGCCGACGCGGGAATGAGGTGGCCATCGGAGGTCACCTGCGCGAGCACGCAGACCACCGCATCGTCGTGCGACGCCGGAATCGGCGGCCCCGCCTCACTTTTCGCCGCCGCGTGGCCCACCAGCGAGGCGGGCGCGTGGGTGAAGACATAGACGTTCTGGGGCGTGCCCGCATCCTGCGGCTTCACGCTGAAGGTGGCTTCCGCGTCCGTCGTGGTCGTGGTCACGCTGCCCGTCACCGTCATGGGGAACTCGGGCGCGGCCGCGGCGAGCTTGGCCGTGAATGGCCCGCCCACCGCGCTGGGCGTGCCGTTGTCGTCCGAATGGATCGTGACGGTGCCGCTGGCGCTCGTGGCATCCCACGTGGCGTCGTAGGGCCACGTCGCGCCCGCCCCGAGGTTGTACGTGCAGGTGCCGTTGGAGTTCTGCGTGTGCCCGTTGTCGCGCTGCGAGATCGTGAAGTTCCCGGAGAAGGATCCGGAGTGGGAGAGGTCGAAACCCGTGAACGTGATCTCGGCGCTGAAGCTGAACGTGTTGTTGCTGCAGTTGGGGTCGTGGTGGACCGAGGTGATGTTCGTGACGCCGCTGCACGCGGGCGTGCCCAGGCAACTGAAGGAGCCCGAGCCGCTCTTGTCGTCGCTCGCGAGGCTTCCCGTGACGACGTCCGACGGCGACGCGGAGGCCCCCGCGCAGGCGAACGCGAGCGCCATGGCGGCGGCAGCGGATCGTGCGGCCCGGGTGGGGTCGTGCGCCATTCGTCTCCCCTGGAATGCCTTGTTGTGCAATACATTCTGCACAGGCGTTTCGCGCCTTGCAACGGGATCCCATGCCGACTTCGCGGCGCCCGCGAGGCGGAAAATTCGGCGGGAACCGGGCCCTACAGGGCCGCGCGGAAGAGGCTTTCGAAGTCCGCGGCGGAAACGGGCTTGGGATTGGTGCGGTGGCAGGTGTCGTTCACCGCGACCTCCACCAGCCG
>Ga0134125_10011275_pt1 | contig 10021 bp, 8 predicted proteins | sample KB31751_FD_96464 | JGI IMG/M metagenome (GOLD analysis project Ga0134125, IMG submission 96464) | Terrestrial soil microbial communities with excess Nitrogen fertilizer from Kellogg Biological Station, Michigan, USA - KB3-175-1 | ecosystem: Environmental > Terrestrial > Soil > Unclassified ... | reverse complement strand
TTCCCTGCGTAGCCCAAGGGCGGCGGCGTTCCAATGGCGAAACACCACGGGTAACGATAGCCCGTGCCGCCACGTGCGCGGCGTTGCTGAAACGCCCGCACAGGTCGGGCGAAGTCAGGCAATCGTCAGTTTCGCGTGAAAAATCAGCGCCTTGCTGGCAAGTATTTCCGAGATGGTGCGGTCGAGAAGACTCGAACTTCCACGGGTTGCCCCACAGCGACCTCAACGCTGCGCGTCTACCAATTCCGCCACGACCGCCCGTGGTGAGGCGCGGGGGTTAGCAGAGGGACCATTGTTTGTGAAGCACGCGGAACATGGCGCCGCTGTCGCAGCGGGACGGCCGCGTGGCTGAGGCGGATTTGGGCGGCCGGCCGCGGCCGATCGCGGTGCTGGTCGATCGCGAGGGCCTCGGCGACGTGATGCTGAAGGCGCCGTTCCTGCGGGCGCTGCGCCGCGCCTTCCCCGAGCGCGAGGTCTGGTGGATCGCCACCCACCAGTCGTCGATGGCAGACGAGTGCCGCGCGATGTTCGCGGGCGACGTCGCCAAGGTCATCACCCAGGCCGGGCTCGACGGCCCGGCGCTGCCGCTGCTGCGGCGGCTGAAGGCGCTGCCGCCGTTCGAGCGGGTGTTCGATTCGCGCACCAAGGTCTCCACCGTGGCGCTGACCCGGCTCGGCCTGCAGCACCGCGGCTTCTACTGCTGCCTGCCAGGCTACATCCTTTGCGATGGGCGCCCGACCAGCCGTCGCCGGCCGGACCACATCGCTGAGCGGATGCTGTCGCTGATCCCCTGCGCGACCGGCCGGCCCGCCGATGCGTCGGGGCGGCTCGAGGCGTCCCTCGCTTCGCAAGCGGCGGCCCGCGCGCGGCTGCCCGGCGGCCCGACCTACGTCGGCATCGCCCCAGGCAGCCGCCAGGCGGACAAGAACTGGCCTCTGCAGAATTATTGCGCGGCGGCGCAGGCGCTCGCCGGGCGCGGCGTGACGCCGGTCTTCCTGCTCGGCCCGCAGGAAGGCGACGTCGAGGCGACCATCCGCGCCGCCGCGCCGGGCGCGCTGGTGCTGCGCGCCGACCCATCCGACGGCGCCGCCGCCGGGCTCGACCTGCTGATCGCCGAGGGCCAGCAACTGTCGGCCCTGCTGGCCAACGACAATGGCGTCGGCCACCTGCTGGGCGCCGCAGGCGCGCCGGTGGTCAGCCTCTTCGGCCCTACCGACCCCGGCCGCTGGGCCCCCGTCGCGCACGCCAACGCGATCCTGAAAGCCAGCGACTTCGGCGGCGGGACGGCGATCGAGGCGATCCCGGTCGCCGCAGCCGTGGAAGCCGTCATGGCGCTGCTGTCGCGATGCGCCGCCCTTTAGCGGCCGCGCGCGGCTTCGGGTTTTCACCGAGGCGTTACTAGGGCGCCGGCCCGATGCCGGACCTCGAGCATGGGCAGAATGGTTATGCCGCTGGGCCCCAGGGGCGACGTCGGCGCCGCCATATGGATGCGTACGTGACCCCAATGGCGAGGAGACACGCGGCGGCCTTCATCCCCGCAGTGCTGGACTTCTCCGTCACCGACTACTGCCAGGCCGATTGCGACTTCTGCGGCTTTGCCCGCAGCAAGATGCGTGGCAAGCTGCGGCGCTTCGCCGACAGTGCGGCGTTCGCGAGCGCGCTGCCGATCCTGCGGCGGCGCGGAATCCGCTACCTCAACTTCCAGGGCGGCGAACCCCTGCTGCACCCGCAGATCATCGCGATGGTGGCGGCGACCCGGCGCGCCGGCCTGAAGCCCAGCCTGATCACCAATGGCTGGCAGCTCGCCGGCAAGGCCGACCCGCTGGCCGCGGCCGGCCTGCAGAACCTGCTCGTCTCCATCGACAGCGCCGACATGGCCGCCCACGAGCGCAACCGCGGTCTGCGCGGCGTCACCGGCCGCATCGAGCGCGGCGTCGCGCGGATGAAGGCGCTGGGCGTACCGGTGGTCGCCTCCGTCACCGTCTCCAAGCTCGTCGATTTCGACGTCCTGCCCGCCACCCTGCGCCGGCTGGGCTTCGACGCCGTCACCTTCTCCTACCCGCGCAAGGAGCCATTCGGCTCGAGCTCGCTGGCGTACGGCGGCGAGTCCGAGCTGGTCGACTTCACGGATGCAGAGCTCGACGCGGCGCTGGGCGCCATCCTGCGGCTCAAGCGGAGGTTTCCGGTGCTGAACCCGGCCGCCTCGGTGCGCGACATCCGGCGCCATGTGCGCGGCGCGCGGGAACGTTTCGCGTGCGTGGGGGGCTTCAAGTACTTCTACATGGACTGGCGGCTCGACATCTGGCGTTGTGAGGCTTGGCGTGAGCCGCTCGGATCGGTGTTCGCTTTCGACCGGATCGCCGACGACCGCACGCCCTGCACCGCCTGCATTATGTCCTGTTACCGCGACACCACCGTCATGATGCATGCCGGCGTCGCGGCCGCCGACGCAGGGGCCGCCCTTGCCCAAGCCGCGCCGCTGGCCGCCGCCCGCGCGCTCCTCGACGCCGGCGTCGCCGAGTCGATCGGCGCGACCGTCGCCGAGCTGCCGCTCTTGAGGCGGCTCGGGCGCCGTCGACCGAGTGTCGCGGCGGGGCGGGCCGCATGATTCCGCGCCTGGGCGAAGACCTGCTGGTCTGCTTCGCCCAAGCCTGTGCGATCGCGGCGATGGCGGGCCTGGCGCTGATGTCGCTGAACATCGTCGCCCTGCTGCGGCGGCCGCGCTCCTGGCCCAAGGCCCTGCCGGCCGATCCGGTGACGGTGCTGGTTCCGCTGTGCGGCGCGGAGGACGGCCTCTTCGCGAGGCTGGCGGCGCTCTGCCGGCAGGCCTACGGCGGGCCGGTCCAGCTGGTCTTCGGCGCTTCGAGCGCGAGCGATCCGGCGATCCGCGTCGTCAGCCGTCTCGTGCGCGAGTTTCCGGCCGCACGCATCGACCTGGTGGTCGATCCACGCAGCCATGGCTGCAACCGCAAGGTCTCCAACCTCGTCAACATGTTGGAGCGCGCCCGGCACGACACGCTGGTCTTCGTCGACAGCGACATCGTCGTGCCGCCGGGCTACCTCACCCGCATCGTCTCGGAGCTGGCGCGGGAGGGCGCCGGGGCGGTCACCTGCCTCTACTACGGCGTTGCGGGCGCGGGCCGCTGGGCGGCGATGTCGTCGATGAGCATCAACTTCCACTTCCTGCCCGATGCGGTGCTCGGGGTGTGGCTGCGCCTGGCCGAGCCTTGCTTCGGCGCCACCATCGCGATCTCGCGCCAGCTGCTGGAGCGGGTCGGCGGCCTCGCGGCGTTCGGCGACTGCCTCTACGACGACCATGCGATCGGCGCCGCGGTGCGCCAGACCGGCCAGCGGGTGGCGATCTCGTCGGTCGTGGTCGGCCATGTCTGCCTGGAGCGTTCTTCGAGGGAGCTGCTGGACACGCAGCTGCGCCGCGCCCGCACGATCCGCATGATCAACCCCATTGGCTATGCCGGGTCGCTGGTCACCTATCCCTCTGTGCTCGCGCTGATCGCGCTGCTGCTGGGCAACCTGCAGGGGCTGCCGATCCTCGCGGCGGCGCTCGCCCTGAGGCTGGTGGAGTGCGCCAGCATCGAGCGCGCCTTCCAGCTGCCGCGCCACCGGTATCTCGACGTCCTCGCCCGCGACGTGCTTGCCTTCGGCGTCTATCTGACCGCCTTTTTCGGCGACGAAGTGGTATGGCGGGGGAGCCGCTACCGCACGTCACGACGCGGCACGTTGCTGGCCGATTCCTGACCGGAGGCATCATGCGGACGCTCTTCCTGCAGGCTCCATCCTACGACGGCTTCGACGGCGGCGCCGGCTCGCGCTACCAGGCCCGCCGCGAGATCCGCTCGTTCTGGTACCCGACCTGGCTCGCCCAGACCGCCGCGCTCGCGCCCGACAGCCGGCTGATCGACGCGCCGCCGCACGGGCTCGGCCTGAGCGACGTCGTGAAGGAGGCGCAAGGGCGCGATCTCGTCGTGCTGCACACCTCGACGCCGTCGTTCGCGCAGGACGTGCGCGTCGCCGAGGCCTTGAAGAGCGCCCACCCTTCGCTGAAGATCGGCATGGTCGGCGCCAAGGTGGCGGTCGACCAGCAGGGTAGCCTGGCGCTCGCCCCGGCGGTGGATTTCGTCGCCGGCGCCGAGTTCGACTTCACGATCAAGGAGGTGGCCGAGGGCCGCGACTGGGCGAAGATCGACGGCCTGGCGTGGCGCAACGCCGACGGGATCATCGTCTGCAACCCGCCGCGCGAGCTGCTGCACGACATGGACCAGCTGCCGTTCGTGACGCCGGTCTACCGCCGCGACCTCGACGTGAAGAAGTACTTCATCGGCTACCTGAAGCACCCCTACCTGTCGTTCTACACCGGCCGCGGCTGCAAATCGCGCTGCACCTTCTGCCTTTGGCCGCAGACGGTCGGCGGCCATCTCTACCGCACGCGCAGCGTCGGGCACGTGCTGGAGGAATGCCGCTGGGCGCAGAAGGCCTTTCCGGAGGTGAAGGAGTTCTTCTTCGACGACGACACCTTCACCGACAATCCGCAGCGCGCCGAGGAGATCGCCCGCGGCCTGGGCGCCATGGGGATCACCTGGTCGTGCAACGCCAAGGCCAACGTGCGCCGCGAGACGCTGAAGGTCATGCGCGACAACGGCCTCAGGCTGCTGCTGGTGGGCTACGAATCCGGCAACCAGAAGATCCTCCACCGCGTCAAGAAGGGCGTGCTGGTCGACGTGGCGCGCCGCTTCACGCGCGACTGCCACGAGCTCGGCATCACCATCCACGGCACCTTCATCGTCGGGTTGCCCGGCGAGACCCGCGAGACCATCGAGGAGACCATCCGCTTCGCCTGCGAGATCAACCCGCACACGCTGCAGGTGTCGCTGGCGGCGCCCTATCCCGGCACCGAGCTCTACCGCCAGGCCGTGGACAACGGCTGGCTCGACGACGAGCACGCCGAGCTGGTCGACGCCCATGGCGTCCAGCTCGCGCCGCTCAGCTACCCCGACCTCTCGCATACCGAGGTGTTCGACTCGGTGGAGACCTTCTACCGGCGCTTCTACTTCCGCGCCCCGAAGATCGCCGAGATCGTCTCGGAGATGGTGGTCAGCCCGTCGATGATGGCCCGGCGCCTGCGCGAGGGCGTCGAGTTCTTCTCGTTCCTCAAGGAGCGCGCCGGCGCTTCATCCTGAAAGGCGCTTCCACAGCCGCGCCGATCCCGGCCATGACCCCACTGCAATCGCGATGCGTGCGATGGGGGAATATTGCTCCTGTCCCCCCATTCCTTCCGGATTCCGGGATTCCAGGCCAGGGGGAGGCTGCCCGCCCCCAGGAAGCGATGCGCCATTGTGTTATGACCCTGGCTGCATGCCATCAAAAGCCAAAGTCACGAGCAATCGGCCCGGCCTCAGAACCCGCAAGGGCTCAGGCGTCTACCAGACGGGCCGTGATCGCGTGGGTCAGATACTCGATGTCTCGCTCGATATCCTGATCGAGAGCGGATACCAGGCGCTCACGCTCCGAGAAGTCGCGCGACGCTGCGGCGTGCAACTCGGCGCTGTCACCTACTACTACAAGGGCCGGAACGACCTCTTGCAGGACGTTCTCCAAATGCTGCTGGCGCCCTACGGCGAGCATTTTCGGACAATCCGGGCAGCGCCCGGCCTCACTGCCGAGCAGAAGCTAGAGCGGCTGATCAGGCTGCTTCTGGAAGACATCCAGACGAAGAAAACGACGCGGCTGTTTCCCCACCTTTGGGCGCTGGCCAACCACGATCCCTTCGTGGCCCGCGCCGTGGACCGCATCTACATTCTGGAGCGGCTGACGCTGAACAGCTTGATTGCAGAGATCAATCCGGCTCTCCCGCAAGAGGAACGGGAGACACTTTCCGTCTTCATTTCGGCGTCCGTCGCGGGATCGACGATGTTCGTGGGCTTTGAAAAGCCCTGGTCGAGCGAATTGCCACTGTACAGCGCCATCGCTAGCCGCGGCCTGGTCGACCTCGTCAGGACGCTCGAGCCAGGGCAGTTGGAGGCATTTGGCTGGCGACGACGACACGACGCGAAAGCGGGCTGGAGGACGCCCACGCTGCTCCCGCCCGAGGACTTCCAAGCCTTGCTCGATGAGTGGGAAGCGAGTTCGACCCAGGTCGTGGCGCAGGTCGAATCCTAATCAACATCACTAATTTGGTCATTTGACCAAACTCTATGGACCGTGCTTAGGTCGGTGCAGCGCCGATCGCGGCGCTTTCAGCACACGAGGAGCGCCATGGGCAGAGAGCTTCGCCTCAACGCATTCGCCATGAACTGCGTCGGGCATCAGGCGCAGGGGCTATGGCGTCACCCGCGTGACAGGTCCGCGGAATATCGATCGCTGAACCACTGGGTGAACCTGGCCCGGCTGCTGGAGCGCGGCAAGTTCGACGGCCTCTTCCTCGCCGACGTGCTTGGCATCTACGATGTCTACGGGGGCAGCCCGGACACCGCCTTGCGCGAAGCGGTGCAGGCGCCGGTGAACGATCCGCTCCTGATCATCCCGTCGATGGCCCAGGCGACCGAGCACCTCGGGTTCGCCGTGACGTGCAACCTGTCGCACGAGCCGCCCCTGCCGTTCGCACGAAAGATGACGACACTCGATCATCTGACGGATGGACGCATCGGGTGGAACGTTGTCACGGGATATCTCGATAGCGGCGCGAAGGGTGCAGGGCGGGACAAGCAAGTCACCCACGACGTGCGCTACGACATCGCCCAGGAGTTCATGGACATTCAATACGGCTTCTGGGAGGGCAGTTGGGAAGATGGCGCGGTGCGCCGTGACAGGGCGGCGGGCGTCTTCACCGATCCCGCTAGAGTCCATCGGGTGACGTACGATGGCGAGTACTTCCGCGTTGACGGCGTCCATCTGTGCGAACCGTCACCGCAGCGGACGCCGGTCATCTACCAAGCCGGATCGTCGGCAAAGGGCACGGCATTCGCGGCTCGCCACGCCGAGTGCGTTTTCATCGGCGGGAACGAACCGGCCAAGATGGCGGCGGATGTCGCCAAGCTGAGGAACCTCGCCGTCGAGAATGGTCGGGCGGCGTCGGACATTCTCGTGTTCGCGCTTGCTACGGTGGTGACCGCCGCAACTGACGAGGAAGCCGAGGCGAAGTTCGCCGAATACCAGGGCTATGTGAGCGAAACAGGGACGCTGGCGCTGATGTCCGGATGGGCCGGCGTAGACCTATCGAAGCGCAGAGAAGCGAAGCTCGGCGCTGCGAACAGCAACGCCATTCAGTCGGTGGCGGCAAGCATCGCAGCGGGCTCCGCGTCCGGCGGTCGCCGGGTGGGCCGACCGCTTGGCCTGGGCGGCGGGGGGCCGGCGATCGTGGGCGGCCCGAAGCGCGTCGCAGACGAGCTGGAAGGCTGGGCGGAAGAAGCCGATCTCGACGGCTTCAACCTCGCGTACGTCGTCATGCCTGAGACGTTCGCAGACATTGTCGAGCACCTCGTCCCCGAACTTCAGCAACGCGGCCTTTTCAAGCAGAGCTATCGACAGGGGACCTACCGCGAGAAGCTTTTCGGCGAAGGCCCTCGTCTTGGCGAGCGTCATCCCGCAGCCGGCTATCGACGCGCGTAGCGATGAGCTTGCTCTCGCCCACCGTAGCGGCAAGGCCCGACGCTAAGGCCATCGCCTTGACGATCGCCGCTATGGTAGCGTTTGCTGGGAACTCGATCCTTTGTCGTCTGGCGCTCGCCCACAGCTCGATTGATCCTGCCAGCTTCACTTTGGTGCGGATCAGCTCGGGGGTCGTCACGCTCTGGATTATCCTGGCCGCGAGGCGCAAGGTCGGCTCCGTGGGGGGGACTTGGCGCGGCGCGCTCGCGCTGTTCGCATATGCTACGGCGTTCTCCTGGGCGTACATCACCCTCTCGGCGAGCACAGGTGCGTTGCTCTTGTTCGGCGCGGTGCAGGCGACGATGGTCGCCACCGGCCTGGTGCGCGGCGACAAGCTGACGACATGGCAATTGCTCGGCTTCGTCCTTGCCCTTGGCGGCTTGGTGGCCCTCTTGATCCCGGGCGCTTCGGCGCCCCCGATCGTTGGCGCGCTTCTCATGCTGGCGGCCGGGGTAGCCTGGGGCGCTTACTCCTTGCTCGGGCGCGGTGCGGCCGACCCGCTCACAGCGACGGCCGGCAACTTCCTGCGCGCCCTCCCAATGGCAGCCCTTGCATTTGCCGTGGGTTCGCCGATCGGCACGCGCCTGGGGCTGGATGGATTGCTCTATGCTGTACTGTCAGGGGCGATCGCTTCGGGCATCGGCTACGCGATCTGGTACGCAGCCCTGCCCTCTCTCTCGCCCGTGCAGGGGGCGTCGGTCCAGCTCAGTGTCCCTGTCATAACGGCGCTCGCCGGGACACTCACGCTGGCCGAGGGGATTTCGGTTCGCCTGGCGCTCACCTCCGTCTCGATCCTCGGGGGCATTAGCCTTGTTATTGCCCATCGACCTAGGGTTCCCTAGCAGGCTGTTGAAGAAGTGGGCCAGCGACGGGCGATGAAGGCGATGTCGTCGCCGCCGTGGAAGCCTATCTCGCCCTAGAGCGAGCCGTCGGCTTGGAGTTCGGCCCAGCCGGAGCCGCAGGCGTGGTCCATCTCGTCGTTGCCGTCCCAGTCGAACTCGACGGCGTCGTGGTCACCGCCGCCGGGGAAGGCGCCGGTGACGCAGCCGAGGCGAACTCGCCGCCGCCAGCCTCGAAGAGAATGTAGGCCGGCAGGGCCAAGTCCGCGTCGTCGTCGTCGTAGCCCGGCAGCTCGATGATCCGCCATTTGCCCAGCACGCTCATGCCGGCGTCGCCAGCAACTTGGGCAGACGGACGAGGTTGTAGGCCGCCGCGGCGAAGGCGAACGCCCATCCGACCTTGTCGCGGCCCCGGAAGCGGGTCTTGCGCTGGCCGGCGGCGGTCTTGATCCAGCCGAACGGCTCCTCGATGCGCTTCCTGATCCTCTGGCTGATGGCGTAGGCCCGGGCTGTAGAGCCCGGGAAATGGTTGGATCGTCCAAGTCGCTGATCGTGTCGGTGGAGGGCCTTCAATTAGGCCCGGGCTGTAGAGCCCGGGAAATGTTCGCCCCTCGTCGGCGGCGACCGCATTGCCGTGCTGCCTTCAATTAGGCCCGGGCTGTAGAGCCCGGGAAATGAGCGCCTAGGCGGCGGCCAAAGCAGGCGAAGCCCGCGCCCCTTCAATTAGGCCCGGGCTGTAGAGCCCGGGAAATGAGGTCGGCGTCGGCGTCGTCGTGCCCGACAGGTAGGTGCCTTCAATTAGGCCCGGGCTGTAGAGCCCGGGAAATGCCGGCGAAGCCGCCATGCTCCAGGCAGACCCATTCGCGCCTTCAATTAGGCCCGGGCTGTAGAGCCCGGGAAATGGGTCAGGTCCACGACCGGCGAGAGCGTGACGCGAGCCTTCAATTAGGCCCGGGCTGTAGAGCCCGGGAAATGTCAGCGACTTCATCATCCCCGGCGGGCAATTGATCAGCCTTCAATTAGGCCCGGGCTGTAGAGCCCGGGAAATGGTGGCCGGCCTTTGCCGCGGGCGACGCCTGGAACGGTCCTTCAATTAGGCCCGGGCTGTAGAGCCCGGGAAATGGCGGCTGCGCAAGCACGGCTGGGTGGTGCCGATCGCGCCTTCAATTAGGCCCGGGCTGTAGAGCCCGGGAAATGCCGCGTTCACCCGATGTCCGCCCCCAAGGCGGAAATCCTTCAATTAGGCCCGGGCTGTAGAGCCCGGGAAATGGCGCCAAGTACGAGGATTTCGGCCACACCGACGACGTCCCTTCAATTAGGCCCGGGCTGTAGAGCCCGGGAAATGGCCATCTCCGCCTTCACCTCGGCGGTCGAGCGGACCCTTCAATTAGGCCCGGGCTGTAGAGCCCGGGAAATGGAGCCGTTCGGCGGCGCGCGTCAGTCCTGCTGAGGCTTCAATTAGGCCCGGGCTGTAGAGCCCGGGAAATGTTCTTGCCGTGGTCCTCGAAGAGGCTCTTGTT